>Ga0180432_10002404_pt1 | contig 28075 bp, 34 predicted proteins | sample SS_ome_10_FD_132414 | JGI IMG/M metagenome (GOLD analysis project Ga0180432, IMG submission 132414) | Hypersaline lake sediment archaeal communities from the Salton Sea, California, USA - SS_1_MS_2 metaG | ecosystem: Environmental > Aquatic > Non-marine Saline and Alkaline > Hypersaline >... | reverse complement strand
GGCCACATGCCTTAACCCGCGGAAAAAGGCGAACCTGTTTCGCCTGATAGTTACGCGTTACTATGCATAACTTACGACCACGGGGCCGGTCGTTCCATATTGTCTACGCCCGATGGCCAGCCAACCAACGTATCCCTGCGGTCGGCCGAGCTGTTCGGCGTGGACATTTACAGCCAGAACCAGATTGAGGGCATCGCCGACGACCCCTTGTCACAGCTCGCGCTACTGGACAGCTTCGACCTGGCGGCCGTCAGTGAGACCGAAACACAGATTTACAGGACCGTATCCGCCCTGAGGGCCAACGCCCACGCGTGCACCGAGGCCCAGGAGGCCCTGGCGGTCCTGGATGATGAAATCGCCACGTTCCCCGAAGTCCGTGACAGGCTGAAGGCCCTGGCTGCGGTCAAGGGGGAAGACTCGGACGCGATCAACCAGGCCCACAACAGCAAGGCCCTTCGGGAGCGCGAACAGCAGGCCATGCAGGGGGCCAATGATCTGCTCCAGCGGCATGCCGATTATTTTCAGGAGGCCCTTGGGCAATTCAACCAGCGAACCCAGGCAATGTTTGAGCGGGATTCGCTTGAGGGCCCCAACGCGGCTATCCTCCAACAGTCTCTCGACGGTCTCTTGGCCTTGGGCAGCGATCTGGACGAGCTGTTTCAGGCGGCGGCGCGGAAGGTTGGAGAGCAGATCGACCGCCACGCTGCTGCCGTGCGGCAGTTGTCGGAGGCCCACGCCGTCCAGGAAGCCGCATTCCAGTCGCTGATCGAGAAGCACAAGGAACTCCAGGGCCAGTCCGCCGAGAGAGCCGCATTAGAGAGGAAACACAACGAGCTCTTACTCAAGGAGAAGCAGCACAAACAGCGATCAGACGACTTGGCCGGATCCCGAGCCCAGCGCGTCGAACTTCTCCAGCAACTCAACGAACTCCGCGACAGGCGGTTCGCCATCCGCAAGGCCGTCGCGAACAAGATCAACGCCGATGTCTCACCACAGGTCCGCGTCCGGGTCGAGCAGTACGGCAATCCCGCGCCATACCGGGCGCTTCTGGAGGACGCTCTCAGGGGCGCCAGCATTCGCCACTTGAAGGTCGCTGAGAAGATCGCCAACAACGTCCCCCCCGGAGATCTGGCCAGCGCCGTTGCTGCAACCGACGCCGACGCGCTCGCAACCCGAGCCGGAATCAACCTTGACCAGGCGAGTAAGGTCATCGGCACATTGGGCAGTTCGCGGTTGATGTATGAGCTTGACACCGTCGAGATGATCGACCTGCCGTGCATCGAACTCCAGGACGGCACAGAGTACAAAGACTCCCTGACACTATCGACCGGCCAGAAATGCACGACGATCCTGCCCATCCTCTTGATGGACAGCGAGAACCCGCTGCTCGTGGACCAACCGGAAGACAATCTGGACAATAGCTTCATTTACGAGACCGTCGTGACACGCATCCGGGAGATGAAGCACCGGCGGCAACTAATCTTCGTGACGCACAACCCGAACATCCCCGTCCTGGGCGACGCCGAGAAAGTCTTTGTCCTGAAGTCGACCGGGACAAGCGCCGCAACGGAGAAGGAAGGTACCGTAGACGAGTGCAAGCATCAGATTGTGAGGTTGCTGGAAGGCGGGGAGGACGCCTTCCTACAGCGGAAGAGGAGATACAACTACTGATGCCATCGCCCACCGAGACATCCCGTTTCGCAGACGCGCTGACCCGCATTCAGGCCAATCCGGATGCGTTGCCGGTCGCCGAACGGCGCGGCCTTGTGAAGGCGATGGCCGACGCCTTCCGAGACGGCGGGGACCAGGACAAGGCCTTGGTGCCGTTGCTCTACCAGTTGGCCGAGGACCCCAAGTGGGAGGTCAGGCAGGACCTGGCGGACATTCTGCCGTTCGTGCCCGATGAGCATTTCGTTGATCTGGCAGCGAGATTGACACTAGACGATAACCGTTACGTGAGAACGGCCGCCGAAAGGAGTATGGAACGCCGGCGGAGGACGGAACTGGAGGCCGAACGAGCCAGCCGCGGCATGTCGCTGGTCACGTCCCGCTTCGAATCATTCGCTAAGCGCCACGGGGAAGTCGCGGCGGTCGACGCCATGGAGTTGAGCGATGAACACCTGGGGATGGTCGGCAAGGAGATCGCCCACGATCTGCTGAACCTCCTGGCCCCCTTGAAGGAATATGCCAAGTCGCTTCAGTCCGAGGTGGCCGAGAATCCGGCAGCGGCAGATCTCGCCGCCCGGATCACCGAAGGTCTGGAACTGCTCCACCGTTCCGTGCGCGACATCCAGGCATACTGTGAGCCCGTGCCGATCGTTCGCCACATGGAGCGGCTCGACGACCTCATCCGCACGGCTGACGGGCTGGCCCGGGAGAACGTGAGACAAGACGGGGGAAACCCGGACGTTGTCGCCGTGACGATGGACGTGCCGGTGGACATCCGTTTGCCGGCCTGCCGCCATGCGATCATCAACGCGTTCATGAACATCCTGAAAAACGCCTACGAGGCATGCGAGGCCAAGACCGGCGGACGGGAGATCAACGTTCGCGCCGAGTATGCCGCTGACGCCATCCGTGTTTCGATTGAGGACACGGGCGTTGGGTTGTCGGATGAACACCTGCGAAAAGTGAAGACCTTCCTGCCGGGCCGCAAGAACATGACGAAGAAGAGAAGCACCGGCTACGGGCTCCTAAAAGCCAAGCGAGGCATCGAGGCCCATGAGGGCAGTCTGGATATTCACAGCCGTCTGAACCACGGAACCACCGTCATCGTGACCCTTCCGTTGGCAGCCGAAGTAGTTGAGGAATGACCAAGACATCGCTCAGGGCACTCGTTGTCGAGGACGACGCCAACGTCGTCGACTTTATCCGCCACACCATGGTGGTGCTGGGGCACGACTGCGTTTGTGCGACCAATCTGCACGATGCCCGCGAAGCGCTGCACAACGCGGAATTCGACTATGTTCTGCTCGACCTGAGAATACCGGCGATGCCGGATGGGATGTTCCCCGACGCTGATTCCGGGATGACGTTTCTGGCCGAGATTGGCAGTAAACACGGCATCGGCCGCATGCCGGTCTTCATGATGACCAGCTACACGGACCAGGGCTTCGCGATGGCCACCAAACTGACACAGATGGGGGCAACCCGTTGCATCCCGAAGCCTCTGGAGGACAAGTCGCTATCACAGGTCATCCGGCAGGCCCTGGCTGAGCACAGTCGAAATCTTCAGGCGGACGGCAAGACCGGTCAGCCTGCGCCCCGACGACGGCTCCGCAAGGAACCGCAGAAGTTCGACATAGCGGCCCCGTCTGCAGAGTGCTATGCGGAGTTGGCTGCGACGGGGGACAGTGAGGGCCTACTTCGGATATTGCTCAAGAAACCAGGGGCTGGGCGACCCGCCCAACTCGTCTCGGTGCCGCTGCGGGACCAACCGCTGACGATTGTGATGGCCGGGATCGCAACGGCCATGAACAAGATGCGGCAGGGAGCAGAGGATCTGCCCGGCAGCAGGTTACCAGAGGAGTGCAAGATCACGCTCGAGTGGTCGAGTGATTCTCTCGCCGAGCATGTGAAGGGAAAGGCAGGGGCGAGACGAAAGGCGATGAACCGGCTGCGACACGTGGTACAGTTCCAGGACGGCGTCGGCCTTGTCTCAAATCAGGACGGCGATACTGGCATCTGGAGCTCGACCGTCCTCTTCCACCTGCAAACATCCGGCAAACTGTGACCCGTGTAACGGGCACCGTCACGGCCGCGTGACGGTGTAACGCCGGATTCCTGCAAACAGGCAAGTTTTTTTTTCTTCTGCGGTAACCGACTTTTCCCCAAATAGTTGAGGCCCAGCATTCTTCTCTTGCCGGGCCTTCTTCATGCGTATTTCGGCCCCGTCTGCCGGTCCAGGCCGTCATGTCACGCCCCATGGAAACGCTCTCCGGAGCGACGCCGGACATCGGTCCTGCGCAACGCAGGTGGCCGCTGTGGTGCCGCTCAGCCGAGCGACCCACGGTGACTTCCCACAGGGGTGAAGCAGTCGACTCCGGCTGAGGCGACACCCACGAGCCTCCTTCGCTCCAAGGAGCGTTTGCCGTGGGTACCATCAACAACCGCAGTCCCCTCCCGCAGTATGTCACCACCCTCATCGGGATCACGGTCCACAGGACGATAGGCAGGTATCGTTTCACCGAGTTCGATCGGGAAGACCTGGAGCAGCAGATCGCGTTGGAGGTCATACGCCGCCGGCCGAGGTTCGATCCGGCGAAGGCCCAAGAGAACACATTCCTCGCCCGGGTGGTCAGGAACGCCATCGCAGACATCATCGCCGCTCGAAAGGCCGACTGCCGGGACTACCGCCGCGAGGAAGCCAGCCTCAGTCAGTGGGTGCTCGTCGAAGCTGATACGCACCCCTTCTATAACGGGTGGGTGACGGGGGCTGACCTGGTTACCGAGCAGAATGCGCGCCGCCATCGTGGCACGCCGTCCAGCGATCCACAGGAACTCGGCGACCTGATTATCGACATAACCGCCGCTGCCGCGGCCCTGCCCAACCGTCTTCGCAACGTCTACGAGCAACTGAAGGAGCTGGGCTCGGCGCGGGAGGTGGCTAAGGCCATGGGGCGCCACCGCTCCAGCATCTACGACGCCATCAAAGAGATCAGGAAGCACTTTGAGGAAGCCGGCCTGGAAAGCTACCTGCCCGAGCCTGCGCCCAACCCGACAGATTCGACCACCCGCCGGTAGGTAATGGGGGAGACCGACGAACCAGACCGGCTCCGAAAGGAAACACTGATGATTACCGGAACGACACAACCAGCCGCCCCGGCCGGCACCGAGCAACACGCCGGCGAAACGCCGCAGCGGTTTGCCGATCTCCTGGCTCGGTTCGTACCGGGCCTCGATCGGGACAAGGCCGAGGCGTACGTCCAGAAACGGATTGCCTTCAAGGTCGACCGGATCTTGCAGAAGTTCGGTCTCGACGAGTCGGAGCGAGATGACCTCACCCAAGACTTGCTGATGGCCCTCGTTCAGGGCGTACCCCGCTACGACAAGAAGCGTACCCGGTGGAAGACCTTCCTCAGCCGCATCTTGGACCGGCGATACAGGCATATCCTCCGCAGACTGCTACGCCCCGGGAATGACCCGGCCACACGCCCGGTCGGCTTCGATGACATCGCCGAGGGCTTCGACGAGACGATCATCGACCCGGCGACGACCGGCGAACCGTTCGCAGCCGAAGATCTCCGGATGGACGTGGAGGCCGTGATCTGTGCCATGCCCGAACGGCTTCAGGTCGTCTGCCGCTTGCTGACGGTCCACTCGCCGTCGGGGGCGGCCCGGCTGATGGGCGTCTCTCCGGCAACGATCACCCGGGCGATCCATCGGATTCGCCCCTACTTCAAGAGGGCCGGTTTGGAGATTTTTCAAAATAGGCCGAAAAGGATTCGCCCCTCACGCAAATGTAGAGAACTGGACCACCGCAGCGAATTGGGAGACGAGACCGTGACTGAACAGTTCATCGACGTGAGCGTCCTGACGTGCGAGGCCGAGGACGAGTACCACGGCAAAGCCAAGCAGTACCTCTCCAGCCACCAGTTGCTGGACTTCATGCGGTGCCCGTGGCTTCACCGCAAGAAGGCCCTGGGCCTGATTGAGGACAAGGACTCGCCCGCCTACGCCATCGGGCGCGCAGCCCACGTGAAGATCCTCCAGGGCCACGACGCCTACGAGGCCGCCTACGCGATCGGCGGCCCGGTCAACCCCAAGACCAATCGCCCCTTCGGACCGAACACCAAGGCCTATCGCGAATGGGCCGACGCGCAGGGCAAGGCGGTGCTGACGCACGAACAGGCCGCCCTGGTCCAGAACATGGCCACCGGCGTGTCCATGAACGCCGAGGCCGTCGACCTGCTGCTGTACGGCCGGTCCGAGGGCGTCGTGCGGGCCGAGTACTGCGGCGTGCCGTGCCAGATCCGCCTGGACTGGGCTCATCCACACCGCGGCATCGTGGACCTCAAGACCTGCGACGACTTGACGTGGTTCGAGTCCGACGCCCGACGTTTCGGCTACCACCGGCAGATGGCCTTCTATCGTGCCGTGCTCGCGGTGGTCATCGGCGCACTGATGCCCGTCCACCTGATCGGCGTCGAGAAGAAAGAGCCGTTCCGCTGCGGCGTGTGGCGCCTCGGCGACGACACCCTCGCCATCGCCCAACAGGAGAACGAGGCGGCGATCCGCAGGCTGCTCCGCTGCCGTGACCTGGGCGACTGGCCCACCGGCTACGAGGAGATCCGCATGCTCAACGTGGCGTGACCATCCAGCGCCCGGGCGGGCCATGTGGCCGGAGTGGACTCAACCCCTGACAGAGAAGCCCGACTCCCTGCCGCCGCCCGGGCGCTTCTGGGCGGGGCCGGGCTACCGGGGCCTCATACGCCTCGGGACGTGGGTTCGACTCCCACACCCGCCATTCGGCCGGCCGCACGATGTGAAAGCAACAACCTCTAACGACAAGGAACAGCACATGACACTCATGGACACACTCATCACCACGACCACGCCGTCACCTCCCAAGATGATCGTCTACGGCCAACCCGGCGTCGGCAAAACGACGTTCGCCGCCTCGGCCGGCGCGGTCCTGATCGATTGCGAGAACGGGGCCGGGGCGGTATCGGGGCTGACGCGCACGCCCTACCTCCAGACGTGGCCTCAGATGCGACAGTGGCTGGCCGAACTGGCCTCCAGTCCGCCGAACGGTGTGCCCGCCGTGGCCGTCGATACCGTCGACTGGATGGTCCAGCGCATCATCGAGCACGTGGTCCTGGACCTGGACGACAAGTCACCCAACGACATCACCAACACGCTCGGCACGGCCCATGGCGGCTACTTCAAGGCGAGGGAGATCGTGCAGAACATCGTCTACCGCGACCTGCTGCCGATGCTCAACGCCGTCGCCGGCGAAGGGATGGCCATCATCCTCCTGGCCCACGCGGCCAACACGAAGATGACCACGCCGGAAGGCTTCGACCTCCGCCTGGCCGCACCGGACCTTCCCCACTGGGTCGCCCCGGCGTTCATCGAGTGGGCCGACGCCGTGCTGTATGCGGCCCGCGACGGCGACCGGCGCGTGCTCCGAACCGAGGGCACGAACGTGATCCTGGCGAAGAACCGCTACAGCCTTCCGGCCGAGCTGCCTCTGAGCTGGTCGGCCCTCATGACCGCATTGAGTCAAACCCCCAACGACGGAAAGGACATCACCAATGGCTAACCTCGGAAACTTCAACGCGAACGAAGTCGAACCCACCACCAGCTTCGACCCGATCCCGGCCGGCAAGTACGTCGCGGCCATCACCGAGTCGGAGATGAAGGCGACCAAGACCGGCAACGGCAGCTACCTCCAGTTGACCTTCACGCTCCTGGAGGGCGAGTACAAAAACCGCATCCTGTGGGCGCGCCTGAACCTCAACAACCCCAACGCCACGGCGGTCAAGATCGCCCGGTCGGAGCTTTCGGCCATCTGCCACGCGGTCGGCGTCATGCAGCCCAAGGACAGCGTGGAGCTGCACAACCTGCCGCTGGTGATCACCGTCAAGCTCAAGAAGCGCGAGGACACCGGGGAGCTGACCAACGAGATCAAGGGGTACGCCAAGAAGGAAACGGCCGCTGGCCAGCCGCAGCAAGCCCCCGTCGCCGACAGCACCCCGCCGTGGAAGCGATGAAGGAGGTGCTGAGATGACTACAGACACCACTGTCGTCAATCACGACGAGCGGATCGTGAAGGTGAGTGAGATCGTGGAAGGCAAGGAGACGGTCTTCTACGCCATCCGCGATGCGTACCTGGACTACTGGCGCAGCACTCAACCGCTCGACGACCACGACGCTTGGACGCGTGACCGTCGCGAGCGGGCTGAGTTCGCCATCCGCGACGATGCCGAGGTCGAGATGTCGCGCATCTTGGCCTGGCGCAAGCAGTCCCGCAGCGAATCGCTCTCGGAGGCAGCATGATCCTCACCTTGCCCTGGCCTCCGAGCATCAACCACTACTGGCGGCGCGTCGGGCCGCGCACGCTGATCAGCCGGGAGGGCCGGACGTTTCGCAGGAACGTCTGCGCCCTCCTGGGCGGCAGCGGGGCTCGCAAACCGCCGGCCGGCGGGAGGATCGCCCTGTGCATGGACGCCTTCCCGCCGGACCGGCGCCGGCGCGACCTGGACAACATCGCCAAGCCGGTGCTCGATGCGCTCGAGCACGCCGGCGTGTATCTCGACGACAGCCAGATCGATCTCCTCTTCACGCGGCGGCGCCCGCGCGTTCGGGGCGGCAGGCTCGATGTCCATGTGGACGAGCTGCCCCTGCGGCGCTGCCCGCTGTGTGGAGGCCCGTTCCCGGAGGACAACTGACCAATGGACAAACTTAGACGAGTCTACATTGCCGGCCCGATGACCGGCCACGCCGATCACAACTATCCGGCTTTCCACGCAGCGGCCGAGCGATTCAGGGCGGCCGGTTGGGTGGTAGCCAATCCGGCCGAGAACTTTGACGGACGCACAGACCTGCCCCGCGAAATGTACCTGCGCGCCGACGTTGCCCTGCTGGTCGACTGCGACGCCATCGCCCTGCTGCCCGGGTGGGAGGAATCGTGCGGGGCCAAGCTGGAGTACCTGCTGGCTCGTGAGTTCGGGATGGAGATCCTCGACGCCGAGACGCTTGGGCCGGTGACCGAAGCGCCGGTACCGACAGTCGGTCTCCACCGATTGCGGCTGGTGACCGCCGACCCGAGCGAATCGATCCTGGCCGAGGCTCAGCGCATTACCAGCACGGACCGGCAGAAGGACTATGGCCATCCGGCCGATGACTTCGCCCGAACGGCACTGATGTGGACGGGCATCCTGGCCGGCAAACTGCGCGATGGTGCTGTGGTCACGGCGATGGACGTGCCCCTATGCGTAATCGCAGTCAAATTGGCCCGTCAATCGCATCATCACAAGAGGGACAACCTGGTAGACATCGCGGGCTACGCGCGAACGGCCGGAATGGTCGCGGGGGACGAATGATGGCCAGGACCGGCAGCAAAACGATGCTCGCCTTCGGCGACGTGCACGCGCCCCATCAGAACGTCGCGGCGCTGGAGGTGTTCTGCCTCGCCGCAGAGCGCCTTCGGCCTGACCTCATCGTCTGCCTGGGTGATCTGCTCGATTGCGGACAGTTCTCGACGCACCCGCCGACCTATGGCATGCCGGAAACGGACTACGAGGCCGATCTGGATACTGCCGGTGCGCTGCTGGATCGCCTTCAGAAGGCGTGTGACCGGCTGGTGATGGTGGAAGGCAACCATGAGTACCGGCTGGACCGCTGGGCAGCGGCGACGGCTGAGGGCAGGGGCGCGTATTCGATGCTGGCACCGCGCATTCAACTGATGCGGGGCCGCAAGCGATGCACCTACGTCCGCTACGGCACGACGTCGGGCAAGTACCCGCATTACGCCGTCAATTCGCGCATCATCGCCGTGCACGGCTGGTCCTACGCGAAGCACGCGACGAAGAACCACCTCCAGATCAGCCAGGGCAAGAGCGTCATCCACGGGCACACGCACAGGGCCGACACGAGCATCATCCAGAACATCTGGTCGCCGGCGAGGATCATCCAGGCCCGAAGCGCCGGGTGTCTGTGCAAGCCGATCCCGCTGTACGGCACCGGCAGGCCCGTCGAGTGGGTCAACGCCTTCATCCTGGGCTACCTCGGTCGGCGCAGCGACACCTTGTACACGATCCCGATCATGGACGGCCGCTGCATCCTCCCCGACGGAACGGAGGTGGTTGCGTGACGACGGCCACGGCAGAGTCCCAGCCGATCGTACTGCGGCCGTACCAGGTCGAGGCGGTCAACGCCGTCTACGACCACTTGCGCTGTCGGGACGACAACCCGTGCGTGGTGATCCCCACGGCCGGGGGCAAGACCCCCGTGATGGCCACGATCTGTCGCGACGCCGTGGCCAAGTGGGACGGGCGAGTGCTGATCCTGGCCCACGTCAAGGAACTGCTCGAGCAGGCCGTCGAGAAGCTGCACGTCATGGCCCCGGACCTCTGGATGCAGATCGGGGTCTACTCGGCAGGTCTGAAGACCCGGGACACGAACAAGCCGATCACCGTGGCTGGGATACAGAGTGTCTACAAGCGAGCCGCCGAGCTGGACGCGTTCGACCTGATCCTTCTGGACGAATCGCATATGCTCCCTCCCGATGGGGAGGGCATGTACCGCACGTTCCTGGCCGACGCGAAGGTTGTCAATCCGAACGTCCGCCTGATCGGCCTGACCGCCACACCGTACCGCATGGCGACAGGCATGATCTGCGGACCCGAGAACTTGCTCAACCACGTCTGCTACGAGATCGGCGTCAAGGAGCTGATCACCCAGGGCTACCTCTGCCCGCTCAAGAGCCGTGCCGGTAAGAGCAAGGCCAATCTGAACGGCCTGCATGTTCGCGGCGGGGAGTTCATCGCGTCGGAGGTGGAGGCGGCCATGGACCAGTACACGCTCGTCCAGTCGGCTTGTGAAGAGATCATCGAGCTGACACGGGACCGCGGCAGTGTGCTGGTCTTCACCAGCGGCGTCCAGCACGGCAAACACGTCGCTGGCAACATGAGGCGGATCTCAGGCCAGGAGTGCGGCTTTGTCTGCGGCGAGACGCCCGGCCTCGAGCGCGAGGGCACGCTGCACCGCTTCAAGTCGGGCGACCTGAAGTACCTGGCCAACGTCAACGTCCTGACCACCGGCTTCGACGCGCCCAACATCGACTGCGTGGTCCTGCTTCGGCCGACCAACTCCCCGGGGCTCTTCTACCAGATGGTCGGTCGGGGCTTCCGGCTGCATCCAGGCAAGGCCGACTGCCTCGTCCTGGACTACGGCGGGAACATCCTCCGTCACGGGCCCGTCGACGATCTGCAAATCAAGACGCCGGGTGCGTCCGGCGGCGAGGCCCCGGCCAAGGAATGCCCCGAGTGCCAGGCACTAATCCACGCGGCCTATGCCACGTGCCCGGAGTGTGGATACGAGTTCCCGCCGCCGGAGAAGGAAACCCACGACGCCCGGGCCAGTAGCGCCGGCATCCTCAGCGGCCAGGTCACGGACACCGAGCATGACGTAAGCGACGTCTACTACTCCGTCCACCATAAGCGGGGCGCACCGGAGGATCATCCCCGGACCATGCGCGTCGAGTATCGCGTCGGCTTTGACGAGTACCACTCCGAATGGGTCTGCCCTGAGCACACCGGCTATGCCCGGGCGAAGTTCGAGGCCTGGTGGCGCGCCCGGTCGAATGAGGCGTTGCCCGAGACGGCCGAGCAGGCCGTGGACCTCGCCGAGGCCGGCGCCCTGGCCGAAACCAGAGCCATCACCGTTCGCAGCATCGCCGGCGAGAAGTATGACCGCATCATCGATTACCAGATCGGTCCGATCGCTCCGTTGCTGGACGGTGGGGACGAACACGACCCGGGCCCCGGCGACTACACGTGGGCCGGTGACAACATTCCGTTTTGACGTACAGGGCCAGCAATGTCTGACACCGTCAACATATTCCTTGATGCCGCCCTCGGCTACGCGGGCATGGACATCGCCGTCTTTCCATGCGAGCCAGGGCGCAAGAAGCCTGCGTGCGCCAACGGTTTCCATGATGCGACCACCGACAAGGCCACTATTCGCGCCTGGTGGACCCAGAACCCGCGGGCGAACGTCGCCATGGCCACGGGCAAGGCCAGCGGGTTGTTCGTCGTCGACGTTGATCCCTGCCACGGCGGGGACGAGAGCCTGACCGACCTCGAGGCCAAACACGGACCGCTGCCCGAGACGGCCGAGGTCCTGACTGGCGGTGGCGGGCGGCACATCTTCATCGCCCACCCCGGCGGACATGTTCCGTGCAGCCAGGGCGAGGTCGCCCCGGGCATCGACATCAAGGGCGACGGTGGATATGTCGTCCTGCCGCCCAGCATCCATCCCAACGGCAAGGCCTACACCTGGGAGATATCCAGCGATATCGCCGACGTTCGCCCCGCTGCGTGCCCCGAGTGGCTACTGGCCCTGATACGCGCCCCCGGCGAGAAAACGCCACACGGGCGAACGTCGCGGCCCACGGACGCCAACCTGATCCCCTCGGGCCAGCGCAATAGCACTCTGGCCTCCCTGGCCGGCGGGATGCGCCGAATGGGCATGTCCCAGGACGAAATCCACGCGGCGCTGCAGGCCACCAACCTCGCCCGGTGCAACCCGCCCCTGGCCGATCGCGAAGTCGAGGCCATCGCCGCCAGCGTGGCGAGGTACGAGCCCGATTCGGTCTCCGTCGCGCTTGTCGAGAACCACTACGACCAGATGTTCGGCCCCGACGGTGGTACGGACGTCGACATCTCGGCCATTGTGCAGGCCTGTGGCACGGAGCCGCCGGAGGACCCGGACGACGGCCCTCCGATCCAGCGGCTCCACGAGCTCATGGACAGCTTCACCGGCCTGAACCGGCCGGTGGTCCATGGCCTGCTTCGCGAAGGCGAGACGATGAACATCATCGCCAGCCCGAAGATGGGCAAGTCATGGCTGGCCTCCTCGCTGGGGATCTCCGTGGCATCGGGCCTCGACTGGCTGGGCCTGGCCGTCGAACAGGGCCGGGTGCTCCACATCGACAACGAACTGCACGCATGCAACATCACCTATCGCTACGGGGTGGTCAGCAAGGCCATGGGCATGCCGCACCATCTGTACAGCAGGAACATCGACCTGATCAGCCTTCGCGGGAAGCTCCGCGACCTGTACTCGATGGGCAGCATGTTCCGTCGTGTCGATGCCGGCCAGTACAAGATCGTCATCGTCGACGCCTTCTACCGCACGTTGCCTCTGGGCACCGACGAGAACGACAACGGGGCGATGGCCAATCTGTACAACCAGATCGATCACTACGCCGCGCAGATGCAGTGCGCCTTCGTCCTGATCCACCACGCCAGCAAGGGCAACCAGGCCAGTAAAGCCGTCACCGACGTCGGGGCGGGCGCCGGCAGCCAGTCCCGCGCGGCCGATACCCACCTGATCCTCCGTCCGCACCAGGCCGAGGGCATCGTCGTGCTGGAATCCGCCGTCCGGAGCTGGCCGCCCATGGGCCCGCAGGCCCTGGTCTGGAACTGGCCGCTGTTCACGCCCGTCGACGAGGTGGATACCTCGGCCCTGCTGGGCGCAGCCAAGCCGAAGGCCAGGCGTAGGGACGTCGCACTGGAAGACTTCGTCGCCCAATCCGTCGCCGTCAATGACCCGAGCTCCAAGAACTCAGTGCGGTACGAGGCCGGCCAGCGGTTCGGCCTGTCCGAACGCAAGGCCGACGAGATGCTGGAACTGGCCATCGAGCGCGGCCTGGTCGCCAAGATTCGCGTCGGCGCGTACATGCGATACGTCAAGAACCGTCCCGGCATGAACGGTGACAAGGCGCTGTGGACCGCGGCGCTGCTGGACCACGACCCCGAGGTCAGCGTTCAGGAGGTCGCCCAGCAGGTGGGAATCTCAGAGCGATACGTTCGCCAGATTCGCAACGCGATGGCCGGAACTGACACGGAATTCGTCAACACAAATAAATGTGTTACTGCGGAACTGGACGCGGAACTGGCAAAACCGAGTTCCGGAGCCAGTTCCGGACGCGAGAGCTACAACTAATGGAATACGATCCATTTACAGACCGGAACTGCGGCGGAACTGGACAGGAACTGGGACGCGTCTCAGTTGGCGTCCCAGTTCCGCGACACTTGCTGATTCAAGATGATTCAAATGAGCAACTTACAACGATTGGTCGCGGAACTGAGGGCGGAACTCAGCACACCCTCCCCCTACGGGGGAGTACGCGGGCGTCCCAAACGCCCCGCGATACTCCCCGGGACGTAGGGCTATCGCGACGACATGGCGTCAAGGACAGGAGAACGAAATGAGACAGATCGTGATCGAAGGCAAGCGACTGGCCAAGTGGCTGCGGACCGCATTCGAGGATGACTGTGGCGTGGTCTTCCTGCCCTGCGGAGCGTTCGACAACGAACTCAAGGCGATGCTGTGCCTCGGGTATGACGTCGCGCCGGTGATCCAACACGATGGGCATATCTATGCACCGGCCTCATGGCTGGCCCAGGAATACCCTCGGCACGCCGAGGCGATCCACACCATCGTCGCCAGGATAGCGCAGACGAAGCCCGGGGACTGCGAGGCGGGCAACGTGGACGCCCGAGCATCGCAGCCGTCGGGAGCAGGCCAGACAGGCGCCAGTCGCAAAGCCAATGTCGAGAAGAAATAAAACGTATAGGTACTTCCGCGGCATCGAATCGAGAAAATGGCCGCGGGAACAGTCGCACCCATGGGCAGAGTTTGTTTTGCGCCGCCGGTTTTTTCGCGAAGGAGATCGCACATGAAAGTCGCTATCCGAAACATTGATGACATCACGCCTTACGAGTCTAATCCTCGCGTCAACGACCAGGCCGTGGACGCCGTGGCGGCCTCCCTGGCCGAGTTCGGCTTCCGCCAGCCCATCGTTGTGGACGGCGATGGCGTGATCATCGTCGGGCACACCCGCTGGAAGGCCGCCAAGAAGCTCGGCCTGGCCAAGGTGCCTGTCCACGTGGCCACCGACTTGTCGCCCGAGCAGATCAAGGCCTACAGGATCGCCGACAACCAGACGGCCACGCTGGCCGAGTGGGACTTCGACCTGCTGCCCATCGAACTGAAGGATCTCCAGGGCGCCGACTACGACCTGAGCCTGCTGGGCTTCGGCAGCGAAGAACTGGCCAAGCTGCTCGACGGCGAGGCCACCGAGGGCCTGACCGATCCGGACCAGGTTCCCGAGCCACCGGACGAGGCGATCACCCAGCCGGGCGACATCTGGGTGCTGGGCGAGCACCGTCTGATGTGCGGTGACAGCGGCAGCGAGGCCGATCTCGACCGGCTGTTGGACGGGGCGACCATCGACCTGGTCAACATGGACCCGCCGTACAACGTGAAGGTCGAGCCGCGCAGTAGCACCGCCATCGCCGCCGGCAACAGCTCCCACCCCGACCTGTCGCAGAAGATGCACCACCAGCGCTTCGATGTTGCCCGGGGCACAATTGACCCGACCAAGGCCCGCAAGAAGATGCGGGCCAAGGACCGGCCGCTCGAAAACGACTTCGTCAGCGACGAGGCATTCGACAAGATGCTCATGGCGTGGTTCGCAAACGCCTCGCGCGTGCTCAAGCCGGGCGGGTCGTTCTACATCTGGGGTGGGTACGCCAACCTCGGCAACTACCCCGCGCCGTTGAAGGCGGCTGGGCTGTACTTCAGCCAGGGCATCGTCTGGGACAAGCAGCATCCGGTGCTCACCAGGAAAGACATGATGGGGGCGTTCGAGCTGGCGTTTTACGGCTGGAAGGAAGGCGCCGGCCACAACTTCTACGGCCCCAACAACGCCACGGATCTGTGGCATGTCAAGAAGGTCAGTCCCCAAGCGATGGTGCACCTGACCGAGAAGCCCGTCGAGTTGGCCGTCCGGTCCATTCAGTACAGCTCCCTGCCCGGTGAGAACGTCATGGACCTGTTCGGCGGCTCGGGCTCGACCCTCATCGGCTGCCAACAGACCGGGCGCCGAGCCTACCTCATGGAACTCGACCCCCTGTACTGCGACGTGATCGTGCAGCGCTGGGAGCAGTTTACCGGCCAGAAGGCGAAACGAATTTCAGCCTACGGACAGGAATGAATATGCTTACAGATGTCCCACGTGAGCTGTGCCAGAATCGCGAAGATCGAGACCATAAGGGCTGCAAAAGCGACCCAGAAGGCTCTCCTAGTCAGAGCACGGTCCCTTTCCGCCTCCTGGCGGTCGGCGGCTCGTCGTTCAAGGTGCTTCGCGGCAGCAGGAAATACATTGGGCTTGTAGGGGTAGAAGAGACAGAATTCTCCCCGGTCTTCTCTGAGCAATCGGTCGAGTTTGCTTTCGGGCTCGTCCTTGACCGCCTTGGCATCCCAGACTTCCTGATAGCACTGCAACGTTCTGTTGCCAATGGGATCGCTTACCCGAAGCCGATCTCTGGTTTGTCGGTCCAAGGAGGGCTTGGGCTTTCCATCCTGACTCGGATCGTACAGAAACACACAGTTCAGGCAGCATCTCTCCGGAATCTCGAGTGCTTCAGTAGCCATAGGCTGATTCTATCAGAAACGGGGGATGGAACAAGCTTGGCCGAAGAGCACCCCGGCAAGCGTCGCCGGGGTGGAGGAGGTGGAGGCGTGAACTCTACGCTACTTGGCCAGCTCGAACTTGCCGCGGTCGACCTTGCGGAATCGGCTGTCGTTGCCCTTTGCGGCGATCTCCCGGATGATGGCGGCGTAAATCGTTGCGGCCGGGGTCTTGCCCTTGGTCTGCCACAGGCCCTTGGCCAGCATCCGTTCGACCATCTCCTTAGCACCGAGGGGTTCCTTGGTCTCGCCCAGGACTTGGGCGGCGGCGTCCAGGCCGCTCGGACGTTTGGCCCCCTTCGCGTCACGTTGGCCCGTGTGGCGTTTCGTCGCCGCCTTGGCCTTGCCGGTCGCCTTCTTGGCCTTCTTCGCCCCCGTGGGCACGGTGACGCCCTTGGTCAGGTCGCCGTTCTGAACGGCCTTGACCGTCTTGGCGATGTCCTTGCGGACCTGCCCGGCGGCGCGCTCGGCGCTGGCCTGCTCGCGCTTGGCCTGGGCCTCGTGCTCGGCCAGCGTCACGGTCTTCTTCCGCTTGGCCGGCCGCTTGACCACGCTCCGCAGGCGCTGCGGGCTCTTGATCCGGACCTTCCGGTTCGTGGAGACGTTGATCGCGTCCCACCCGCCGTGGGGATTCTCAGCGGTGATCCGGACGTCCGCCAGCGACCCGCTGACCTTGCAGCGGTACGTCTGTCCGACCTTGACTTCGTTCTTCTTCATGATCTTGCTCCTCATGTTGTGGCCCATGCGGGCCGGTTTCTAGAGTCCGACCTCTTCGCAGAGGCGGTTGTGCTCGTCGCCACCGCCGACCAGCTCGATCAGCCGGTCGGCGAACCATCGAATCTGCCGGTCCACGTCTTCCCGCTGTGTCGTCGCCGTCTGGCAGAACGCGGCGATGGCCGCGACGGCGTGCGGGCTGAGGTTCTCCCGGAGGGCGTCGTTCAGCACGTCCTCGGGCTTTGGGTCTTCCGGCACGGTCACGCGGCGCTTCTTGCCGTGGACCTCCGCGCCGTAGACCTTGCCGGTTGCGGTGCGTGCTCGTTTCATGGCGGTTCTCCTTGCTCAGCGGCTTGCGATGATGGTGACCTGCATCTGGCTGCGGTCGGCGAGCGTCACCACCAGGCCCTTGTTTCGTGTGAGCACCCCGGCCTCGTCGAAGGTCCGGACCTCGCGGACCTCCGCCAGGTCCACCGGCAGCGTGTCGGGGTAGTCGTGGTCTTCCGCCATCCAGGCCAGCGCCTGGAGGGCCGTCTTCAATGCGTCCTGGAATTCTTGCTCGTTCATGCCGTTCTCCTTGCCCGCATGGGGCGGTTAGTAGTCGCTCTGCGTACGAGGATGATTCCCGGCCCCGGGCAGCCTTTCGAATCCCAGCCAACTGATGGCATACCTGTCCGTGCCGAACGCCAGCACGTCGTGTGCGGTGGCCATGATCTCCCGGTCCGCCGCCAGGCTCTCGTCGAGGGGCCCGGTGACGGTCACCATCGCCATCGGGTGGCGGTGCGAGATGGCGATCCATTCCGGGCCGAGCTGCGACTCGTATCCGTAGGTCTGCCGGAAGCGACGGAGGTACACCTTGTGCCGCAGCCGCGCCAGTTCGCGGACCTTCCGCATGGCCCGGCGCGCCGTCCGTGGTGTGCCGGGAATCATCGTTTCGCCGCTGTGGTTGAGTCGGTGCATGGTCCCCTCGGGTCAGTCGGCCAGCATCTGGATGGTTCGGAAGTATCCGTCGACGTCGCTGTTGGTCCCTTGGTATCCGTCCAGGGCGTGCTGGAGGATCTGGGCCATCGACCACTGGTCATCGGCGTCGTCGGCCTGAACCTGGTGGGTGCGTTCGCAGCCGGGCGCCAGCAGCTCGACGGTGATGTGCTTGTCGCCCGGCTTGCGGCTGATCTTGGCAAAGGCCCGGGCCAGGCCCGGGCTGCCGTCATGCAGTTTCGTGTCGCTGGTGCCTACCAGTTCGATGCTCGTGATTCTCATCGCAACATCCTTTCTCTCAATGGCTTGCGCTTCGTTTTCACGTGTTCATGTTTGCTCTGTGGTCCGCCCGGGGCAAGGCAATTAACACATTTTTGCAAAAGAACTTGCGCCCGTAAGCATGGCACACGTCGCCATTTGCGGCATGGGCGAAAGATCCCGGCCGAGAATCCGCAGATTCCTGCCGGGAGGACAGGCACATGAGCGAGACAACCCCAAGCCTGACGGCCCTCACCACCGCCCAGCTGGCCAAGGTCCTCTCCGCCGCCGGTGGCCGGCGGATCACCGAGGAGATGATCCGCGCCGACATCGACGCGGGCGCGCCGGTCAATCCGGGCGGCACGCTCAATCTGGTGCACTACACGGCTTGGCTGGCCAAGGAGATGGCCGGTGGCGACTGATCCTCGCAAGCTGCGCCCGTCGATGCTGACGCGGATGCTGAACTCCACGCCGCTGGGCGAGGTGATTAGTGAGCGCACTTTGCGCCGCCACCGCAACCGGGCCGGCTACCGGATCGGCGACCAGAAGCACGTCGACCTGTTCCGCTACGCCGCCTGGCTGGCGTGGCTTCGACACAACCCCGCGCCCGCCAAGCAGCCGGCCGACTACGAGGCCATGAAGGAGGCCGCCCGTGCCCGCAACGCGGCGCTATCGGCCATCGGCAGGGACATCGGGCCCATTCCCGAGGTGATCGACCCGCAACGAAAGGCCAGGGGCCGGACGGACTTTCGGTTCTTCTGCGAGGCCTACTTCCCCGAGGCGTTCTGCCTGCCGTGGTCGGACGATCACTTGAAGGTGATCGCCAAGATCGAGCAGGCCGTCCTTCGCGGCGGGCTGTTCGCCATGGCCATGCCGCGCGGCAGCGGAAAGACCACGCTGGCTGAAACGGCCTGTATCTGGGCGATGCTCACCGGCGCGCGGGATTTTGTGTGCCTGATCGGCTCAGACGCCGGACACGCCCGCAGCATGCTCGAGAGCATCAAGGTCGAGTTCGAGACCAACGAGCGTCTGCTGGAGGACTATCCGGAGGCGGTGTTCCCCATCCACGCCCTCGAGCGGATTCACAACCGCGCCAAGGGCCAATTGTGCAACGGCAGGCACACGCGGATCGTCTGGACGGCCGACGAGATCGTCCTGCCGACCATTCCCGACTCGAAGGCGTCCGGCGCGATTATTCGCGTGGCGGGTATCGAGAGCCGCATACGCGGCATGAAGTTCAAGCGTGCCGACGGCCGGGCCGCCCGCCCGTCGCTGGTGGTGCTCGACGACCCGCAGACCGACGAGTCGGCGCGCAGCGTCCCGCAGACGCGGGCCAGGATGGACACGCTCAACGGCGCGATCCTGAACCTCGCCGGGCCCGGCCAGAAGATCTCCGGCATCATGCCATGCACCGTGATCCGCCCCGGCGACATGGCCGACCAGATCCTCGACCGCGATACGCACCCCGCCTGGCAGGGCGAACGGACGAAGCTGGTCTACTCCTTCCCGGCAAACGAGAAGCTCTGGGACAAGTACGCCCAGATCCGCGCTGACAGTTTTCGCAACGACGGCGACGGCCACGAGGCCACCGAATTCTATCGCGAGCATCGTCACGAGATGGACGCCGGCGCCGTCGTCGCGTGGCCGGAAAGGCACAACACCGACGAGCTGTCCGCCCTGCAGCACGCGATGAACCTGAAACACCAGGACGAGCGTGCCTTCTGGGCCGAGTACCAGAACGAGCCCCTGCCCGAGGACGAGGGCGACACCGACATGCTCACTGCCGAGCAGGTGGCCAGCAAAGTCAACGGCCATCGGCGCGGGGAGGTGCCCATCGGCTGTGGCCACCTGACGATGTTCATCGACGTGCAGGGCAAGGCCCTGTTCCACACCGTCGTGGCGTGGGAGGACGACTTCACCGGCTGCCTGATCGACTACGGCACGTATCCCGATCAGGCCCGGGCGTACTTCACGCTTCGGGACATCCGCAAGACCCTCGGCCGAGCCACACCCGGGGCCGGGCTGGAAGGGTCGATCTATGCCGGCCTGACGAAACTGACAGATGACTACCTGTCCCGCGAATGGCGGCGCGATGATGGGGCCATGCTGCGAATCCAGCGCTGTTTGATCGACGCCAACTGGGGCCAGAGCACGGACGTGGTCTACCAGTTCTGCCGGCAGAGCGCCCACTCGGCCGTCGTCATGCCCAGCCACGGGCGGTACGTCGGGGCTTCCAGCGTCCCGTTTAGCGAGTACAAGCGCAAGCGCGGCGAACGGATCGGCCACCACTGGCGCATCCCGAACGTCCAGGGTCGCCGGCAGGTCCGCCACGTCCTGATCGACACGAACTACTGGAAGTCGTTCGTCCACGCCCGCCTGGCCGTGGCGATCGGCGACAAAGGCTGCCTGTCCCTCTTCGGCCGCAAGCCCGCCGACCATCAACTCCTGGCCGAGCACATCACCGCCGAGTACCGCGTGCGGACCGAGGCCCGCAACCGCACTGTGGACGAATGGAAACTGCGCGCCAGCGGGCCCGACAACCACTGGCTGGACTGCCTGGTCGGCTGTGCGGTCGCGGCCTCCGTGCAGGGCGCGATCTTGCCGGGTACGGACGTCAGGTCCGCACCGGCGCGGCGGCGCATCAGGCTGTCAGAACTCCAGAGGAGCAGGCGATAGATGGCCCAGCCGAACCAAAACCAGAAAGCCATGGGGAAGCGCGGACTGGAGTGTCCACGCTGCGGCTGCGCTCACTTCCGCGTGCTCTACACGCGCCGGGCCTGGGGGGGGCGTCTGCTTCGCCGCAGGGAGTGCCGCCATTGCGGGCGGCGGATGACGACGTATGAGACGGCAAGCAACTGACCGACTCGGGAGTAGTTGATTTCCGGCGAACCTTTGACGCTCTTAAAGGTCTGTGAGGGAGTCGCAACGCGGCGAAGAACCAAAGCAATCCTACTTGGCTTTGTCCTCTTCTACGAGTGCGATAGCCTGCTGAATGAGCCTAGCCCCCAGCGTGAAACACCGGATCACTTGATGCGGTTCATACGTGGTTGCCGAACCGATCATTTGATGCAACTTCTCACATTGATCCAGGACGTCGAGCAGCACCAGGTACTCTGGCTCTGGGAGGTTCTCAGGCGAAAACGCCAAAGGATTGATTCTCCGGAGCATCCCATCGATCTTGGGATATACCCTATTCTGCAACGTGTTCTGCAGGCCAGTCAGTGCGGGGGGGCTGTCGCCTAACCCTCCGGCCTCCGAGACAGCCACCGCGAATTCGTTCCAGTAGTCTGTCCAGATCGTTTGCAGGTCTTCCCATTCAACGGTTGTGAAGATAGTAGCCATAGAGTCTCCTTTCGGGGCTTGTCTGTATACCCACAGTGCCAATTCCTATTCTGCATTGTCCTTGCTCGGCTTTCAAGTCAATGCCCCCACCATTCGAAAACTCCGGTTCCAGATGGCAGTTGGGTTCTAGATACGTAACGATTTCTGCTTTCGCCCTTCTTGCTCCGACAGATCGCCCATCGGCCGGGTAAGTAACCCATAGCAGCCAAGATTCGGCCGCCATCAGGAGACTTCATGGCTGAAGACCTCGACAACACGATTCGTGACAACGCCGCCGGGCCCAAGCGGGCCCGGGGCGATGCGGGCGAGATGGAGCAGCACTCGCTGAAGGACCAGATCGCCGCCGATAAGCACCTGGCCGGCAAGAAGGCAACAGCCGGCAAGGGGCTGGGGATCAAGCTGGCGAAAATCTCACCGGGAGGGACCGCCTGATGTGGCCCTTCGGCAGGCGTAAATCCCGCAAGGCAAGGGCCGTCGCCCGAATGATCCGCGCCCGGTTCGATGCGGCGATCACCAATGTCGAGAACGCCCGGCACTGGGCCAATGCCGACGGGCTGTCGGCCGACGCGGCCGCCAGCGCCGCGGTGCGGAGGATACTCCGTAACCGCAGCCGTTACGAGGTCGCCAACAACTCCTACGCCAAAGGCGTCGTCCTGACTCTCGCGAACGACGTGGTCGGCACGGGGCCACGCCTCCAGGTGCTCAGTCCGGATGAGGAGACCAACCGCATCGTGGAGAAGGCCTTCTGTGCGTGGGCGACGGCCGTCGGCCTGGCCGAGAAGCTGCGGACGATGCGAATGGCCAAGGCCGGTGACGGTGAAGCGTTCGCCCTGCTGACGGCCAACCCGGCGCTGGCCTCGGCAGTGAAGGTGGACCTGAAGCTTGTCGAGGCCGACCGCGTGACGAACCCGGACCTGCGGCTGCCGACGGGCGGCGCAGTGGACGGGATCGAATTCGATTCGTACGGCAACCCGATGGCATACCTGGTCCTGCGGGAGCATCCCGGCTCGCAGATCACGCCCCCGGCGATCCATGCCTACGACCGCGTCCCGGCCGAAGCGATGATCCACTGGTACCGCGCCGACCGGCCGGGCCAGCACCGGGGCGTCCCCGAGATCACGCCGGCGATCCCGCTGTTCGCCCAGCTCCGCCGGTACACGCTGGCAGTGCTCGGGGCGGCCGAGACGGCTGCCGACTTCGCGGCCGTGCTGTTCACGGACGCCCCGGCCAGCGGGGAGGCGGCGGCCGTCGAGCCGATGGACGTGATCGAACTCGAGAAGCGCATGGCCACGGTCCTGCCGGACGGCTGGAAGCTGGGGCAGATCAAGGCCGAGCAGCCGGGCACCGCGTATGCCGAGTTCAAGCGCGAAATCCTCGGGGAGATCGCCCGCTGCCTGCTGGTGCCGATCAACGTCGTCACGGGCGATTCCAGCCAGCACAACTACGCCTCGGGGCGGCTGGACCACCAGACGTACTTCAAGTCGGTCCGGGTCGAGCAGGCCCACCTGAACGAGGTGGTGTGCGACCGCATCCTGGCGGCCTGGGTGCGCGAGGCCGAGCTGCTGACGGAGTTCTCGTTCCTCCGTGGCACGGGGAGCCTGCCGCACCAGTGGTTCTGGGACGGCACCGAGCACGTGGACCCGGCCAAGGAGGCGACCGCCCAGGAGCGGCGTCTGAAGAACAACACGACCACGCTGGCGGACGAGTACGCCAAGCAGGGCAAGGACTGGGAGACGCAACTTCGCCAACGGGCCAAGGAGAAGCAGCTCATGGGCGAACTGGGGCTGGCAGAGCCCGAGGCGGCGCCCAGCCAGACCGGGCAGACCCAAACACCAAGGAGCAACAGCGATGTCGGATGAAGAGACGCTTACGCACGTAACGATGACCGCCACACCCACCATCGAGGCCGGCGGCGGCGATGCCGGCGATCTGCCGCGATTCAGCATGGTCGCCTACAGCGGCGGGAGGATGCGGATCAGGGGATTCCCGCACCCGGTGGTGGTGGACCTTGCCGGGCTGGAGATCCCCAGCCAGAACCTGCCGATCCGCCTGGACCACGAGCGCCGCCAGGGGGTGGGACACACCCGGCGGATCGCTATCGACCAGGGCCGGCTCGTCGCCGAGGGCCTGATCTCGCGCGACACGTCCTGGGCCCGGGACGTGGCCCGTAGCGGCGCCAAGGGCTTCCCGTGGCAGGCGAGCATCGGCGCGGCGGTCGTGGAGGCCGAGTTCGTACCCGCCGGGGGGCGCGTCCAGGTCAATGGCAAGACGTTCACCGGCCCTGTGCACGTGGTGCGCAAGGCCGTCCTCAAGGAAATCAGCTTCGTCGACAGCGGCGCCGACAAGGGCGCATCGGCCAGCGTCGCCGCAGAGAACAGCCAGGAGAACACCATGAAGACGAACGGCAAAGATGACGTCAAGACCGCGGCCGAGCCCGAGGTCGAACAGCAGCCCAAGGTCGAGGCTCAGCCCGAGCCCGAGGCCCAGCCGAAGATCGAGGCGGCCGGCGACGATGGCGGCCAGGCCGATCCCGTGGCGCAGATGCGCGCCGAGGCGGCCGCCGAGACCAAGCGAATCGCCGCGATCCGCAAGGTCTGCGCCGGCCAATACCCGGACATCGAGGCCAAGGCCATCGAAGAGGGCTGGGACGAGACGCGCGCCGAGCTGGAGGTGCTTCGCGCCTCGCGGCCCAAGGCCCCGGCGATCCACAGCCGCGATGACGAGGGGGTTACCGGCCAGGTGCTCGAGGCCGCGTGCCTGATGACCGGCGGGATCAAGGGTGACGACCTGGTCGCCTCCCACGGGGAGCAGGCGCTCGAGCTGGCCGACAAGCGGTTCCGCGGCGGGATCGGCCTGCAGGAGCTGCTGCTCGAGGCGGCGTGGGCCAACGGGTACACCGGCCGCAACTTCCGGGACAGCCGGGCCGTGCTGCGGTTCGCCTTCGGGCGGAACATCCAGGCGGCGTTCAGCACGGTGGACATCAGCGGCATCCTGTCCAACGTGGCGAACAAGTTCCTGCTCGAGGGCTTCTTCAGCGTCGAGCGGACCTGGCGGAACATCACGGCCGTCCGCAACGTCTCGGACTTCAAGACGGTCACCTCGTATCGGCTGATCGGCAAGGACCAGTACCAGAAGGTCGCCCCGGGCGGCGAGCTGAAGCACGGGACGCTGGGCGAGGAGTCCTACACCAACAAGGCCGATACGTACGGGCTGCTGCTCAGCATCGACAGGCGGGACATCATCAACGACGACCTGGGCGCTATCACGGCGGTGCCCCGCAAGCTCGGTCGGGGCAGCGGCCTGAAGATCAACGACGTGTTCTGGACGGTGTTCCTGAACAACGGGTCGTTCTTCAAGGCCGGCAACAAGAACTACGTCACCGGGGCGGATTCGGCCCTGAGCATCGACGGGCTGACCAAGGCCGAGGTCAAGTTCATGGACCAGGTCGATCCGGACGGCAAGCCCCTCGGGATCATGCCGACGATCATGCTGCTGCCCACGGCGCTGAGCGCGGTCGGAACCCAGCTCTACAAGTCGCTGGAACTGCGGGACACGACCGCCAGCACGAAGTACCCCGTGGCCAACCCGCATCAGGGCAAGTACCGAGCCGAGGTCAGCCGGTACCTGTCCAACAGCAGCTACACCGGCAACAGCGACAAGGCGTGGTACCTGCTGGCCGATCCGGTGGACCTGCCGGTGATCGAGGTCGCGTTCCTCAACGGCCAGGAGAGCCCGACCATCGAAACGGCCGAGGCGGACTTCAACGTCCTCGGCGTGCAGATGCGCGGCTACCACGATTTCGGTTGTGCTCTGCAGGACCCCAAAGGCGGCTGCAAGGCAAAGGGGGAAGCGTGAGCAATCCAGTTCCCATCGTGAGTGATTCGCGTCCGGATTCACGAATCGCGTCCAATGAAATCTGGCGGAACATCCCCGGATTCCCGGACTATCAAGCCAGCAATCTCGGACGGATTCGGAGCTTCAAGTCGGGCGAGTGGAAGGTACTGCGGCAGACGCCACACTCCAAGACAGGGTACCTTGTGGTGAGCCTCCGCCGAGACGGGAAGTACTTTGCGAGGAGTGTGCATCGGTTGATTGCCGCAGCCTTTCTGGGAAAGGCGAATGGCCAGGACGTGAACCACACCAACGGTGACAAGCACGACAATAGCATCAAGAACTTGGAATATCTGAGCCGTGGCGACAATCATCGGCATGCCTATCGGACGGGCCTCCGCGAGCCGGTTGGCAGGAAGCTGACCGATGGTCAAGTTCGGCGGATCGCATCCCTTAGGGGCACGGTTGCCCAGAAGGATATTGCCCAGCAATTCGGGGTGAGTCGCGCAACAGTCAGCCTAATCCACAACAGGAAGCGTTACGCGCTTCTGTTGGCTTCGATTTGAGGAGATTCCAAACATGGCACACAAGGTCAACTTTATTCACGACGGTGACGCAATCGACTACACGCCCGAGGCGGACGTCGTCGCCGGGCAGGTGGTCGTCCGTAACGACCTGCTGGGCGTGGCCAAGCGGCCGATCGCGGCCGGGACGCTCGGCGCGCTGGCGGTGGTCGGCGTCTTCGATTTCCCCAAGGCCACGGGCGCCGGCACGGCCATCCAAGCAGGCGAGAGCCTGTTCTGGGACGAGGCCGAGGAGGTCGCCAAGCTGGACGACGAGTCCGGGGCCAACGGTCTGATCGGCCAGGCGGTGGCGCACGCCGATCGCGACGAGGCGACGGTCCGCGTCCGGCTGAGCCAGGGCTACGTCGGCAACCTCAACGACGACTCCGACGAGAGCGGTTACGAGAGCGAGTCGGGCTCGTAACGACGGGAGCGTAACAGCGTGGCCGACATGCTCGAACAAGGCGCCGCATGGCTGGCAGGCATGCTCAAGCAGCACGCCTCGCGCAGCGTGACGTACGTTCGGGGCGCTGAGTCCATCGAGCTGTCGGCCACGCTGGGCGCAACGAGCTACGAGGTCGCCGACGAGTTCGGCACGGTCGTCGAGGCCAAGGCGACGGACTTCCTGGTCGGTGCAGCCGATCTGGTGCTCGCCGGCCAGAAAGCCCAGCCGCAACCGGGCGACCGCATTCGCGTGACATTCGGAGACGAAGTCCACGTTTTCGAGGTGATGGACCTCGGCGGGGCGGGCCACTGGCGGCCGAGCGATCCCTACGGTCACACGCTGCGGATTCACACCAAGCTGGTAGATACGGAGGCGGCATCATGACAACCGGACAGATCCTCCTGGCAATCGCGGCGGTTCTCCTGGGCGGCGGCGTGCTGACCGGCGCCGGATGGTGGGTCGTCTCGGGCATGTTCGGCCTGCGGGCGCGCATGGCCCTGGTCGAAGGCGAGATCGTGCACCTGAAGGCCGAGATCGCCGAGATCCGCTCGGCCTGCCATGGCCGGGAGCTGTGGCTGCGCGAGACGTGCGAGACGACGAGTCGGATCGACAAGAACGTGGTCAAGATCGCGGCCAAGCTGGACATCGAGATCGAGGAGTAGCGTCGTGTCGGTAGTCGTGGACATTGCCGAGGCTGTCAAGGAAGCCCTGAACGGCCACAGCTTCAGCCAGCCGTTCACGGCCACGCGGCAGTATCGCCCGGCCTTCGAGCTGAAGGACATGACCGACCTGCACGTGACGGTCGTGCCACACGCGGTGGAGGTCACCTCACTGTCGCGATCCATGCAGCAGTACGACGTCCAGGTCCATGTGGCGGTGCAGAAGAAGTTCACAGAAGACAGCCCGGCCGAACTGGACCCGCTGATGGACCTGGTGGAAGAGGTGATGGACTTCTTCCGGCTGCGGAAGCTCGGCAACACCGGCGCGACGTGCATGGGTGTGGCCAACGCGCCGGTCTACGCCGCCGAGCACATGGCCGAACTACGGCAGTTCACGAGCCTCGTGACGCTGACGTTCCGGGTGATGAGGTGACGCGATGGTGGGCATGAACTTCAAGCTGGCCAAGGGCATGTTCTTCACGTCGCCCACAGTGTTGGGTGCGGTGGACCGCACCACGCGGCGGGTGCTGTCGAAGTTCGGGGCCTACGTCCGCCGGTCGGCTCGCAGCAGCATCCGCAAGCGCAAGAGAGTCTCCGAGCCCGGCAAGCCGCCCTCCAGCCATACGGGCCTGCTGAGGAAGTTCATCTTCTTCGGCTATGACCGGGCGGACCGGACGGTCGTCATCGGCCCGGTCCCACTGCGGAGCAAGCCCGAGGCCCCCGAACTCCTGGAACACGGCGGGCGCGTGCATCGCAAGGTCGGCAAGCGCCGCCGGCGGACTATGACCTACCGGCCGCGGCCGTTCATGGGCCCGGCATTCGAGATCAACAAACCGAAGCTCCCGGCCATGTGGAAAGACTCCGTGGCCTGAGCGGAAGGAGAACACGCAATGTCGAACGTACTTGGGATGGACGCTTACCTGTATTTCTGCGTCGCTGGCGCCGGCGGAACACCGTCCTGGACGGAGATCACGAACGTCAAGGACCTGACGCTGAACCTTGAGAAGGGTGAGGCCGACGTTACGACCCGCGGCAACAACGGCTGGCGGGCCACGATCGGCACGCTCAAGGACGCCAGC
>Ga0180432_10002403_pt1 | contig 28076 bp, 23 predicted proteins | sample SS_ome_10_FD_132414 | JGI IMG/M metagenome (GOLD analysis project Ga0180432, IMG submission 132414) | Hypersaline lake sediment archaeal communities from the Salton Sea, California, USA - SS_1_MS_2 metaG | ecosystem: Environmental > Aquatic > Non-marine Saline and Alkaline > Hypersaline >... | reverse complement strand
GTTGAGAAGTGAGCCGCGCGGGCAATCCGCTGCTCGAGGCGCTTCGGGTTCTGGAGTCCCGGCGATAGGGTTCTCCGATAAGGTGTGGCATGGTAATCGAAGACGGGTCGACCAGCGGCGCGGCGATGTGGATCGGACGGCCGAAACTGATTCTGGCTTCCTCGTCTCCGCGTCGGCGTATTCTGCTGGAGCGGGTGGAGGCTCTCGCCGAGGTTCGTCCACCTGACTCGGCGGAGGTCGTTGCAGGAGGTTCGAATCCGGCCGAGCGCGCGGTCCGTCTGTCGCGCACGAAGGCCGAATCGGTAGCGAAGGATTTCTCGAAGGGCATTGTACTGGGGGCCGACACCTTGGTGGTTCTGGACGGTGACGCCCTCGGCAAACCGGCTTCCGCTTCGGAGGCCAAGGGAATGCTCCGACGCCTGGGGGGGCGGACGCACCGGGTGGTGACCGGAATCACCCTGATCGACGCGGAAACCGGCCGGGCCCTTTCCGCCCTTGCCGAAACACGGGTGACATTTCGTTCGATTTCGGAGGCCGAGATCGAGGCGTACGTGGGCACGGGCGAACCCCTCGACAAGGCGGGGGCCTACGGCGCGCAGGGGTACGGCGGGATGTTTGTCGAATCGGTCGACGGGTGTTTCTACAACGTGGTGGGTTTGCCTCTCGCGCTGTTGGTCCGGACCCTGGACGCGCTCACCTCGCCCGCCGGCTCCCAAGGTGCATAGCCACGCCGCCGCTGGAGGAGGGAGAGTCTGTTGACTGTGGTCTTCGAAACCATCGAAAGGAAAACTCGAGGAAACGCTCACATTCTGGACGTGACGGGAGATGTGGCCGAGGTCCTGGAGTCCAGCGATCTGGAGCGGGGACTCGTGACCGTCTTCGTCCCGGGCGCAACGGCCGGAGTGACCACGATCGAGTTCGAGTCGGGACTCGTGGATCTGGAACGGGCTTTCGAGCATCTGGCCCCAGCGAACATCCCGTACGCGCACAACGAGCGGTGGGGAGACGGAAACGGTCATTCCCACGTCCGGGCGGCGTTGTTGGGACCGTCTCTCAGCGTTCCCTTTTCCGAGGGCCGGATGATTCTTGGAACATGGCAGCAGATCGTGGTCGTGGATTTCGACAACCATCCCCGCCGAAGGCGGATTGTCGTGCAGGTGATTGGAGAATCCGACGGTTAGCCGACGGATCGATGTTCGGGTTCCGCTCGGATCGGAGGACGCGGGTTCTCTCGGTGCGGGTTGTGCAGATTGTTCATATGGGAGGAGACTTGTGGACGGCCTGAACTCATCGGCTCGTGTCGGGTCGGTTCTGTGGCGGGATGACACAATGACGCGGGTTCTCTCGGCGTGGGTTGTGCAGATTGTTCGTATGGGAGGAGACTTGTGGACGGCCTGAACTCATCGGCTCGTGTCGGGTCGGTTCTGTGGCGGGATGACACAATGACGCGGGTTCTCTCGGCGCGGGTTGTGCAGATTGTTCATATGGGAGGAGACTTGTGGACGGCCTGAACTCATCGGCTCGTGTCGAGACGATTGTGTGGCGGGGCGAGACGCTGCACATCATTGATCAGACACGGCTGCCGGGCTGCTTGGAGACCCGGGCCATCACGGATTACCGGGACGTGATTCGGGCCATCCAGCGGCTCGAGATTCGGGGAGCCCCCGCCATCGGGATCGCAGGAGCCTACGGTGCCGTTCTGGCCGCGCGCGAGGCGGCAAAGTACAACTCACCATCGGCCCGCGCGGATCTGGAAGAGGCCCTCTCGGCGCTGGCATCGGCGCGACCGACCGCTGTGGATCTGTCGTGGGCCGTGGACCGGGTAAGGCGCGTGGTGGCTCGGACGGAGGGTGGGGCGCCGGCCGTGGCCGATGCAATTCTCGAAGAGGCCCACCGGATCCTGGCCGAGGACCTCGAGAAATCGCGCCGTATGGGAGAAGCCGGCGCTGCACTGCTTCCCGAAGACGCGTGCGTGCTCACCCACTGCAACGCCGGTGGGCTGGCGACGGGCGGATATGGTACCGCCCTGGCGGTGATTTTCACGGCCCACGGTGCGGGCAAGAAAATCCGGGTCATTGCGGATGAAACGCGGCCGCTGCTGCAGGGCGCGCGCCTCACGGCCTGGGAGCTGCAAAGGGCCGGGATTCCGGTCACCGTTGCGTGCGACGGGGCGGCGGCCTGGCTCATTCTGCGGGGTGAGGTGGATGCCGTGATCGTCGGATCCGACCGGATTGCCGCAAACGGGGATGTGGCCAACAAGATCGGAACCCTGGGCGTGGCGCTGGCGGCGTCGGCCGCGGGAGTGCCTTTCTACGTGGTGGCGCCCACGTCGACCGTGGATGTCTCGACGCCGACCGGAGACCAAATTCCGATCGAGGAACGGTCGGCCGAGGAAGTCGTGTGTCCCTTCGGCATCCGTGTGGCCCCCCCACGGGTCGGGGTTCGCAACCCGGCCTTCGACGTCACACCCGCGCGGCTGGTCACGGCCATCACCACCGAGAAGGGGGTTCACCGCTCCCCGTACGAGGAATCCCTGGCGGGGCCGGGTGTCGGGTGAAACGGGAAGACGTTTTCTGCTTGACGGGGAGTGACGAGTAAGATAAAGTATTTGTTTAGTCTAATTGTGGCGAGATCAAACAGGACTTGTGGAGGGAGTGGATGAAAACGTATTCTCCGAAGCCCGCGGACATTCGCAGGCAGTGGTGGCTCGTCGATGCGGAAGGCGCTGTTCTGGGCCGATTGGCGACGCAGATTGCCACCGTTCTCAGAGGCAAGAACAAACCGATGTTTGCGCCCCACATGGACGTGGGTGATCATGTGGTGGTGATCAACGCCGACAAGGTCGTGCTCACGGGCAAGAAACTGGAGCAGAAGGAATATCTCAGGTACAGCGGGTACCCGAGCGGGCTTCGGCGCGTTCGATACGATACGTTTCTGCGCGAACACCCCGATCGGGTGATCAAGAAAGCCGTTCGCGGAATGCTGCCGAAGAACCGTCTGGGGAGGCAGATGATTCGGAAACTCAAGATTTACGCCGGATCGGAACATCCGCATGCAGCGCAGAAGCCTCAGGTGCTTGAGATCGAACACGCTCGGCGGGTGTCAGCGGACGTTGAGACGAACTGAAGCCTGCGGTGAGCTCCACCGGGAATCTCCTGCGGCACGTTTCACGGGAGCAGAAGGAAGGAAGGGAGGGCACGGTATCGATGGAAGTGTTTGAGGCCACCGGTAGGCGGAAGGAGTCCGTGGCGCGGGTTCGCCTGCTGCCGGGTAGTGGACAGCGCGAGATCAACGGGCGGCCTTTGGGAGATTACTTTCCCAGAGCTACCCTGGTGGAAATTGTCGAAGCGCCATTTCAGGTAGCGCCGGCCGCCGAGGGTTTGGATCTGAAGGCCACCGTCAAAGGTGGAGGGATGACCGGCCAGGCGGGCGCGCTGCGATTGGGTATCGCACGGGCTCTGGCGAAGTCCGATGAGTCGTTGAGGACACCGCTGAAAAAGGCCGGATACCTGAGACGAGACCCGCGCATGAAAGAGCGGAAGAAGTATGGACTGGCCGGTGCTCGCAAGCGGTTCCAGTTCTCCAAGCGGTAAACATCTTGGGAAGTCCCGGATTGAATCATCTCGCACGCCTCCGGATCGTGGCGGCGGTTCCCGGAGCAGGGCTGCCTGCTGTCCGGGTCTGCCACGAAGCGATGGGGGCGGTGGCAAGAAACCGATGAATATGGAAGGAGAAACGTCGTGAACGAAGTGCCACTCAAGAGCTTGCTGGAAGCCGGTGTCCATTTTGGACACCAGACGCGCCGCTGGAATCCGAAGATGAAGAAATACATCTTCCTCTCGCGAAACGGAATCTACATCATCGATCTTCAGAAAACCCAGAAGGCGATTCGCACGGCCTGTGAAATGGTCCAGCGGGCAACGGCGGCGGGTGGGGAGATTCTCTTCGTGGGTACGAAGAAGCAGGCCCGGCAGGTGGTGCGCGAGGAGGCCGAGCGCAGCGAGATGCACTACGTGACCGAGCGGTGGCTGGGGGGAATGCTGACGAATTTCCAGACCATCCGGAGGAGTCTCGACCGGCTGGCTGATCTGAAGAAAACCCTTGCCGACGAATCAGCGCTGGCGTCGCGGCCGAAGAAGGAAGTGCAGAGTCTCGAAAAGCAGCGCGCCAAATTGGACAAGGTGTTGAGCGGCATCGAGAATATGACGAAAGTCCCGCGCTTGGTGTTTGTCATCGACGCCTGGAAAGAGAAGATCGCCGTTGCCGAGGCAAACAAGCTTGGCATTCCCGTGGTGGCCATCGTGGATACGAACAGCGATCCTGATCTGATTGCCTACCCGATACCGGGCAATGACGACGCAATCCGCTCCATCCGGCTGATCACGGCTGCGATCGCCGATGCCGTGATCGAGGGGCGCCAGGCGGCGCTCAAGGAGCGGTCGACGCCGGTTGGCGGCGACGCCTCATCCGCTCCGGAACCCGCGACTAAAGAGTAGATTCCCGATAGAGTGAGAACTCAAGGAGGAGACGGATGGAAATCTCCGCAGCCCAGGTCAAGGCACTCAGAGAGAAGACCGGAGCGGGCATGATGGATTGTAAGGCGGCTCTTGGGGAGTGCAAGGGGGACGTGGAGGCCGCAATCGAGCATCTGAGAAAGACGGGACAGGATGCGGCGGTCAAGAGGGGTGGGCGTACGGCCGCAGAAGGTCAGGTGGATGCGTTCCTCCATACCGAGAGCCCCGTTGGCCTGATGGTCGAAGTCAATTGTGAGACGGACTTCGTTGCGCGCACCGATGACTTCAAGACTTTCTGCAAGAACGTTGCCGCCGGTCTGGCAGCGGAGGACCTCGAGGACGGGACGGTGTTGAATCCGGACGTCCAGCTTCAGTTCGGCGGCGAAAAGCGAACGCTGGCCCATCTGGCCCGGGACATGTCGGCCACGCTGGGAGAGAACATCGTCGTCCGGCGATGTGCGCGCTTTAAAAGAACGGCCCCGGGCCGGCTCGAAGCGTACATCCATCCCGGAGGCCGCGTGGGTGTCCTTGTCGAGGTTCACTGTGAGACGGACGGGCTTGCGGAGGGACAGGAATTCAGAGTCCTGGTCAGAGACCTCGCCATGCAGATCGCGGCGGCCGTTCCGCTCGTGGTCCGCCGAGAGGATGTAGATCGGGCCCTGGTGGAAAAAGAGCGGGAAATCTTCCGGGAGATCGCTCTTGCCGAAAAGAAGCCTGAAAACGTAATCGATCGAATCGTCGAAGGTCGGCTCGAGAAATACTACAAGGAGAACGTGCTCCTGGAGCAGGAGTTTGTCAAGGACCAGGGCGGTAAGAAACGCTCCATCGAAATGTTGCTCAGAGAGAAGTCGACCGAGTTGGGCGAGACTCTGTCCGTCGCGCGTTTCGCCCGATTCCAGCTGGGTGAGTTGTCCGACGAGACGTGAGGTGGGGCGGAGTCGGGCAAGTCGCCGAACCCCATCGGAGGATGACGGGATGCGAGCCCGCCTGAGCCTCTCGGAGGATCGGTAGACGTGACCTCGTACCATAGAGTTCTGCTGAAGTTGAGCGGTGAACTGCTCTCCGGCTTCGGGGGCCCTGGATCCGGATTGGGAGATGCCGGAATAGTCGAGGATCTTGTCGACGTTCATCGATCGGGTGCGCAGGTCGGTGTCGTCGTCGGTGGGGGAAACCTTCTGAGGGGAGCGATGGTTTCCCGGGAAGGAGCCATCGAACGCTCGGTTGCAGATGCCATCGGGATGCTGGGGACCGTCATGAACGCGCTGTTTCTAGAGAACCTCCTGGAGCACCGTGGAGTCGAAGCGCGGGTCCTCAGCGCCATCCACGTACACGCCATGGTTGAACCCTACACGCAGAAGCGTGCTCGCCGTCACTTGGAGACGGGACGCATCCTGATTCTGGCCGGTGGCACGGGCAGTCCGTATCTGACAACGGATACGGCGGCCGCTCTGAGGGCGGCCGAACTCGGAGTCGAGGTCTTGCTCAAAGCGACGAAGGTCGACGGCGTGTATTCCGCGGATCCGAAGGTGGATGCGCAGGCGAAGCGATTCGACCGCTTGAGCTACACGGAAGTCCTGGAGCGGCGTCTCGGTGTGATGGACGGTGCGGCCGTCTCCATTTGCCGGGACCGAGGGATTCCGATCATCGTTTTTGACGGAACGAAACGCGGCAATCTGCAATCGGTGGTCCGCGGTAGCGTCATTGGAACCGTCGTCGGGGGAGAGGATCAAGATGAGTGAGGATCAGACGATCACTCGGGCAAGGCAGAAAATGGGGAGGGCGGTCGAAGTGATTCAGCGGGAGTTTGCCTCCATCCGGACGGGACGGGCTACGACGGCGCTTCTCGACGGGATCAAGGTCGAGGCCTACGGTTCGACCGTACCGCTGGTGCAGGTGGCGAGCGTGAGCGCTCCCGAGCCGAGACTTCTCGTCGTGCAACCTTGGGATCAGAGCTTGATCCCGGCAGTGGAGAAGGCGTTTCAGAAATCGGATCTGGGATTGACACCGAACAGCGACGGTTCGGTGATCCGGCTGCCCGTCCCGCAGCTGACCGAGGATCGCAGAAAGGACCTCGTTCGTCTGGTCCGGCGCGTATCCGAAGAACACAGGGTCGCCATTCGCAATGTGCGGCGGGACTGCAACGAAGAGCTGAAGAAAAGGGAGAAGAACAAAGACATCTCGGAGGATGACAGCCGGCGTCTGACGCAGCAGGTCCAGGACCTCACGGACGAGTTCATTGCCGAGATGGACGGCATGCTGGCGGATAAAGAGAAGGAAATCATGGAGGTATAGCCCGAGGGGAGCCTGCGGGACGTCGGAGAATCCCCCGGGCTCCATGCTGGAAGGCGGGCGAACGACTGTCGCGGCGGCGTCATTGAACCTTCCTTTACATGTGGATGATGAAAGACCCGTCCGGACGCAAGCCGGTGGTTCTCTCATCATCAGAGCAGCGGAGTCCTTGCGTTGAGTACGTCGACACCTGACCCGGGGCCGGAACTGGTCAAAGACATTTTGGATGCGGGGAACCTCCCCGTCCACGTGGCCGTGATCATGGACGGAAACGGCAGATGGGCGGGCAAACGCGGCCTCCCGCGCGTCGAAGGACATCGCAAGGGAGTGGAGAGGGTTCGTGAGGTGGTCGAGACGGCCACCGAATTGGGGATCCAGGTTCTGTCCCTGTACACCTTCTCAACGGAGAATTGGCGACGCCCCGTTGAAGAGATCTCGATGCTGATGGCGTTTCTCACCGAGACTCTGAAACGTGAAGAAGACGATCTGTACCGCAACAACATTCAACTTCGAGCGATGGGAAGACTCGAACTCCTCCCGGAGTCCGTGCAAGCCGAGCTGAACCGAACCATGACCCGATTGGCTTCCAATACCGGCTTGGTTCTGAACCTGGCTCTGAGCTACAGCGGCCGGGCCGAGCTCGTCGACGCAGTGAGGAAGTTGCTTGCCGAAGCGATTCGCTCGGGCATCGATGAAGCCAAGATCGACCAGGATTCTCTTTCCAAGCACCTCTACACGGCGGACCTGCCGGATCCCGACCTTCTGATCCGAACCAGCGGCGAGATGCGCCTCAGCAACTTCATGCTGTGGCAGCTGGCCTACTCGGAGATCTGGGTGACCGACGTTCTCTGGCCGGATTTCGGGCGGGTCGATTTTCTGGAGGCGGTTCAGGCGTATCAAGCCCGGGATCGTCGGTTCGGGGGTGTGACCTCCGAACGGTGAGGAAGTGGTGTCTGAGGGCGGCCGAGGTACGAACCTGATTCGGCGAGCTGCGGTCGGTGTGATCGCGATTCCGGCCATCCTGCTGTTGAGCTGGGCAGGCGGTTGGTGGTTCATCGTTCTTGTTGCCGCAATCGTCTTCGTGGGTTTGCTCGAGTTCTATCGAATGGCCCGGGCCAAAGGCGAGCGTCCTCTGACCGGCCTGGGCGCCGTAGGGGGCGCGGTCCTTTGTATGGGGGCGTCGGTTGGAGAAGCCGAGGGCGCTCTCGCTCTGATGGTCGGCCTCATCTTGGTGGGTACGTTGTTGTGGCGCCCCCGCGGGGAAACGCTCTCGACGGCGGCGGTGACTCTGGTGGGCCTGGTGTGGGTGGGGTGGATGGGATCCCACCTGGTATTGCTGAGGGAACTGCCGGAAATCCAAGGGGTTCCTTACGGTGTGGGAGCTCGTTATGTCTGGTTGACCTTGGCGCTGACCTGGACGGGTGACACGGCGGCCTATGCCGTCGGGTCCCTTTGGGGGCGGCACCCCCTTTTCCCTCGCGTGAGTCCCAGAAAGTCCATCGAAGGGGCACTGGGAGCGGTCGTGGGGTGCCTGGTCATGGGTGGGATGGCCAGGGCGTGGTTCGCACCCTTTCTCGGGGCGCCGGATGTCGTGATTCTCGGCGTCGGCGTTGCAGTGGTCTCGCAGGCGGGGGATTTCGCGGAGTCGATGATTAAGCGGGAGGCCGGAGTCAAAGACGCTTCGAACGCGATCCCCGGGCACGGTGGGATCCTGGATCGGTTCGACAGCATGTTGTTCTCGGCTCCCTTCGTCTTCTACTATATCCGCCTCTTTGTGATTGGGTAAGGGAGGCAGGAGTTCGACGCGGTGCAACGGAAGAAGATTGTAATCCTGGGTTCGACCGGTTCCATCGGCTGTAACGTGCTCGATGTCGTGAGCAGGTTCCCGGACCGGTTCGACGTCATCGGGCTTTCGACCCATCGTCGGGGGAGTCTCCTCAGGCGGCAGGTCGAAGAGTTTCACCCACGGGTCGTGTGTGCCACGTCTGCGCAAGGTGAACAGGAATTTAGACGGATGTCGGGGGGGGCGAATCTCGAGATATGGGAAGGAGAAGAGTCGCTGACCCGATTGGCCGAGATTGAGGACGCAGATTTGGTGGTCAACGCGCTCGTGGGTGCCGCGGGGCTGAAACCGACGGTGGCGGCGCTCGAAGCGGGAAACCCGCTGGCGCTGGCCAACAAAGAGTCGCTGGTGATGGCCGGGGAGATCATCATGGCGCTGGCGGAGCGCTCGGGCACTGAGGTCCGCCCCATCGACAGCGAACTCAGCGCGATGGGCCAGTGTCTGGCGACGCTGGGCACCCCTCCGGGCGGTGTACGCCGGTCAGGGGCCGCCGAGGGGAGGAAGGTCGTGAGAAAGGTGTATCTCACGGCTTCCGGCGGACCGTTCCGAGGTCTGGACCGCGGGGCGATGGAGCGGGTTACGGTGGAGGAAGCGCTCCGGCATCCGGTGTGGGACATGGGGCCCCGAATCACCGTGGATTCGGCCACCATGATGAACAAAGGTTTTGAGATTCTCGAGGCTCACTGGCTGTTCGGGTTTCCGTTTTCCGATATCGAAATCATCGTACACCCCCAGTCGGTGGTGCACGCGATCGTCGAGCTGGTGGACGGTTTCTGGATTCCGCTGCTGAGCGTTGCGGACATGCGGTTGCCGATCCAGTACGCGCTCACGTGTCCCGAACGCCTGCCGACCGCCGTCCCGGACTTGAATCTGGAGCATGTCGGCCCACTGTCCTTCGAGGGCCCGGACTGCGATCGATTCCCCTGTTTGCGGCTTGCGAGGGAGGCGGGCGAGAGTGGCCAGACGTATCCGGCGGTCCTGAATGCGGCCGACGAGATGGCTGTCCGTGCGTTTCTGGAGAAGCGCATCGGGTTTCTCGACATCCCCAGGTTGATCGAGGAATGTCTGGCCGGTCACACCCCCGTGCCGAACCCGACGGTGGATGATATCCTGGAAGCGGACCGGTGGGCGCGATCATTCTGTGCCAATGAGTTCGATGGCCTGTCCCGGCGCGGTGCCGCAGGTCTCTCCGTCATGGTTCCCGAGGCGGCCGGAGGGCCGGCCCAAGACGGGCGAGAACGGAAAGCGAGAAGGAAGACCTCATGATCGACTATATCTTTGCCGCAGTGTTCGCGCTGAGTCTTCTGATCTTCACTCACGAGCTGGGTCATTTCACGGCGGCGAAGCTGTCGGGGATTCGGGTGCTCAAGTTCTCTCTCGGTTTCGGCCCCGTACTGTTTCGCTGGCGCCGCAAGGAAACGGAGTATGCCCTGGCCGTGATTCCCTTCGGCGGATACGTGAAGATGGCGGGCGAGGGCGATGAAGAGGAGGCTCGGGGCGAGTCGTGGGAATACGCGTCAAAGCCGGTCTGGGTGCGGCTGATTGTCGTCCTGGCGGGTCCGGCCATGAACTTCCTGCTGGCGCTCGTGATAGCGGTTACGGTGATCTACGTGGGCGGGAGCGAATACATTGATACGACGACGTTGGGGCGGGTGGAACCCGAATCGATCGCGGCCGAGGCGGGCCTCGAAGTGGGCGACGAGATTGTCTCGGTCGGGGCGGTGGAAGTTCACACCTGGAACGAGTTGGCCGAGGCCGTTGCCGCATCTGCGGACGGTCCGATATCCCTCGCCGTGTCTCGGGGGGACAGCCTTCTCCATCGGGAGATCCTCCTGACCGCCACAGAACCCGGGGACGCATATCCGGATCTTGGCGTCGGTCCGTTTGAACCTCCCGTCATCGGGAAGGTCCGGCGGCGCTCACCCGCACACCGGGCGGGGCTGCGATCCGGGGACCGGGTGATCTCCGTGGGAGGAAGTCCTGTGACTCAGTGGGGCGATGTTGCGAGCATCATCCACGAGAACCCGGGGGTCGCGGTTCCGATCGTGTGGCGGCGGGACGGCGTCCGGATGGAGGCGGACGTGGTGCCCGAGGAGGGCGATATCGCTGTCGACGAAATGACCGTGACCCGTGGAGGGCTGATCCAGATCAGGGCATACTACCCGCAGCGAGATGTTTCTCTCGCCGAGGCCGCGACCATAGGGTTCGATCATACGATCTGGGTTTCCAAACAGGTCCTGGCCTTCATCAAGGTGCTGTTTACGGGGGCTGCGTCCCGAGACATGGTCGGGGGGCCGATTCGGATCGGCCAGATGGCGGGCGAAATGGTCATGTGGGGAATCTCGGAGCTTTTCCTCTTCATTGCCTACCTGTCGGTTGTCCTCTTTCTTCTGAATTTGCTGCCCGTCCCGGTGCTCGACGGCGGGCACGTGGTTTTCCTTGCCATCGAAGCCGCCATGCGGAAGCCTCTCAGCCTTCGCCTGCGAACCGCACTCCAGCAAATCGGTTTCGTCCTGCTCCTGCTGCTGATGGTGGTGGTTGCCGTACTGGATGTAGACAAGCTTCGAGGCTAGTCGTCGGTCGGTTCCTCGGCGCGGGCGTGTGCTTCGGCGAGCAGATCGGCCCACTCCCGCGCGCGCAGGGGCTTCTCTTCGGCGAACGCAATCATCCGCTCGCCCCAGCCTTCGGGCAGCGGTTCCAAGGCCAGCAAACGGCGTAGGCCGGCCGGGTCCTCCTGAGCCTTTTCTTGAGCTCGGAGGAGGACCGTGTAATACTCGACGAAGGTTTCCGCTGAGACCAGGTTGGCGTGTTCTTTGGGTTCACATCCTCCGACACCCAAAGCGAAGAGCATGCTCAGACACACGCTTGCCGATCCCGCCGGGCGGTGCCCCGGGATCCTTCGGAGAATGGACGCGTTTTTCATGGGGTGAGCGAACCATATCGATGCGGTTGAGTCAATCGGGAAAACATGGCCGGCTATCGGCTCGACGAAGATGGGGCCTTGCGAGGTTCTGGGTGGCTTTGCTCGCTCTCGGGCCCGTTGCCGTCTCAGCGGGACCCGCCTGGGCAGATCCCGTCGCGCCGCCCACCGTTCGCCATGTCGAGTTTGAGGGAAACCGAGAGGTGGATGATGATGCGCTCCGAGAGGTGATCCGTACGGAGAAGGCGTCCTTCCTTCGGAACCGCCGCCTGGACCGCGGGCAGCTGGAAGACGACGCGGAGGAGATCGTGAAGGCGTACGGAAACCTCGGGTTCCTGGATGCTCGGGTACTGGAAACCCGTATTGAGGAAGAGTCCGAAGGTCGGGTGACCGTCGTTTTCGTCGTCGATGAGGGACCCCAAACCGTCCTGTCGGAGGTCCGCGTCTTCGGCAACACGTCGATCGGCACGCGCCGGATCGCCCGAGTGCTGTCTCTGCAAGCCGGTGAGCCGCTTCGCGCGCTATCTGTTCCTCAGGATGAATACAACATATACGCGTTGTACGCGGACCAGGGTTTCATCGCCTGCGAGGTGTCTCACACTCTTACCCGGGGGGATGGACATTCGGTCCTGACCTATCTGATCGATGAGGGGATGCGGGCGTATCTCGGAAACGTCGAGGTGGTGGGCAACGAGCGGACCCGGCGGCTGATGGTGGCCCGGGAGCTGGTGGTGCGGCGGGGCGACATCTTCGGCCGCCAGGATGTCCTGCTGTCCCAACAGCGGATCTTCGAGACCGGGCTTTTCGTGGATGTCGAAATGGACCCGAAGGTCCGGGAAGCGGAGGCGGACACCGTCGATCTGACCGTCCGGGTCAGGGAGGAGAAGGATCATTGGGTCGGTATGGGGATCGGATACGGGACCCGGGACCTCTTTCGTCTTTCAGGAGAATGGGGCCATCGGAATCTCCGGGGAACCGGTCGGCAGGTGAGCCTGGAAGGGGTTCTGGGCACAGGGTTTTTCCCTGCCGAGCTCAACAAGATCAAAACCCAGGTTCGGTACCTGGAACCGTGGCTGATGGCGACGCGACTGACGGGAATCGTCAATCTCTACCGGCAGCATACCTTTGAAGAATACGCCGGGACGAGCTTCTGGCTGGAGCGCACGGGCGGAACCCTCAGCGCGCGCCGTAAAGTCGGTGAGCGCATCCGCGCATGGTTGAGCTACGGCTATGAATCCATCGACGTTCCCTCGGACCTGGGCAGCCAGAGGATCGAGGTTCTCAGGGATCTGGGGCTGGAGAGAGACGGCGAAACCTCGATCGTCGAGTTCGTGTTCGAACGAGACACGCGGGACCATTTCTTCGAGCCGTCGCAGGGCTCGATGCTTCGCTTCTCCGCCGGGCTGGCGGGAGGGCCCCTCGGCGGGAGGAACGAATTCGCGAAGATCACCGGATTCTGGAACTACTACGTCCAGTTCTCGCCCCGTTCGGTGCTCTCCCTCAAGGTGAGCGCAGGTTGGGTGAATCGTTTCTGGGGAGATTCCGAAGTCCCCGCGTACGAGCGCTTCCGAACGGGAGGTCCCACAACGGTTCGGGGGTACCGGGAGGATGAGATTCAGGTTCCGGGGGAGGCCGCGGCGCCGACGGATTCGACAGCGGTGGGTACGCCCTCGAGCCCCGGATCGGCGCTTCTGGTGACGAAACTGGAGTTGACCTTCCCGCTGGTCTGGAAACTCGGCGGCACCGTGTTTCTGGACGGGGGGAACGTCTGGAGCGATTTCACGCGCGTGGAGGGAAGGCATTTTCTCTCTGTCAGCGAGGATCCCGACTACTATCGCTACGCCGCCGGCGTGGGACTGTGGTTCCCGACCCCGGTGGGTCCGCTTCAGGTCGGCTACGGGGTGAAGCTGCGGCCCGGTCTTCGGGCGGGTGACATCATCCCCTCGGCGGTGGGGTGGGTCATCTTTGGCCAGTCCTTGTAGTGCGTATCAGGAGCATACCCGGATGGGTGTGTCCATGATACGGGCCACAGATCCATGGAGCCATCGATCAGTCGAACACGTAGACACAGGAAAAGAAGACTGAAGAGGATCTGTACCCCGCTTCATGGCGGTCGGTTGTTGCATTGCTCGATGGTCCGGACCCGTCGGTGCGTGGACTCTGGGCGCAGAGAACCCACGCGCAATCCGGGCTAAGGAGGGTGTTGCGTGCTGGACCGGTTCTCAAAGCGATCGAAGGCGATCGGGCTGATTCTAGCCGGGTGCCTGGCGGCCCTTCTCCTGGTCGTGGTGCGTCCCTCGGTCATGGCCCCCGACCGCTGGGCGGACGGGGTTTCGTGGGGAATCAACCGGTTCTGGGCAGAGCCTCGGGGATTTCGGATTGCGCTGGGCCAAGTGACGGGAACGCCCCTGACACAGTTGACCTTAGTGGACGTTCGTGTGGAGGGAGCCGGACCTCTCGTGTCGGCGCATGCGGACACGCTTCGATTGAAAGCATCGCTCCTGGGACTCCTGAAGCGAAAGATCCAACTCCAATCGCTGGTTCTGGTTTCACCCGATGTGGTCCTGACGGGGCCCGCCTCTTCGGGCAAACATGTCTTGGGGGGGGAAGGTTCGTCGGGTCTGGAAATCGAGGATTTTCTCATCCGGAGAGGGTGCATTCGCGGGTCGCTCTTCGGGGCGGAGCGCAAGGTCAGCGAGCTCCGCGTTGCCGGGTTCTTTCGAGTGGGGGAAGGCGGTTTCGCCCTCCGGCTGGATCATGCCGCAGCGACGTTGGCGCCCCCCGATCTGGAGATTCGATCTCTCACCGGTTGGTTGACGGGGCAGGGCTCACATCTCAGACCCCAGCTGGCCCTGGAGATCCCCGGTCTCTCGGTGACGGTCAGGGGAGAGGCCAGCCTCGATCCCGGAGTTTCCTCGGATTTGAAAATCGGGGTTGAAGACCTCGCTCTGGAGCGGATTCGAACCTTCACCCCGTCCGTCCCGGACTGGGCGGACGGCTGGATTTCCGGCGCGCTGTATTTCACCGGTTCGCCGACCGCCTGGGAGACTTGCGTATCTCTCCAGGGGGAGGTGGCGGGCGGCCCACCGGCTATGGTTCGGGGCAAAGTCGCCGTATCGGGAGAATCGGTTGCCATCCCCGAGCTCATCCTCGAGATCGGGGGGGCGCGGCTCGTGGGACGAGACTTTCGAGTTGCCCTGGATGCGTGCCGGTTTGACGGGAATGTGGAGGTTCGGGCGCTGGACCTGCGACGCGTGGTGCCCGACGTTGACACGGAGACGGATCTCAACGCCAGCGGTCAGGTGACCGGATGGGGACTCGGTGGATTCCCCGACTCGATCCGCATAAACCTTGACCTGGAATCGAGCCGGGCGGGTCGCTGGAGTCTGACGGGCGGCAGAATCGGGGGGATGTTGGGGCGGGACCGATTCGATGTGTCCGATCTGGCAGTGAACGGCCCGGGCTGGCGATGCGTCGGAACGGGTGCCTGGCGACGGGATGAAACGATGCGGGCCGGGATCTCCTGTGATTTCACGTCACTCGAAGATGTCGGCCGCTGCCTGCAGGTGGACCTCGGGGGGCGCGGCGCCCTCCATGTCGAGAGGGGGGGGCGCCCGGGGGACATTCAGGGGCGGGCGGCCGTTGACCTGGAAGGACTGAAAGTCGGCCCCGCCGCAATGGACACGTTGTTCGCGAATCTGGTCTTTGGACGGAGAGACGGCCCGCTCGAGGTGTCGGGTCTTGCCGGCGGGCAGAACCTTCACCTGGGAAGCGTGATGGCGCGCAAGGCTGCGGTGAGCTTCAAAGCGCTGGGGCGTGAACTCGAGGAATTCCAGGCCATGAGTCAGATCGACAGCGTGCTTCTACAAATGGAGGGCCGGATGACCGATCGATCGGGGGTGCGAACGGTCTCCTTCTCGCGGGCCGAGATCTCCAGCCCATCGCAGCTGTGGAAGAATGCGGGCCGGGTCGATCTGATTCTCTCCCGCGGCTATGAGCTGAAACCCTCCCGGTGGGAATGCGCCGGAGGTTCGATCGAGGCGCAGGCGACGGTTCTCCCCGAGGGCGCCCTAGATCTCGTCCTGCGAGGGGAGGCGGTCGATCTTCGGGCCCTCTCCGAAGTCTTTCTTTCCGGTCGAAGCCTCGGTGGCACTCTGGATCTCGACACACGGGTCACGGGGAGTCTTGAGGAGCCCCGGGTTCAGACCGTCGTGGGCGTGTATCCTCTCGTGGTCGGACCCGTGACGGTGGACTCCGTCATCGGGTCCCTGGATCTGGGTTCGGGGCGATTGGGTGTGGATTCCCTTCAGATCATCGTCGCCGGAGGTCGGGGGGATCTTCGCGGGTTTCTGCCCGTGGACTTCGCACTGGGTGGCGATGGAGGAAGTCGGTTCGAGATTCGAGGGCCGGGCGACGTCGGCTTGAAGGTCTCGGGGATCCCGCTGGAGACCTTTGGGGCGGGAACACCGGAAGCGGCGCCGTTCGGGGGATATCTTGACCTCGTCGCCGCGTTCTCCGGCCGTCCAGAGAATCCGGAAGGAGAGATCCAGGCTACGGTGGAAGGTGCGCGTTTCCAGTCCTTTGACCTGGGACGCGTCGACCTCCGCGGGGGAGTCCGGAATCGGACGTGGGTCATCGACGAGATCGGCATTGCGAGCGGGCAGGCGACCGGGAGAATCGCCGGGACGATTCCTCTGGAAACGACGAGGACGTTTCCCTGGATGGGGTTTGGATCCGCCGACGCGTCTCTCAGGATCGAGGTCGAGAACGGCCGGCTGACGTTCCTCCCCGTGCTCAAGCGCTCGGTGTTCCAGATGTCGGACGGCCGATACGATTTGGATCTCTCGATCTCCGGTTCCCTGGGGGATCCTCTCATGGACGGACGCTTGAACGTGCGCGAGGGCATGCTGCGCCTGGGACCCCTCGCCGAGGAAGTGACGTCGATGGAGGCGGGGGTGACCCTAGCCGGACACCAGATCCGGATCGACCGGCTGACCGGGGCTCTGGGCGGGGGGGCACTGACCGCCCGGGGTCGGGTGACGCTGGATTCGCTGAGAGCCACGGATTTCCTGGTCCGGGCGTCGGCGAAGCGGTCGGAAATCTGGTCTCTACTGGACGATGTGATCGGTGTGGTGGATGTAGATCTTGCGGTGGGGCCCGACACGACGGACTTCGGAAATGTGGTCCCCAATTATTCGGGCCGCGTGGAAGTTCATCAGGCCGAGATCACGCGTGAACTCCCCCGGTCGGGAAAGCGGGAAGCACCGACGGCGTTCCCCACTTGGACGGCCGAATTGGCCATCGAGGCCGGCAACAACGTGTGGGTAAGAAACTCGGATGCCGAGATCGAGCTGGAAGGATCGGTTTTGTTCAAAAAGAGTTCGCGTGGAATGACGTTCTTGGGGGACGTTCAGACGATCCGGGGGCGGTACTTCCTCTACAATCACGAATTCCGCATCACCGAGGGAACACTTGAGTTTGCCGACGTGACCGACATTCGAAATGCTCGGATGGAAGTCCGGGCCGAGACGGAGGTTGCCACGGAAGAGGGACGGGAGCGGGTGACGCTGGATATCACCGGCACCATCGCCAAACCCTATCTTGCGGCTACGTCGGAAAGTGGGTATAGTGAGCCAGAGATCTTCCGGCTCCTTGCTCTGGGGGACGAAGCCGGGGCGGAGGACCAGGGGACCGCCACTCCCTTTTCTCGGGCATTGGCCCGCTCCTGGGGCAGGATCCTGGCGAGGAAGTTCGGGTCGGAGCTCGCGAGGAGCCTGGGTCTGGACGAAGTGGAGATCGAACCCGGACCCGGGGACCCGGGAGCGCGGGAGTTTGTCGAAGGCGCCAGGGTAGGGGTCGGCAAGTACTTGTCGGACCGCCTCTACCTAAAGTACAAGCAATCCCTGGCCGTTAATCCGCTAAAGGGGGATAGCTCCGGCGGAAGCGGGGGAGCCGTGACTCGTTCGGAAGCGGAGTTGCCGGATCGGCAGCTGCTCCTGGAGTACCGGCTGAGTCGATCGTTCTCCCTGGACGGCGAAGCGAGTGTGGTCAACGGCAAGTCGTACTTCAACTTTGACGTGAAGTTCAGACACCGGTACTAGCCATGAAAACCATTGCGCGACTGAGTTGCATTCTCGTATTCCTCGGATGTCTGTTGCCGCTCGAGCCTGCCCAGGCTCAGCTCTTCGGCAAGAACAAGGTGCAGTATGAGAACTTCGACTGGCAGATCCTGAGGACGGATCACTTCGACGTGTACTTCTATGAAGGCGGGAGAATCCTGGCCGAAACGGTCGGGGACATCGCCGAGGACGTGTACGTCCAGCTGAGTGAGGATCTTGATCACTCGCCCTCGAAGCCCATCCCGGTGCTTGTGTACAAGTCGCATCCCGATTTCCAACAGACCAACGTGATCACCGAGATCATCGGAGAGGGTACGGGGGGGTTCACGGAGATCTTCAAGAACCGGGTCGTGGTTCCGTTCAGCGGTTCCTATGAGGATCTGCGGCATGTTGTGAACCACGAGCTCGTGCACGCCTTCATGTTCGATTTCCTGTACGGCGGTCTTCTGGAATCGCTCTTTGCCCGGCAGTACCTGTTCCAGATCCCCTTGTGGTACATGGAGGGGATGGCGGAGTACCTGTCCGAGGAGTGGGACACGGAGGGCGATCGCACCATGCGGGACGCCGTGGTCAATCAGTGGATCCCGCCCCTCGAGTACACGGGCGGGTACATGAACTACAAGCAGGGCCAGGCCGCGATTCGCTTTATCGGGGAGACCTACGGCGAGGAGAAGATTGCGGAGATTTTGCACGCGCTGAAGAACTCCCGAAGTCTGGATCAGGCCCTGGAGAACACGATCGGGTTCACGACACCGAAGCTGTCCGAAAAGTTTCTCGAACATCAGAAGCGGTTGTACTGGCCCGAGGTCGCTAAGAGGGACAACCTGGAAGACACGGCGCGAAAGCTGACCGATCATGAGAAAGACGGGTCCTTCAGCAACATGGGGGGAGCGATTTCCCCGGACGGGGACAAGATCGTCTTCTTCTCGGATCGGGACGGTTTCAGCGACGTGTACCTGATGTCCGCACTGGACGGCAAGGTGATCCGGCGTCTTCTCAAGGGGGAGCGTTCGGGCAAGTACGAATCGCTTTCGGCCTTCCGCTCCTCCATGTGTTGGGCTGCGGACAGCCGGCGAGTGGCCTTTGTGGCGCGCTCGGTGGAACGCCACGTGCTGTACCTGATGGACATGGAGAAGGGGGACATCCTCCAGGAAATTCCGACGGACCTGGATGGAATGAATTCCCCGACCTGGTCGCCCGACGGGGAGCGGATCGCCGTCGTGGGTCTTAAAGACGGATTCTCCGATCTGTATGAGGTCAGGCTCTCCGATGGCCGGATCCGGCGAATGACGCACGACATCTACGACCAGCGGGCTCCGATCTGGTCACGGGACGGGACCTCCCTGGCGTACTCGTCGGACGAGCCCTGGTTTGAACCCACGCGCTCTCCCATCGAGGTGGCTCGGACCCACGATCTCTTCCTTCTGGACGTGGTCTCGGGGGAGAAGCGGCGACTGACCCATTCGCTGGCCAACGATCAGCACCCCGCGTGGTCTCCGGACGGGAAGCGGCTGGCGTTCATTTCGGATCGGTCCGGTACGGACGACCTCCACGTCCTGGACCTCGATCGGATGGAAGTCACGCAGCTGACCCACGTGATGGGTGGGCTGACGACGCCCAGTTGGTCTCTGGAGGGAAACCGCCTGATCGTCTCGGCTTTTCACAAGGCCGGGTGGGACATCTACGCCCTTCAGGATCCTCTGGATCTGGAGCCCGTGGAGGAGCCGGACGGGGTGCGCGTGGCCAGGATGTTCGGCGACTCGATCATGGTTCACACGGAAGCTCCCGACTGGCCCGTCGTCGCCGACAGTCTCCTGGAAATGGAAGAGAAACCTGCGGGGAACAGTGAACGGTGGGTTTCCCGTTACAAGCTGAGATTCACGCCGGACTACATCGGGGGCGGTCTTCAGTACAACTCGGCGGTTGGAGCCGGGGGGGGGACCCAGCTCACGGTGAGCGATATCCTGGGCAACCACCGCTTCTATGTGGCGTCGAATTTCTTCACCTCTCTGGAGGAAATGGATTTCCTTTCCTTCTACTACTACCTGCCGAAGCGGATCGACTACGGGGTGGGGCTCTTTCACTACAAGAACTACTACTACGGTAGCCCGACGATGTTGAGCAAACCCTACAGCGAGGCGACGCTTCTGAATACCAACAACCTGTTCTCGGAGCGGAACTATGGGCTGATCATGATGGCCAGCCGGCCTTTCAACCGATTTCAGCGTGTGGAACTGGACCTGACCCTCATGCATGTCGAGAGAAAGGTGTACGACCTCCGATACCTCCTGCTCTACAAGGAGAGCGAAAACAACCTTCTGCCGAGACTCGCCCTGGTCCACGATACGGCGCTGTGGGGAATCCTCGGTCCGGTCAACGGCGCTCGCTGCTACGCCGAGATTCGCCATTCCATCCAGGGCATCCTGGGGAACGATCGGGAGTTCACGACGGGGGTCGTGGATCTTCGGAAGTACGTGCCCGTGGCCAGGGACTACGTGTTCGCGATGCGCGCCCTGGGGGCGGTCAGTGCCGGAGACCAGGCGCAGTACTTCTACATTGGCGGCGGCTACTTGCTGCGGGGGTATGACGATTTCGAGTTCTACGGAAACGGAGTCGGGCTGGTATCCCTGGAGTTTCGATATCCCTTCATCCGTTACCTGGCACTGGGTTGGCCGCTTCCAATTTCCCTGGGCAACATCGGGGGAGCGATGTTTCTGGATGTTGGCAGCGCCTGGAACAGCATCGAGACTGTTCGGGTGGCTCGTTCCGACCAAGATGGGTACCGCCTCGACGACGTCTACGCATCCTTCGGGTTGAGTGTGCGGTGGCGGCTTGGGTACTTCCCGATTCGCATGGACTTCGCCTGGCCGACGGACTTCAGTCACGTCGACAAGAACCGATTCCACTTCACGTTGGGTGGGGATTTCTAGTTGGACCTCGAAAGCGCGTTGGACTCCGAGCAAAGTGCGGCGGTTCGGGCGGTGAGCGGGCCTGTTCTGGTCCTGGCCGGCGCCGGCTCGGGTAAGACACGAGTCCTGACCTACCGCGTGGCTCACCTGTTGATCCATCACCAGGTTTCCCAGGTTCTGGCGGTCACCTTCACCCGGAAGGCGGCCCAGGAAATGTGTACTCGCGTCGAGGCGCTGATGGAAGGAATGCCTCTTCGCGGCTGGATCGGGACGTTTCACGCGCTCTGCGCCCGCATCCTTCGGCGCGAGTCGTCCGCGATCGGCTACTCCCCCGATTTTGTGATCTACGATGAGGACGATCAGCGGCGCCTGTTGAAGTCTCTCCACGAAGACCTGGGCATCTCCGAGAGAATTCTCTCCGTGGCCGGAGCCCGAAGCGAAATCAGCGCCGCCAAGTCCGTGCTTCTGGATCCGGACGGGTTTGGAGGTCCCGGAGGTCCCGGTGCCTCGCGCCCGGTGGCCGAGGTGTACCGGGCGTACCAGGAGGCCCTTCACAAGAACCACGCGATGGATTTCGACGATCTTTTGCGCCTGACCGTTGGCCTGTTCGACGCGCATCCGGATGTCCTTGACCGCTACCGGCGCGTGTATCCCTACGTTCTGGTGGACGAGTATCAGGACACCAACCACGCCCAGTACCGGTTGGTCGCCCAGCTGGCGGCCGGCCATCGCAATCTGTGCGTGGTGGGGGACGACGACCAGTCCATCTACTCCTGGCGCGGGGCCGACGTGAACAACATCCTCGACTTCGAGAAGGAATTCCCGGAGGCGAAGGTCATCCATCTGGAGAGAAACTACCGATCCACGGCCCGCATCCTGGCGGGCGCTCAGGGGTTGGTCTCCAAGAACCGCCGCCGCAAACCGAAGACCCTGTGGACGCCGAACGATGAGGGCGACCGGATCCGGTTCCGGCTCTGCGAGAATGAGAGGGCGGAGGCGGAGGCGGTGGTCGGAGACATCCGCGGCGGGTTGACCGCAGGAGTGTCGGCGAGGGATATGGCCGTTCTCTACCGGACGAACGCGCAGTCCCGAGCGCTTGAGGACGCGCTCCGGCGGGCCGCACTTCCCTATGTGCTCATTGGAAGCACTCGCTTCTATGACCGGCGGGAGGTGCGCGACATCCTGGCCTACCTCAAGGTGATTGTGAATCCCGCCGACGGCGTGAGTTTGCTCCGCATTCTGAACGTGCCCCCCCGAGGCGTAGGGAGGGCGACGCTGGGGCGACTGATTCGTATCTCGGAAGAGCGAGGGCAAAGGCTGCTGGAAACCCTCGCTTCGGATCGAGTCGAAGGCGTCAGGCCCGGGGTGTGGAGTGCGCTCTCCCTTCTGGCGAATGACCTGGGGGACTGGAACGAAGCGGCGAAAACGAAGAATGCGGGAGAGATCGTTGCGGACCTGGTCGAGCGCATTCAGTATCTTGAGTACCTGAAGACGTCCGGCGCTTCCTCGGATGGAACGGCCGAGTCGCGAGTGGAGAACGTCGAAGAACTGGTGGCGGCGGCCAAGGACTTCTCGCTTCGGGTCGACGTGCCGACGCTGGTGGAATTCCTTGGCGAAATCTCCCTGTCGGCGCCCATCGATTTGTGGGACGAGGGCCCGGAGGCCGTCAACTTGATGACCCTCCACAACGCGAAGGGGCTGGAGTTCCGATGGGTTCTGATCACCGGTCTCGAGGAAGGACTCCTTCCGCACATCACGTGTCTGAACTCGCGGGATCCCCTGGAGGTGGAGGAGGAGCGACGGCTGATGTACGTGGGATTGACTCGCGCCAGAGAGAAGGTACACCTCTTCGCGGCCGAACGGAGAATGCGATACCAGGGACCGAGAACCGTCGAAGTTTCCCGGTTCGTCTCCGAAATCCCCAGCGATCTTCTTGATGGGGGGCCGGCCCCCGCACCTGCGGAGGAGCCCGAATGGGAGGATGAGCCTCCGGACGATCCGGGCGAGGGGTTCTCACAGGATGGCTGCCTGTCTCCCGGGACTTACGTGCGGCATCCCGACTTCGGGCCGGGGAGAGTGGTGGCCGTCGAGGGTGCCGGGGAGTCTCTCAAAGTGACGGTGCAGTTTGATGCCGGATTCCGAAAGCGAATCCTGGTCCGCTACGGTCATCTCAGCCTGGATCATTCATGAACCCCACTGCGAGCGTACCGGATCCAGCCTAACGGCATTGCAGTGCCGATTGCGATCCTCGGCAGGGCGCAGGCCACGTCTCCGGACGAAACAGACCCGGCGCTGTGCCGGACATGTCCCGGTCATTCAGCGTACCTCTCCACCCGGGTAACGATATGCCGCCGAAGATCACCAGGGAAACGGTCGAACACATTGCCGACTTGGCGAAGCTCCAATTCGCCGAGGAAGACATGGCGGCTTTTGTGCGCCAATTTCGAAGCATCCTGGTGTACGTGGACCGCTTGAGCGAAATCGACGCCGGTGAGGATCGGGTGTCTGAACGAGAGCGCGTCGGTCCTGAGCACCTGAGGGAGGATCGTGGGGAGGCCGGGCTCGAACGGGAAGAGAGTCTTCGAAATGCACCCGATCTGGAGGGATCTCTGTTCGCTGTCCCTCGAGTCGTGGACAAAGGAGACGCGCGTGGATCTTCATGATCTCTCCGCCCGGGCATTGGGCGGACTCCTTGAGCGGGGAGAGGTGAGCTCCGAGGAGAGCGTCCGGGCCGCGCTTCGCCGGATGGAGGCCGTTGAGCCGCGAATCCACGCGTTCCTGAAAGTTACTGGCAAAGAGGCGCTTCGTGACGCGCGATCGGTCGACGCCGCCCGCCGCCGGGGCGAGCCGCTCGGCCCTCTCGCGGGAGTTCCGATTGCCGTCAAAGACAATCTGTGCACTCGCGGAGTTCAGACGACCTGCGGCTCCCGCATGCTGCAAGACTTCATCCTGCCGTACGATGCGACCGCCGTGGAAAAAGTACGGAAGGCGCACCTGGTCATCATCGGGAAGACCAACATGGATGAGTTCGCAATGGGTTCCTCCACGGAGAACTCCGCCTTTGGTTCGACGGCGAACCCCTGGGATCTCTCGAGGGTTCCGGGCGGGTCGAGTGGAGGAGCGGCGGCCGCAGTGGCCGCCCGCGCGGTTCCTCTGGCCCTGGGGTCGGATACGGGGGGATCCGTCCGGCAACCCGCCGCCCTCACGGGGGTCGTGGGATTGAAACCCACCTATGGGCGAGTGTCCCGGTACGGGTTGGTGGCGTTCGCTTCTTCGCTGGACCAGGTCGGGGTGCTGGGTCGAGAGGTCCGGGACTGCGCGGGTCTCTGCCGCATCATTTCGGGTCACGATCCCCGGGACTCCACGTCTTCTCGCGCGCCGGTTCCCGACTTCGAGGCGGATCTGGACGGCAACCTCACCGGGCTCCGCATTGGCGTTCCCAAGGAATATTTCGGCTCGGCGCTCGACCCCGAGGTCGAGACGGCCGTTCGGGGGGCGCTGCGGACGTTGGAGGGGGAGGGCGCCGTCTGCCAGGAGGTGGAGATTCCCCTTCTGGAATACGCCGTCGCCATTTACCAGGTGCTTGCGAGCGCGGAGGCCTCCTCGAACCTGGCCCGGTACGACGGCGTTGTGTACGGACGCCGGGCCGGAAGGTTCTCGAATCTGGAGGACATGTACGTCCGGACCCGGAGCGAGGGGTTCGGTTCCGAGGTCAAGCGCCGGATCATGCTGGGCACGTTTGCCCTGTCGAGCGGCTACGCCGATGCCTACTACCGGCAGGCCGACAGGGCGCGGCGGATGCTGGAGAGAGATGTTCAACGGGTCCTGGAGCGGGTGGATGTACTCGCGGGGCCGACGTCACCGACGGCGGCTTTCAGAATCGGAGAGAAGGCGGAGGATCCCTTGGCCATGTACTTGATGGACACCTACACCCTCCCCGCGAACCTGGCGGGGATTCCGGCGTTGTCCCTTCCCTGCGGTTTCACATCGAAAGGACTTCCCGTGGGATTTCAGATCCTCGGGAAGCCTTTTGACGAGGCCGGAGTCCTCAGGGTGGGGCGTGCGTATGAGCGGGCGTCGCCGTGGCGGGCCCGCGGCCCTTCCCTCGGGAGTTGATCCATGGGACAGAGGGAGCCTCTGGGAGCGGTTTTCGAGACGGTGATCGGACTCGAGGTCCACGCCCAGCTCAAGACAAGGAGCAAGCTCTTCTGCCCGTGCGCTGTCGCTTTCGGGAGAGAGCCCAACACCCAGGTCTGCCCGGTTTGTCTGGGTTTGCCGGGGGCCCTTCCGGTGGTGAACCGGCGGGCGGTTGAGATGGCGGGGCTGACCGCTCTCGCGCTGGGTGCGGAGATCCTGCCTTTTTCTGTCTTCGCTCGGAAGAACTACGTCTACCCGGATCTCCCGAAGGGATACCAGATTTCCCAATACGACCGTCCTTTCGCCAGGGGGGGAAGCGTCTTTCTGGATCCCGAGGACGAGAGCCGAGCCATTCCTCTTTCTCGGATCCATCTGGAGGAAGACGCCGGGAAATCGATCCATACGGAGGAAGGGCGTTCCCTCATCGATATGAATCGCTGTGGCGTGCCGTTGGTCGAGATCGTAAGCGAGCCGAAGATCGGATCTCCCGAAGAGGCCCACCGCTATCTTACCGAGCTGAGGAAGATTCTCATGTATGCGGGAGTGTCGGACGGCAGCATGCAGGAGGGCAGTCTTCGCTGCGACGCGAATCTCTCGGTTCGCCCCCGGGGGTCGACCGGAATGGGGGTCCGGACAGAGATCAAGAACCTGAATTCGTTTCGGGCGGTGGAAAGAGGGTTGCGCGCGGCCCTCGAACGGCAGGCGGCCGCGCTCCACGCCGGGGACACCCGGGTACCGGAAACGGTGCTGTGGGACGCCGGGTCGCAGCGCCTGGTTGCCATGCGGGCGAAGGAGTCGGCTCAGGATTATCGCCATTTCCCCGAACCGGATCTGTTCCCTCTGGAGATCAACGGGACCTGGGTGGAGGATCGGATGCCCGGGATTCCCGAACTCCCGATGCCGAAAGTGCGACGCTTCATGCGCGAATTCCACCTACCGCGCCGCGACGCCGAGATTCTCACCCAGTCCCGGCCCCTGGCCGAGTACTTCGAGACCTGCGCCCGAAGGTGTGGCGACCCGAAGACGGCCGGCCACTGGATCATGACCGAGTTGCTTCATGAGGTGGGCGAAGTGGACGTGTCCACCGGGAACTTCCCGGTCAAGGCCGAAGATCTCGCAGACCTCCTGAACCTGATTGCGGACGGAACCCTCAGCCGCAGGATGGGCAAGGACCTCTTCTCCCGAATGGCTTTGACCGGCCTGCCCCCGGGCGACATGGTGCGATCCGAGGGGCTGGTTCGGCTCACCGATCGGACGGCTCTGACAGAAGCCGCGCGGAGGGTGATGACGCAGTGCCCGAGGGAAGTGGAGGCGTTCCGGGCCGGAAACCACAGCGTGTTCGAGTACTTCATGGGACAGGTCATGAGAGAGACGGGAGGGAGAGCCGACCCGGTACTCGCCCGTCGCATTCTCAGGGATCTTCTCTGACACGACCCCGACTCCGAGTTTCAGGGTTGTCGCCGTGTCGCGCGATTCCGGACGCGGCCGGCCCTGGGTTGTCCACTCTCAACTTTCGACTTTCGACTCTCTGCCTCATAGGGCGTGGGAGGCAGTTGCGGGGCCCCGAAAGAGTTCGGGCGGGGAGCGAATCCCCGCCCGGTCCTTGAGAGAAACTGTTCTCCGATTGCCGCCAGGCACCACCTCCATGGAGATGAGGGTGAAAAGATGACAGTAACAACCGCATCAGCCATCGAATGATCAGGATCCGCAACTTCGTGGAGAGTCCTGACCGCCACCTTCTCTATATCTTCTATACCATATTCCAGTGGAGTTGTCAACGTCCGAATGATGAACGCTGGCCGGGTGTACACTTCAGCGTTGGATTGTCGAGCGAACCGACAACCGGTGAATGGTCCCGAAACTGCCGAAGGGACACACACTGTAGTCCATGGCCCATTCATCCACCAGGATGCCCAACCCCCAACCGACGGCCGAAAGTGTCCCCCATCCATCCGCCTGCTTGCCCAGGTTCCAGTGGGACCCGTCCACGCCGGCCCGGAACCACAGAGCGTTGCCGACTCGGACCTCTGCACCGCCGGCCAGCTGCGCACCGGTCCCGCTCGCAAGGGCAACCTCCAACGTTACACGGGCGGCGCGGGCAGGCAGCGCCCACCCAATGCCGATTCGTCCTTCGGTGGGGAGTGAAATCCGTTCCTTCAAATAGGAGCTGCCGGAAACCTGGAGGTTGCGGAGCGATGCCCCCAACCGGAGGCTTTCGATGGGCAGGTCAAAGAGAATTCCCAGGTCAAGCCCCGCCCCGCCGGCCTTGTACGAATCAATCGTGCCGGAAACGTAGGTTGCCGCCACCCCCGCGCGCAGCCGGTCCGCCACGCCGTAGGCTGCACCGAACTTGATGGCGACATCCGAGGCCGAGAAGCTGTCCGAATGTTGACCGGCGGGATCCGCGACCGTCGTTCGCGTCATGGAACCGTAGGAGAGGTACTTGAGCCCGAATCCGAGTCTCCAACCCGAGGGAACGAATCGCCCGACCGCCACCCAGCCTGCCTGAACGTCCTGAGGGTACCTCATGTAGGCCGCCATCGCCTCGGAATCGGGAATCAGCGACAGCCCGGCGACATTCCCGTCCAGCGCGGCCGTTCCCTCGGAGAGGGCGACGAACGCGCCCCCCATGGCCGCGGGCTGCGGGGCAATCCCCACGCGGAGGAACTCGAAGTTGTGCGCGCCGGCACTCCAGCTCGTGGAGGGCGCCAGCCCACACAGCAGCAGCGCAACCCGGCACGGGATGGACGATCTCATGGGCCTCCTCCTCAGGACATCCTATGCCCGCAAGACTGGACTGTCAACGGGTAGGACCGATCGGGCGGGCGGAAGACGGAGAAACCGGCGACCCGGACAAGACGCCGTCGGGCGAGGCCGTCTCCATCCCTGCGCGGCGTCGGGTCTTCAGCCGCGCACAGAACTCCGTTAGGACCCGGCGGCGGACGCCTGAGGATGCCCGTGGCGCGAGCCCCATTTCCCAGAGGATGCGTCCGACCTCGAAGTGGGAGAGACGGGAACAGAGGCGCTCACGCGTCTCCGGTTTCAGAGAGGAAAGAAGGACGGCTGCGCGCCGGGCGGGGGACAGACCGTTGAGCTCGCGCTGGATCTGCATTTCTTCGATCGCGTTCGGCATCTTCCCTACCTGGGATGCACGGTTCTTCATCGGCTCGGGACAGACAAGCGTCGCGATCCGGCCTGCCGGCCGAGAGCACCTCCGAGCGCGACGGTTCCGTCTATTCCTGAAGGGTATGGATCGTCCACTCTAATCGTTTCCGGAAACCCACTCGCTCAGAACCTGAATGACGACGTCTTCCAGACCGTTCCGTCAGAACCTGAATGACGACG
>Ga0180432_10002402_pt1 | contig 28077 bp, 16 predicted proteins | sample SS_ome_10_FD_132414 | JGI IMG/M metagenome (GOLD analysis project Ga0180432, IMG submission 132414) | Hypersaline lake sediment archaeal communities from the Salton Sea, California, USA - SS_1_MS_2 metaG | ecosystem: Environmental > Aquatic > Non-marine Saline and Alkaline > Hypersaline >... | reverse complement strand
CCGTTGTCGTTGTTGCTGTGGTTTGCCGTTGTCTTTCTGTCTTTCTCATTCCTCACGATCAAGTTTGACTTGACCGATAGGTGTTCCTTGCGGACAATGCCCCGTTCTGATTGGAGTATCGAGACATGAACCCGAAGAATCTGTCGCTGAAGTTCGGTTTTCTGGTCGTGATCGTTGGCACGTGCGCCGTGTCGCTGGGGCTCAAGGGCTGCAAGCTGGGCATCGACCTGCGGGGCGGGTCCGAACTGGTCTACCAGATATACACCAACGAGGCCAAGAAGGCCCAATTCGAGGAACAGGCCAAGGCCCTCACAGAGCAGCTCAAGACGGCCGAAGGGGACAAGAAGGCTGACCTTCAGGCCAGGATCGACCGGCTGTCGGTTGAGATCAAGGCCCTTGGCGAGGGCGACCCGGGCGACCTGCCGCAGCGCATGATCGCGATCCTCAAGCGCCGGGTGGACCCGTCGGGCACGAGCAACATCGAGTGGCGTCCGATGGGCAAGGACCGTTTCGCGGTTCGGATGCCGGCCGCCCGCGTGGACAGCCAGGAAGCCCGCACAGCCTATGCGAACGCCCTGGCGCGTCTGGACGAACGAAACCTTCGGCCCAGTCAGATCAGTGCGGCGGCGGCGGCTCCGGCCGGGCCGCAGCGCGATAAGGCCATTGCCGCACTGGCCGGGGCCAACGAGGTCCTGGCCACGGACCTGGCGCTGCTGAGCGAAGCCCACGACAAGATCGCCCGGGCCGCCGACGCCAACGCCCGCCGAGAGGCCCGCGTTCGGTGGGGCAAGCAGCTCGCCGACTTTCGCACGAAGCACAACCTGCGCCTGGCCGAAATGCAGGCCGTCCTCCACAGGTCCGCCGCCGCCCGGGCCGTCAAGGACAACCCCAAGCAGCACAAGCAGCGGCTGAAGGAGTACGAGGACGCGCTGGCCGAGCTGCGCCAACGGTATCCCACCCGGGCCGGCGAGATCGAAACGGTGGCCAAGCGGCACGAGGCGTGGCTGAACGTCCGTCAGCACCTGGACGACCCGGCCGACCTGAAGCGTCTGATCGCCAAGGCGGGGCAGTTGGAGTTCCGCATCGCCCCGGCCCTGCCGGGCTCCGATGACGAACTGATGCCCATCAGTCCCGAACTCTACACGCGATACACCACGGCGCTGAGCAAGGAGGGCCCCGAGGGAGCCGCCAAACGCAACGAGCCGTTGCAGTGGTTTCCGATCAACGGCTCGGCGGACGACTACCACGGGGTGGTGGTGGCCGAGTACGCCGGGCAGTCCTACATGCTGCTGTACACCCAGGCGCACAACACCATGCTCCAGCGCCGCAACTGGAGCCTCAAAAGGTCCTATCCCACCCATGACCGGATGAACACGCCGGCGGTCGGGTTCGAGTTCGACGAGCGCGGCGCCAAGCTGTTTGCCACGCTGACCCAGACGCACGTGGGTCACTTCATGGCCGTGATGCTGGACGACGTGGCCTACTCATGCCCGACGATTCGCGAGGCGATCAGCGACCGGGGCATCATCAGCGGGAGCTTCTCGCGCCAGGAAGTGATCGAGCTGGTCCGCATTCTCGAGGCCGGGTCGCTCCCGGCCAGGCTCAACCCCGTCCCGATTTCCGAGAGCAAGTTCGGCCCGGCCCTGGGCGAGGTCAACCGCAGGCTGGGCATGAGGGCGGCCGTTGCGGGCATCATCGCCGTGGCCATCTTCATGCTGATCTACTACATGCTCAGCGGCTTCATCGCCGACGTGGCGCTGATCCTCAACATCGTGCTGGTCCTGGGCGTGATGAGCATGTTCAACGTGGTCTTCACGCTGCCCGGCATCGCGGGAGTGATCCTGACGATCGGCATCGCGGTGGACGCCAACGTGCTGATTTTCGAGCGGCTGCGCGAGGAGCAGGCGCGGGGGCAATCGGTGGGCGCGGCGATCAGGAACGCCTACGACCGCGCCCTGAGCGCGATCTTCGACGCCAACGTCACCACGCTGATCACCTGTCTGATTCTCGGGTGGGTCAGCACCGAGGAGGTCAAGGGCTTCGCCATCACGCTGGGGCTGGGGGTGGCCTTCAGCCTGTTCACCGCCCTGGTCGTGACGCGGTGGGTCTTCCAGTTGCTGCACAAGGTGGGGCTGCTGAACAAGCCGGTCTTCATGCTGCATATCATCGGCGTGCCGAAAATCAACTGGATGGCCAAGCGCAAGTGGTTCTGGTGCGTTTCGGCGGTGATGATCGCCGCGGGCATTGCGGCCTTCGTCAGCCAGGGCAGGGACATCCTGGGCATCGAGTTCAATGCCGGCACGAAAGCGGCGATACGTCTGAAGGACGGGGAGCTTCTGGCCGGGGAACTGCCGAACGACGACCTGGTGCGGTCGCGTTTCGTGTCGGCGGCCGACGCGCTGGGCTTCGCCAAGCTCAAGGCCACCGCGCGCGTCGAGCAGGTCATCGACCCCGACCGGGCGGAGAACTTCCGCGAGGCCTACGACCGCAACGACGACAAGGCCGTTACACTGGCCGAACTGCCGTCGTCCGGGCCCGCGCCGGCCAAGACCCGCGCCGAACTGAGGCCCTACTTCCAGAAGCTCATGGACGCGGCGGACGCCAACGGCGACAACACGCTCGACGTCGGCGAACTCGACAATCTGCCCGCCCTGGCGTACTGGGTGACGACCACCGAGGACGATATCGGCAAGGTCAGACAGGCCGCCGAAAAGGGGTTCGGCGACGCGCTCATGCGCCGCCGGGAATGCACCTTCGAGTTGGCCAAGGGGCAGTTCATCAGCGAACTGGGCGTCGACGCCGCCGGGGAGGACGGGCTGACCCGCATCACCGCGGCGAACAGTTCATCCGAGGCCTGGCAGCGGCTGCAGGACTTCGAGGGGGGGCTGATGATGGTCGTGGAGAAGATGTCCCTGCCGATGCCGCTCGAGGAATTCGAGGATCGCATCCTCCAGATGCGTTTCCAGAGCGATTTCGAGAACCAGCGTCAGAACACCTTCCGCATCATTCCCCGGGGCAAGGAGACCGACGGGAAACACGGCAGCTTCGTCGTGCTGGTGATGCCCGCCGACGACCGCTCGCAGGACCCTGAGGCCTGGCGGGCTTTCGCCCTGGCCGAACGCGATCTGCTCGCCGCCGCCCTCGGACGCGCCGAGGCCACCGAAGCAGAGAACTTCGATCCGTCCATAGCCGGCGACAAGGCCCAGTCGGCCATCGTGGCCATCGTGCTGAGCTGGCTGGCGATCGTGGGGTACCTGTGGTTCAGGTTCGGCTCTCCGCAGTGGGGCCTGGCCGCGGTGGTCTGCCTGGTCCACGACGTGATCATCGTGGTGGGGCTGGTGGCGATTTCGAACACGGCTATCGGTCGAGCGTTCGGCTCGGCAGGATTCAAGATCGACCTGCCGATGATCGCGGCGATCCTAACGGTCATCGGGTACTCGGTCAACGATACGATCGTGGTCTTCGATCGCATTCGTGAGAACCGCGGCAAGCTGTCGGCGGTTTCCGAGCAGGTGATCAACACCTCGATCAACCAGACGCTTGGCAGGACAGTACTTACGTCCGGCACGACGCTTATCGTCGTGCTGATCATGTTCATCTGGGGCGGGCCGGGCATCCACGCGTTCAACTATGCCCTGCTGATGGGCATCATCTTCGGCACGTACTCGTCGGTGGCCATCGCCAGCCCGCTGCTGCTGGGCTTCAAGCAGGCCGTCCTTGCCAAGGCCATGCCCGCCGTGGGCGACGCCTGACTCCAGGGCTCTCCCGCCGACCGTGTCGTGTCCGACGTCGGGCGATTGTCTCGTCCGGGCGCGATCCTTCGGCCGAGAGGATCGTATCAAGACCGTCAGCTACCGGAGTGCGGGCATGCCTATCCCGCTGTCGTGACGGGACGGAGGGGGCGGCTGCAAGCCCTTATATCGGATAAAGTTGCCCTGACAGATGGTCGATATCTTCACAGGCCGCCTGTTGCGCCCCATCGGATCGGGCTCGCATCAGTTCCGTTGCCTCGGCCGAGCAACGCAAGAGGCGCAACGGCGGAGACAGGACGTGCGGTCGCCGGTGTCCAACGGCCCGGCCGGTGGGCCGCTTCTCGCAGCGCCTGTGCGCATGAGGTGGGCGCCTCGGTCGGCAGCACCGCCGGCGACCGGGACGACATGGCCACGGCGGGCCAAAGGTTGACACTAGCGAAAGGCGTACCGTGACTACTGGTAAGACTCACAGGTGTAGGGGCGCAGTGCTGGCGATGGTCGCCGCCCTGGGCGCGGTTTGCGGCTGCGGCGGGTGGAAGACCGACCAGACGCGCTGGCTGTCTCCGGACCGGGTGATCAAGTCCCCGGACGGTCCGGCTCCGGTTCGTGCGATCGACAGGAACATCGGCGTGGCCGACCAGGACCGGGAGCGGATAGCCGGCTCGATGCCGCCCAGGCCCGCAGATTTCGAGTACAGCGCCGCCGACTACAGGATCGGCCCGGGGGACATTCTCGACGTCTCGATCCTCGACCTGTTCAACGACGGTCTGGAGACCGTGCTGAGGCGTCAGGTGACCGAGAGCGGCTTCATGGACCTGCCGCTGCTGGACAATCGCGTCCTGGTCCAGGGCAAGACCCAGGAGGAGTTGAAGGACGACATCATCGACGAGTACACCCCTGACATTCTGATCGATCCGACCGTGTCGGTGACGATCATCGCCCAGCGGCAGAACACGTTCTCGATTCTCGGGGCGGTGGCCAGAACGGGGCAGTACAACGTGGTGCGGCGTTCGATGCGTCTTCTGGAGGCGTTGGCCCTGGCGGGGGGGATCACCCAGTCCAACATCGAGTACCTCTACGTGATCCGCCAGGCCCCGCCCAAACGCCGTGCCCCGAAGAAGCCGGCCAAGGGGGCCGAGTCCCGACCGGCCGCCCAGGGCGACACCGCGCCCCTGCCGAAAATCCCCGACGACAAGCCCGCCCCGGCCACCACCAGGCCTGCCGAGGGTAAGGGCCAACCCGCCTCGGGCCGCGAACAGACGAGGCTGCCGGCGCCCTCGCCCGCGCTCATGCTGGCCGAGGCGGCCGACGCCGCTGCGCCGGCCGCCGGGCCCAAGCCGCAGGTCGCCTATGACTGGGTCTACGACACGCGAACCAGCAAGTGGGTCCGGGCGCGGCCAGGGGCCCCGGCCAAGCGTTCCGACGGCGGCGAGGCCGACGTCGCCCGCCCCGGCGACCCGTTCGCGTGGCGCGACGCCGACGAGGCCGAAGCCGTCCGCATCATCGCCATCGACCTGAAGAAGCTGCGCAGCGGCGATCCGAGGATGAACATCGTGGTGCAGGACAAGGACGTGATCAACATCCCCCCGCTGGAACTCGGGGAGTTCTACGTCACCGGGGAGGTGCAGCGCCCCGGGGTGTACTCGCTGACCGGGCGGAAGGTGACGGTGAAGATGGCGATAGCGGCCGCGGGCAATCTGGGCCCGCTGGCCTGGCCGGAAAACTCCGTCCTGATCCGCCGGATCGGCAACGCGTCGGAGCAGATGGTCCCGCTGAACATCGAGCGGATCTTCCGTGGGGAGCAGAACGACCTGTTCCTCAAGCCCAACGACGTGATCGCCGTGGGCACCGACATCAGGGCGCCCTTCCTGGCCGTGCTGAGAAACGCCTTCCGCATGACGTACGGGTTCGGCTTCATCTACGACCGCAACTTCGGCGTCACGTCCTCCTATGAGACACAGCGCACGAGCCAGCGGTTCACGCGATGGTAGGTCGCGCCGGACCCCGCGCCGCGGCGAGAGGTTGCATGACAGCAAGCCCCGATCAAGTTGACCCGTCCGCCTCAGGGCAGGCCGGACGCCTGGCCGACCTCGTCGCCAGGCCCGTCGGGCGCTTCGCCGATCGGCACGCGCGCCGCGAGGCCGTTGCCAAGATCGTCGTGCTGGCCTGCCTGTTCGCCGGGCTCAACACCTGGCAGTTCCGCGTCCTGCTGCGGAGCTGGGGCGACCCGGACTGGTCCCACGGATACATCATCCCGCTGTTCAGCCTGTTCCTGATCTGGAATCGCCGGGAGGAGCTCGCCGCGGCCAATCCGCGGACCTTCATCCCCGCCCTGCCGATGATGATCCTGGCCCTGCTGGCCCAGGCGGTCTCGTTCTTCCTGGTCAGCAACTACTGGCTGTGCCAGTTGAGCATGGTGGCCGTGCTGTTCTTCCTGGTGCTGTACCTGACCGGGCCGAGCGTCATCCGCGTGATGTGGCTTCCGATACTCTACCTGGCCCTGGCGATGCCGATCCCCGGGTCACTGTACACCCGGGTCTCGGTCCCCCTTCAGGAGATCGCGGCGCTCGGCTCTGCGATAGCCTTGAGGGCGTTCGGGGTTTCCGTCGACGTGACCCGAAGCCACCTGAGCATGGTGAGCATCAGCGGGCAGATCCGGGAGGTGACGGTGGCCGAGGCGTGCAGCGGCATGCGGAGCCTGATGGCCTACGTGGCGCTGGGCGTGGCGTGGGCGTATCTGGAGGACAGGCCCGTCTGGCAGCGGGTCGTGCTGGTGGTGTCGATCGTGCCGGTGGCGGTGTTCTGCAACATCGTACGGGTGGCCATCACGTGCACCGCTTACTACCGGGACCGCCCTGAATGGGGGCAGGAGTTCATGCATACGTTCACCGGCATGCTGATGCTGATCCCGGCGCTGCTGCTGTTCCTGCTGCTGAGTTGGACGTTGCAGCGGCTGTTCGTGGAAGAAGACGATGACCAGGACGACACGCCGGCGCCAGAGCCCGGCGGCGCAGCGGAGGCACAGGCATGACCGCCTCTCCGGCCAACACTCCGGCCGACCGCCCGCCGCGCCGCGGGCGCGCGTCTGCCTGGTGCGCCGGGAACAGGCATTTCCTCGCCGCGGCGCTGATCCTGGCCGTCTCGACCGGCGGGTGGTACGTCGCCATCGACACGCTGGGCATCACGCTGCTGAAAGAGCCCGTCCCCTGGCCCGAGCGCCCCAGACGTGTCGAGGTCGACCCCAAGACCTTCCAGAACACCTCCCTGCCGACGCGCTTCGCAGACAGGTACGTCCGGGCCGAAGACGGCGACCTGTTCCTGAACGCCGACAACACCCCGATCACCGACGGGGAGCCTGACGGGGAGATCACGTTGCCCGACGACGTGCTGCAGCCCCTGAAGATCGGCATGGCCCTGGACAAGGCCCGTGTCCGCGACAGGCGGAGCAACTGGTACCTCAGCCGGGTCTACATCGATACGACGAAGAAGCGCACCGAGCGTTATCGGGTGTGGCGGCTGAACGTGTACTACTACACGGGCGTGCGGGACCAGGTGCCGCACGTGGGGGAGGTCTGCCTGGTGGCCGCCGGTGCGACCATCACGGGCTCGTCGACCACGACCTTCACGGTACCTGCCTGTTCCCGTTCGCCCTGGGACAAGCCCGTCGTCTTTCGCAGGACCCGGTGGAAGGCGCTGGACAGGGCGACCCAACGCTGGCACGAGTACGTACAGTATTACGTCTTCAGCATGAACGACGAACCGGTCAACGACCGCACCACGGTCAGGTTCAAGCTGATGTGGCCGTGGGTCAAGCACAGCTACTACGCGAAGATCGAGTTCTCTCCGAGGAGTCCGGTCACGGACATTGCCGAGGCGGACGCCGCCGCCGAGCAGTTCGTCCGGGCGTTCCTCCCGGCCGTCATTGACGCCCTGCCGACCCGCCGGACCATCGACAGGCTCGATAAGGCCGACTGAAGCATGAACCGAGGGAGTCGACTCCCCCAGCCCTGAGCGAGAACAGAACTGATGGCCAGAAGAAGGAAGAAGAAGAAGAGGCTGAACAGGCGTGTGGTGATCGTGCTGGCGATACTGGGCCTCGGCCTCGTGGTCGCCGCAGGCCTGTCCAGCCAGCGCGTCCGGGACTGGCTGTTTCCCCCGGACCCGGCCAGTCTGGCCACCAAGGCCGCCAGTCACGTCAAGACCGCCCAAGACCTTGTCGCCCAGGGCAAATACGCCGAGGCCCACGAGGCCTACGACAGGGCTGATTTCTTCCACCAGCAGGCGATCTACCACTCCAGCGGCGAATACGCGAAGAAGGCCGAATACTGCTATACCCGCGGCAAGACGCTTCTGGACCAGTACTGGGTCAAAGAAGGCCTCAGCGAGACACGCCGAACGCAACTCCGCGGGGCCGGCCTGGGCAGTCTTGCCGAGGCCTTGCGACAGGACGGCCGGCACGTCAAGAGCCAGAAACTCAGGTGCGAAACGCTCTGGCGCCTGGGATACCTCCTCGACTACATCGAAGAGGCCGGAAAACTGCTCAAGATGGACAAGGCCGACCACGTGACGTGGTCTCGGCGGGGACGGGCTCGCGCCCGGCTGGTGAAGATAGACAACGACAAGGCCGACGAGGCCCTGGCCGACCTCCAGCAGGCAATCGACCTGAAACCCGACAACGTGGATTACTGGATTGCCAAGGCTGCCTTCGAGGAGAAGATCAAGCGCTTTGAGCCGGCCGCCAAGACGTACGAGACCGCACTGAACGTCGAGGCCAACGCCAACAGTTCCCAACTTCGCGTGACCTATGCGTGGTACCTGTATCAGCGGAACTTCCGCCAGGAGGCCCGGGCGCAGATTGACCAGGCCGTCGCCCGGGCCCCCGAGGGCGACACGCTGGGCCTGCGGGCCTTGGCCACCCTCCTCAAGCGGGACCGGCGTCCGGCCGAAGCCCTGGACGTGTTGGAACGGGCCAGGAAGATCGACCCGGACGACTACTGGATCTACAGCGAATTGGCGTCCGCTCACCGCATGCTGAAGAACGTTCCGGAGGCGGCCAAGGTCCTGCGGACCGGCATTGCCAAGCTTGCCGACAAGGTCGCCGAGGCCCCGCCCTCGACGCCGAAGGAACGCAGGACCCTCGACGGGGCCAGGGTGAAGCTCAACCACGACCTGGCCAGGATGGTCATCATCCTGGCCGGTGAAGTGACGGACAAGGCCAAACGCGCCGAGATGCTGGTCGAGGCCAGTAACTGCGCAGAGGTCATCCGCGGGATCAAGGGCCAGGAGCACTTTGCAGACGGCCTCGCCGGACAGATCGCCTACTACCAGGGCAAGCGCAGCGAAGCCCTCAAGCTGCTCGAGGAGGCCCACGAGCGGTTCGGGTATCGGCTGGATCCCATCACCGCGTCGCTGCTGATGCGGCTCTATCGCCAGATCGGGGCCCCGGGCAAGGCCGAGGCGATCCTCGACCGGTTTCTGGGCAGTCCGGCCCACCGTCACAATACGGGGATCCGCCTGGAGAAGGCCCGGATACTGATGGGATACGGCCGGTGGGCCGAGGCCGAACGGTTCGTCCGCGACGCGCTGCGGATTGACAGCCAGAGCAAGGACGCCAAGGAACTGCTGGCCGTGATCGCCCTTCAGACCAGGCAGCCCGTCCGGGCGTTGCCCGACACGAAGCTGACGCCGAGGATCATCGGGGCGGCCCTGACTCGCGCCGCGTCGCTCTGGGCGGACGGGCAGCGCCCGCAGGCCATCCAACTCGCCGAGGCCCTCTTCGAACGCGTCCCTGCCAACCTCCGGGTCGTCCAGCAGCTCATCAGCATGTACAAACTGGACAAGAAAGACACCCGGCTGAACGCCCTGCTCGCGAGGCTCAAGGCCGAACAGCCCAAACTCGCCGAACAGGTCCGGTACTACCAGGACCTCCTGGCCGAGAAGGACCCCGCCAAGCGCCTGGCCATGCAGGTCGAACGCGCCGCGAAAATCAAGGACCCGCTGCGGCGCGAGCTGGCCCTGGCCGACCTGTACCGCATGGCGGGGCAGACCGAGACGTTCCTCGAGCACCTCGACCGGGCCGGGAAGATCAAGCCCGACTCGGCTGATGTCATCGTGCACAGGCTCAACCACGCGATCGCCATCGAAGACTGGCGCCTCGCCGAGACGGTCGTTGCCCAAGGCGCCAAGGCCAACGTCGACCGCGCCGGCGGCAAACTCCTCAAGGCCCAACTCGCCGTCGTCAGAGGCCGGGACGACGTCGCGGCCCGGACGTACACCGAAGTCCTGGCCGTTGACGCCAACAACATCCAGGCGCGGCTCGCCCGGGGGAGGATATACCTCCGCCAAGGCAAGCTGAGCGAGGCGGCCGACGACTTCCAGACCGTCGCCGGAAGCAATCCGGGCAACGCGCAGGCGACCATCGGCATGATGCTCGTCAGCGAACGTCAGGGCAAGCAGGCCGAACTCGACGACTGGCTCGACCGCGCCCACAAGCTGGCCCCGGGACACCCCGACGTGGCCAGGCGATTCACCAACCGCGAGGAACTGCGGGCCTCGCGACCCGAGGAGATCATCGCCAAGCGCGAGAAACAGTTGGCCCGCGACCCCCGAGACCTGCACAACCGCTTGAGGCTTGGCGCCCTGTACGAGCAGACCGGCAAGCTGGACGAAGCCGAGAAGATGTTCATCAGCGTCAGGGACCTCGCCGCCGACAAGCTCCTCGGCACGCAGCACCTGGCCCGCTTCTACGCCCGAACCAACCGTCTGGGTCAGGCCGACGAACTCATCCGGGCCCTCCAGAAGACAACAGACAACAAGGTCGGGGCCTACATCCTCTACGGGGAGTTCCTCACCCCGTACAAACCCGACCAGGCGCAGCGGGCCTTCGCCAGCGCCATCCGGGCCGACCCGGACAACCCCGCCGGGCACCTGGCCCTGGCGCGGTTCCACGCCGCCCGACGCCGGTGGGACGACGCCGTCAACGCCATGACTCGATGTGTCGAGCTGCGCAAGGACTCGTCGGGGGCCGAGAAGGAACTGATCGGCTACCAGATCAACGCGGGGAAGTACGCGGACGCGGAGTCGCGGCTGAAGGGCATTCTGAAGGCCTCCCCGAAGGACGCAGCGGCGTTGAGGCTTAGGGCCTCGCTGCGCCTGCGGCGCGACGACGACGTGACCGGCGCCGAGGGGCTGCTGACCGAGGCGATTCGGCAGAATCCCCGGGACGTCGGGTCGCTTCTGGCCCGCGCCCGGCTGTACCTGGCCATTCGGGACCTGCCCAAGGCACGGGACGACTACGAAAAGGCCAGTCAGATCGTCCCCTCGGCCCAGACGGTCCTGGAGTTGGCCGATGTCTACAGGCGCCTGAAGCAGTACCGCCAGGCCGAGGAGGCCCTGGCGGGACTGTTGAAGCGCATGCCCGGCATGGTGCAGGTCGTCGAGCAACTGGCCGTCATCTACTCGACCCAAGAGAGATGGCGGACACTGGAGCAACTCCTGGCCCATGCGCGAGCGGCCAGGCCCTCCGAACCGCGGTTCAGGATCATCGAGGCCCTGATGTGGCGCCGCCGGGCGGACCACGGCAAGGAATTGCAGGCGTTGGCCAGCGCGGTCCAGGTTGCCCCCGAGAACGTGACGGCCGTCGGGGCGTACCTCGACGGGCTGCTCCGCACCAAGCAGTACGCCAAGATCATCGAGGTCGGCGCACACTACGCCGACAGGAAGGGCATGGCGTACATGGCCACGGCCACGCGCGCCCGGGCCCTGGCCGAGACCGGGAAGGTCGCCGAGGCCGAAGCCACGTTCCGCGACCTCCTCAAGAAAGCACCCGTCCAGAATCTGGACGTGATCGTCGGACACCTCGTCCCCAGCTTCGGGCTGGACAAGACCATAGCCAGGCTTCCCGAATGGCGAGGCCGGAGAGACGAGTGGCAACTGCACAGCCTGCTGAGCCAACTGCACGGCCGTGCCGGCCAGACGCCCGAAGTCATCAAGGCGCTGCTCAAGGCCCGTGAGCTGTCACCGGAAGAATCACCACACAGGGGTCGGTTGAACGTGCAACTGGGCATAACGTTTCAGGGCCTGGGCCGGACGCAAGAGGCCGAAGAGGCCTATCTCGCCGCCCTGACCCTGCTGCCGAACGACCCGGAAGTGCTGAACAACCTCGCCTTCCTCTACGCCGACGAACTCAACAATCCCAGCAAGGCCCTGCCTTACGCCCTTAAGGCCTACAGGTGGGCCTCGACGCATCCCAGTGTCGCCGACACGTATGCGTGGGTCCTGGCCAAGCTCAAGAGATACCCCGAGGCCCAGAAGATCCTGGAGACCATCGCCCGGGAGGAGAACACCGTCCCGGCGATCCGGTATCACCTCGGGTGGGTCTACGAACAGCAGGACAAGCTCAGCCAGGCCGAACGCCAGTACAACCTCGGGCGAGAAATGACCGCGGGCAGGGCAGCGGACAAGGTGCTGCACGAGAAGCTCGTTCAGTCCATCAAACGCGTTCAGGGCAAACGGAACCGATAGATCACGGAGCAACTCATGAGCATGGTGCACACACGCGAACAGGCGCCGCAGATCGTACGGCACATGGGGCCTGTTGCTCGCAGGGCAAGGATCGGCGAGCAGGCGACAGGCGTCACCGGGCGAGATATCTGGCGCATCATCCGCAGGCGGAAGTGGCTGATCATCCTGCCGACCGTCTTCTTCACGGCTGTGGCGGTTGTTGGTACGTTTCTGTGGCTCAGGCACGCGCCGACGTACACGGCCGACGCCTTCCTTCAGGTCAACCCCGGATACGCAGGAGTGTTCGAGCGGCGGTTGGACCCGCGGGCCGACGTGGTCGAACGCCACGTGCTGGCCCAGGCGCAAATGGTCTCCAGCCGAGTCGTCCTTGAAGCCGCGCTCGCTACCGAGCGGGTAAGGAACCTCACATGGTACAAGAAGAACCGCGACGATGCCGTCAAGGACCTGAAGGACGTCCTCTCGGCCGTCCCCGTGCCCAACACCGACCTGATCAGGGTCTCCGTGGACGGCCCGAACGCCGAGGAGGCCGCCGAGTTGGCCACGGCTGTCGCCGAGGCGCACGTCGCGGACGTCACGAAGACCGTCGGGGTGACTGACGAAAGTACGATCGCGCTGCTGCGGAAGCAGTTGGCCGTCAAGGTCACCCAACTCCGGGAGAACCGCAACGAGCAGCAGCGCGTCCGGCGCGGCGCCTCGCCCTCGGACATCGCCGCCCAGGGCGGGACGCTCAGGACGCGCCTGGAGGTCTTCGGGAGGCAACTGACCCAGGCCAGGCTCGCCGTCACACAGGCCAGGGGAATCAACGAGGCCGTCAAGAAACAGTCGGCTTCGGGAGAACTGGTCAACTCTCCCGAGGTCGCCGCGGCCCTGGAGGCCGACCCTCAACTCCAGCGCCTCCGACAGAGCCGGGGAGGCCTGTCCGTGGCCATCGAGTCCAAGAGAATCCTCCTGGGAGAGCAGCACCGCGTCGTGAAGAACCTCAAGCTCCAGATGAAGACCGTCGAGGAGCAAATAGCCCAGCGTCAGAAGCAGGTCCGGACCTACCAGATGAAGGCCCTGGTCGAACAGAGCCAGGCCAGCCTCGACAGTCTCATCGCCCAGACCCTCCAGATACAAAACGAATACACCGCCGTCGAGAAGAGGGTCCAGGACATCGAGACGATCCTGCTGAACCTGGAGCGGCTGACGGCCGTGGAGGAGGAGATTGAGGGGGAGACCGAGCGGATCAACCGCCGCGTCACCGAGTTGAGCCTGGCCAGGGCCAATCGCGTGCCCGTTTCCGTCAGGAGGCGGGCCGAGGCGCCCAACGTGCCGTCGTCCCCGCAGTGGATTGTGACGGTGCCGGCCGGTGTGCTCCTCGGGCTGGTCATCGGGTTGGGGGTGGCCTTCCTGCTCGAGTTCGTCGACACCTCCGTCAAGAGCCCGGCCGACGTCGTCCGCCGGACGGACCTGGCCGTGCTGGGCACCGTGCCGCACACCCGGGACCTCGAGGAGGACGTCGACGACATCCGCAGGGCGTTCGCCGACAACCGCGATTCGCTGGTCGGGGAGGCCTTCAGACACATTCGCACGTGCCTCCAGTTCAGCGGACCGGCCGAGCACAGACGCAGCATCCTGATCACCAGCCCGCTGCCCGACGACGGACGAACGACCGTCACGATGAACCTGGCGGCGTCGCTGGCCAGGTCCGGCCGCAAGGTCCTCGTTGTGGATACCAACTTCCGCCAGCCCGTTATCAGTTCGCTGTTTGCCGACGCCGACACGTCGGCGAGCGGATTGAGCAACGTCCTCGTCGGGCAGGCCCGCCTGGAAGACGTGACCTCCCAGGTCGAGCCGAACCTCGACGTCATGCCCACCGGGCCGATGCCCCCCAACCCCGCCGAGCTTCTCGGCTCCGAGCCGATGCGGCAACTGCTGACCGGGGCGTTTGAGGCCTACGACCAGGTGCTGCTGGATTCGGCGCCTTGCCTGGTCGTGACCGATCCGGCTATCCTCAGCACGATCGTTGACGGCGTGGTCCTGGTGGTTCGCGCCGGGACGAACACCTACGGCATGGTCCAACGGGCCGGCGAAGGCCTGACCCGTGTCGGGGCCAAGGTCCTCGGCACCGTGCTCAACGGCGTCCGCGCGACCGTCGGCGGATACCTCCGAGAGAACTACGACAGGTTCTACGACTACCAAGAGCAGATCGAACCGCCCGCCGACTGATCCGCCCCCCGGACGCGCCTACAACGCACGCGACCGCATCGGGCACAGCCCACGCTTGTTGGGCGGTTCGGCCTCGATCACACGCCGAACGAACCGGCGGAACGTGTCGGCCGCTTCTCCCCAGTCGGTGCATGCGTCCATCTCCTCCAGCGCCTTGGCCGGAGTCAGCCCGCTGCGGTACGTCAGCCTGAACGCCTCCTTGATCTGCTTGCGGTCCTCGTCGTTGATATGTTGGGCCCGACGCAGCCCGACGCTGTTCAGGCCCGCCACGCTGTTGACGGGCGCCGCCACGATCACGTACGGCGGCACGTGCATCGTGATGATCGCCGTGGCCTGCACCATCACCATCTGGCCCACCCAGCAGAACTGGTGCACCGCCGAGAACGCCGAAAATATCGCCCCGGGACCGATCTCGCTGTGCCCGGCCCCCGCGGCGCTGTTGACCAGGATCACGCGGTCGCCGACGACGGCGTTGTGCCCGGCGTGCGACCCCGCCATGAAGTACGTCCCGTTGCCTACGACGGTAACCTTGCCCTCCCCGGTCGCTCGGGAAACCGTCACGCCCTCGCGGAAAATGTTGTCGTTGCCGATCTGGAGGTACGTCTTCGAGTCGGCGTCGAACTTGTAATCCTGCGGCAGTCCGCCGAGCACGGCGTGGGAGTCCACGGTGTTGCCCGTGCCCATCGTCGTGTACTGCCGGACTATCGCGTGGGGACGAAGCACCGTCCCGGCGCCGATCTCCACGTCAGACTCGACAATGCTGTAAGCGCCCACCTCGACGCCGTCGCCCAGGCGGGCTGAAGGATCCACTATCGCTGTGGGGTGGATGCTCGCCATCGTGTTCTCCCGAAAAGGGCCGCGGCATTGCGGCCGGAACATTATGCCCGACCGCGCGCTACGAGGCGAGCCCATATCGATGCTTCCGCCCGAGTCGCTAACGCCGCCGGCGCCGTACCGGGCCGCGACTGCGACGAAGCCGACGAAGCCGCTGTGTGTTGCGAACCTTCGCTCGCGTCTTGGGCGACCACGGCAGCGGGGAGACGTGCGGGTGATCGCGGACCTGACGCAACGGCATCCCGATCAGCCGCTCTATGCTCTCGAGGTGCGAACGCTCCTCGATGTCGCAAAAGGACAGGGCCTGTCCCGTGGCGCCCGCTCGCCCGGTTCGGCCGATGCGGTGGACGTACGTCTCGGCCTCCTCGGGGACATCGTAGTTGATCACGTGCGAGATGTCGTCCACGTCGATCCCGCGCGAGGCGATGTCGCTGGCGACCAGCACGCGGGTCTTGCCCTGCTTGAACCTGGTCATTGCGCGCTGGCGGGCGCGCTGGGGCTTGTCCGCGTGAATCACGTCGACGCATATCCCCGCGTGCTTCAAGTGTTCCGTGACGCGGTCCGCCGCCTGCTTGGTCCGCGTGAAGATCAACGCCCGCGTGATCTCCTCACCGGCCAGAAGATGCTCCAGCAGCGCCCGCTTGTCCGGCCGCTCGACGAAGTAGACCGCATGGTCCACCGTGTCCGCCGCCGGGGCCTCCGGCGCCACGCGAATCTCCACCGGGTCGGTCAGGATCTTGTCCGACAGCGCCTGGACCTTGGCCGGCATCGTCGCCGAGAAGAACAGCGTCTGGCGCTGGGTCGGCACCGCGGCGATGATCTTGCGAATGTCGTCGATGAAGCCCATGTCCAGCATCCGGTCCGCCTCGTCGAGGACCAGAATCTCCACGTGCTTCAGGACGGCCCGGCCCTGCCGCATCAGGTCCAGAAGCCGACCCGGCGTGGCGACCACAATATCCACCCCCTGCTTGAGCGCCTTGTTCTGCGGGCCCTGGCTCACGCCCCCGGTGATCACCGCCTGGCGAAGCCTGGCGTGGCGCCCGTACGTGCCGAAACTCTCCCCGATCTGCGCCGCCAGTTCGCGCGTCGGCGTGATCACCAGCGCGCGGATCGGGCGCGGCCGGCGCTTGGGGGGATGTGCGGCACTGAGCCGCTGGAGGATCGGCAGCGCGAACGCCGCCGTCTTGCCCGTGCCCGTCTGCGCGCAGCCCAGCACGTCCCGACCGGCCAGCACGTGCGGAATCGCCCGCTGCTGGATTTCCGTGGGGCGTTCGTACCCTTCCTGCTCCACCGCCTGAAGCAGCGGCGTGGTGAGGTCCAGTTGGTCGAAGAACATCAGAATAACGACCCTTCCCGCTCCCTTTGGGCCCAACTCGCCAAGCCCACGTCAACAGTATACGCCGAACGCGCCGATAGGGCAATGCGTTTCTCGAAGAATCTCCACCAGGGTCCCCGCACCGCACTCGATGGTGCCCGAAGTCCTGGCACGGCACCCTTGGCCCCCCCCAACGCGATCCCCCGTGACGCTCCGGGGGGATCCCCGTAGCCGTGGCCTGTTCAATCGTCAATCATCAATTCATTGACTTACCCATAAGCGGTGATACGATCATCGTGCCGACCGGCCCATCAGGTGCCATGCTCCACGCGCAGCGGAGGGGCATGCGGTGGGGTACCGTAGGGCGCATGGCCCTGCGCGCCGCGTGGACCATGGCGCCGGGTGCAGGTGCGTATGTTACGGATCTTCATAAGGAGCATCATCATGACCAGGACGTTCCCACTGACCCTTGCGCTGCTGGCGGTTGCACTGACCGCCGGGTGTGCCGCGTATCGCACCAACAGCGATATCGAGTTCGACTCGACGGACCTTGGCGACCGCAAGCCCGTCATCCCCGTCGGCAAGGTTGACACGACAGGCAGGCCGACCCAGGTAATCGGCCCGGTCGTCGCCACGGTCAAGAAGCTGACGGTCAACCACGACGACCCGACCCGCGAGATGGCCGACATCGTCCTGGCCCACAAGGCCAAGGAGATGGGCGCCGACGCCGTCATAGACGTGAAGTACGAAGATCCCAAGATCGTCGTAGGCTCATGGGGCGAGTTGAGAGCCGAAGGCACCGCCATCAAGTTCGTGACAGGGAAACCGTAGCCGGCAACAGGTAACGGCAAGGGCGCAGGCGGCTTCGTCCCAGGACTTCGCCGTCCCAGGGGGGGCGCAGGGTCGAGGTCGTCCTCGCCGTCCTCCTCGTCCTTCGTCCTCGGTCTGTAGTCGGTAGCTGGGAGCCCGAAGCCGGGGACGGCGGACACGATGCGGCAACACAACAGAAACGTCGGCCACAACACTGTTGGATGCCACCCGGCCTTTCGGGTGCGGCGCTGTTTTTCATATCATCACGCCGCGCTGCCGGGCCTTCCTGACGACCGCGGCCCTGCCGGGGTGCTGAAGGCTCACCAGTTTCGGTAGATCTTACGGCGCTGGTCTTTGGCCGTCGCCACCTGGTGGAGTTGAACCAGTGCGCGGAGGAGGAGGCCCACGTCATCGGCGGATTCGTAGTAGGGTTTGGCGGGGTGCCCGCGGATCAGGCCTCGATAGACCAGTTTCGACACGGCCTCCCGGCCAATCGTCTCGGCGAAGTCTCGATCAGCCTTCTGGCCGCTCAGGCGGTGCATCTGGAGGAAGAACGAGATCGCGCGGCCGTAGTTCCCCGCATACGTGCCGTGCGGAGCGTACTGCCTGGCGTAGCCGTCGTACCAGGTTTTGTGTCGGCAGCGTCTGGGGGGGAATTGGCGGCGGATGAGGTCGGCCCATCGGCGGGCCGTCTGAAGCAGGAGGGTGTCTTTAGTAAGGGCGGCCGCGTAGGCGTAGGCCTGCGCCGTCGCCAGCGGGTGCTCGTAGCCGGCGATGTACGGCTGCCACAGGTCGATCGCCCCGCGGGGCTCGTAGGCGCGGTAGCCGCCGGTGATCCGCGGGCCTGACACGGGCGTGCCGTCCAGCGTCAGGCTGCCCCAGAACGTGCGGGCCTTGCCGTCCCAGCCGTACGTCGCGTAAGCCTTCAGGTACGCCGTCGCCTGGCTGCGGAACGCCGGCTGTGCGGTCAACTCGTACGCCTCGAGCAGTCGCACGCAGTACAGGCCCGTGATGGACGTGTCGAAATGGCTGCCGTCGAATCGGTTTCGTCCGGCATTGGGGCGATTGGGTATCAGGTGTGTCTTGGCGTGTCGGCGGGCCCAGTAGTAGTCGGCCAGCAGCTTCGCGCGGTCCAGCCAGGCGGTGCCGTCCGCCCCGGCGCGGGTGTGCAGGAACGCGAAGGCCAGCAGCATCTCCCCCGCGCTCATCGCGAAGTCGCACCCTCGCCGACCGTCGGCGTGCCGGTTGACCTGGCCGGTGGTCTTGTCGATCACGTGCCATTGCCAGATCGCCTCGATTTCTCGCCGGACGGCCCGGGGGTTGACGGCCCAGAGCATGGGCCAGGCGATCTGCTGGATATGGATTTCGTGGTGGTTGCCGCTGTGCCCGGTTCGCGTGTCGCGGTAGGCGTCGTAGTGGCGGTGGTAGCCCCACCAGAACAGCCCGCGGTCATCCACCAGGTGCGTCATCGTGTGTTGGCAGCAGCGGCGGGCGAACTCGGCGTAGTCCTTTCGGCCGGTCAACGCCGTCAGGTCGATCAGGACGGCCAGCGTGGCCTGGTCGAGATACAGGTTGCCTCCGGCCGGTCCCCGCCGGCCGCGGCGATTGACCCGCCAGGCCTCGTCGAACGCCTCGGGCTCTGCGGGGCAGGTTCGCGTTCGCACGTCGAGGATATTCATCAGCAGGGGGCTGTGCTTTTTGCCGTAGCGGTCCGTGCCATGCGCCATCAGCACGTCGGCGCACTGGCGGACGTAGTCCAGCCAGGGGCGCTTCTGGACGTCCGCGGGTCGGACGCCGCCGTTCAGCACGACCGGCTCGCCTGCCCGTGCCGCCGCCGCCCACACGGCCATGCCGGCCAGGGCCGCCTGCACGAGAACCACTGATGCCATCCTGCCTCTCATCGCTCTGTCCTTCCTGTCGCGATTGGGACCTCCCTATTGTGCATCATGGCGTGCGATTCTTACATCGCTGTTGCGGCAGGAATGCTTGCGCTGCCGCACGAGCCGGTTTTGCCGAGCGCCCCCTCTTCCACCGGGTGCCATGGTCCTGCGCGCAGCGAAGGGCCATGCGTCGTGCAGAGCCCTGTGCCTGCGGGGCGGTCAGTGCAGCCAGCTCTCGGATATCTTGGCGCCGGCGAGGTCGCCGGCCTGGCGCTTGAGCTGTGCGGCGAGATGGAACATATTCCACGTTTCCTCGGTCATGTTGGCCCCGTCGCCACGTATCAGGCAGTATGCGGTTTGATGGAGGCACTCGCCGGAGTTCTTGAGCTGGTTCACGCCGCGGAACAACTCGCTCGCCTGGCGGTAGTACTCGCCCGCCTGCTGCCAGTCGCCGCCGGGGTTGTTCGTCGGGAGGAAGCACTCGGCCAGGTTCTTCGCGGTGATGGCATTGTCCACGCCCTCCTGGAGGGCCAGGGCGGCCTGAAAGGTCTCGATGGCCTTGTCCCAACTGCCTTCGGGATTGGAGGTGGGCTGAAAGGCCAGGGCGAGGTTGTTCAGGCAGATGCCCTCACCGACCGTGTCGCCGGTCTTACGTTTGAGTTCCACGGCCTGCTCGAGGGCTCGAACGCCTTCGACCGGGTCCCTGAAGGGGTTGGTCCCCATCGCCAGCAGCCAGCCCAGGTTGCTCAAGGTGTTGGACAGGTCGCGGTCTTCGCCAAGGGACTGCCTCAGTTCGGCGGCTTGGCGATAGAGCGCCGCGCAGGCGTTCCAGTCTCCGGCGTCGTTGCGGGTGGGGTCCATGCACCAGGCCTGGTTGTGCAGGCTGGACGCCTGCTGCGAGAGTTTGTCCTCTTTGGCGAACGTTTCGGCCGCCTGCGCGAAAAGCGGAATCGCTTCGGCCCACCGCTTGGCGTTGAAGGCCGTGCAGGCCTGGGCATAGATCGGGTTCTCGTCCGAGCCTATGAAGTTCGCGAAGGACTCGGCGGCCTCGGCGGTCTTGATGTCGCCGGCCTGGCGCAGGATCTCGGCGGCACGCCGGAACACCTGCCGGGTCTCCTCCGTCAGGTTGCCCAACTCGCCCCGAATCCGGGTGTACCCCAGGTTGTGCAGGGCGATGCCGTGGTTCAGGGCGTCGCCCAGCTCCTCGTAGAGTGTGGCGCCGCGGGTATACAGTTCGGTGGCCTCGGCCCAGTCGCCCTGGGGGTTGCGCACGGGCATGGTGGCCCATCCCGCATCGACGAGGGCCTTGGCCTCGTTGGTCTTGTCGTTGATCTCGGCGGCGAGGGTGGCCTTGCGCCGCTGGAAGCCGCCCGACTCTTGCCAAGCGCCCTGGGGATTGTTGTCCGGGGACAGGCAGTAGGCCAGGTTGCCCAGGACGATAATCTGTTCGCCCTTGTCGTCCATCTCCTCCCGCAGGGCCAGCGCCCTGTGATAGCTGGCAATCGCGTCGTCCCAGCTTCCGGCGGGGTCGCGGTCAGGCTGCATGCACGCGGCCATGTTGTTGGCGCACAGGGCAACGCCCGTCTTGTCGTCGAGCAGCTCGTACATCTCGAGGGCCCGCCTGTAGACCGGAGTGGCCTGGGCGTATTGGCCCGCGCCCTCGAGGGCCCTGGCCTCGGCGAAGGTCCTGCTGGCCTGGAAGCCGCTCGGCTTGGGCGGCGGCGCAGGCTCGGGGGCGGGCGCCGGCTCGCCCTTCGTCTCGCGACCCAGAAGCCGGCCCACCGCGACGGCCACCTTCTCCATGTGCTCCTCCATGGGCGGGGTCAGCGCGTCGAGCCAGTGCTTGCCCGCCAGGTAGTACTCCAGCGAGCCGGTCGGCTGCACGTCCTCGATGCGCACCGGGAGAATCGGCTTGCCGTTGTGGAGCGCCCGCTCCAGCTCGGTGGCCACGTGCGCCGACGCGATGGACTCCGATGACAGCAGAACCACCACGATCTGACAGGAGGTCACTGCCTCCACGATCGTGTCGGCGTACGTCATGCCGGGCGTGACGTCGCGAGGGGCGATCCAACAGCGGATGCTCCGCGATTCCAGCGTGCCGCACACGGCATCGGCCATCACCTTGTTCTCTGACGCATAGCTGATGAACACATCGTGAGCCATAATTGATCCCTTCAATTCCAGGAGAACCTTGCTGAATCAGGCAGAACGAGGATTCTTGCTGCCCTCTATGTGTCCCAAGCGTAGCACACCGAACGGCCGGCGCCAATTGCCAGTTTGTCGCGACGGCCGACTGCCGACCGAGGACGAGGACGAGCGACGAGGACGACGACGAGTTTGACGCTGCGCCCCCGTTGGGACGGCGACGTCCTGGGACGAAGCCGCCTGCGCCCTGCCGTCGCCGTCGCCATTGAATCGTCAATCGATAGGAGCCGACGCGTGTCTGCACGCATCCTACGGGCGGAGCCCGTAGGCGTGTGCGCCTGTGAGCGTGCATGGCCGGAAGGGTGGAAGTCCCTTTCAGGCATGCGTTCTCCGGCCGGTAGTCGAATGTGACTGCGTCGCCGCGAGGCGGGGTGGGAAGCAACAGGAGACGAACGATCGGTCCGTAGGATGACGAACTCGATTCGGCCGGGCGGACACGGCGAGCCTGCACGCCAATGGCGAGCCGTGTCCGGGAGAACCGCACGCACGGTTCGGAGGGGGGAGGGGCCGGGAACTCAACCGGCCCCTCCTGCCCGTATTGAGCTGCTGCCGCCCGCGAGCCCGGCTCCCGAAGGGACATCCCGTCGGGATGCCAGCGGCCGCCTTCCCCGGCGGCCGGATGGCCTTGCGGGTGTGTTCCCCGGCGTCAGGACGTCAGGACCTTCTTGGCCGCCGCCGTGACGTCGCCGAGTATGCGTGTTACGCCGGCCAGAAGCAGCAGGGGCATCGAGATCAGCAACACGATTCCCAACGCGGTCATCAAGCTCAACAACACATCGTGCTGCTGGATGCCGGGGATGATGACCGCTGAGGCGATCACCACCCCGACGGCCATCCGGATCAGGGCGACGGCCGCTCGAGTATATCCACTCAACTGGCCTTGCACGCCGCAGGCATTGAGCAGCGCCAGCAACCCGGCGAGGATAACGAAGCCCTGAGCGACAATAGCAATGGCCAGGACGATACCCGTCTTCGTCACCGCTTCCGTGAGAGATGAATCCTCCACCAGCTTCAGGAACTCCATCAGCGTTGGGTGGAAGATCAGGCCCACCGAGATCGCGCAGACCGCCGCTGCTACACCCAGGAAGAGATTGACGAGCCCACTCCGGCCGACACGAACCCGCACACAGCCGATGACGTGCAGCACCAACACGGAGATCAACGCCACCATTTGGATCCCGTGTCCTCCTGCGGCCACCTGCGACAGCGCCTGGCCGGCAGCGGGAGCGGGCATGGCCCCCTTACCGGCGTTGACGAGCAGGCCCATGCCTACCGCCGACAGCCCCGTCAGCAAAATGCTGAACGGCATGCCCTGCACGACGCAGCCCAGCAGTACGATCAGCCCGGCGGCAATCCACTCGCCAACAATAAACGTCTGAACGTGGTTGGGCAGGCCGTCGAGGACGTCCCAGGACCAGACCACCTTGTTACCGACGATGTCCCAGGGCACCAGGATGGTCGCCAGCAGCAAGATGCAGATCCCGATCACGCCGCCATTCTGGACTGCGCGACGGTCCCGCCACATGGCTTCGCTCTCAATCGGCCCCTCAGGAGATGGCCGCGCCGCAGCGGCCCCATCCTGGGCCGTGACGGGCGTTGTCGACGTGGGCACATTGACCTGTATGTTGATCTGAGGGTCTCGCGACGGGGCAGTTGGCGAAGGCGGCGAGGCTGCTTCGGATGCTCCGGGCCGACGCACCACCTCGACGGGTCCGGCTGCAGAGGGGACCGGCAGCGACGCTTCGTCCGAACCCCTCAGGACGAGCTCGCCCGTTGCGTCTGCCTGGGGCTGCGATGGGACCTGCAGGCGGGTGTTGCACGAATGGCATTGCGCGCTCTTGCCGGCATACTGCTCATCAATCTCGAAATGCCGGCCGCAATGGGGACAGTCGAAAGAAATCGCCATGAGTTCCAGGTCTCCCGTTGGGGACATACCGCTGAACCGGAATGCCCCGGATGGCCCTGCCCGGCTACGCGGCCGGGCAATTCAGTAGGCAGCATATTACTCCCCCGCCTGCTTGCGCCAAGGGAATTCGATGGTTCGCCCAGGACGCTGCGCCCTATCCCCTGCGCCCTGCATGCCTATAATGCGCCGACTCTTATCACAGAAGAACGCGAATGAAGATACTGAGCCCGTTGGGCTCAACGACGACACGACAACTCGCCCCAAGTACCGTTGTTGATCGGTGGGGGGGCAGGTAGAATCATCGATTGCCATGAAACACTACACGCTTATTGGTACGCTGCTGGCCGCGGCGGCCTTGGCCGGGGCGGACGATTGGCCGCGGTGGCGGGGGCCGGACGCCACCGGGCACGTGCCGCCCGGGGTGGCCGTGCCGACCACGCTGCCGGACAAGCCCAAGGTCCTGTGGCGTGTGCGGGTCGGTTTCGCCCTGGGCTCGCCGGTGGTCAGCGGCAAGCGGGTCTTCCACCTGGACAACCAGCGGGGCAAGGAGACCGTCCACGCCGCCGACGCCGAGACGGGCAAGACGCTCTGGAGTGCGACGCTGGACGAGACCTTCCGCGACGCGCACTCGGCGCCCGGGCCGCGCAGCACGCCGCTGGTCGACGGGAATCGCGTTTACGTCCTGTCCTGCCGGGGCGAGTTCCAGTGCCTCAACGCCGCCGACGGCAAGGTGATCTGGCGGACGAGCTTCGTCAAGGACCTCGGGGCCGTGTTCACCGGCGAGCGCGGCCTCTCCCCGGGCGCCACCCGGCACGGCTACACCGGCTCGCCCTACATCGACGGCGAGCGGATGTACGTCGACGTCGGCGGGCGAAGCGGGGCGTCGGTGGTCTGCTTCGACAAGACCACCGGACGCGTGATCTGGACGTCCCAGTCGGATCCGGCCGGTCACGGCGGGCCGTTCGTGGCCCGCATCGCAGGCGTCAAGCAGGTGGTCTCGTTCACGGCGGACGCGGCGATCGGGCTGGCCGAGGCGGACGGCAAGCTCCTGTGGCGCGTGCCGGTCAAGACCCGCGTCGGGCGGCACTGCATCACGCCCGTGGTCGTCGACGACATGGTGGTCGTGTCGTCGTACCTGGCCGGGCTGATCGGCATCAAGGTCTCGCGCGACGGCGACGGCCTCCGCGCCCGGCGGGCCTGGGTCACCAAGACCCAGGCGGTCAACTTCTCCAACCCGGTGGCGGTGGGCAATCACCTCTACGCCCTGGCCAAGACCAGGAAGCTGATCTGCATCGACGTGCGGACGGGAAAGGTGGCCTGGGCGAAGGACTGGACGGCGTCCAGGATGTTCGGCAAGGGCTACGCGTCGTTCATCGTGATGGGCGAGCGGATACTCGGCCTGGCCGAGGACGGCACGCTGTTCATGCTGGCCGCCGACGCCAAGGCCCTGAAGATGATCGCCACGGCAAAGGTCTGCGGGAAGACCTGGTGCCATCCGGCGTACGCGGGCGGGCGGCTGTACCTGCGCGACGCGAAGGAACTGCTGTGCATACAGGTGATGGACCGGACCGCCGCCAGGGGCCGGGCGACCACGTGGCAGCAGGCGATGGCCGCCGCCCTGGCCAAGGCCGACGCCGGCGACCACGACCACATCATCGATCACATGCTCGCGCCCGCGCTTGTCGAGAAACTCGTCGCCAGGTACGGCAAAGACAACTGGAAGACGAAGTTCCTGACCGACAAGCTCAAGAGCCTGGGCTACTACTACGGCTGGCTGGCCAACGGGCAAGTCGAGACGTCGGGCGGCACGACGGTGATCCACGGCAAGCACGGCTGCTACGCGACGTTCATCACGATCGACGGCAAGGTCTACCTCGGCGACTTCGGGCAGAGCGTCTCGTCGATGTAGGCCTCTGGCCTCAGCGCGGCAGGTCGGCCTCCTTCAGGCCGCGGACGGCCGAGTAGTCCAGGATCTCGACCGTGACGTGCTTCAGGCTGGGGTGGCCCCTGGTCGCTGGACAGCAGGATCACACTGCACGACCCGCCGCGCCCATCCCCGCCCTTGACACGTCGGGGCGGGCCAGAATACAGTGGCCCGCACTATGAGGATTCTTTCGGGCATACAACCATCCGGCCGACTGCACGTCGGCAACTACTTCGGCGCGATTCGCCAGTACCTGGCCCTCCAGGCTGCCGGGCACCAGTGCTATTACTTCATCGCCAACTACCACGCGCTGACCTCGCTGCGCGACAAGGCCGAACTCGAGGCCGTCACGATGCACGTGGCGACGGCCTACCTCGCGCTCGGGATCGACCCCGACAAAAGCGTCTTCTTCGTCCAGTCCGACGTGCCGCAGGTTACCGAGCTGTGTTGGGTCCTCAACTGCGTCTGCCCGGTCAGCCTGATGGAGAAGGCCACCAGCTACAAGGACAAGATCGCCCGGGGCCTGGTGGCGAACGTGGGGCTGTTCGACTATCCCGTGCTCCAGGCGGCGGACATCGTGATCTACGACGCGGAACTGGTGCCGGTCGGGCAGGACCAGAAGCAGCACATCGAGATGACGCGCGACCTGGCGGGCAAGCTGAACCGCGAGTTCGCCCACAACGTGCTCGTCCTGCCCGCCCCGCACATCGTGCCCGAGGTGGCCGTCGTGCCCGGCATCGACGGGCAGAAGATGTCCAAGAGCTACGACAACGCGATCGAGATCTTCGCCACGCCGAAGCAGACCAAGAAGCGCTGCGCGAAGATCGTGACCGACTCGACGCCCCTGGACGACCCGAAGGACCCGGCCCGCTGCAACGTGTTCGCCCTGCTGAGGCTTTTCGCCGACGAGGGCGAGCTGGACGAGATCGCCGCGAGCTACCGCGCCGGCGGGTACGGGTACGGCCACGCCAAGGGCCGCCTGGCCGAGCTGATCAACGAGACGTTCGCCGAGGCCCGCGAGACGTACGCCGCCCTGGAAGCCGACCCGGACCACGTCCGCGACGTGCTCCGCGAAGGCGGGCGAAAGGCCCGCGAAACCGCCGAGACCACCATGCAGCGCGTCCGTGACGCCTGCGGCATCATCACCCACCGGTAGGACGCCATCGCATGGGCGAATACCGCGTCAGTCTGGATATCTACCACGGCCCGCTGGACCTGCTGCTGTACCTGATTCGGCGGGAGGAAGTGGACATCTACGATATCCCCATCGCCCGGGTCACCGCGCAGTACGTCCAGTACGTCGAGATGCTCAAGGCCCTGGACCCGAACCTGGCCGGGGAGTTCCTCGTGATGGCCGCCACGCTGATGGAGATCAAGACGCGGATGCTCCTGCCGGCCGCCCCGGCCGAAGAGGGCGGCGCCGACGGGCTCGACATCGACCCGCGGGCCGAACTGGTCCGGCAACTGCTGGAGTACAAGAACTTCAAGGACGCCGCGGGCGATCTTCGCGACTCGGCCCGCCTCCAGGCGATGAAGCACCCCCGCAGCCCCGCGCCCGAACCGGACCAGACCGACGACGCTCCGCTGGACCTCGAAGACATCCAGGTCTGGCACCTGCTCGATGCGTTCGACAGGCTCATGACCGCCATCGGGCAGCGGGTCACCGAGGCCGAGGTGATCTACGACGACACGCCGGTAGAGCTTCACGTCGCCGACATCGTCGACCGGCTCGAGCGCGAGGGGGCCATGAGCTTCGCGCAGTTGTTCGAGGGCCGCACGAACCGCACCGAGCTGGTGGGGCTGTTCCTGGCGCTGCTCGAACTGGTCCGCCGAAAACGCATCCTCGCCACGCAGGACAGGAACTTCGGGCACATTCACGTGCACCTGAACCCGGACGCGCCCGATCCGGGGAACGCCGGCGAGTCGTCCGCCGATGTCGAACAGGCCTCGGCGCCGCAGGAGAGGGCCGATGAAACCCGAGCAGAAACTCAAGAGCCTGGCGATTGATCTGCCGCCCGCGCCGCGCCCCGTGGGCGCCTACGTGCCCGCCGTGCGGACAGGGAACCTGATCTTCACCGCCGGGCAGCTTCCGCTGACCGGCGGCGAGCTGACCGCCACCGGCAAGGTCGGCGCCGAGGTCTCGCTGGACGCGGCCCGCACCGCGGCCCGCCAGGCGGCGCTGAACGCCCTGGGCGCCGTCCGCGCCCTGGCCGGGTCGCTCGACGCCGTGACGCAAATCGTCCGCGTGAACGTTTTCGTCAACTCGGCCGCGGGCTTCACCGACCAGGCCAGGGTCGCCGACGGCGCCAGCGAACTCCTGGCCGCGGTCTTCGACCGGGCCGCCGCGCACACCCGCTGCGCCATCGGCGCCGCCGAACTGCCCCTCAACGCCCCGGTCGAACTCGACATGATCGTCGAGACCGCCTAGTGCGCTCCGCGGCGTCCGGCAGCGCGTCCTTGACTCGCCCCGGGCGGATCGGTAGACTCCCCTGGCGGCCGGAACCCCCGGAGAGGTGTCCGAGTGGCTGAAGGAGCTGGTTTCGAAAACCAGTGTGCCGAAAGGTACCGCGGGTTCGAATCCCGCCCTCTCCGTTGAGGGCGGGGTTCGAACACGCCGCGACGCGCCCTGTCCTGCGTAGCCCGCAGGGCGAAGCAGGACGTGTCGCCCCGCGGGCTTCGACGCCGAAGGCGCCGCGAAGCGAATCCCGCCCTCTCCGTTG
>Ga0180432_10002401_pt1 | contig 28078 bp, 18 predicted proteins | sample SS_ome_10_FD_132414 | JGI IMG/M metagenome (GOLD analysis project Ga0180432, IMG submission 132414) | Hypersaline lake sediment archaeal communities from the Salton Sea, California, USA - SS_1_MS_2 metaG | ecosystem: Environmental > Aquatic > Non-marine Saline and Alkaline > Hypersaline >... | reverse complement strand
CTCAGGTGGGATCTCTGGCTCGCCGACGGCGGGCCAGGTGAACGGTTCCTCGACTGAAGGAGCGACGAACTCCTCGGTGGGTGGCATTTCGGCTTCCTCGGGCGCGGCCTCCTGTGGTGGCGGGGCCTCCGCCTCGCCGAGGGCCGTCCAGTCCACAGCTTCCTCTGCCGCTGGGGCCACGGCCTCTTCGGGGGTGGGGATCTCATCGCCACCAGGGACGCCTGCCTCGGCGGGCTTGGGACGGCCCATGATCTCGGCCATACGGGTCTCTGCCTCGGCCTGGGCCTGGGCGCGGAGTTCCTCTTCCTTGCCCTCGGCCAGTTGTTCTAGCCAGGCCAGTGCATCGTCGCCGGAGGGCAGTCCTTCGCCCTCCAGCCACGCCGGCATAGGCGCTCCCTCGACTTCGCCCGCTGCGACAGGCGCTTCCTCCGCCACAGCGGCGGCCTCGGGCGGAGACTCTGGCTCGCCAAGCGCTTCCGGGCCGGGTTCTTCCTCTGCCGGACGCATGGCTGCCTCTCGGGAAGGCTGGGCTATAGCTTCTTCCGGCAGGGGCTGGTATGCTGGCGGTGGGGCCTCGGCGGGTGCCACCTCCGGCGGCGCGAGTTCCCGCAGCCAGTCGGGCACCTCAGCAGCAGCGGGAAGCATTTCCCCGTCCTCCAGCCACTCCGGCATCCCCTCCTCCGCCATGGTGGGGTACTCCTCCTTCTCCTCCTCCTCCTCCGACGGCTCGATGTCCTGCGACAACTGGCCGCGAATGTCGGCCAGCCAATCCGGCGATTGCTCCGCCGACGGTTCGGCAGCGACTGCTTCCTCATGGGCGGCCTCAATGCCCAGTTCGGCCAGCCACTCTGGGACCTCCTCCTCACCGGTTGCGGTCGGTTCCTCTACCTGGTCGGCTGCCAGAGCAGGTGGGCGCTCTGGATACTCGGCGGCTTCTTCTTCATCTCGGAGTTGGCCTTCCGTGGCCGCGACGCCCAGTCCGGCCAGCCATTCCGGGGCCTCAACCTCCTCGATAGTGGTTTCTGGCTCTTCGCCAAGCTCCCTGTCAATATCCCTTAGCCACTCTGGGACTTCATCGACTCCAGGAGGCACACTCACCTCTGCGGGCGCTCCCTCGAGGGTTTCCGCCCCTAGCGGCTGAGTGACGCCGGGTAGCCGCTGGGTGGCGCTGGGCGCGCCGGGCGCAGGTGCCTCCTCACTGACGGCCTCCTCCAACCAGGCGGGGATCTCAATCTGTCCCTCCAGGGTCGCAGGAACGTCGACCAGCGGCATTTCTCCCTCGGCCCGGGGCTGGCGCCCCACTGCAGCGGAATCTAGCTCGGTCATCCATGCCGGGCGCTCTTCGTCCGGCGGCGGGACGTATTCCAGAGGGACGATCCGCATTTCTCGCGCTATCAGCGGCGATGTCGCGCCGAACAGCTCTTGCGCCATCTGGTTCTCTGGGTCCACCGCTTCGGCGCGTCGCAGATAGACTTCGCCTTCCTCTCGCCCGCTGCTAGTCCAGACTTCGCCCAGTATGAGGTTAGCCTTGAGACAGTAGGGCATTGCGTCCAACACCTGTTGGCAGATCTCCGCTGCCTCCAGGCGCTGTTCGTTGCGCCACAGCGCCTCAGCCAGGGTGACTTGTAGATCGGGTCGGTCGGGATCCTGGGCCACCAGTTCGCGCAGTTCATTGACTGCCCGCGAGAGTAAGTCGCCTTTGAGGTAGAGTCGGGCCAGAGCGCCACGGGTGAGCTGGACACGCTGGGTTTCGACGCCATCGCGCCGGCCATACAGGTGGCGCAGTTCCTCTTCTACGGCCTTGTTGTCCGGGGCCATTTCGTATGCCCGCTCCATATACCACACGGCGCTGTCGAGTTCGCTGCGGCGGGTATGTATCTCGCTCATCCCGGCCCATGCGATCAGGTTCTCGGGATCAGCGCTGAGCACGCGGCGGAACATGTCGGTGGCATGATCGTCCTGGCCCGCTTCGAGCATGGCCTTGCCCAGAAGTTGATACGTCGCGGCGTGTTTCGGGTACTGTTTCAGGACGTGCTTCCCATGGGCTACGGCCTCCGCATAGCGACCTTGCTCGATTTCATCCTCTATCTGTTGGGCATACTGCTGGATAGAGATCTCGGCCATTCTTTACCTCCTTCCCTACTCCGGGCGCGACCACCGCGTGGCTCGATTCTGTCGTTGCTGGCGAGGCGAGATCGCGGTGGTTGCTCGGAGATCGGGTATCAGGATGAGGGCTGCTATGCTCCTATCGTCCCACAATGGTGAAATGCACTTGACGGTTGCCTGTTCAAATTATGCAACACCTTGCGCGAAAAGTCAATTCAGGCTATGTTGAGCCAACGACCTAGCACGTGCGGCGTGTGCTGTGCGGACGCCCATTTGTCCCCATGTCTTTAGCGGCGGGATGGCTGTCTCAGGCTGCCACGTGTGAGCCTGTGGCTGTGTGCGCCTGTCCGGGAATAGCGGCAAGGCGATGCCTGGGCTATCGACGACGCTGTGTGGCTTTCGCCCGGCGCTTGGCACCGCCCCGGTAGGCTGACGCCAGAATCTCAAATATGGTGCAACGAGAGATGTCCAGCATGCGGGTCCTCAGATACGGGTCTATCTCGTCCACGTTCACCGCCGTGGTGATGACGGTGGGCAGGCGGGCGTTATAGCGGTAGTCGAAGATCTGATACAGCTTCTCTCGCGCCCACGGCGTGGCCGACTCGGTACCCAGATCGTCGAGGACCAGAAGGGGGGCGCAGCGCACTTCCTCGAAGCGTTTGTCGAAGGAAACGGCACTCTGGGGATTGAAGGTAGCACGCAAGTGATCCAGCAGGTCGGGGACGACGATGAACAGGGATGGGCGGCTCGACTCCGACTGGTAGTTGGCGATGGCAGCGGCCAGATGGGTCTTGCCGGCACCGTAGGTGCCGGTGAGGACTAACCAGTCATGGGGAGTCTTTGCGAAGCTACGGGCAATGTCGAACGCACGTTTGAGGTTTTCCTGCTGCTCGTCGGGTAGTTCCCACTTGCGCAGGTCGAAGCCATCGAAAGTCTGGTGGCTGTGCAGGCGCAGGCTGCTGAGGTCGGACTGATCCTGTGCCATGCCCCCTCGCCGATAGTCTGGGGCGAGGATGGAGATGATTCGGGTCAGGTCGGGATCTGCCAGCCGTGAGCGCAGGCGCAGTGGAATCTCTTCCAACTCGTGGTTGGTGGTGATGACGGTGGGCAGGCGGGCGTTGTAGCGGTAGTTGATGATCTGGAACAGTTTCTCCTGTGCCCAGGCGGTGCTGCTCTCTGTCCCCATGTCATCCAGGATCAAGACGGGGGCATCGCGCACTTCCTCAAACCGAGCGCCGTATCCGGCGGGACTGGTGGGGGCATACGCAGCGCGGAGATGGTCCAGCAGGTCAGGTACGGTCACGAAGAGCACCGGTTGGCCGCGCTGAACGCAGACGTTGGCAATAGCGGCGCTCAGGTGGGTCTTGCCGCATCCATAACCACCCGTGAGTACGAGCCACCCTTCCGGGTTCTCCGCAAAGGACCTGGCCTCCTCGTATGCCCAGCGCAGGTTAGCACCCTGCTCTGGCGGGATGCCGCGGCCTTCCGGCTCGAAGGTCTCGAAGGTCATACGACTCAGGACGTTGAGGTTGCTCAATGCGCGCAGCCTGCCAGCGCGCTCCTGAGCGATCTCGGCCAGGCGGCACGTGCAGGGAATGAGTTTTCCGAAGTCGGGGTGGCCCACTGGCACGTTGACACGCACGAAGCCGATTCCCTTGCACAGCGGACAGATCTCCTCGGCTTCTTGCCTGTCCTGCCCCCCCCGCTTCCGGCGGTCGGCTTTGTGTTCAGTGTTCGATGTATTCGCCATATTGTCCTTCGATATCCCGCCGCCGGTCTCCGTCGCGCGTTGACCGGCGTTCCTGATCCCCCTTCCCTTCGCTGTGCCAGCGCTCCAGAATCGCGCGGATGTATTTCCAACTGCGCTTATTCAGCGAGACTGCCTCGCGGAATGCCTCCTCGACCCACTCGGGTGGGTAGGTGTGCTCTGCCTCGCGCAGTTCCTCTGCGATCAGGGGGGTCAGCATGCCGATGTTCTGCTCATACAGGGTGAAGACGTTGGGGCGGCCCGCCGACTCGATCCCGTCCGGCCACTCACCACGCGCGATAGCCTCGGCCGCTGCGCGCCCTTTGGGCGTGTTGGCGAAGTACAACCTCTCAACCGTCCCGGTTCCCCCGGCCTCGACTTGCAGCAATGTGCCACGCCGGACCGCGCGTGCCAGCGCCTCTTCCAGTAGCCCGGCGTGTGCGCCGCCGAGGCTTGACAGGAGTATCCGGTCGGCGCTCAAGTCGGCAAGGCGCAGATAGCGCACTCTATCTTGCTGCCTTGCCAGTCGCCACAGTACGTGCAGCGTGAGCTTTAGCTCTGCCAGATTGTCAATCAGCGGTATGAGCTCGGTGAATACCGGCTCCGGAATGCCGATGCTTCGAACCTTACCTGGAGAGAAACCACTGAATGTCTTCATGCTTGACACTAGATGCCTGATGCTTGACGCCAATGCGTCGGTGCCGGCTAGAACTCCACTGGCTGTTGGCGGGTCTCGGCGTCAAGGAATTGGGCGAGCCGGTTGCGGAAGAAGAGTTGGATCGAGCCGGTAGGGCCGTTGCGGTGTTTTGCGACGATGATGTCGGCGATGTGCTGCTTCTCCGTGTCCGGATGGTATAGCTCATCTCGGTAGATGAAGATCACGACGTCGGCGTCTTGCTCCAGAGAACCTGACTCTCTCAAATCTGCCAGCACGGGCACCTTCTCACTGCGTTGCTCGACGGCGCGGGAGAGCTGTGAGGCGGCCACCACGGGCACGTCCAACTCCCGTGCCAGTGCCTTCAACGAGCGTGAGATGTAGGAGACCTCCTGGACGCGGTTCTCGGAGCGGGTGTTCCCGGTCATCAACTGCAGGTAGTCCACGAGTACCAAGTCGAGTCCGTGTTCGGCATGGAGACGGCGAGCCTTCGTGCGCAGTTGCAGAACAGATATGGAGGGCGTGTCGTCGATGAAGATGGGTAGGTCAGACAGCTTGCCGGTGGCCTGCACGAAGAGCGGCCATTCCGCCTCCTGCAAGTCGCCCAGCCGCAGCCTTTGGGTGTCGATCCCGGTATCGGCGGATACCAGTCGCTGGACAATCTGCTCCGATGACATCTCCAGGCTGAAGACAGCGACGCGCTGGCCGTAGCGGGCGGCGTTCCGCCCGATGGACAGACACAGGCTGGTCTTGCCGACCGATGGCCTGGCGGCAATGATGACGAAGTCGGAGCGCTGCAGCCCGCCCAACAGCCGGTCGAGGTCCGTATAGCCCGTAGGTACACCGAGTGGTTCACCGCGGTGCGCGTAGAGGTATTCGATGCGGTCGTAGTAGCTGCGGATGACGTCTTGGATAGGAGCCAGGTCACGCGTGATGCGGCGCTGCGAGACGCCGAAAAGCACTTGTTCTGCCTGGTCAACGGTCTGGTCTATGTCAGCGGCTTCCTGGTAGGCCAGTTGTGCGATCTGGCTAGCCGCGCTGATCAGTCGCCGCCGGATGGCGGACTGCTCGACGATGTGGCCGTAGGCTTCTACGTGGATGGCGCTCGGGACAGCATTGATGAGGTGGGTGACGTATGCCGCTCCGCCGGCCTCGTCCAGTTGTCCCCGGCGTTCCAGTTCGTCGCACAGTGTGACGAAGTCAATGGGCTCACGGCGTTCGTGAAGGCCGAGGACAGCCTCATAGACCCAGGTGTTCTTCTCGATGTAGAAATCCTCTCCCTTCAGGAAGGGAGCGATACGAAACAGCGCTTCAGGGTCGATCAGCAGGGAGCCAAGGACCGCCTCCTCGGCCTCGATGTTGTGCGGGATCATTTTGTCTGGAGTTGTCATGTTCCTTCTGCTGTGGTCTCTCTGCTGGCTCAGATCCTGTGCTCTGGCGCGCACGGAGACACCGTTTGACGCCCCTCGGCTTGGGCGTGGATGGCACGCGCATGGTGGTCACAGGTGGTTCTCAAGCGAGGTCAACTGGCCCTGGCCCTGGGCATTGAGAAGGCTCGACTACGCTGAGGGGCTATTGTAGAGGCAAGTCATCCAGGTTGAGAGAGTTGACGAAGTCACGAAAAGCCGACAGTTCCTCCTCTCCCATGTCCTCGGAGATGTCTGCCTCGGGGGTGATGCCGGCGCGTGCCATAACTTCTTCCTCAACGTAGATGGGAATGCTGGCGCGCACCGCCAGAGCGATGGCATCGGAGGGGCGCGAGTCGATCTCCACCTGGCGGCCATCCAGATTCACAGTGATGCGTGCGTAGAAGGTATCGTTGCGCAAGTCGTTCACTGTGATGTGGGAGATCTCGCCACCCATTTCAGTGATGACGTTCTTGAGCAGATCGTGTGTCAACGGGCGCGCGACCTCGATGTTCCGCAGCCGGATCGTTATCGCATCTGCCTCGTAGGGGCCGATCCAGATGGGCAGGTACCGGTCGGCGTTGACCTCTTTCAACGTGACCAGGCGGTGTTCCGACATTAGGCTTGCCCGGATGCTATCAACTTTCACCTCAATCATCCGTTGCCTCCTCAGTAAGGGCCTTGTTTGCCCATTATACCACAGGGGGAACGAATGGGGCAAATCGCGAGATCGTCAACGCTGCATCTGGAAGGGGATATGGAGGCCATCGTGCACGGACAGTGTGCCACTATGGCTTGGGCACGGAAACCGTGCCCCTACGCGCTGCGGGTTTCCCGCGCCAGCAGGACGCCCGCCAGTCCATAGAGCGCTGTGGCGACCAACAATGTGGCCTGGAGGCCAACGTGAATCGCCATAGCGACGGACAGGGCGGAGCCCATGACGGATGTCACTCCGTTGATGCCCCACAACCAGGACACGACGCCCCGATCACGGGTGCCTGCCCAGCGCAGCCCTGTCGGGAAAGGCGTACCCATCAGGAAACCCAGCGGGGCCATGAGCAAGACCGTCGTGATCATGCGAGCTGATAGAGGCCAGCCCAGCGTTTTGTCCAATAGGCTGGGGATTCCTATTGCGTGGACCAATACGAACGCCGCCAGGGCAGGAAACAGCCGTCCCAACCGCAGCGGGCGCCCCTGGTCTGATCGCCGTCCGATCCAGAGGCTTCCCAGCCCGCTGAAGATGAGGAGCGAGAAGAGCACGACTGCCAGCGAGTAAACCGGTCGTCCGAGATAGACCGTCAGCCGCTGGACGATGGGGATCTCAACCAGCATGAAGGCGGTGCCCAGGAGCCCGAAGTAGGCCCCAAGCCTGGCCGACGGGCGGGGCAACCCCCGCCGCCGGCTGCCCAGCCCCAGAGGTAGGATGACGAACAGAATCGCCATCACAGTCGTCACACAGATCACGCCTGCCAGGATTAGCAGCGCCTCTACGCTCGTCTGGTAGACCCCACTGGCATACAGGTCAGGGCTGAGGAAGTCACCGAAGCGGACCAGATTGAAGAAAAAGGGCCGGTCGTCGGTGGCGGGTGAGATGTCCAGAGGGTAAGCGTCGACGAAGGCATCCTGGTTCTCCGCGGCGATGAACTCGCCAACCACGTCTTGGGGCGGCAGGGTCGGGGCGTACAGCACGACAAAGCCAAGCGCCTCGGCTTGCACTTGCATCGCCTCTACGTCCTCTGAGGTGAAAGCCGCGCGCTTGAACAGCGCCGTCGCCATGCCCTCAGATTCATCGGCAGGGTCGAACCGGGCTGTGACTGCCACGTGTTGTCCCGGGTCTTGTCCCGGGTCGGCCACACCTGCCCTGGCCCAGCCCTCCATACCTGTGGACACCAGTCGCAGCGTCTCGGCGGGGTGCCCGGGCAGGTACCAGCGCGATATGGACAGTATCCCCCGATCTGTCAGGTGTTCGTAGTAGGTCTGGAAAGCCTCCACGGTGTACAGGCTGTTCTCGCTGAGGGCGAAAGCGCCGGAACCGCCTGCTGCCCAGGTGTCAATGAGCGACGCCTGGATGATATCGTAGCTTTCGGGACTGCGGTTGATGTAGCCGCGGGCATCGTCCACAGCGATGTGCACATCGGGCCGCTCGTAGAGATGGCCCGCGAAGTCTGCGAATGGTCCCTGCACTGCCTCCACGACCGCCGGGTTGACTTCCACCGCGGTCACATGTGGCGCGCCGGAGGCCAGCGCGGCCAGCACGTCCCGGCCACCGCCCGGCCCGATCACCAGTGTGCGTGGCTGATCGACCAGATGGTAGGCAAAGGATGTCAGGTCATAGCGCAGGAACTCGGTCTCGTGGAGCAGGCCGCGGAACTCCTGGATCGGTGTCCCGGCTCCGGCATCAATGAGTAGCAGCGCGTGGTTCAAGAACCGCCCTTCCTGGATGATTCTGTTCCAGTGGTCCAGATCCACCGACCAGAAGAACGGATACGACGCGATGTCGTAGACGGTCACGCGGGAATGGGCGTTCCAGCGCTCGTACAGGCGTGGTGCCTCCTCGCCCCCTGCTTTGTTGGCTGTGATGGTGATCAACTCGTGTCGTGCGTTTCCCCAGACCAGCCCGGAGAGCGCGAGCACTGCGATCACAGCCGCGATCTGTTGTCTGCCTATTCGCCAGGTCAGGACCAGCCCTGCCAGCGCGGCCACTACGCCCACTGCCAGTATCGCCCCGGCACCGCCCAGCGCATTCAGCACGAGGATGCTGAACAGGCACCCCACAGACGCGCCGGTCAGATCGGCCCAATAGATGGAGCCGGCTTGCTCGGGCCAGACCGACAGGGTAAGGGAAAGAACCAGGCCGGAAAGGAAAAACGGCACAGTCAGATCCAGGTAGATGAGGGCTAGCCAGAGGATCTGCTCGCGTTGAAAGCCCCGCCGCCCCAGCGCAACGTGAAAGGGAACCTGGAGATACAGGATGAAGGTGATGGGGATCAAGACTGCCAGGGCCAAGGCAGCCAGGCCGACCCATCGTCGCGCCCGCTCGGGCCTGGCCAGGACGGGGAAGAAGTACAGCACGACGCCGGCCGTTGCGCTGCCCATCAATGCCAGGGAGATCGCCAGGAAGGCGAAATGGTACCACATAGTAACGGAGAAGATGCGTGTCAGCACGATCTCCAATGCGAGAGCGCTCATACTGGTGAGGGAAACCCCCAGAAGCTGATGGCGTTCTAGTTGCATAGTGGCCTGCCGCTGGACGCGTCGTGTCTGGTTTGCGGGTCACGGGGAAGTGCCCCGCTCTCATCAGGCCATAGTATACCACAACTGTCGGCCTGCACCAGACGCGAGCCCCCGCCGGGCTGGAACAATCTGCCGGAGCGGGGCATCCGAGGCTGCCATGACCGGCCGAGTCAGGTGCAGGTCCCCGCCGGTGAGGCCTGGCTACCTGTGCCTATCAGCGCGGCCTGGAGTGCCTGGTTGATTGAGGTGTAGACCGGTATGCCTCGTGCTCTCATCATCGCGGCCTTGGGACTGCTGGCGGGGGCGATGCCGTGGGGTTGCCACGTCACGGGCAGCCCCACTGCTCGCAACGCATCGCACGCGCGCTCCACCGCCGCCAGCCCTCCCGGCGTGTCCTCGAAGACGTGGACTGTGGCCGGTCCCGCGCCGGCCAGCGGGGGTGGCCAGGGGCTGGCTGGCCGCGTTTCGCCTGCGTCGTGGAAAGCCAGGGCGGCCTCCAGTGCCGATCTCTCTTGCCCCGACCATGCCGCGCCGGCCGCGGCCAGGGCCTGGACCGGGGATGGTTTGACCAGCCGCCCGACCTGCTGACCCACCTGTTCGGCCAGCCAGCGCATCTTGCCCATGCCGATGATGGGATACGCCTCCAGCCCGACCAGCGCGCGGGCTATCTCCGCCTCCGGTGAGTAGCCGGCCGCGGGGCCTTCTACCTCGACCGGGGGCAGGCTAGGGCGGGCGGTGTAAAGGGCGATGCGGGCCTGGCCCCGCGCCACTGCTTCATCCAGTCGAACGCGCGTGGCGGCACTGAGGAGCGGGCGATCGTACTGGCGGAGATAGGCAGGGCTCTCGAAATCCGGGACGACGCCGTAGGTCTTGGCCACCGCCTGGCTTCCAATCGCCAGGTGCTGGAAGTGTCGCGTCAAGGGCGCGCGGTAGAAGTCGTGCGTGTCGTTGAGGAGGGTGTCCAGCAGCGCGCCCAGCGCCGGCAAGGAGGCGGTCAGCCCTGGTATGGACTGCGCCTCGGTCCACAGGACGGCGCGGGCGGCCTGGGCCGCGCTCGGCCACTCCTGCATGTGGTTCGCCACCCGTCGGGCCAGGGCCGCGTAGTCGGGAGGGGAGACGGGGTGCGCGTGCGCAGCCAGGGCTGAGAGTGCATCCGGCCAGGCAGGCGGGAGCGGAAGGGCGGGCTCGCAGCGCAGCCGCTCCAACAGCAAGGCGGCCACGAGGAGCGCGCCGGAGTCCCACTCACAGCCTAGCCCGTGGGCCTCGAAGAGGCGCACCTCCTCCTCCGTGGGGGCGTGGTCGCCGACGCGCATCTGGCGGGCGAAATGGGCTACCGAGTCCTGCAACGCTCTGAGGTAACCCTGCGCGTCCACCAACACGCCATCCACGTCGAGCAGGAGCAGATGGATCACCGCCGCCTCCGCGCCAATTCGGCACCTACGTCTGCTGGACTCAAACCCCGCGCGGCCAGCAGCACCAGCAGGTGGTAGGACAGATCGGCGATCTCGGCGATGAGGCGTCCGTCTCCTTGCCCCTTGGCGGCCAGAATGACCTCCATGGCCTCCTCGCCGACTTTCTTGAGGATCTCGTCCTCGCCTGCCTCCAAGAGGTGGTTCGTGTAGGAGCCGGGCCGTGGGTTGGCCTGGCGGTCGAGGATGGTGGCGAAAACCGTGTCGAGGATGCCTTGCAGTTCGCTATGCGCCATCACGCCCACCTCCGGAAGAAGCAACTCCGCTGGCCGGTATGACAGGCTGGCCCGGCGGGATTTACCTTCAGGAGCACCGTGTCGGCGTCGCAGTCTATCCAGATCCCGCGCACGTTCATGAAATTGCCGGACGTCGCGCCTTTGTGCCACAGCTCCTGCCGGCTGCGGCTCCAGAAGTGGGCCTGCCCGCTCTCCTCTGTGCGCCGAAGTGCCTCCTCGTTCATCCAGGCGACCATCAGCACGTCTCCGGTGGCCGCATCCTGCACCACCGCGGGTACCAGTCCCCGCTCGTCAAAGCGGATACGCATTTCATCGTTGTTTGTCATTTGCTCATTTGTCCATTTAGGGACACTGTGCGTGAAACGTCAAGCGTCAAGCGTCAAACGTCAAACGTCATTCGTGTGTCTGCCTGTATCTTATCGGAATGCCTTTTTCTGCCAGGTATGCTTTCACCTGGCCGATGCTCAGCACCCGGTCGTGGAAAAGGGACGCGGCCAGCGCGGCGTCAGCCTTGCCCTCGGTGAGTGCCTGGGCGAAGTGCTCCAGGTTGCCGGCTCCACCGCTGGCGATGACGGGCACCGGCACCGCTTCGGCCACGGCGCGGGTCAGCGCCAGGTCGTAGCCATTGAGCGTGCCGTCGGCGTCCATGCTGGTCAGCAGAACCTCTCCTGCCCCCAGTTCGACCGCCCGCGCCGACCACTGGATCGCGTCCAGTCCCGTCGGTGTGCGCCCACCGCTGACGTAGACCTCCCATCGTGGCGGGTCGGCTGCAACCCGCTTGGCGTCAACGGCGATGACGATGCACTGAGCGCCGAACTGCTCGGCGGCGGCGGAGAGCAGTTTAGGGGTGCGGACGGCGGCTGTGTTAATGCTCACCTTGTCCGCGCCTGCCAGCAGCAGGGCGCGCACGTCCTCGACGCTGCGCACGCCACCACCGACGGTGAAGGGAATGAAGACCTCGACGGCCACCTGGCGCACCATCTCGACCGTCGTGGCTCGCCCCTCAGGCGTGGCCGAGATGTCGAGGAAGACCAGTTCGTCAGCTCCCTCGTCGTTGTACAGGCGGGCGTTCTGTACCGGATCGCCCGCGTCTCGCAGGTTGACGAAATGAACGCCCTTGACGACCCGTCCGTCCTTCACGTCCAGGCAGGGAATGATGCGCTTGGCAAGCATGGGGCTGGTCTCCTGGTCTGTGTCTCGTGTTCTGGTATATCAGCAGTTCGTCGAACGTCAAACGTCGTGCGTCAAACGTCGCCTATTTGCAGCGCGTCTGCCAGGGCGATCTGGCCTTCGTATAGCGCGCGGCCGATGATGACGCCGCTCAGGCCGGCCCGGTACGTGTGACTCACGTCCTCAAGGCTGGCCACCCCGCCGGAGGCGATGACGTTCAAGCCTGTCTCCCGGGCCAGATTGACGGTCGCGTCCAGGTTTAGGCCTGTGCTCATCCCGTCTCGGGCCACGTCCGTGAAGATGAGCCAGCGCACGCCGCTATCGGCCCACCGGTGCGCCAGTTCCAGCGCCGTGATCTCAGCGCCTTGCTGCCACCCGTGGGTGCGCACCCGCCCGTCGCGCGCGTCTATGCCCACGGCGATCCGCTCCAGCCCGAACGCCGCCAGCGCTGCCTCGACCAACGCCGGATCCTCCACCGCCGCTGTGCCAATGACCGCCCGGCTGACGCCCAGGTCGAGCACGCGGCGGACGCTTGCCATGTCGCGCAGGCCGCCGCCGAACTGGACGTGCGTCCCAGCCGCGGGAGCCCAGCCCAGCACGCGCGCCAGCGCAGCCAGGTTGTCGGCGGCGCTTGATCCGAATGCCCCGTCCAGGTTCACAACGTGCAGCCAGCTGGCTCCCGCATCCCGCCAGCGACGGGCGACGCGAAGCGGGTCGTTCTCGTACTGCGTCTCCCGGTTGGGGTCGCCCTGCATCAACCTCACCACGCGTCCCCGGCGTAGATCCATCGCCGGGTAGACGGTCCATCGACGGCGTGCGAGCGGGGGGCTCGCGGCCCAATCTTCAGTCATCATTCCTTGCTCTCCGACCTTATCTCACGCGCTCGACGAAGTTGCGCAGCATGTGCAGTCCCACGTCCTGGCTCTTCTCCGGATGGAACTGGATACCGTAGACGTTTCCCTTCCGCGCGGCCGACGTGAAAGGTCCCCCGTAGTCGGTGACGGCAATGACGTGTTCGGGGCACGCCTGGCAGTAATAGGCGTGGTTGAAGTAGGCCCACGCGCCGGGCGGCAGGCCCCACATCAGCGGGCTTGCCGGGCCGGGCTCGATTTGGTTCCAGCCAGTGTGCGGTATCTTGAGCCCCTGGCGGATCAGGCTGCCGGGAAAGCGAACGACGCGTCCCGGCAGCAGGCCCAACCCGGCGTGATGGCCCAACTCCTCGCCTTCCTCGAACAGCACCTGCATGCCGACGCAGATGCCCAGGAGTGGCTTGCCCCGCTCGGCCGCGTGGAGCAGCCCATCCGCCAGCCCTGCGCGTTCCAGCTTGGCCATGCAGTCGCCGAAGGCCCCTACGCCCGGCAGGACGACCTTGGCTGCATCCAAGATAGGGCCGGGGTGACGGATTCTCTGTACCTCCGCGCCGACGGTCTCCAGTGCCTTGTGCACTGAACGCACGTTTCCGGCTCCGTAGTCCACCAACGCGATCTTGTTGTGTGAAGCGAAACTCAGCGGCATCGTCTCTCGTCCTCAGGGAGGCGTAACGGCACGGTGCGTAGGAAGCCAGACGTCAAACGTGAGCAGCGGCGTCATAGCGTCCCCTTGGTCGAGGGGATCATCCCCCCACGGCGCGGGTCCAGGCGCGTCGCGGCGTCGAGGGCGCGGCCCAGCGCCTTGAACAGGGCTTCGGCCTTGTGATGGTCATCCCGTCCGTAGAGCACGCGAGCGTGGACGTTGGCCCGGGCGGTGACGGCGAAGGACTCGAAGAAATGCGGGATCAGCGTCACCGGCAGTGTCCCGACGGACGGGCCAGCCCAGGTCATCTCGGTCACGGCATAGGGCCGGCCCGAGAGATCCACGGCCACGGAGGCCAGCGATTCATCCATCGGCACGCTCGCCGAGCCGATGCGCACGATGCCCGCGCGGTCGCCCAGAGCCTGGTCGAACGCCTCCCCCAGCGTCAGGGCCACGTCCTCCACCGTGTGATGCGCATCCACGTGCAGGTCGCCCTGGGCCTGCACCTGCAGATCGAAGAGCCCGTGGACGGCGACGTGGGCCAACATGTGGTCGAGAAAACCGACGCCTGTCTCCACCTGGTGCTGGCCGCTGCCGTCGAGCGCCAGCGCCACCAGGATGTCTGTCTCCTGTGTCCTGCGCTCGACCCGCGCCAGGCGTGCTTGAGTGTCCATAGTGCCTCCTGTGTGAGTCCTCAATTGCCACCTAGCCCACGCAGGGCTGCCAGCAGCGCATCGTTGTGCCTGGGCAGTCCCACGCTGATGCGGATGTAGTCCGCCATCCTGGGGTCGGAGAACGTCCGGATCAGGATGCCCTGCCGGGCCAAGGCATTGGCGATCTGCCGCCCGTTGCGCGCCTTCAGGCGGCACAGGACGAAGTTAGCCTGACACGGGAGCGGCTCCAGCCAGCCCATTGCCGCCAGGGACGCGCGGAGCCGTTCCCGTTCGGCGATCAGTTGGTCGATGGTGGCCCGTACAGTCTCCAGGTCATCCAGTGTGGCCAGCGCGGCCGCCAGGCTGGCAGCGTTGACGTTGTACGGTGCTCGCATGCGCTCGGCGTAGCCGGCCATCCGGGGCGTGAGCAGGGCGTATCCCAGGCGCAAGCCGGCCATACCGGCCCATTTGCTGAAGGTGCGAATGACGATCAGGTTGTCGTTCTCCGGGGCCTGCAGGAGTTGAGCGGCGCTCTCTCCGCCGAACTCGATGTAGGCCTCATCCACGGCCACCATCAGGGGGAGCTTCAGCAGTCTGCGGGTCACGTCCAGGGGAATGGGCAACCCGTCGGGGTTGCCAGGCGACACGAGAAACAGCAAGCGCGCGTTCCCCGCGCTCTGCTGCACCGCCGCCTCGATGGTGGTCACGTCGGTGGAGAAGTCCTCCCGGCGGGGGATCGGCAGCGTCTGGCAACGGTTCACCTGGGCGTAGAAATGATACATGCTGAACGTGGGCGGGCAGGTCAGTACGGCCTGGCCGGGTTCGACAAACAGGCGGGTTACCAGGTCAATCACCTCGTCCGCGCCGTTGCTCAGCACAACCTGTTCCGGTGCGACGCCCGCGTAGCGGGCCACGGCCTGCCGCAGGGGCCGGTAGTCGGGGTAGAAGCCGTAGTCCGGGTAGGTGGCCAGTGCGTGCAATGCGGCCGGCGAAGGGCCGAATGGGTTCTCATTGGAATCCAGCCGGATCAACTGCTCCACCTTCAGGCCGGAGTGCGCGGCCACCCCTTGTAGATCGGGTGGTTCGTAGGGCTCGATTTCGTCCAGGTATGGGTGGGTTGGATCGTTCACGTTGGGCATGAATGCACTCCCTTCCAGTCGATCATAGTCCCAGCAGGTGGCCGAGTTTGGCCACCGTGAAGCGCTGGCGGAGATAGTGAGCCGATTCCAGCGCTTGCTGCACCTCGTCCTCTGCCAGGCCGACCTCGTGGGGCGCTGTCGGACCACCGACCTGTTTCAGCATGCGCGCGAGTTCCTGCGCGGGTGGCACGCTGTCCGCGATCTCCTGGATCTGTTCCCACTGATCCACGATCCTGCGTTTCAGCGCATCGAAGGCCGTTGGAGACATCTCCAGGAATGGTTGCTGTTGGGCGATGATCTGGTCAGCCAACGCGCCTTCCTTCTTACAGAGGCGCCATTCTGATGGCGCGCCGTACGCCGACCGGATGCGCCGGATCTCGGCCTCCCCGCCCGGCGGTGGGGCAAGCGCCAGCCGCTCCGCGACGTCCTGCCGGCGCAGGCTGCGGATCGTCTCGTAGCGTCGCGCGGTCAAGACCGTGCCGATCCCTACCTTGGCCCCGTGTAGTATCGCTGGGCGGTGTTCCTGCAGGAGCTTCATCTCCCAGAAGTGGGAGAGGTGATGCTCTGACCCGGAGGCCGGTCGCGATTCTCCGAAGGCCAATATGCACAATCCGGACTCCAAGAGCCCTTCCATCAGATGGCGAATGCCCGCGGGAGATGCCTGGCTGATTTCCTCGACGCTGTCGGCGCAGCCCTGCACGGCTCGTCGGGCGCGCTGGGCGATCTCAACGCCGTAGGGCTCGTCCCACAACAGGGCGCCCAATCGCCAGTCTGCCAGCGAGGTGTACTTGCCCAGCATGTCGCCGAAGCCGGCGGCCACCATGTCGCGCGGTGCTTCGCATAGTGTCTGCATGTCGGCGAAGATCGCCTCCGGCGGCTGGGTGATGGCCGTTTGCTTCAGGCGACGCACGATCAGGGGGGCGCCGATTGAGGTATACCCATCCACCGAGGGGGCCGTGGGCAGCGAGATGAAGGTGCTCCGGTTGCGGTGGCTGCAGAAGCGGGTGATGTCGGTGACCGTTCCCGACCCGACCGCTACATACGTACGTTCTTCGTCGCCAGCCTGTAGCAGCACCTGGACGATGTGCGCTTCATCGGCGATCACCTCTGGTCCCTGCAGCACGACGGTTCGCACGTTCCACCCCTGTTCCCGGAGGCTGGCCTCCACCCGGTGGCCCAGGACGGCGTGCGTGTTCTCATCACTGACCAGCAGGAAGCGGGCGGCCTGACGGGACTGGCAGTGCGCGATCAGCTCTGCTATGGCGTGTGCGCCGATGTAGACGGGTAGGCTGGGAAACTGGTAGATTGGTGGGCTGGGGGCAGCTGGCGTGATGGGGGCTTTTGGGTGGGTTGCGTCGCTGCCAGGCGTGGGAAGTGTGCTGATACGGGCTGTCGCTGCCGCAGCGTGGGCGGTGAGCGACTCAGCGCGGGCGATGCGGGCAGCCGCCGGACACAGGCGGGTGGCGGTTTCCGCGTCCAGACTGATGACGTTGACGATCTTGACGAAGTCGAGCACGTTCAACGGGGAATTGAAGCGTGCCGTGCCGCCGGTGGGCATGATGTGACTCGGACCGGCTACGTAGTCGCCCAATACCTCGAATGAGTGCTCGCCCAGGAACAGCCCCCCCGCGTTGTGGATGCGCCCGGCCCACGTCTCGGGGTCTTGGACGGAGAGGCACAGATGCTCCGGGGCGAACTCATCGGCCAGGTGGACGGCGGTCTCCAGGTCGGGTGTGATGACGATGCCGCCTTGCCCGGCCAGCGACGCCGCGATCACATCGGTGCGGCTGAGATCCTCCACTTGCCGGTCGACCTCTGCCTGTACCGCCTCGGCCAGCGGGCGGGAGGGGGTGAGCAAGATGGCCGTGGCCAGCACGTCGTGCTCCGCCTGGGCCAGCAGATCGGCGGCCACCCAGGCCGCGTTGGCTGATTCGTCGGCGACGACTACGGTCTCAGTCGGCCCGTACAGCCCATCCAGGCCCACCTGACCGTAGACCTGGCGCTTGGCCAGCGTGGTAAAGAGCCCGCCTGCCCCCACGATCTTGTCCACCCGTGGCATTGTGGTGGTGCCGTATGCCAGCGCGCCGACCGCCAGCGCGCCTCCAAGCAGGAAGAGCCGGTCTACCCCCGCGATGTGCGCCGCGGCCAGCATGACGTCGGACACGCGGCCGTCTCCGCGGCCCGGCGGGGTGCACACGAGCACCTCCCCAACACCGGCGACGCGGGCGGGGATGACCGCCATGAGCAGAGACGAGGGCAGGGGGGCGGTGCCGCCCGGGACGTAGACGCCCACCCGCTGCAGCGGTACTGCTCGCTGGCCCAGGACACCTCCCATCTCGGTGGTGCTCCAGGAGGAAACGGGTTGACGAGCGTGAAAGGCACGGATGCGCTCGGCGGCCGTAACAAGCGCAGCGGCCAGGTCCGCGGGAATAGCGCGGTAGGCTGTCTCAAGGCTCGCTGCCGGAAGCTCCAGGCTCTGTGGTGTCAGGCCATCAATGCGCGCGCTCCAGTCCCTCAGGGCGTCGTTGCCTCGCCGGCGCACGTCGGCGAGGATGCGGGCGACGGCTGCATCGGGCGTCAGATCCTCACCGAAGACGCGCTGGATGCCGGCCCGCACGGGCTCTGGTACCTCATCGAGCGCCCCCATGTCTCGCCGCCGGAGCACCTCACGGCGGCCCTCCTTCCAATCGTCGTAGATCGTGAGCGTCATCTGGCTGCCCTTCCCCGGGGCTGGAGGCTAGAGTCTAGGAGTTGGACGGTCGCGGTCATCGTAGATCCCCCCGTTCTTCCTGCATTTCGTCTCCTGCTTCCTGCTTGTTGCCTCTTGCATCCTTTATTGCCTCCATCATAGCCCGATAGCGGGCCGGTTCCTCCTCGAAGATGTACGTCACGGGTGTGACGACGACGCCGCTGCCGCCGATGGCCCGCAGTTCCGTGATGACCTGGAAAAGCTGGTCTCGGCGCACGACGATGTGGGCGGCGTACCAGTTGGGGTTTCCGTCTCGAACGACCACGCGTGAGATCGTCGGTCCCTGGAGGCCGCTGAGTGTCTCTTGTGTGATCATCCGTTGGGCGATGGCCTCGGGCGATTCCCCGCGCATGTTGGCGAAGACGGACAGCCGCTCTGCGGCCCGTTGGTGGGCTTCGATGACTTCAAGGAGGACGCGGGCTACCGCCAGCACGTCGGGGCGGCTCCGCAATGCAGCTAAGTTGGCCATCAGCACGGCCTGGGAATGAATGATCACGCCGTCTTCCAGGGGGCGCAGCCGGTTGTCACGCAACGTCTGGCCGGACGAGACCAGGTCGGCGATCAGGTCGGCATAGCCGATGGCTGGCGCGGCTTCCAGAGTCCCCTCCGCGTGGATGAGCGTGAACGGCACCTGGTGGCGGGTTAGGAATCCGTCGGTCAGGTGCGGGAACTTGGTCGCCACCCGCAACGGACGGTCGAGGTTACGTCCATAGGCGGCCAAATCCGCCACCGTGTGGGTCCGGCTCCACGCCTCCGGCACGGCGAGCGATAGGCGGCAGTGTCCAAAGCCGAGCGCGTCGTGGAGCACGAGCACGGGGCTGTCTCCTCCATCTGGGGCCAGGCGCTCGGCCACGACGTCCATCCCGGTGATGCCGAAGTCCACACTGCCGTCGCGCACGCTGACGACGATGTCGCCGGGACGCTGGAAGAGGACAGTCGTCCCGGGCAGAGCCGGGATACGGGCGGCGTACTGGCGCGGATTGGGCTTGTCTATCGCCAGTCCGCAGGCGGCCAGCGCATCGATCGCTGCGTCTGACAAGCGGCCCTTGCTGGGCAGTGACAGGCGAATGTCAGCGCGTCTGTCCATAGCACTCATTGGGCTTGCCGCCAGGCGTCGATCCGCGCGGCAGCCTCCTCGCGGGGCACCGTTTCCTGCTCTTTCTGCGACAGATTGCGGATGGTCACCTGTCCGGCGGCCAGTTCGTCCGGGCCCAAGATGGCCACATACGGGATGCCTTTCTTGAGCGCATACCGTATCTGCTTGCCCAGGCGGTCGTTCTCGAAGTACAGCTCCGTGTTCAGGCCCGTCTGGCGCAGTTCGGCGGCCATCTTCAGTGACTCGGTCAGCACATCCGGGTTGAACTGGGTGACCAGCACCTGGGTTACTGTCTGCCCAACGTCGGATGGGAACATGTCGAGCTCTTCCATCACGTCAATGATGCGCTCGATGCCGATCGTCGTGCCCGTGGCCGGGTATGAACGGTCCATGAACATGCCGATCAATTCGTCGTAGCGGCCGCCGCCGGTGATGCTGCCGATGGCCGGCTCTTTGACCACCGTCTCGTAGATGGGGCCGGTGTAGTATTCGAGTCCCCGGACCATGGCGAAGTCAACCTGGAAGTAGCCCTCGGGGATTCCTAGCGCATCCAGATAGCCGATGATCTCCTCTAGCTCGGCAATCCCCTCCAGGGCGATGGGATAGTCCGCGAGTTGGTCCCGCAACGCGGCCAGGATCGACCGATTGTCGCCCGACAGGCCATCGGCCGAAGAGCTGTCGGCCGATACCTGGAGCAGGGTAAGCAGGCGGTTGACCACGTCGTCGGGGATCATCTCCGATGCATCCGCGTACCCGGCCCGCAACTCCCCGGTCACGCTGCCCACCAGTTCACCGGCCCTCTCTTGGACGCGGTCTGGCTCGATCGCGTCTCGGTCCACCGCCAGCAGGGCTTCCCGCAGTGGGACTGCCACCCGCTCCACCAGGCTCTCTGGCACGCGATTCTCGACTGCTTGCGCTGCCAGGTCGTCTGGGCCGAACTCGCCCTGCAAGTAGAGGCGGATCGTGCGCCGCAGGGCGTCCAGGTCGTCTTCCGGCAGGCCGACTAGCTGCAACTCGCGTCTGACGCCCGCCAATCCGATCTTGGAGAGCTTGTCTATGGACCGGTAGAGGCCACCCAGCAGCCCCTCCGGCACCCCAGCGAATTGACCGATGCCCTTGAGAACCTTGCGGTCGTTGATGTTGATGACGAAGTCCTCGAAGCCCAGGCGGGTGAGAATCTCGTAGATGACGTTGATGATCTCTGCGTCAGCCAGCACGCTGGCGGTGCCTACTGTGTCGGCGTCGCATTGGTAGAATTCGCGATAGCGGCCTTTCTGAGGGCGGTCGGCGCGCCAGACCGGGGCGATCTGATAGCGTTTGAAGGGTTTGATCAGATCGGGATACATAGCCATGACGCGACACAGGGGTACTGAGAGGTCATAGCGCAGCGATAGCTGGCTCGATCTACCTGTGCCGTAGAAGGCGCGGTAGATGAGACGTTCGGCGTCGGGGCCATACTTGCCGGTCAGGGTATCAGTCATCTCGATCGCCGGGGTCTGCAGAAGCTCGAAGCCGAACTCCTCGAAGACTCTCTGGATGACGTTCATGACGTATTGTCGCTTGATCATGTCCTGTGGTAGCATGTCGCGCATGCCACGTGGAAGCCTTGCTGCGATCTTATCGGCCATTTTGGTTGCCTCCTTCCATTTCTCGTATAATTCTTGCCTGCATGCGGCACGAGTATGCAAAAAAAACAGCGTGGAGTTTGCTCTATCTCCACGCTTGAGATTCGTTCCGAAAGGTTGGGCAGTCTAGCCCGGAGACTCTCCAGCGTGGGAATGGCAGGGATGATGGGCGTGCAAGTCAAGCGGATGCGCGTGGTTGCCTGCCCGTGCATTCACAAATCGCTGGAGAGAAAGAGTTAGACCGTTCATGTTCATTATCGCCTTGCCTGTGGTCACATCCACAATCCAGGCTGCCGTATTATAGCCGATAAACGGGAAGCTGTCAAAGTTCCTATCGCAACGCGCTCCCCAGCGACGCTTCGACGGCGCGCACGATTTCCCCGGAACGGACCATGGCCGCCGCGCGGGCGAGTTCGGGGTACATAATCCGATCTTGATCCCAGTGCGGAACGGCCCCGCGCTCTGGGTCTCGGATGTACGCGTAGGCCACCCTGGTGCCCTGCCCCAGCGTTACGTCTGTGTGCACTTGCCGCCATCTGTGCTTCACGCGCCCATCCTCACAGCACTGAACGTATTCCTTGCCCTCCAAGCGGAAATCCAGTGCCTGGGCCGCGCACAGCATCTCGATCCCGACGATCTGCTGGACGTTCCAGATCACCTCGCGTGCGCGGCGTCCGGCGTTTGGCGCCATGCTGACGTGGTCCTCTTGATCTTCGCACGTGGGGATCGAGTCTACGCTGTCTGGATGGGCCAATGTCTTGTTGTCGGACACGAGGGCCGCGGCGGTGTACTGGGCGATCATGTATCCGTTCCGCATACCGCTCTCTGCCTCCGGTGTGTGGACCAGCATCGGGTCCAGGTTGCGGTTCAGGGTTTCGGTCAGCATGCGGAAGATCCTGCGCTCCACGATGTTGCCCAGTTCGGCGACGGCGATCTTCAGGAAATCCATCGCAAATGCGAGCGGCTCTCCGTGAAAGTTGCCGCAGGATATGGCCTTGCAGGTACGGGGCAGGTAGTTCTCATCCGCGGGGTCTTCGGAGGCGAAAATGAGCGGGTTGTCGGTGGCCGCGTTCAGTTCGGTCTCGACGACGTCTCGCACCCAGGCAAGTACGTCGCGCACCGCCCCCATTACCTGGGGGGCGCAGCGAATGGAGTAGGCATCCTGTGGCGGCGGGTTCTCAGGGTTAACGTCTTGGTCGCCGTGAACGAGGCTGCTGCTCTCGATCAGGCGCAGCGCATTGGCCGCGCAGTCCATCTGGCCGCGATGACGGCGGGCCTTGTGGACCTGGGGCAGGAAAGCATCCCGGTAGCCCTGCACGGCCTCGACGGTCATCGCCAGGGCAATCTCCGCGTTCTTGATCAGCAGCAGCGCGTCATGCACCGCCAGCGCTGCCAGGGCGGCAGAGAACGTCGCTCCGTTGTTCAGCGCCAGTCCCTCCTTGGCTTGCAGGACCTGGCGGGGGATACGCGCGTCTTCCATCGCGGCCTTGGCGTCGGCCCTGACCCACGCCCCGTCGTGCTGGGGAGCGCCTTCGACGACGACGCATTCCGACGGATGATGGACCTGCGCTTCGAAAGGGACCAGGACGTGTCCGCTCTCCTCGTTCCCATCTGGCCTATCCGGATCGAACGGAGGTCTGCTGATCACCAGCGCCAGGTGGGAGAGCGGCGCCAGGTCACCGCTTGCACCAAGCGACCCTTTCTCGGGAACCGCCGGGTAGATGTCGGCGTTCAATGCCTTGATCAGGCAGTTGATCACCTCTGGCCGGATCCCGGATAGTCCCTTGGCCAGCGTGTTGGCCCGGATCAGCATAGCGGCCCGGACGACGTCTTCTGAGAAGTAGTGCCCCACGCCAGCCGAGTGGCTCGTGATGAGGTTGCGTGACAGCCTCTCGCCCTCTTGCGGCGTCTTGAACACGTTCTTGAAGGCGAGCGAGCCAAACGGCGTGTTCACACCGTAGACCGGCAGGGGGTTGCCTTCCGGGTCAGTGATCTCGCCTTTGACCGCCTTGTCCACCCATTGGCGGCTTTGCATGATCTGCTCTGTTGGCGCAAGCGGCGTGACCCGTGTGCGCCCGCGGGCTACTGATACGACGTCTTCGATACTGAGATGACTGCCTGTGAGATCGAGTGCGTCTTTCGTCCCGCGGGTAGAGGCGTCCCCGCTGTCTGGTCTGGGCATCGGATGTCTCCCTTGATAAGCAGGTGTCGTTGAAGACGTGCTTCAACGCAAAGAGGGGAGCCGGATGTCACAACAGCCGGTTCCCCTCCAACAAAAGAGGGTGGACGACGGGATTCGAACCCGCAACCTTTGGTTCCACAGACCAATGCTCTAACCTGTTGAGCTACGTCCACCACGAATAATCAACTGTCTATCTTGTACCACACTTGTACCACAAAGTCCATGAAATGTCAACCCCGGCTCTGCGTCAGGCGGAAAGAGGGGCTTCACCGGCCAGAGGCAGGCAGATGGTGAAGCTTGTACCCACGCCCATCTGGCTGTCAACCGTGACAAGGCCACCGTGCAGTTCCACGATTTCCTTCACGATGGCCAGCCCGAGGCCGGTTCCGGACAATTGCATCAGTTGTGGCTCCTCCCCCCGGAAGAACCTATCGAAGACGCGCGGCAGTTCGTCTTCCGGTATCCCGATACCTGTGTCGGCCACGCTGAACGTCGCCCAGGTGCGGCCTTCTGACGTGCTCTGGCCTGTGGATACGATCACCTTCCCGCCTGCCGGTGTGTAGTTGATCGCGTTCTCGATCAGGTTGTTTAGCACCTGCATGGTTCGCTCCCGGTCTGCCAATGCGATTGGCCCTGGCTCCTTGGGCCGATAGCGCAGCGCTATGTGCTTGTCTCGGGCCAATGCCCTGTGGCTTGAGATGGCCCGCTCGACCAACTCGCTGATCTCGCACGGCGTAGGATTCATCTCCAGCCGTCCGGTGTCAATGCGGGAGATCTGGAGGATATCCTCCACCAATTGTGCCTGCCGGTCCGCCTCATGCGCCAGGGGCTCCAGGTATTCCTTCCACTTGCCCGGGTTGCGCTGCATCAACGCTGCGTAGAGCTTGATGGTGGTCACCGGTGTACGCAATTCGTGGGAGACGTTGGACGCGAAACGCGTTTTCATCCGGTCCAGTGCCTTAAGATGGCTGACGTCGTGGGCAGCCACCACCACTGTGGGCTCCTCGACCGATCCATGCCCCTCGACAAGTGCGGACCTGAGTTCTAGATCCAGCCCCGTCAGTTCCAGCACTGCTTGTGGTCGCTCCTCTGCTCGCACGGCCAAGTCGCGCACTGCGGCCCGCAGCCGTCCGACCTCCTCCGGCGACAGGGTTTGGAAGAGCCACGCCTGGGCGACCGGGTTGGCGCTCTGTATCTCTCCCACCCCATCGCATACGATGATACCATCAGAGACACTGCGCAGGATCGCGTCCAGCCGGGCGTATTGGCCTTGGATCTCCGCGGTTCGCTCCTGGACCCGTGCTTCCAGGGACTGTGCGTAGTCTCGCAGTTGCCGATATAGCCGCGCGTTCTCTATCGCCACGCCTAGTTGTCCCGCGATGGCGGAGTAGAACGCCAGGTCATCCTCGTCAAAGGCATCGAGTTGGCTGCTCTCCAGGTCGAGCACTGCTATGACTTCGTGGCCTATTCGGACGGGCACTGCCAGCTCGGATCGGACGTTCTCGTCGGCAACGCAGTAGACTGCCGCCTGGCGCACGTCCGGCAGGATCAAGGGCTGCCCGGTCCGATGGACCTGACCCGTCGCGCATTCTTCGGTCGGAAAGCGGAAGGCGCTACCAGACGGCGGGGTGTAGCCTAACGTCGAAGGATGGCTTACCATGACCGTGCCGTCTTCGTCAGGCAGCATCAAGCTCAAGTATTCGACCCCCATCGCGCGTTCCAGAACCTCAATCGTCCGGTCCAGTACCTGGTCGAAATCCAGCGAGGAGGCCGCCGCCAGCATGGTCTCGCGCAGAACCTCGGTCTGGGCCAGCCGGCGGGTGGTCTCCTGGAAGAGCCGGGCGTTCTCGATGGCGGCGGCGGCGTGATTGGCGAAGGTCTCCAGCCGGTGGGCATCGGCGTCGCCGAAACGCCCTGGTTCGATGCTAGCCACGTTCAAGATTCCCGCGATCGTGCCCCCTGCCCGGATGGGGGCGGCGACGTAGGAACGCCGCCACTCCTCGCCCGCTGACGGAATCCAGTTCGCGTCGTTGCTTGTGTCCGAGATCACCACCGGACCGTCGCCATCCCTCATCCTGACCAGCGACGGGTACTCGGCCACGGGGATCGTAGCGCCCAGGACATCGTCTGGTATGTCCATGTACTTGTATCCCCGCCAGCGAACCCGGCGGGCGATGTCGCCTTCCAGCAGCATGATGTTGAACGTGTCTCCGGGAACGACCAGTTCGACCTGCTCCAGGATGCGGTCCAGCACCTCCTCAATCTCCAGCGTGCTGGTGACGGCGGCGGCGGCCTTCATCAGCGCCTCGCTTAGTTTCCTCTGCTCTCGCTCCGCTTGGAACAGGCGGCTGTTTTCGATAGCCACGGCGGCCTCGGCGGCGAACGCCTCGGCCAGACGGGCATGTGCCCGGGTGTAGAACTGGGGCCGATGCTTGTCCAGGGCGATCATGCCGACCAGTTGCTCACCCACCAGCATCGGCACGCCCAGCCAGGAGTGGATGTCGGCCTGGGCGTGCGGTCCTCTCAGGAACTCCTCGTACGCGGCCGGGGCGTCGTCGACGATGAAAGGCGCTCGGGTGCGGACGACTTCGCTGTTGGGATTAGCACCGCTCAGGGGGAAGGAAACACCCAGCAGGTCCGGCAGATTGGGGAAACCACGTCCGCCCACGATTTCCATATGGTCTTCTCTAAGCAACTGAACCGAGGCTGTGTCGTAGGGGACGACTTCTTGAAGCCGGGCCAGGATGCGCTCGACCACTTCGTCCCGATCCAGGGTGTTCGTCAGTGCGAGCGCCGCGCTGCGGAGGGTTTCCGCCTCCTGACGACGGCGCTGTTCCCCGGCGAAGAGCCGGGCATTGGCAACCGCGACGGCCACGGTCGCGGCGCTCGACTCCGCTAGCTGCCGGTGTTCCTCGTTGAAGAAGTCATCGTGCTCGCTGTAGATGCTAAGCACCCCTACCAGTTCGTCACCGGCAAGGAGCGGAACGGTCAGGACAGACCGGACCCAATCGTCTACTCCTGTTACAGGTAGCCACTGCGGGTCGCGGCTTACATCCCCCACCACACGTGGCTGCTGATGCAGCGCCGCCCAGCCGGACAATCCCTGACCCAGACGCAGATCAAGCCTCCGGTCCAGGGCCTCCAGCGATTCCTCATCGTAGCCAGAGACGGCCGCCAGCCGTAGGTGGTCGGTCTCCGGCTGGTGAACGAACAGGACTCCACGTAGCGCACCCATAACGGTGCAGACATCGTCCAGTGCCCGCTGCGCGACATCGTGCACGTCCAGGCTTTCGGAGAGATGCTGCCCCAGGCGATGGAGCAGTTCCAGCCGCTCCTTTTCCTCGGCCAGCGAGGCGACCAACTGCGTGTTCCTGATGGCCGCGGCAATCTGATCGGCCAGTGTCTCCATGGCCATCAGATCTGTGGCATCGAAGGCGTTCAAGCGGGTGTCCTGGATGTCCAGCACACCGATAATCTGACCGGCCAACTTGAGCGGCACGCACAACTCCGATTGGGTCAGCGCCTCCTCCAGGAAGCCGGCGACGTAGCGTGGTTCCTGGCTGACGTCGTTTGACAGAATCGGCTGACCGGTCTTGGCCGTCCACCCAATGATACCCACTCCCGCTGTCTGGCGGTACCTGGGCGATGCGATTCTTTCGAAATCACCCGCTATGGCCCGCATCTCGGGATCGCCGGTGGCCTCGTCGAGCAGGAACAGAGCTACGTTACCGTAGCCAAACCCCTGCTGAATAGCGCTGACGATTTCCCGCAGGAGGAGGTCGGCGTCCAAGACCGAGACGATCTTGCGAGCCACCTGGTTGACCACAGCCAGTTGGGTGCCTCGCTTGTGTTCTGCCTCATACAGGCGGGCGTTGCGGATGGCGATGGCCGCCTGGGTGGCAAACAGGCTCAGCAGTTCGGCGTCGGCCGGGGAGAAGGTGCGTGGCGGATCGGCGTGGACAACCAGCGTCCCTAAGAACTCCCCACTCCAGTGGACAGGCGCGCCCACAATAGCTGCGACTGGAACTCTCTCCCACGAGGCTGCCCGTCCGTCCCAATGCTGGTAGTCGTCCACGATGAGCGGTTCACCGGTCTCCCAGATTTTGCCGGAGAGGCCCTCGCCCCGGTGGATGATGGTCCCGACGGGCGCCACGTTAGGTCCGATGGCTGCGGTCCACTCCAGCAAGTCCCGCTCCGGCCGGTAGAGATCGAGGCCGCCCGATGTACCCTCCAGCAGTTCGATGGCCTGCGAGACGATTGAGCGGAGCAGCGCGGCCAGGTCCAACTCGGCCGTGAGTTCCAGGCCCACGCGCCGCAGTGCCTCCAACTGGGCGGTGCGCTCGCGGACTTCCTCTTGCGCCTGCTTGCTGGGGGTGATATCCGTGACCTGTGCCACCGTCTGCACGTTGCCTGCCGGGTCTTTGATCACGGTGGCGCTGATTTCCAGCCGCCTTCTCTCGCCGTCCTGGCGAAGGATGCCGAGTTCGTATCGGCTGGGGAGCTGCTCGCCCTTCTGCCGCCGGACGTAGCGATCTGCAGCATCGTCGCTACTCTCGGCATCCAGGAAGCGGCGAAAGTCACTGCCGACCACTTCTTCCCTGGGGTACCTCAGGACACGACACAGTTCGTCGTTCCCGTAGGTGATGTGGTACGCGTCGTCCAGGATGAGAATGCCGGCGTGGGAGTATTCCACGACTGCGCGAAGTATCTGTTCGGATGTCGTGGCGCTCTCCTGCAGTTGCTCCACTGTCTGCCGGTGCACAGCTTGCGCGGCTTGTAGCTCGGCGACCTGTCGGTGTAGCTCTGCCAGTTCGCTCGAGAGCTGTTCTTTCGTTCTGCGTGCATAGTTCGCCATAGTGGCTCCTGCCTGGCCGTGGTTGTCCAACGCGAATGTTGTCACGTGAGCGTCTCTGATGGATTACTACGCCCGCGCGTAAGTATAGCGCAGCCTGGTATGTAAGTCAAAGGGCGTCTGCCGCGGGCTTTCGCAGCGGGTCGAAAGCTCCGGGGGGCAAATCTGTGGGTCTGCAAGGTTTCCACGTGTAGATATGGGGGCAAGTGGCACGGAGGCTTGGGTTGTATGATTTTGCAGGTGACTT
>Ga0180432_10002400_pt1 | contig 28081 bp, 11 predicted proteins | sample SS_ome_10_FD_132414 | JGI IMG/M metagenome (GOLD analysis project Ga0180432, IMG submission 132414) | Hypersaline lake sediment archaeal communities from the Salton Sea, California, USA - SS_1_MS_2 metaG | ecosystem: Environmental > Aquatic > Non-marine Saline and Alkaline > Hypersaline >... | reverse complement strand
TTGACCGTTTGAAACTCTTCGCCGACGAGTTTCTGCACGCGAACTTCGACGCCGTCGGTACCCGGCGAGAAATCGTTGGTGGCGCTGTTTGCCTGGATTTCGGCCGCGACTTTGAACGGCGTGTTGATTTCGACTTCGGCCGGCGTTTCGGCATTTATGATTGACAGATCGTTCCATGTCTCCGGGTCGGTGCCGATGCCGACGATATATATCGGCACGCCGCGAATCCGCCGACTGGCCACGACCTGATCCCCTCCGTCTGTGACCAGAACGGCCGCCTTGCAGGCCGAAAGGTCCGGCTGCTCGGATACCGCGACCAGGGTTCTTCCCAAATCGGTGTTGCGAGTGTCCGCGGGGAGTGTGGCTTCCGGATCGTGGATATCGGTATCGAACTGGTAGTTCATCACTTCCACGGCGTCGCCGAGGGTGTCTTCGAACTTGGCCACGATTCGTTCAGCTCGCTCGGAGCGGGAACCGCCCGGTTCGTCTTTGATGTCCATCGACGACGATACATCGCTGAGTATGCCGACCTTTACGGTGTCTTCGGTCGACTTGTTGACTCGCCAACATGGGTCCAGCAAAGCAAACAGCAACAGAAGCGCGAAAAGGACCTTCGGCGCCATTAGAACCGATGACCGCGCGGCGGTGTAGCGAGTGCGGTAGCGGCACCAGAACACATACAGGCCGAACATCAACGCGGCGATGACCAGGCTGCCGGCCAAGGTGTCGAGATGCGGTCTCCAAATGATGTTTGCGATCATCATGCGACTTCCTCTTTCTCTATATTCCGTGAAACCGACGGCTGTGTTTCCCGTGAGGCCGGGGCCTGGACGGGCGTGTCATCCCAGTCTTCCTGTTGCTCGTCGGCGTCGGGTCGCAGTTTTCTCATCCGTGACGGCGAGCCGAGCATCCCTTCGACCAGAAACATGCCGATGGCCAGCAGCAGAAACGGCAGGAAAAGGCCCATTCCGGATACCGAATTCTCAAGCTCATCCCGGAAATCTTCTTCATCCGAGAGCGTGCCAACCAGGTGGGGAACGTCGCCCATGGCCACGACCCGCCCGCCGTCGACGAAGGCCGTATCGCCCTCCAGGTCCGAGGGTAAGACAGACAGACACAACTCTTGTTTTCCCGTGCCGAGGATATAGGCGCCGCCGCGAACGAGTGTCGGCGTTTGGTCGCGGGGGCCCGACCAATCGACCCGGTCGCCCAACACGGTAGTGATCTTTACGTCGTCGCCTTTTCCCAACAGGGCCCTTGGCGGGTTGCCGGCGACCAGCGTCATGTTTTCATTCATAAGACTCGACACGGCCCCCAGCGCGATCGGCTGGGTCATGGCCAGGAACGCCCGCATCTTCGGCAAGGTACTCCATTCCCCCTCGTTTCCGGCGAAAGCGATTCCGCTTACGGTGATTTGGCCCTTGTCCAGGGAGCGGATCGCCAAAACGGTTTGCTCGTCGTCGACGTTCAGAAGGGGCACGTAGCCGGCGTCTTCCTTGAGCGTAAGCGGGTGGAACTTGCCGACATACGCGTTGCCGATGCTGACCCGGCCGGTCGGGCCGCGAAGATTGGACCAGAACTGCGACTCCCGGCCGACGACCTGCAAAGGCGCGGCCTCATCGAGCAGGTTCATCTTAACCGGCGCGGCGGCCAGCCACTCCGGCGGCGTAACCTCCGGCTTTCCTCCGGCGACGGCCGGCAGCACCAACAGGTTTCCGCCCTCGCGAACGAATTGTTCCAAAAGTTCACCGTTTTGGTCGTCCAACGCATGGGCGTCGGACCATTTCAGCACGACCAGCATCGGTTTCTTTTGTTCCATTCGCTCCGCCAGACCGTCAAGCGTCACGTAGCTGGGTACCAGCGAGGAAAACCGTCCGTCACCGCGGGGTGAAATGGCCAATGGGAGCAAGCCGAACTCGTCGGACGTCTGCTGGCCGACAAAGTAGATGTCGCCCTTGTCTTCACATACATACGAGACGAAAGCCCGATTGTCGCCGTCGAAGCCGTCGCCCTCGATCCAGACCTGAATCCAATGCCTGCCGGCCGAGGTGGGACGAAAGGCCAGCTTGACCGTCTTTTGCTCTTGGCCGGGGACGGAGACTGTGGTTACGTCGGCCGTGGGTTGCCCCGAGGCTTGGCTGTTTACGCGAATATCGGCTTGCGAATCGCCGTCGTTTCTCAACAACACTTCCACTTGATACGACTGATTGGGGAGGATGCGTCGGGCGGAGGTCTTGGCGCTCATCACGCAGACGTTCGGTTTTTCGGCCGCCGCGGTCGGTATGCGATGGAAGAATACCTGAACGTTGCCCTCGATGTCCTCGGCGTCCAGCGCCGGCTGTTCCCATTCGGTTTCCTGCAGGTCGCTGAAGATGTGCAGGGAGCCGCCGCCGTCGGGCGAGGCTTCCTTAAGCAAGGTCAACCCACGGCGAGCAGCCCGGGCCGGATCGCCGGTGGCGTCGGTTACGTCGAGCGTTTCCAGGTATTCCAGCAGCATGTCCTTGTCGACGCTCATTCCGCCGGCCGCTCCGGCTCTGGGGTCGTCGACCAGCAGCACGACGCCGGCCCGGCCGTTTTCGTCCATGTTCGTAAGCAGCGCCCGCGCTCCTTCGACGGCGACTTTCATCTTATCGCGATCGTCGCCCTCGACCTTGGCGGACATGGAGCCGGAATTGTCGATCAGGACAACAACCGCCTGGTTTCCCCCCAGTCCCAACATATCGCCCATGCCGGGCAGCAGCAAACGGGCCAGAGCCAACAGCAGCAAGGCGATCATGATGACCCTGGCCGCCAGCAGCAGGGGCTCGCGAAACCGCTGATAGAAGGTCAACTGCGGCCTTACCCGATCGAAAAACATTCTCGTGGAGAACAGTATCGTGTTCCGCTGTCGGCGTACCAGCAGATGAAAGACGATCGGAGCGGCCGCCAGCGGGAGCAGATACAGGAATAATGTCGCGCCTGATATCATTGAGGATGTTCCTGATGGTTGGAATTTGTAATCGTTAGTCCCCGCCGGTCGTCGCGGCTATACAGTTGCTCTCTTTAGTAATGCGTCATGAATATCCGTGGCGGTATCGACCAGAATGTAGTCGGCGCCCTCGTTCGTGCATCCGATTCGAACCTCGTCGAGGTACTCGCGAACCCGTTGAATGTACAGCTCGCGAAATTCCGCGATGTCGACGCTCATTCTGTCTCGCGATTCGAGGAACTCGACGCGGATCATGCCTTCGTCCGGCAGGCGAATCTCGGCGGGATCCAACACATGAAAGACCGTAACGTCCTGGCCGTCGTAACAAAGGTTACCGATGCCGCGAAGCGTCTCGCGAGGGTCCTGCAGCAAGTCGGAAATCACCACGACCAGCGAATGGCCCTTGATCAGTTCGGCCGCCTTTCGCAGGGCTTGCTCGACGTTGCTCTCGCGCTGCGGCTGAAGGTCTTCAAGCCCCCGGAGCATGGGCTTCAAATCGCCGAACGTGCCGGCCGGTTCGTAGATGTCTCGCAGATCGTTGTCGAACGTCATCATGCTGGCCGAATCTCCCTGGTTTACCATGATGAACATCAGAGCGGCCGCCAGATACGACCCATATTCGATCTTGGACATCGGGCCGCCGGCCGAATAGGCCATGCTCTCGGATGTGTCCAACAGGATATTCGCGCGGATATTCACCTCGTCGTGGAAGCGTCGAATCACGTAGCGGTCCGTCCGCGCGTATACGGTCCAGTCGATTCGTTCGATCGGGTCGCCTTGGATGTACGGCCGGTATTCGGCGAACTCGACCGACGAGCCGAAAGTCGAACTGCGGTGCTGACCCTGCATGCCGCCGTCCATCCGTTTGCGAACCGAGATCTCCAGGTTCCGCAAATGGTCGGCCATTTTCGAGGGGAGGTATTTGTAAGCTTCGGGCTTCTTGGTGTCGGGCATTAGTCTCTCTTTCCGTGGCTATCGTCGACGAACGTTTAGAAAGTTCCGGCCGGCGTCAGTGCGTTGCTTTCCTCCGGCGAAAGAACCAACGTCTACGCGAGCGCTTCTGCTTGACCGGAACCGCGTCAATCAACCAGTCGATGATCGTGTCGGTGTCGTAACCCTCGCTGACCGCCGTGAAACTCAGACCGAAGCGATGCCGCAGAACGGGATGGACGAACTTGCGGATGTCCTCGACCGAGACGTTCAACCGGCCGCTGAGCAAGACATGTGCCTTGGCCGCCAGCAACAACGACTGGCCGGCGCGGGGACCGCAACCCCATTGGACCCACTTCGGGATGAAGTCGGGCGAGGACAACTCGTTGGGCCGGGTCGCCCGAGCCAAACGCGTGGCGTAGTTCGCGACATAAGGGCTAACCGGAACGCGGCGGACCAGATTCTGGAACGTCAAAATGTCCTCGGCCGTCAGCATCGAACCCAGCGTGGGCAGCGAATCGAGCGTGGTCGTGCGCAGAATCTCCTCTTCCTCGTCGAGCGACGGGTAATCGACGTTGATCATGAACAGGAACCGGTCGAGTTGGGCCTCCGGCAGTCGGTAGGTCCCTTCTTGCTCGATCGGGTTTTGCGTGGCCAGCACGAAAAACGGCTCCGGCAAGGAACGCGTGACGCCGCCCACCGATACGCTTCCCTCTTGCATCGCTTCCAGCAGCGCGGCTTGCGTCTTCGGCGGGGTTCGGTTGATCTCGTCGGCCAACAGCACGTTGGTGAAGATCGGCCCCCGACGGAAAGCGAACCTGCGGTGCCGATGTTCCTCGTTGCCGAGTACCATCGCGCCGGTGATGTCCGTTGGCATCAGGTCGGGCGTGAACTGAATTCGCTTGAACGACAGCGACAGCGTCTCCGCCAAACTGCTGACGATCAGCGTCTTGGCCAGGCCGGGAACGCCGGTCATCACGCAATGGCCCCGGGCGAACAGGGCCGTCAGAACGAGTTCCAAGACGTCTTTCTGGCCGACGATCACCTGGCCGACTTCCCGAAGGAGCCGCCGACGGGTATCGGCCAACGACGCCACCAGCGCGCGAGTGTCCGCCGACATTTTCTCGCCGGCCTCTGGAAGTGATACTGTTGTCATGTGTGCAAGTCTTCTGAGTGAGGTTTCCCGTTCGTAGTCCCGCCTTTAGGCGGTTTTGCCGCTGTCACATACCATCAGGTTCAATTCGTCATCACGTACATAATAATATTCGCCCCAAGCTTCTTCGCCGACTCGGGCATATAGCCGCGGCTGAGGGGGTAACGGATTTCGTTCCAGCCGCCCTCCAAGTCGTATTGGCTGTATATCACGCGAATGGCGCCGTCGATCTCCAGTCCGAATAGCACGGGCAACCCGCCTAGCTCGGCGCCTTTGTCCTTGGCCAACGTCGGCGTGTATCCCACGCGGTCGATCTTGTATAGCGAGCTGAATATCTCGTGGTTCGGCGGCAGGCGTTTGAACTGTCCGCCGGGAAACACACGGCCCAACTCCCGCAGGGCCGCCTGATGGAACGTGGCCAGCCCCAAGGCGTTGTTGATCACCAGTATGCCGTCGTTCTTGATGTGTTCACGCAACTCTTCGATTTGTTTGTTCGTAAGCCGGAAATCATCAAGCCCGGTGAAATATAGGAACGGGTAAGGCGAAATGTCGTCCCGCTCCAGGTCGACGGAGATCCGCTTGAAGTTGACCGGGATGGAAGAGTCCTTCTCCAACTCGGCCAGGAACTGTCTGGCCGCGCCGGGATGGGCGTTCCACGCGCCGCCGTGTTTGACTTGCGCGAAGACGAACTCGGCGGTCGGCTTTTTCTGGTCGACCATGTTATAAAGCTCGGCCTTTCCTTCGACTTCGCCCACGCGGGAGTATCCGACGATGTAGGGCACGAGGTTTTCGCCGATTTGCTTGGCGGACTGCTGGCTGTAGGCCTTGGGAGCGAGCCCTCGCTCTTGGAGCTTTGCGAAGACGTCCATCTTGTTGCTCCATCCGCAGCCCACGCCGTACTTGCAGACCAGCACGCCGATGCGGCTTCCGATGTACAACCCTTCGAGAAACGGCTTGTCGCTGTCGCTGCCGCATTGGTAGGTGACGTTTTCGATCTCGTGGGTCATGTGGTAAAGCGGATGATCGGCCGGCAGTTCCCTGAACTTCGACTGGGGGAACATCTCGCCGAAGACTTTCAACGCGGTCTCGTAGAACCAGGGAGAGCCGTAGACCGAGTCGCAAACGATCATGCCGCCGTCAAGCACGTAGTTGCGCAGGCGGTTGATGATCTGAGGGCTGAACTTGACCTCGCGAACGCCGCTAAGCAGCAGGGCCGGCATCAGCTTCGGGTCGTAGCTGAAGTGGTCCAAGGCGATGCGGGTTTCCAGATACATGAATCCGTTCGGCCGCGCAAGTTCCTTGTGGAAGTACATATTGTCGTTCGGCGCGAGGTTCCAGTCCTGAATGACCTCCTCGCCGATGGTAATGCTGGCTCCCCACACGACCTTGGCCATTAGATAGTCGGGCGAAGGCGGCTTCTTCCGCTCGGTCCCCGGTCGCGGCGAGCCGGGCACGCTGGGGATCAAGTCGCGCTGCTCCCCGCCGCCGATCCCCTGTGGCAATTTCTCCTGCTTAGGCTTGTCGTTCTGGATCAACCAGTCGTCCGACGACTTGCCGCGCCCGTCCTGGGCAGAGGCAAAGCCCGAGAAAAGCACCACGGTGGCACAAAGAAAGGAAACACAAAACGGCTTCGACCGCAAAAGAAGCTGGCCGGTCATGGCATGATCCTCTTTCTATTGGTGGGACGCGTCGCCGAAATCACACGGCAGGCTTACTGGCGGGCGCCAAGCAAGACCGCGGGAGCCAGGATCTCGACGAAACACGTGGCGGGGAAAGCGTTGCAGGCGGGTATTGGGGGGGACGCGGTGAACTGCTTTCTCTTCACTGTTGAACTTCTATTGTAACAAAAGCGGGGGCTGTGTACAACAAATCCTTCTAAAACCAAAAACGTCGGCGCACATGATCTGTTTTCGCGATGGAAAACGGGCGTCCAATCACTCGTTATCAAACTGCTTCAACACCGCCTCCTTTATCACTTCTCGCGCTTCGGCAGTGGCCGTGCTGGTGGGAGCCATTCTTTTCAGCTTTTGGTAAACGGTCCGCGCGACGTCCATCTTTCCGGCCTTGGTACTCCATTTGACTCGCTTGAGCAGTACCTGTTGCTCCTGGCGTTTGCTGAACTCGAACTGGGACAACTGCTCGGCCAGCGCAAGACCACGGTCGTAATCCCCGGCGGCGATGACCGCTTCGATCTTCGTACTCAGGAAGTCCGGCGTCAGGGCGAGCATCGGGTGCCGCGCCTCCCAATCCGCTATGGCTTCAAACGCGCCGGCCAGATTATCGTCGTTGTGGTGGGCGCGGCGGGCCCAGCTACGGATGCTTTTAATCGCTCCCGATAGCTGCCAATGCGCGGTGTCGTCCAGCGGCCAGCCGCCGCGCTCAAGGTTCATCAGAATCCGCTCTCCCTCGGCCTTCTCGCCGCGCAGCCAAATGGCCTTTCCAAGGGCCGACTTGTGCTCGACTTCGGTAACCGCCAACCCGCGGACGAACTGCTCGGGAAACCTGATGTTCAAATGCCGCTGCGGATCGACGTGGAAATAGTCGATCCTGATCGGGTGCAGACCCGGCTCGAGTTGCGCCTTGCCGACGACTTCTTGATGGCGAGCGTCGTGGTTCTTCACGCCGTCGTTGTCCACAACCAACGTCGAACCGACGTACAGCCGGCTGCCGTCGCCCGATCTGAGTCCGAACTCATACTCGCCGGCCTTTTCCACCTTGAGATAGCCGGAAAGTCGCAGGCCGGATGGCTCTATGTCCCAGCGAACGCGACCCTCGTTGGTGATTAGCCGCCATTGAAGGAGGATCTTCTGTATGTGTTCGTTGTCGAAGTGTTTCAGCTTGCCGGCCTTGACCGGTTCGAGCTTGTCGAAGTCGGGAAGATTCTCCCACTTCCCTTCGTAGCAGGCGTAGTTCAGGCCGTTTTCCTTGCAGTCCTTGCCGGTAAACAGCGCGACGGGATATTGCTCGAATCCTTCGGCCATTTTGTGTCGACCGAGCCACCTTCCTTCCGGCACGCGGGTGTATCCTTCCAGTCCGCCCATCTCGCTTTGCTCGGCTCCGGTTTCCGTGTTCCAGAACTTGCCGATACTGCCGCCGATGGACAACAACTGCTTGCCGTCGACGGTGAACTGGACTCCTCGCACTGGGCCGTTGTGGTCGTTGGGCGAGTTCTCGCGAGGAACCAGCGGTATCGACTTGCCCGTCTCCAGGTCCCAAAGGTTCACGAGCTTGTCGAAGCTTCCCGCGGCGAGTCGCTTTCCGTCGGGCGAGAAGGCCAGCGAGACGACGTCGAACGGCTCATGCTTAAGAGCGGTCGACTTACTGCCGCCGGCGGCGTCCCAAATGGCGATTCGCGTCTTGTCGAGGGCCGACGCCACTTGCTTTCCGTCGGGAGAAAAGGCGACCGCCCGGACCGGACCGGCGTGTTGCGTTCGCGTCAGTATCTCGCGACCGTCGGCGACGTTCCATATCTTCACGCTCTTGTCGGCACCACTGGAGGCGAGTCGTTTTCCGTCGGGCGAGAATGCCAACGACAGGACCTCGCTGTCATGGCCCGTCAATGAGCGGACCATCTTGCCGCTGGCCGCGTCGAGAAGCACGATGCGGGAATTCTCGCTACCGACGGCTAGAAGCTTACCGTCGGGAGAGTACTCCAGCGCGACGACCGCTTGAGCCCCGACGCTGAGCGAGTGTCGCGTCTCGCCCGTCTCGGAGTCCCAAAGCTTGACCTCTCCGTACTGGTGTCCCGAGGCGTATCTCGTGCCGTCGCGAGTGATCGCCAGCGAGCGAGGCGTGTTCTGAAGGGCTCCGAGCATGAACAATTCGCCCGAGTCGTGACGCTTTCCGTCCTTCATGTACCGCACCCGATCTTGAACGGCCCAGGCCCGTTGCTTCAGATCGGCAGAGAAGACGGCCGTCGCCCACCCCGTGTCGTAACCGTGTCCCCGCGGGCTAAGTTGCAGCAGCCAGGTGATGCGGTTCGCCTGGCCCTTCTTAAGAAACTTCGCCGGAATTATGATGTTCCCATCGGGCCACTGCCACATGCGTCCCAGCGGTTCGCCGTTGATCCAAACGTACTTGTCGTTCGACCACGGCAGATCGATGTGCCGCCTGACGCGGTAAATCAAACGCTCACCGTTCCACTGAGCGGGCACGTCGAACTGGTTGGCAATCCACAGCGCCAGATTGTTCTCATATCTGATCACTATTCCCTTGCGGTAATACGAATCGAGCGGCCGCTCGACCGGCGACCATTCCAACCCCTCGGCCAGTTGTCCCAGCTTGTCCTTGCCGTTAATGCAGTGGTACTGGCGCGGGCGGGCCATCTCCCAACGATTGGCCAAGTCGATGGCCGGTTCGGTCGCTTCCAGCTTGGCCAACAGTTCATACGCTTCCTCCGGCTTTCCGCGGACCGACATGTATATATTGGCCAGCTCGAAGGCGGCGGTCCTCCAATGCGAACTACCCTCCGGAGCCCGCTGTAATACAACCTTGTACAGTTTCTCGGCGGCGGCGTACTTGGCGGGCGTGGGGCCATGCTCGGGGTTGCCCAGGCCCTGCGCGGTTTGCAGCAACTGGCTGTACGGATAGATATCCAACATCTCGTCGACCCGCAAGGCGAGCGCTTCGGCGAACCGCTTTCGGGCCCACGTCTTTCGAACCCGGTGATGGTTTGCATGAAGCCGCTGCACCGAGTACCAAGGCATCACGGGATAAGACCAGTAGTAGAGGCTGGCCAACTCGTCAATCGTAAGATGTTCGAGAACTTCATCCTCGCCGCAATCCCAGATCATCAACAGCAGATCCGGCATGTGCAACATGTGCGTAAGGTTGGTCGGCTCGCGCAACTGGACGTGAATCTCTCCCTCGGTACCGGCGATTCGCTTTCCGCCGGGGCAGTCGAAGACATCGAGCTTGACCTTCTTCTTGCCGGGACTGAGGAACAGATGAATGGCTTCGCGGCCCTCGACGGCAAGACCGTTTTCGAACGTCCAGCGGTAGACCGCCTCCTCGGGGCAGTCGGGCACGTGGGCAGTGAAGTGCCGCCATACCAGGTCGTGCGAAGGATAGCCGCCCATCAGGTTGCCGTACTGGTTCGAGCTGAACGAAGCGAACAGTTCGTCGTTGCGTTTTTCGAGCGGGGCAGTCTCGGTATCGGCCATCGGCTCCCACACGACGTAAGGACGGTGCCGCAAGTGGTCGTTGCTGTTGGTTTCGCCGAACTTGAGCCAGTCGGTGTGGTAATTCCCGTCTTCCTTCCTAATGGGATGTTTCCACCACAGGGCCGCCCAACCGACGCGGCCGCTGGGGCCGTATTGCAGGATATCGAGCCGGTGCGGCCCTTTTTCCATTTTAATATCGAACAGCCGCATGGCCCCGCGTCCGTATCCGCGGAACTTCGTGATCGGCTGTCCGTCGAAGAGCAAGTGGCCGCCGGGGCCGGCCGAGCAGAGAAAGCGGTACGAGCCGGTCGCCGGAATATGGAAGTGGCCCACGATCCGCGAAAGCGAGGGCGGTTGGGAATCGAGCAGTTCGGTGTATTTCAGCCATTCGGTCCGCGTGGGAGCGAACGGCACGTGACCGCGATAGATCACGCGAGCCGGCTTCGGCAGCCCGACCGAGCAATGCCTGATGCCGGCGGGAACTCCTCTTCCCGCCACGTCGGCGGCATCCCACATTCGCTGGAAACCGTCGAGCGTTTCCAAGACCGGGTCGTATCGTTCGATGTAGCGAAGCTCTTCCACGATTCCCGCCTTGGGGGTCCAATCCAGGCGACTGGGGCTCTTCGCTGGATCGACCAGATAGACCAGATAGTCGCGATCCCCGCTGGAGCAGTCGAACAGTATCGACATCGGCTTGAGCTTCTCGGCCCACACCAGTCGGCAGCCAACCCGCTCGCCCGAGGTTCGATAAACGATTGGCACCAGCTTGCTCGGGTCGTGTCCGATCAGGTTAAGCAGTGCCTGGGCGGTCTGGGGAGGCTTGGTTATAAAACCCGTCTGGTAGATGTGTTCAGCAACACGTTCGATCTTAAGCGTCTTCGCGCCCGGGGGAATTGCGATCAAACGGGCGAAGCCGACTTCTTCGCGAGGGCGGTATCCTGCCTTGCGCCACGTGTGGATGTCCTCGTCGGGAACCAGTTCGCCGTCGATGTATACTTTCGCGTTCTTCGACCGCCAGCAGAACCACCGGTACTCGGGCTTCAGTTGATACGTCGCCGTGCCGTTGGGTTGGGCATTGGTCGCCGATGTTTGAGGGCTCCGCAGGATGGTGCTTTTGTTGAGCGGATCGAACACCAAGCCGCCGGTGGTCTCCGTCGGTTTCAGGTCGGCCAGATACACCTGAGGCGGCATCCGCAACAGGGCATCGTTGATCGCCGCGGTCACCGGGACTCGAAACTGGGCATCCGCCACGTGCCACGGCACCGGTTTCTCGACGACGGCGTTTTCGTCGGCCGAGTTGGAACCGTCTTCGGCGACGGAAGACGACACGGTTAGCAATAGTACGGCATGAATGAAGATCATCCCGGCGACAAGATATCGTTTATCGTGGTACATCACTGCGACTCTCGATTACTCAATCATTCTCGAATTGCTTCAAAACCGCCTTCTTTATCGCTTCGCGGGCGTCGGCGGCGGCCGTGCTGCCGGGGGCCTTCCGTTTTAGTGTCTGGTAGGCGTCCCGAGCGGCGTCCATCCTACCGGCCCGGACGTTCCACTTCACTTGCATCAGCATCGCGTATTCCTTTTGGCGTTCGCTCAGGTCGAGCCGCCGCAGTTGGTCGGCGAGCGTGAACGCGCGAACGTAATCCCCGGAACTGACGAGCGTTTCGATCTTGGCTATCATGAACTCGGGCACCGTGCGAAGCATCGGGTGTTGCATTTGCCACTTTTCGATGGCTTCGAACGCGCCGGTCACGTCCTCCTCGTTCCGCCCGGCCCAGCGGTGGATGCTCCGCAAGGTGTTGGTCAATTGCCAATGGGTCGTGTCGTCCAGCGGCCAACGCTCACGCTGAAGTGCCCTGAGGATACGCAACGCCGCGTCGGTATCGCCGGTAAGCAACAGGGCGTTGGCCATTGCTTGTTTCCTGGCAACTTCGCCAACCGTCAGGTCTCGCACGAACTCGCGGGGAAAGGTGACGATCAAATGCCTCCCACCTTCCGCGTGGAAGTACGTGATCACGATCGAATGCACGCCGGGCTCAAGTCGCACGGTGCCGCGCTTCTCTTCGTTAGCTGTTTCGTTGTCTTTGATGCCGTCGTTGTCGATCAGCAGTTCGCCGTCGACGTACAATCGGCTGCCGTCATCCGACTTAAGCGCGAACTCGAACTCAGCCGCCTTTTTCACGCGCAGATATCCGTGCAGCTTCGCCCCGGAGGGCTGCTCCTCGCGATGATCGCGGCCGTCCTTCTTGTAAATCTTCCAATGGGGAATAAGAGCGCCGTGGATGTGGCGCCAGTCGATGTGTTTCAGGACCCCGGTCTTATCCGGTTCCAGCGAGTCGAAGTCCGGTAGCTTGTCCCACTTGCCGTGGTAACAGGCGTAGTTCAGCCCGATCTGTTCGCATGAGTCGGTCGTGTAAATCTCCGCCGGGTAGCTCTCGTAGCCTTCGGCCAACGTATGCAGGCCGTAGACCACCAGAGAGGGAGTTCGCGTGGAATGCTCCAACCCGCGAAGCTGGCGGCCTTGGCTTGCTTTGTCGCCGCTCCAATACTTGCCGTAATCGCCCCCCAAGGAGACAAATTGCTTGTCTTCGGGACCGAACATCACCTCCACCACCGGGCCTCTGTGCGTTTCGGGTGCGTCATGTCCCGGGGGCGTGGCCAATTTGCTGCCCTTTTCTAGGTCCCAAAGGCATACGAATCCCTCGCGCGAACCCGACACAAGCCGCGTTCCGTCGGCGGAGAAGGCCAGCGAGGTGACCTCGCCCGGTTGCTCTTCGAGCGTGCGAAGTTCCTTTCCGGAATCCGCTTCCCAGATCGTGATGCGAGAATCGTCGATGCCGGATGCCACGCTCTTACCGTCGCGGGAAAGGGCCACCGCGTTGACCGGCCCGGCGTGTCCCTCGATCGATCGCAGTTCGCGTCCCGAGGCGACGTCCCAAATCTTGACGGTCTTGTCAAAACTGGCCGACGCCAATCGGCTTCCGTCGTCGGAGAATGCCAGGTCGAGTACTTCGCTCGAATGCCCGGACATCCACCGCAGCATCTTGCCCGAGGCCGTATCGAAAAGCCTTATTTGAGAATCTTCGCTGCCGGTCGCCAAAAGCCTACCGTCGGGTGAAAAGGCCATCTTGACCAGCCCCAGCGAATGGGAATCGATGGTCCGCGTCACGTTGCCGGTGGCGATGTCCCAAAACTTGACGCCGCCGTTTTCGTGTCCCGAGGCCAGGATCTTCCCGTCGGGCGAAAAGGCCATCGCGCGCACGTCGGATACCGGCTGACCGCCGAACTGCCGGTGGTTGTGGTTTTCGTTTTCTCCGAACTGAATGCGTCCGTGGTGGATCCATGCCCGAAGTTTCAGGTCGCGAGAAAACGTGGGCGGGGATTGCCATGACTGGTAAGACTTCGGACGCGGCTGATAGAACAGCGTCAGGCGGTTTTTCTCGCCGCGCCGCGGCACTCCGGCCGGGACGACGATGTTGCGATCCGGCCACTGCCAATTTCGCCCCAGCGGTTGGCCGTTGAGCCAAACGGTCATGTCGGCCCCGCCTATCGCACCGGGGTTGAGAACAAGTTCCTTTCCCTTCCAGGATGCGGGCAGCAGGAACTCCTTGGTCAGCCATACTCCCCGGCCGCTTTCAAAGTCGACCATCAGCGGCTCGCGCGTGTGCGACTTGATCGGCCGGGTCATCGGCGACCACTCCAGCCCGCTGGTCAAGTCACCGAGCTTATCGGTATCCGCCAGATAGTGAATCCGCCGGGCCTTGGCCACCTGCCAGCCGGTATCCATATTGATGGTCGGATCAGTCTTTTCGACTGTTTCCAGCAGCACTCGCGCTTTTCGGGGACCGGCGCCGACGGAAACATGAAGATCGGCCAGCGCTAAAGCGGCCGTTCTCCAGTGATAGCTGCCGACCGGGGCGCGGTCCATTACGACTTCCAGCAACTTCTCGGCGGCGGCGTAATGCTCCTCGGTCGGCCCCTTCTGTGATTGCATAAGCGACTGCCCGATCAGCAGCAGGCGGCTGTATGGATACGCGTCGATCAGTTCATCGGCCCGTCGGGCCAGTGCCAGGGCGCTCTGCTTTCGGACCGTATCCGGCCATTGGCTTTTCATCTTCGTAACCGCCCAGCGTTCGAAACGCCCGTGGACATGCTCGAAGGGATAGGAGAAGAAGTAGAGACTCGACAACTCTTTCAGCGGCATTCTCTTTGTGGAATCTTCCTCGGCGGTCGGCCAAATCCGCCTGAGCAGATCCTGGTGATACTTGAAGTGCGTGTTTCGCGGGACCGACAAATTCACCTGGACGTGGACCGTGCCCGTGGTACTCGCAATCACCTTGCCGTCGGGGCGGTCAAGAACATCGAGCCGAACCGTCCGCGTCCCCGGGCTCAAGAAGAGGTGTTCGACGACTCTGCCCTCGGCCGTGGTGCCGTCGTGAAACCGCCAACGGAAGACGGGTCCGTCGGGATTCGGCGGCGGCATTGTAGGATGCGACCGCAGCGATCTGGCCGATTCCGCCGAAAACGGGGGCGCGATCCCAAGACCCGGCATGTTGGCCGTGAAGCGGTACCAGTTGATATCCAACGCCGGATAGGGAGCGAGGATCTGCCCGCAGTTGTACCAGGTGAACGAGGCAGACGGCCGCGGGCCGGGTCTTTCGGTCGCGAGGGCGGTCGAATCGGCAACCGGTTCCCACACCGCGTACGGCCGTCGATGGTCTTGGTGCCCGGTCGCCGTCTGGCCGAACTTCACGGGCTCGGGGCGGTCGTGCTTTCGGTAATACGGATTGAACCACCACAGCCCCGCCGCCAGTCCGTTGCCGTTATCGTTGTACTGGCACAAGTCGAAGCGGTGCATTCCCTTTTCCAACTCGATGCTGAACCCTTTCGTGCGCACTTGGCCGCGAAACTTAACGACCATTTGTCCGTCGATCAGGAAATAACCGCCGGGTCGGGCAGTGCAATAGAACTTGAACACGCTGGTTTCCGGGATGTGGAAAAACCCCGTATATCGGCTCAGCGCCGGCGGAGAAGCGTCCCTGAGGGTGATGTAGTTGAGCAAGTCCTTGCGCTTCGAGCCGAAGGGAATGTGGCCGGTCCAGATCACGCGCTCCGGCATGCTGCGTTCGGTGCCCGGCTCGCGCTGATGAGGCACTTTCTTGCCGGCGATGACGCTAGCCTCGTCCCACAACTTCTGGAACCCTTCCCACGTTTCCACCTCCGGGTTGTAACATTCCAGATATCGGGCTTCCTGTATGAGCCCCGCCCGCGGCACCCAATCGAGCCTTCCGGGGTTCTTCGCCCGGTCGACCAGATAGACCAGATACTCCTTGTCGCCGCTGGAGGAGTCGAACAGAATCGTCATCGGTTTGCCCGGCTCTGCCCACACGATACGGCAACCGACCCGCTGTCCGCCGAGGCGATGGACGACCGGGATCAGTGAACTGGGGTCGCGATCGGCCAGATGAAGCGTTGCTCGGGTGACCGCCGGGTGCTGAGTGATGAACCCCGGTTGATCGATCCGCATGACCCCGGCGCCATCGAGCGTGAGCGTCTTCGCGCCGGGCGGGACCGCCGCCAGGCGGACATCCCGGCTCTCTTTGTGCCAGCGCCGATCTTCCCATTGCTCCCAGGTGACTTCGAGAAGTTCCTCCTCGGGAACCAACTCTCCGTCGATGTAAACCTTGGCATGGTCCGGCCGCCACGAGAAGTACTTGTACTCCGGCTTAATGGCATAGGTCGCCGTCCCGTTTACCCGCAAAATCGGGCCCTTGTCCCGTTCGCCGCGCTTGATGTACCAATCCGGGTCCCAAGGGAGCTTGGCCTTTTTGAACTCGGCCTTCGCCTCGGCGATGAACTTGGCCTTTTCTTCCGGCTTGCGAATATCCTTGCCGATCGCGGCTTTGGTTTTCGGATCGAAGGAGAGTCCTTCGGTAGTCGCCGTCGGTTTCAGATCGGCCAGATAGACTTGCGGGGGCATCCGCAACAAGGCGGCCTTTGCGTGAACCTTAACGGGTATCCGAATCTCGGCGTCCGCCACGTGCCACGGTGCCCGCTCGTCGTCGGCGCCGGCCGTGCCCGCGATCATCCAAATCGCGACGAACACACTTGCCAAGAACGTCGTTCTATCTTGAAACATGAAATACACTCTCCGACCACTCTTCGGCGGTTAACACCGGCCGCGAAGCGATCTTCACGGGTTGTGCCTTGACTGCCGGCCGGTCCCACGTCACTGGTTGCGTCAACAATAGCAGCAAGGGCATGCAAACCGCGGACAAAAGCGAGCTTCCGCGAAAACACAACATCAGGTAGGCAGGCGGGAAGGTATGACAATTAAGGCGAGTATACTACTGTCCAACTCCACACAACGCGGCCCTTTCAAACTCCGCTCGAATCCAGACCTCGAAGTGCAAGCCTAGCGCTTATTCTAGCAACGCCGAACGGCAATGTCCAGATATTGCAGATTCGCGGCAATATCGCGAATCTTTGCTTCGCGGATTGAGATCGTGTATCCTATGCGTGCGAAAACCACCTTTGCGCGGAATGGCCTCGCCGAAAACAAAACGCCAACCGGAGATTCCAATGAGAAAACATACTGCCTCGATGATCGTGTGTCTCGCCGTCTGTGCCGTGTGCGCTATACCGGAAGCGTGCATGGCCGCGGAACCCGACTCCGCCAAACCGTTCTTTGAAACACAGGAACTCTTCCGCAAAGTGCGCATCCCGACAATTACCGTCACGCCCGGTGGAACGGTGTTGGCCTTCGCGGCCGATTGCAAGTTCATGCGAAGAAGCGAGGACGGCGGCAAGTCTTGGAGCGAGGTCGAACAGCTCGAATGCTCCGGCGGGAAGGCCGTGCCCGATGAAGTCGCCGGAGACATCATAATCGTATGCTCGACCAGTGGCTTCCTGCTGCGAAGCTCCGATGAAGGAAAGACTTGGCGGCGGGAAGAGATCACGGTCAAGCCCAACGCCGCCGGCCACGGGGTGCCGAAGAACATGCCCGCTTTCGGCCACGGCAGCGAGACGGGAATCACCCTCTTGCAGGGTAAACACAAAGGCCGGCTCTTGATGCCGATGCGTATTTGCCCACCCAACAGCAGCAACGCGGAGGAACACTGGCCTTATCACTACAACACGGCCATGTATAGCGACGACCGGGGGAAGACCTGGCAAACCAGCGGGCCGGTCCAAAGCGGCACCGGGGAAGGAACCCTGGCCGAACTGAGCGACGGCAAGGTTTACTACAACTCGCGCTCCCACATGTCGGTCGACCATCGCCGACGCATTGCATACAGCCACGACGGAGGACACATGTGGACCGACTGGGAAGTGTCGAACGAATTGTTCGAGGTCGGCCAACCCGCCTACTTCAAGTACGGCACCAAGCCGAGCTACGGCTGCAACGCGGGCCTGGTGCGAATGCCCCGCGAAGCGACCGGAGGTAAGGATGTGCTGCTGTTCAGCACTCTGGACAACCCGGGCGGCCATCGCGTGAAGATGACCGTCTGGGCCAGTTTCGACGGCGCGAAGACATGGCCGCTGAAACGACTCGCCTACAAAGGCCCCAGTGCATACTCGTCGCTGGCGGCCGACAAGAAGGGAAACATCTATCTGCTCTTTGAAAACGGCGAGAAGAATCTCTACGAGCGTATTTCCGTCGCGCGATTCAATCTTGCGTGGCTTAAGGAGGCGGCGAAATAGACGGATGCATGGTGTTTGTAGTACCGCCTTTAGGCGGAATGAAACTCAGTCAAAGCGCGTTTCAATCGGGTAACGATGGCGACGGAACCGATGACGCCACTGCCGCCTAAAGGCGGTACTACGAACTATCTGACGGACGGCGGGGGCGGGCGTCGATTGCGATGGATTGGAATATCTTGGGACAACGAGCTGAGCCGGACGGCGGGCGCATCTCGGCGAACTTCTTTGCAACGGCGGTGTCGCGACTGAAGAAACGGATGCCCTCGGGCGATTCGTACAGCAACGTGTAATCCGCGTTCGGCGCGGCGCCGTCGGTTATCAGAAACGGACGGGGATTCCCGGGCTCGGCTTCCAGTTGCGCATATTGGGCCCACGTGTGCTGGCTAACTTGCCAACCGAGCACGCTCTCGTCGTAAAGCTCGCCGGCGATTTCTCCCCAACCGGCGGCCTGGGCGTAATCGTCGGTCTGGAACGTGGTCACTCGGCCCAGGTCGCGATTGAGCGTGAACACCGTTCGCTGCGCCGGCCAGCAAATTGCGATTGAGACCAGCAAACCGACCGTGGCCAGCGGCACGCCGATCGACGGGCGGTAGCGGCGGAGCCAAAGTATCAGCGGTAGCGGAACAATCGGGCCGAGATAGTGCAGGTTCTTGTAGCCGGAGCTAAGGACTATCAGCAAATAGACGATAGCCACCACGGCCACGGTCTTTTCCCAAGCCAGCACGGCCGCCTCGTCCTGTCTCGCCCGAAACGCGGCTAAAAGGGCAACGGCCGGGATCGTTCCACAGCCGAGCAGAAAGTACGCGAAGAACCGAGGGCTGGTTTGCCATAGCGGCGTCGGATCGAGGTAATCGTTGATGTATTCGATTTCCCAAGTCGCCCACCAGCCGGATATCGAATCGTGATACCAGCCGCTGGCCAGATACAGACATCCGACGACGACCATTCCCGCCAGCGCCACGGCGGCCGAGCGAAGCATCTTTTCGCGCGGGAGCGGCTTAAAAACCAAGGCGGCGGCCACGATCAGCACGAACATCACCGGCCCGGCGTATAGGATGATCGAACTAAGCAGCATCGAGACGACCCAACCGGCCCGATCGCCGCGCAGCAGGCAGTCCAAGGCCAGCAGCAGTTGCATGGTGAACATGGCGTCGGGCACCGCCGGAGCGCCCAAGTCGGCCATGTAAGGATAATAGCCGGTGTAGAAGGTGTACCAAGTGCACACCAGCAACATAGACAACGCCAAGGGCACGGCCATAAGCACGCCGTGCCGTCCCCCGTCGCTGGTCATTCGCAGCGAGATGGCGAAGATGCCGAACCACCACACCCAAGCCGGCAGCCGGGCGGCCGTTTCGTTTTCTCCAATGACAAGTTGCAGAGCCAACGTCCACTGCGAGTTGATCCACGTTGGATTGACCACATAGGTGCCGAACCGCCCGATGGCTTCGATTTCCCAATAAGGCAGCAGATGGTCCTTCAGCCCGGCGGCCAGATCGGACGCCTCGGTGCCGTCGCCGTTGAAGCATTGCGAGAAATGCTCCGGCGCGAAGACTGCGATGCCCACGACAACGGCCAGCAGGCCCACGGCGAGCCCCGGTCCCCAACGGCGAGTCAAGTAACAGAACTCAGTAGTGCAGGCATTCCTGCCTGCATCATCCTTGTTCTGGCAGGCAAGAATGCCTGCCCCACTGCGGCAAAGGATGAACAACATGGCCCCGATCCACGCCAGCCACAACGCCAGAAAGCTTTCGCGAAACAGGCCGATACCGCTGGTCCTTAGTATCAAGCTAATCGCGACCAGGGCGGCCGAATTGGCGGCCATGCTCCAGGCGGCGGCCGTGGGGCGGGCGAACTTCACCCGGCGAAAAACGAGCGTCCCGAGCAGAATCGGCACCACGAACACGATCAGCACGGCGATGGCCGCTTTGGCGATTTCGGCATATTGCATGGAGTTCGGCCGTTCTTGGCGGTGACACGTGGCGATTTGTGCTTGTCCGGGGTATCCACTGGGTGCCATGTCCCACGCTTGCGTGGGCATGCGCACCACGGATAGCGTTGTTTACCCGGCATGCCCACGCAAGCGTGGGACATGGCACCCGGATTCCCACCCGAGAGGACAGTTTACCCCGGTTGACAGACCACGGGCCAAGGGGTAAAGTTTAATGTTTACCATTTTGCCCCGGTTTTGGGTAGTGCGATGTCGAAAAGGCCCGTCAACACGATAATCCGCAAACCGGCCGATCTGCTCCGTCTGATCGGCAAGGGCGTGGATATTATTGTTACCAGGCGGCCTTAAGGGCATCGCGACCGGCACTTGACCGATTGATACGAGCCCTGAGGCCCAGAAAGCCTCGGGGCTTTTTTCGTGGAATCAGATACCCATTAGTTTCCTCTTACTAAGTACCAACCAGCGTAACCATGCGTCGAATTGAAATTTACGACACGACCCTTCGCGACGGTTCCCAGGCCGAGGAAGTTGATTTCTCGCTGCAGGACAAACTGCTGCTGACCGAGCGGCTCGACGACCTGGGGTTCGACTACATCGAAGGCGGTTACCCGGGAAGCAACCCCAAGGACGCCGAGTTCTTTCGCCAGGCGGCCGGCCTGAAACTGGCCAACGCCCGAGTGTGCGCGTTCGGCATGACCCGCCGAAAGGGCATCGCGGCCGACAAGGACGAAGGACTGCGAACGCTGGCCGACTGCGGCGCGGATGTTATCACGTTGGTCGGGAAATCATCGGCTTTCCAGGTCGGCGAGGTTCTCAGAACCAGCCGGCAAGAGAACATCGACATGATCGCCGAGAGCGTCGAGTTCATGATCCGCTCCGGCCGCGAGGTTATCTTCGACGCCGAGCATTTCTTCGACGGTTTCAAATACGACCGCGACTACGCCCTGGAAACGGTGCTGGCCGCAGCCCAGGCCGGTGCCAAACTGCTCGTCCTTTGCGACACCAACGGCGGCAGCATGCCCGAGGAAATCGCGGACATCACGCGTCAAACGGTCGCCGCCGCATCGGTCCCCGTCGGCGTGCATTGCCACAACGACTGCGAACTGGCGGTGGCCAATTCGCTGGCCGCCGTCGACGCCGGCGCCTCGCAGGTCCACGGCACCATAAACGGCTTCGGCGAGCGGTGCGGCAACGCCGACCTGATCTCCGTGATCGCCAACCTGGCGGTTAAGAAGGACGGTTACGAGGTACTCGACCGCTCGGGGATCGAACACCTGACCGAGTTGTCGCGGTTCGTCTACGAGATGGTGAACATGAACTTCCGCACTCACCAACCTTTCGTGGGCAAGAGCGCTTTCGCCCACAAGGGCGGAATGCACGTAAGCGCCGTGGCCCGGAACACATCGAGCTACGAACATATCGAACCGGAGGTCGTCGGCAACGAACGCCGTGTGCTCTTAAGCGAGCTTTCCGGTCGGGCTAACATCGTGGCCCTGACCAGTCGACTGGACATCCCGCAGGACTCGAAGCTGATGGACGACATCCTCGCCCGAGTGGTGGCGATGGAGAACGCCGGCTATCAGTTCGAGGCCGCCGACGCCACGTTCGAACTGTTGGTTCGCAAGTGCGAAGACAAGTTCCGCCCACACTTCGAGCGGTTGAAGTATCACGTCGACGTGGAAACCGACTCCGACGGCCAGTTGATCACCGAAGCCACGGTCAAGATCCGCGTGGGCGACGAGATTCGCCACGAGGTTGCCGAGGGCGACGGCCCGGTCAACGCCCTGGACGCGGCCATGCGAAAGGCCCTCAACGGCACGTTCCCTGCCTTGGAGAAGCTGCATCTGGTCGATTACAAAGTCCGCGTGATAAACTCCGAAGCCGCCACCGCCGCCGGCGTCCGCGTGGTTATCGAAAGCCAGGACGAAGACGACGTATGGGGAACCGTGGGCGTCAGCGAGAACATAATCGAAGCCAGTTGGATCGCCCTGGTCGACAGCTTCGAGTACAAGCTTTACAAGGATGAGGAACGGGCGTAGTTAGTTCCCGTCCAAGAAACTTGGGTGCCATGTCCCACGCTTGCGTGGGCATAAGTAGTAGTTTCCGCTTTGCTTCAGGCATGCCCACGCAAGCGTGGGACATGGCACCCATTGTCATTTTCGGAAACAAGGGAGTGCATCGCGACGCACCCTACAAATCAACAACCAATACAACCAAACTGCCATGTCAACCAATTCGTCTTCGCGTGAACTTCCCAAGCAATACAACCACGCCGCGGCCCAGGACCGTTGGTATCCGTTCTGGGAAAAGAACGGCTACTTCCACAGCGAACCGGACAGTTCGAAAACGCCGTACACGATTGTAATCCCCCCGCCGAACGTCACCGGGGCCTTGCACCTGGGGCACGCGCTCAACAACACGCTGCAAGACGTGCTGATTCGCCAGAAGCGGATGCAAGGGTTCGAGACCCTGTGGATGCCCGGCACCGACCACGCCGGCATCGCCACTCAAGCCGTCGTCGAGAAGCGAATCCTGGCCGAAGAGGGCGTCTCGCGCCACGATCTGGGCCGCGAAGGGCTGGTCGAGCGGATTTGGGACTGGAAGAAGGAATACGAAGCGAGGATCCTCGGCCAGCTTAAGCAGATGGGCTGTAGCTGCGATTGGGAGCGAACCCGCTTCACGCTCGACCCGGTCTGTGCCAAGGCCGTGCGGCATACGTTCTTCAGCCTCTTCAAGGAGCAACTGATATATCGCGGCAAGCGGCTGGTCAACTGGGACACCATGCTGCAAACGGCCGTCAGCGACGACGAGGTGAACCACGAGACGGTCGACGGGAATTTCTGGTACTTCAAATATCCGGTCATCGATCCCAAGCCGGGCGAACCGACGCACGTGACCATCGCCACCACCCGACCGGAGACAATGCTCGGCGATACGGCCGTGGCCGTACACCCGAACCCGGCCGGTGCGTTGGACGGCGCCGAAGCCGATCTGAACTCGCGCATTGAAGCGGCGCCCGAGAAGCAGAAGCCCGAGCTTCAGCAGCAGCTTGAGGAGTTGCAAGAGCGACGCCGCACGTTGCTTCCGACGTTGGTAACGCTTCGCGACATGGCCGTCGACGGTCGCAAGTTGATGCTGCCGCTGGTCAATCGCGAGATTCCGCTGGTCGCCGACGAATGGGCCAAGCCCGAGATGGGCACCGGCTGTGTGAAGATCACCCCGGCCCACGACCCCAACGACTACGAAGTCGGTCTGCGTCGCGACTTGCCGATGGTCAACATCTTGAACCTCGACGGCACTCTGAACGAAGAGGCCGGTCCATACGTGGGGAAAACAGTTCCCGAGGCCCGCGAAAGAGTCGTGGCCGACCTGGAGAAACAGGACCTGCTGGTCGAGGTTGAGGAGCGCCAGATCGAGCTGGCCCATAGCGACCGCTCGAAGGCGCCGATTGAGCCGCTGTTGACCGACCAGTGGTTCGTCAAGATGGACAACCTTGCCCAGACGGCCATGGACGCGGTGAGCGACAAGCGAGTCAAGATCACTCCGGCCCGATACACGAAGGGTTATCTAGACTGGCTCAGCGAAAAACGCGACTGGCCGATCAGCCGCCAGCTTTGGTGGGGCCATCAGATTCCCATCTGGTACAGCAAAACGGCCGGCGAGGACGATCTGAAGAAGGCTTTCGAGGGCCGCGACGACGTGGTTTGGTATCGCGACGAGAAATACGGGCAGTGGCTGATCTGTGCCCAGGAGGAAGACCTTGCCGAGGACGCCGTCGAGGGCCACGAACTGGTTCGCGAAGAGGACGTGCTAGACACGTGGTTCAGCTCGGCCCTGTGGCCGCATTCCACGATGGGTTGGCCGGAGAAGACGGCCGAGTTGGACTTCTACTATCCCGGCAACACGCTGATAACCAGCCGCGACATCATCACCCTGTGGGTCGCGAGGATGGTGCTGGCCGGCCTGCACAACGTGGGCGAGATTCCCTTCAGCGACGTTTACATCCACCCGAAGATTCTCGACGGATTCGGCGAAGGCATGTCGAAATCGAAGGGTAACGGCGTCGACCCGCTCGACGTGATCGAGAAGTTCGGCGCCGACGCGTTGCGGTTCAGCTTGGCATATTTGACCACCGAGACGCAAGACGTGCGGATGCCGGTCGAGTTCGAGTGTCCCCATTGCAACGAACTGATCGCCCAGACTAAGAAGAACCGCATTCTGCCGCGAGTGAAGTGCAAGAAGTGCGGCGAGGAGTTCTCCACCCAATGGGCCGATAAGCCGGAGGATAAGGAACTGCCTCGGGGAGCCGTGGTCAGCGATCGTTTCGAGCTGGGGCGGAACTTCTGCAACAAGCTTTGGAACGCGGCCCGATTCGCGCTTATGAACCTGGAAGGCTTCACGCCGGAAGTTGTCGCCGACGACGAACTGCGTGTCGAGGACCGTTGGATATTGAGTCGGCTTTCGACCGTCACCGGCCAGGTAACCGACGCCTTGGCCGAGTTCAAATACGCCGACGCGGCCCGGGCGTTGTACGATTTCGCTTGGGACGAGTTCTGCAGCTTCTTCGTCGAGATGGTCAAGGACCGTTTGCAAGACGAAGCGGCCCGACCGTTGGCCCAGCGCGTGTTGGCCCATACGCTCGATACGCTGTTGCGGCTGTTGCATCCGTTCATCCCGTTCGTCACCGAAGAGGTGTGGCAACTGTTGGCCGAAGTGGCTCCCAAACGCGGTTTGACCAAGATCGAGCCGGCCGCCGAGAGCATTATCGTCGCAGCGTGGCCCCAGAGCGACTCGGCCCGCGAGGATTCGCGCATTGAGGACCAGTTCACCATTTTCCAAGAGGTTCTCCGCGCGGTTCGCGAGATCCGCAGCCGACAGAACGTTCCGCCGAAGCAGCAGATCGAGTTTTCACTGCGTTGCGACGCCGCCACGGCCGAACTGATCGAGCCGATGCAATCGTACTTCGCCTCGATGGCGGCCGCCAAGCTGGTAGCCGCTGGAGCGGATGTCGAAGCACCGGAGCTTAGCGCCAATGTCACCATGACCGGCATGGAAGTGTTCGTCGACTTGGCCGGCCTGATCGACGTCGCGGCCGAGATCCAGCGGATGGAGCAGCAAAAGGCCAAGCTAGAAGGCTTCATCACCGGCAAGCAGAAGAAGCTCGAAAACGAGAACTTCGTCAAGCGAGCCCCGGCCGAAGTCGTCCAGAAGGAAAAGGACAGCCTGACGGAGTTGCAGGAGCAATTGGCCGCCACCGAGGCCGTTTTGAAGCGGTTGATGGAGAGCAAGTAGTCGTGGCAGTTCAGTTTGTCGGGTACTAACTGCCTATCCTAAAACGGGGACTGGCTCCGAACCATCTGCGTTAAGCCCTTTGCAACGAGTGTGCCGTGAGGTGCCTGTACCCGTTTTAGGATCGCGGCCGGAGAAGATCAATGCGTTCTTCGAGAAGCTGATCCGGAAACGGCTTATCCACGGCGAATCGTTCATAGCTGCCGAATGACCCTGATTCAGCCGAAAGGACGCAAGAAGCGGAAGGCCAACCGACCGCACGCGTTCGCCGAGCCAGGAGGAGCCTGTTGGGTCCGTCTCCTACTCTTTTTCCGGCGTTTGCAACCTCGATAACGCCTTGCGGAACTTCTCCGTGTCGAGGGTACGCGTGATCCTGTAGATGCCGGTGGGCGTGGAGAAGGGACCGCAGTAGACGAAGATGTGCTGCACGCCGTTCTCTTTGTCCATGATACCGCCGCCGGGGTGATAGCCGTCCGGCTGGTATGGAAACGTGCGCATTCGGCCGGATCGCACGCGCAGGAGAGTGCCTTCGAATCGCCACTTGTCCGCGCGTCCCGCGTAGACGTCCTCTTTTGACATCGACCACAGGTTCACCGTCGACTCGTGTTCTTGGTTCTTCTCGTTCTCCACGGCACCGCCACTTCGGTTCGCGACAACCGCTTCAAAGCGATCCGTCACGGGGTTGAAGTCCAGGTCGGTCGTGTCCGGCCCGCGAAAAGAGGATATGTTGGTCCGTTTCTGATGAGTCAAGGGTGGCCAGCCGTTGTCGCCGAAGACCAGCATGCCCGGGCGCTCCGGACCATGAAGGAATCGATGCCAACGGGGTTGTCCGGGAGGGCCGGGCGAAACACATCGCGACACGTAGACGAGATGCCCGTCGTGGTAGATGGCCGTCGGTTCCGCGATCCGCCAGTTGTCGGTCTGGTACGACACCGACTGATGTTTCCAAGTCACCCCTTTGTCCTTGGAGTAATACAGGTTCTCCCCGGCGGCAACCACGAGGCCCTTTTCCGGATGTATTGTCATGCGCGGTCCGAAGTTGCTGCAACCTTCGTGGCCGGTCTGCTCCTGCGTGAGCGCATCGGGCAGAAACTCCCAGGTCTTGCCCTCGTCCTTTGATCGATATAGACCGAATATGGTCGCCAGAAACACGGTGTCATCCAAGACGGCGAAGCAGCCTCCGAACCCGATTACTCGCTTCTTGTCACTTGTGCCGAATTGCCGCATGTCGATGGGCGCCGACCAAGTCTCGCCGTTGTCGGTCGAACGCACCAATACCGCGCGGCTGCTGGTCTCGTTCTGGCGGGGGCCCGTTCCGTGGTGGTGCAAGGTTTGGTGGTAGAGACACAGCAGCGTCTTGCCGACCTTGACGCCCACCGGCCAACCTAGGTGGTAATTGTCCCCGACCAAATGCTCGCCTGTCGGTAGCGCGACGGGCCTGATCGTCAGAATGCCTTCCTTCTCCAACCGCGCGAGTCGCACTTTCTCTTTGCCGGTGATGAGCAATGTCTTCTCGACCATATCATCGATGCTTATTGCCCGGGCGATTTGCTCCCGCGCCTCGGCACCGGTGAAATCTCGCTGAATCAGTTCCCAAATCTCGTCGCGCATGGCTTCGACCATAGCTTGCCCCTGGTATTGTTCGGGGCCAGACTTGATCGAAGTGCAGAAATACCACGCGCTTTGGTTTCCGGCTACGTTGGCGATCTTGATCAGAAGCTGGTTCTCGCCCTTCTTCAGTTCGAGCCGGGCCTTCTTCATTTTCTTCAAGACAAAGAAGTGATGTGGCGAACCCGGGGCACTGGAACCGTCATGCGAAATGAGTTTCTTGCCGTGCAGCCACACGGCCATGCTGTCATCGGTGGCGTAGTAACTCGGAACGGTCATCGGGCGCTCGGCACTGATCGTGCGGTAGAGATACACGGCCGAGTTGGCGTCAATTGCGGTGTGGTGGACCAGTCCGTCTTTGACCTCGAGCTGCTTCCATTTGCGCTCGCCGTCGCCGGTGGCCAGATCGATCTCCTTCTCGGGAAGAAACGCTTCCTCAAACGTGTTTTCACTGCTGTAAGGCCCAAGCTGAAACCATGGCCCGTACTCGGGTTCCACGACCTCCTTCATGGTGGCGGGATTGCTGAGATACACGAGTACCGCCTCGCGCGAGGCTTGCAACGTCTCCTGCCACGTGTCCTTTTTGACGTAGTACTCCGGATCCTCGCCGAATGCGCTGGTCGCGATCACCAGCATTGCGAAAACGAGGGCTGCTCTGTTTATCGTTATCATGTCGGTTCCACCTACTTCACAGTATACGCCTCTTCCTTATACCACGCCTTGCGAGGTTCATGGGATTCATTGTAGCCGGTCTGAAAGTTACTTGAAAGAAGGTGTTCGTCTTCGGAGAGGGGTGGTTGCGGAGATCGGCAATGCCGTGATGGCCAAAATGGCGGAAATCGCGCCCATCACCATATGCTTTTCATCTTCCATGCGTCTAGTGACTTCAGCAAAACCTTTCCGCCTTCGGAGAATACGGCGACACCCAGGTCCTTCTCGTCGGGGTAGTTCACGCGAGTTACCGAGACGCGACCGCCGTCGGTGAAGAGTTCCATCACGGATTTATCGAGGAAGAGGTGCAGCTTGAGGGTCTTGCTTTTCTCGTCGAGGTCCAAGGGCACCTTGGTCCCGGCGGCGTCGAGAATGCCGTCGGAATATCTCAGCATAACGGCGTTCTTTTCGTCGTCGTCGCACCGCACCTTCAGCCCGAAGGCCGTGGCATCCTTGGCCTCGAATTCGGCGATGATTTCCAGCGTGTCGCCGGCGGCGTCTATTCGTTTTGTCTCGCTGTCGATGGTGACGTTCTCGACGCGCAGCCGCCGGCCGCGAATTCCCTCAAGCTCCGGCGCCGGCGTTTGAACAAGCCGGTTGTCATC
>Ga0180432_10002398_pt1 | contig 28083 bp, 34 predicted proteins | sample SS_ome_10_FD_132414 | JGI IMG/M metagenome (GOLD analysis project Ga0180432, IMG submission 132414) | Hypersaline lake sediment archaeal communities from the Salton Sea, California, USA - SS_1_MS_2 metaG | ecosystem: Environmental > Aquatic > Non-marine Saline and Alkaline > Hypersaline >... | reverse complement strand
GCACCGAGAAGAAATTGTCTGCCACGTCCAATCCATGCGGCGGGAACACATTGACATGACGCAGGAAAACTCCGTGTGTCTGCTCACTAGCCTTACGAATAGTTGCTGTCGACGCTACTACTTTCGGGTGAATTCTCCTTTCCTCAAATGTCCAAGTCGCCAACTCATCTACCGCCGTCTCATACAGCCCAACCAGTGTACCTAAAGGTCCGCTGATGAGATGGAACTCGTCCTGTATGATTAGATCGGGCGGTCGGAGTGGCAAGCAATCCTGACGTTGCGTTCTAGGCAATGCGCCGGATCTATGGTGGTTGCCCGAGCATTTCTCCTCCGAATCCGGTGAGACGAAGCCGTGACGCGGGCATTCTCCACTCACACGGCCGAAAAGGGTCTGAACCTCTCCCTTCCACGGCATCTGCGCGAATTTATCCACCGTACCAACGATCATTGCTGGCAAAAGACGGTATATCTCCTCATCGACTACGATAACGGGTATACCTTCGTCGGGTGACTTGGCTGGTGAAAACTCACAGCGGCCGTACTTGTCCGAACAGAAAGTCAATGTGCGACCTACATTGGCCGCGAATGGTAGACACTTTAGATCTCCCTTTCCCATATCGATCTTCGAACCACACCACGGGCAGCTTGTAAGCTGTTGAGGTGTACCTGTGCCTCGCCTGATCCACGAATCACCGTGAGCATTCTGGATCGCGTCTTCAGCATCTTTCGTTATGTTCGGTGTAGCTCGCTGTCCGACCCAGAGACCAAGCCTGAAGGGTGTCTTGCCCCATTGTTGCTCATTCCCTTGTCGAAGGACTTCCATTGCGCACATCAAGGTGCTGGCGCGCTGGAACTGCTGGATCGTCAGGAGCCGCAAGGTGTAGCGCATGATCACCGCGACGCCTCTCGTGCCGTCCAATCCACCGACTTGGCCCTGGAGACGCCGAATGGCGATGGCGAAAGCAGCCAATCCCAAGTACGCCTCAGTCTTACCACCTCCTGTCGGGAACCACAACAGATCAGCAATGGCTGCACCAGTTTCGGTTCGCTCGGGATGCATTGGATTGGCTAGAGAGGGGATCGCGAGGAGAATAAAGGCGAGTTGGAAAGGATACCACGAGCGGTTCTCTGGTTGGTCGATCTCGCCCAGGTTCGCCTGTTCGCCTCGACGACGCCTCAGGGCATAGATGCTGCGGACACGTTGCAACCACATCGCCTTGTTCGCAAATCTGAAGGCATCGAGTGCCTGGGCATCCTCTTCGAGTACGCAGATGCCTTCTTCCAAGCGCTCTTTGACACTTTCGCAGCGCCCTAACGCTTCCCGCGCCTGTGTCTGAAAGCCTGCCAGTTCTCCAGCGACAATGCGACTATTTTGGTGGTCGATCCACGTGGCATACTCGTCCTTGAGTACCCTCAAGGAACGGATCAGAACCTCCTTCTCAAGCTCGGCCGCTTCCTTCATATCGAGGACGATGTCCGAAATGCCGGGGATGTCCTCAGGAGTCGGCACTTCTGTCTTAGGAACATCGAAGAAAGGAATAACCTTCGTTCGGATCTCGACAGCCCGGTCAGTCATCCCCTCTGCAACCGTAGCGTGAACGCTCACACCATGACCCACTGCGAATTCGACCTGATCGCGGTACAGCATCGCCAAAGCGGCTCGCTCTTCATCTTGGGGGTCAATTTCTCCAGTCGGGCGGAGTCTGAACACGGCAGAGTCATCCGGAGACCGTACTATGACTTCTGGCTGGAAGAGCCAAGCAGCATCTTTGTTGGCTTCCGGTTCCTCTTGCTCATTCACTAAGAAGAGGGTGACGATCCTCTCACCAGACGGCCCAGGGTCGCGAACCAGACCCCGCAGGAATACTCCCTCCTGCTTGGGATCAGGCACGAGTGGCCCGAATGCCCCTGATGAGGATAAGGGGAGGTCGACTTTCCCACCGGCCGGCGAACGTTTCCAAGCCTTTTTGGGCTTCCCGTCCAGGTCCACCACCAACTCGCTGTCGACCCTCTCGTAGCGCCCCCATGAGGCTTCGACCTTGAGTGACCTCACTTTTGTATCGACACAGAAGGTCATCCCGAAGGACGAGGGCATCAGAGATTCGTGCGCAGATTCCCCTTCGTCTGGGTCGCCGTCTTCGGTCCTGACATCTCCGCCGCGATTGCGGTCTTCAGAAGCGGCGGCATCGGCGCTCACCTTTTTGGGCGCGAGTTTGCCCACCAGATAGCGGTCACGGGCGCTCGTCCCTACGATTTCCTCCTCCTGGCCCCCAGCAGGACCGAGCAGGTCGTCCACCACTGCCTTATGGAAATCCTCCCGCAGTTCGTGTTCAGGAGGAATCTCACGCTCCTCCATTTGCACAGTTATCTCAGGCACTTCCTCGATTGAGGACAACCCCTCGCGCTTCAACAGCTTATCCACGACTTCAGGGTTGATCTTATTGATACTCATCCTTGGGTTTCCACGCGGATCTCCGCCGATCTCTTCAAACGTCGCCGCTGTCCTGAGTGCTTTGTAACGGTCGTAATAGGCGATGAAAAGTCCGTCCTTAGCCTTCCGGATCTGACCGATGTGAGCGATTCCCAGTATACGCCTCTCATCCGGTGCATCGCGCTTGGGCAATACTATGACGAGGATGTCACCAGGCCTGACGCGCTGGGCGTTCTGGATATACTTGGGATACTCATAGCAATGCCCCTCGATGTCGGCGTAGTGTGAATCCTTTGCCTGGATAACCAACCAGTTGTTGACGAATGGCATAGTCTTCTCCCTCAGGAATGTAGTCCTTCCCCGACCTCCACATCGTGCTGATTCTGATTCAGCTGGAGAAGTCGATCTAGCACTTCGCGCTCTGCCGCTTCGCTCAACGTGAAACAAACTCCATGCCGAGTTTTGCGGAAGGTGTGACAAAGATCCAAATCATCCCAGCCGTATTGGTGAGCAACCGCTTTATCGAGCTCCATATGTAGACTTCTAAGCCGATCCATCTCACGGGTTCGTTCCTCTGGGTCATGAAACCTGTTATAGATGCTGGTAAGCCCCTGCTTGCTGGCCATCATCAACTGTTCCCGACAGCGGTAGTAGGCGCAGCCCACCTCACCTAAGGCCTGGGTTTCTGGCAGCCATGGGTATGTCTCAAATACTGAGGATGGTGTGTAGGATAGATCGGTTTTCAATGTGGATCCGAATTGCCAAGCCCAGACCTCATGCAGCGTAGACTGAAGCTGCGCAAACATCGAGAAGCTTGCCGCTGCGAACACTGTCAGGGACTGGTCATATAGAATATCAGGTTGGAGAAAGGCAAAGGCCCATGTGTTTGATGTCTTCGCCTTGGCTAGAACACGGTCGAGCATAGCATCCGATGGCCTCCAACCATGTGGATGCTTGTGAAACAGCACGCCCTGGCCTATTGCGTGGTAGAGCCCAGGCCTGTTCTCTGCATGCAGCCACCAAAGTCTCCTGTTCCGAATCCTCTTGACCTTATCTCTCATTGGCTTAACTAAGGACTGGACCTGTTCGAGTGCTCTTTCGAATTTGGCTGCCTCTTCTTTCGGCCAATCCCAGAAGCAAATTGCCCGTCTCCGTGGAGTGAGATCGAAATATGTATACAATTCCTTTCCATTGATGTAGGGGCGGACTACATTCGCATATTCAGGTTTCTCCGAAATCCAGGCCATGGCTACTTCTTCAGGAACCTCAAACCCCTTGCCCAACAAATATGAGCCAATGAAGGAAACATTACCATGCGAAACAAGCCTCTTAGGGGTACGACTTACTCCGGAGGATAGTTGTGCTGAGATCCCATCCACTCGCTCGCTGTCAAGAACGTAAATTCCATGCCAAGAGCCCTTATGTGCATTTACCGTGCTAACATAGACTCCAGCAGTTCCAGGCCACTTGATGTCTAGATTTGCACAGATTACGGTTAGGCTACGCTGGATAGGCAAGTCAAGGCCCACTTTGTTGGTGTCTCCGTCCGCAATGGTGTTTGTGGCTATCAACCCGTAAAGACCACTTTGCCTCAGCAACTGGGCAGCTCTTGCAAAGAAAAACGCAACCAGGTCCGCTAATCCTGCATTCGTGCCCGCTAAGGTCTCGACGATGGATTCCCGGTATGCGTCTCCGAAATTACGCGAGATGTAGTGGCCCTTCATGAACGGGGGATTGCCGACGATTGCATCGAAGCCAGGATTCTCACGGATGAATACCTCTGGGAATTCGAGCGGCCAATGAAATGTTCGCCTCGGTTTTAGCCGTTCTGGGCAATCTATGGCGAGCAGCCTTTGTGCCTCGTGCTCAAGCTCAGCACGTAGTTCATCTCGTCCAGTCAGCCACTGCTGTAATCGGTACAACTGAGCGACCAAATGCTTCTCAAGCGCCGCCTGTGACTGTCCGGCAGATGCCACATAACAGCCAACCAACAAATCGGCGATGATCTCCACCTTCTCAAGTGCCTTATGTGATTCGCGGTGCAGCCGTGCCATCTCAAGGATGTCTTCTATGTCTAGGATTCTCACGCCACGGATCTCGCGACGCTGTGCCAACGCCTGCTGTAGGGCATCGTCTATGTGCTTCGTCGGATCGAACAGCGAGTGATGGAGTTCACTGCCACGCTCCGGATTCATATGAAAATGGCGAATCTGATCGACATGCCGGACCCCGAGCAAGCTGTCACCGCAACGGAGATTGTGGTCGAGGAACCCGCACGGTCTTCCCTTGGCCATCGTTACGAGCCAGATCGAGAGCTTTGCCAACTCGACAGCCATGGGGTTGACGTCTACCCCGTAGATACAACGCTCGGCAAGCAGGCGGCGAGCGATCAGGAGTCGCTCATCCCGGTCCTTGGGGAGGAGATCATGTCCCCCGCCGGCCCCATCGGCAAACGTGCCTTCGCCCAGAATCACCTTCCCTTGAGCTTCCGCCTCCTCCCAGGACTCGACCAGTCGTTCACCGAGCCAGCGACATACTTGAACCAAGAACGCCCCAGAACCCATGGCCATGTCACAGATCTTCAGATCCAGTAAGTGCTTTGGGCTTCGAAGTTTCCATGCTTCTCGCGGCTTCCCCTCAGCTGGCCCCTCGTATACTAGAGGCGTCAAAGTCCCTGCAACGATGGTCTCTGTGAGCGATCGCGGTGTATAGTGCGTTCCAGTCTCTCGGCGTTCGCGTCCACCGGTAACTATGAAACTGTCGGCTCGATACACGACTGGGTAGCACCACACGTCATCGCGGAGAAGCGCATGATATGGCAACACACGAACGACGAGCTCTTTATCACTACCGCAAGCCACGCGCAGACGCTCTCGGGTTTCGTCCTCTAGAATGCGGCTCAGGCCGTTCCGGAGAGCGCTCTCGGAGCGTTTGGTTTTCTCTCTCAGAAAGTCAAGGAGTTCTTGCTCACCTTCAGCTTGTTTCTGTTCGAGGTCGCCGAGTGCGATCTCTGGCTCATATCCTTGCGCACCCTTCAATCCTACGGTCGGACTCTCGACGCGGACGGCAACGTGATCCAACAGGCCTTCGTATACATGGCCGATCTGCTCGATGTCGAGGGCTCGGAACGATAGCCGCCTGGCTTCGAAAGATCCTCGGCCTCCTTTTCTGCGCAACAGTTGTAACGATTCGAGCAGATGTAGCACGGTGCGGTTGTCTATTGGCAAGGGAGTAGCGATAGTGTCTCTCCAGTTCGTCCCATCCTTGCGTCCCTCAAGGAACGGATAACGATCGGGATCGAATAGGCTGCCATCTAGCGCCGGTAGGCGGAGCGTCTCATGCTGGATGCCACTGTATACGCCCCGAAACGTCGCCAGTAAGCGTGCCCATGCATCTTGCCGCCTTTCCAGAACTTCTATCCCGATGCGGTTAGCTTCCTCCCTTAGCTGCCCGCGGAGAGCTGATACAGCGTAGTAGGCGTCATAGATTGGATCTCCCAAGAGGAGCAACCCACGCTCCTCCGAGCAGAACAGGAACACCAGCCGCATCATAACAGTCAAAGCCGCGTTGTAGAGTCGCTCCGGCGGCACGTCCTGGAGCAGATTCCGACCACGATCTTGATCCGCTCGGTCCAGGGCTTGGACAAGTACCTCCACGGCCTGTCGCACTTGAGTGCCCAGCTGGTCCGTGACCTCTTGCTGGTAGGCAACAGAATCAGTCAACATGGCCTCCAGGGTGTCCTTCTCAGCGACTCCGAAGAATCGGCGTGCACTCAGCAAGGACTGGAAGGCACGCAGCGTCAATGGCTCCTGCGACCAGAGAGAAGCATACCAGGAAGCATATCCAGACGTTTCTCCAACTGGCGCATCGACCAGCATCCAACGCTCGCCATTTGTGACCAGCCCCAGCCGAATGCCGGAGGCTCGGCATAGGGTGGTCATCCTCTCAGCGGGTGACGCAGACCACGACCTCCCTTCGACAGTCGCACCTAGATCTTGGCTGGGAGGCCAGACTCGAACTAGGAGGCGTGATTTCCCTTCATCGCGTCCACCTGGCGGGTTAGCGACTACGTAGTCAGGCGACAAGCGTTCATGGTGTTCTGCTACCTCAACGTGCATACTGTCCGAAATCTGTCCATCGGCTAGAAGAACCTCTTCATCGAATCCTAACGCCTCATGGAGAATCATTTCGATCCAAGCGAGGTGAATTGCTTTGGCTTCGTTGCCACCCTGTTCCTGTGCCTCGGCCCATTCCTTACGAGCGGAGCGCAACCGTGTGGCGACTTCACGATCGAGAACATCCAGCCCCTGCGGAAATACCCGTTCGAGCACTGGCACAGTAAGGAATGGCCCGGAGACCTCGATCAGCGAGAGCCATTCTTCGTGACTGCTCATAAGTCGCCCCTTGCCATTGATTCAGGAAGTAGGAACACGACAGCCACTGGAAATGTTCGGGCTATTGGATCTGCATATCTTTCTGCAATGGCCCGTCGCTCGTTCTCGATCTCCTTGGGGATTTCGGCGATACGCGCACGGAGACTATCCTTATTCCGCTGAAGCTGCAGCTTCTCATCTGTCGTCCAGAGGTCTAATTGCTTTGGCTTCTCAGACTCACGGATCTCTCGTTCTATCGAACTTTTCAACTCCTGTAAGATATTGGTGATGTCGCTGATGTCTCTGTCGCGGCGCCGTCGGAGCGTGTTCTCTAAGTAACGCATGCGGTCTTGCGTTCGTGCTTCCACTGCCCTGACGATCCTAGCCTCCACGTTGGACCATTCTCCCAGAAGAAGTTGGAGCATTCCCCTACTAGACATAGCCGGCTTGGATGCCTTCGTTAGTTCCTCAAGCTGAGTTACAGTTAATCGCGTGAACCGCTCGTTACGAAGCAGACCACCTGCGCAAGTTACCTCCTCATGAAGCCGGTGCGACTTGGCTCCGATCACGACCAAACGCGACCAAACCACTACGGCGGGCGCTTTCAAGGGATCGTCCGATACCACGCGAGCAGTGACACGATGCAGCCGTTTTGAATCTTCGAGAGCCCAGACTTCTGCACGGAGGAGTCTCAAGGACATCTGGACCAGTCGATGGTTCAAGTGCACGAGCACCACATCATCACGGCCCTTTGCAACATCGTGATCAAACGTGATCGGACGCCGACCCCCTGTGTGCGGGTGTGCGAGCCCTTCAGCACATCGTGCCCAGGTGCCCTGAAGAGCTGGCATTTCGAACACGGCACCAGGCGGAGCTCCGGTACCATCCACAGGTCTGAGCGGAGGCTGCCCCGCGATAGCAAGTGCGACATGAACTGCAGTGGCGACGTTCTCAGGACTTAGTCGAAAGGTCTCTCTGGTCTCGATCAGGTTCTGGTGCAACCGCTCGACGCGTTCCCTTATCCGGCGGTTGACTGGACACTGCTTGCGGATCGATTTCGCCTGCTCTTCGACAAGACCTGTATCGAGGCGACTTCGGACACCGAGCATTGCCTCCTCGACCTGACGTGCGATGACGGGGCCTACCTTGCCAAGATCCTCACGGATGTTGTTGACCTTTTGAGCAGCAACCATGAGGAACTCAAGATCCCCTTCCAGTTCTCCCGTGTTGATTGCTTCCCAGAATGGGCGTTCCTTGTATCCCGCGCCGACTGGATGCCAAATGAGAACCTCTTTTGCCTTCTGCCCGTGACGATCGATACGCCCGTTACGCTGTTCCAAGACATTGGGATTCCACGGGATTTCGACGTGGAGCATTCGATAGCAGTGATTTTGCAGGTCGATCCCCTCGGACGCCGCATCCGTTGCTACGAGGATGCGCACCGCTGAATCCTCAGGGCTAGCCTGAAAGGCCGCCTTTACAGATTCCCGCTGGTTCGGGTCCATCCCACCATAGAGAGTCATCAGCCGGTTGCTGCCACCCAACCCCTCAGCGGTCAGTATGTCTACAAGCCACCGTTGCGTCGCACGGTACTCCGTGAAAATGATCACGCGTTCGTTAGACCAACGGCCTTTGGGACGAATGTGCTCCTTTATCCATTCGATAATGGCTCTGGCCTTCGAGTCTGGTCGATCCTTGGCGACGTTGACCCAATTGGTCATCTGGTCGAGGAGATTCACCTCGTTGTCAGATAGAGGGACAAAGCCGGAACCTGCCGTCTCGACAGCCTCGGATTCGGCTTGCTCGCGGCGGTCATCATCGGCATAGTCCTCCTCTGTCTGCTGTATTGCATGTCGCAGGATATGCCTATCTAGGATGGTCTCTTTGGGTTTCTTTCGTTGCGCCATCAGGCTTTCCCTGTGTTTGTCTAATGTGGTTGCGAAAGCTGCTGGAGACGAGAATAATCGTTTCTTGAGCAGCTTGAGAACGAATTCCGTTGCGTAGCGACCAATTTCCTCCTTCATAGATCTCCTGCGAAGTTTCGTATACTCCGCGAGCGCCCCATGGATCATGCGTTCTTCATCGGTGTATCGAATTTCCAGCGGCATCAGCTTCCGGCAAGGGAATACGGGGTTCTCATCCTGGTCAACGATGTCGCTCTTTAATCTTCGGACCATGATTCGCTCAAGGTTATCTTGGTCAGGTAATATCGCTCGTGCAAACCGCTGATCGTCTAGCATCTCTAGCAACGAGGTGAATGACTCCTGGTAGCCATTGTGCGGGGTTGCAGTGAGAAACAGTCGGTGTTCGAAGTGCGGCGCGATTACCCGGATCGCCTTGGTTCGCAAGCTGTCCACAGCGTAGTTACCTGACCCAGAAGGGGCAACGTTGTGGGCCTCGTCCACAATGAGAATATCAAATCTGCGAGGGTACGTTGGAACTGTGGGCAGTGTATCTCTCATGAGCCGCATTGGGATGTCGTTCTTGATCCAATCGATCGAGGTGATCAGACGTGGGAACGACGCCCAGGGGTTAGCGTGGATCCCGTGAGTCCGTCTCAACTCTTTTATGTAGTCGGTGTCTGCGATTCGGAATTCCAGCCCGAACTTCTCCTGCATTTCGGTCTTCCACTTGAGTTGCAAAGACGCCGGGCAGACAACAAGAACGGTACGCGCGCGGTATCTGAGCAACAGCTCCTGGACCACGAGGCCCGCTTCGATTGTCTTACCAAGTCCCACGTCGTCGGCAATGAGGATGTTGACACGCGGCATATCTAAGGCTCGTACGAGAGGGTCGAGCTGATATTCCTCTATAGCGATGCCGCTTCGGAAAGGCGCTTGTAGTACCTGAACGTCGGCATTCGTCGCAGCACCCCAGCGAACAGCGTCCAAGAAAGCATCGAGTCGAACTGGATCGTCGAAACCGGTGAGCGATGGAAGGCCAGCCTTCTCCAGGATTCGTGCTCCTGGCTCGATTTCCCAGACGATCCGGAGCTCCTCCCCGAGCGCATCCTCGTCGATCGAAGTGAGCGTAAGCAGGTGCTCGTATCGTGCGGAATCGGGTATCACACCACCGCAAGGCAGGCCGGAGCGGATGACATCAGCAACCACCCATTGCCGTCTTCTCACCTCGACAAGCTGGCCTTGTTCTGGAACGCTTCCGAATGGTGCCAAAGAGGCCTGCCCGAACATTGTCTGGCTATTCTCCACAGTCTCCTACTGCCTACCTATTTCTTTGAGTAAGTGGCCATGCGGGCCTGGTGCGCTTTCAGGTCATTGAGGAACTCCTCTGGATACCGAAGCGTGCTTGCCGTCAGCCGGTTTATGAAACCCGTCACAGCCCTCAGTGACAAATCCTCGGGCTCATGCCTGAGGAACTCTGCCAGATGTGTGGTGCTGGGAGCGCAGGGCCATACAGATACATTGACCGCCGCTCTGCCTTCACTTCTGTTCCCGAAAGCCGCTACGGGCCAAACACCCTTTTTGTCGAACTCGTATGCAGTCAGATGAGCTGGCCGTTCAAGGGGCATTCTCTTTATACACCTTCCTATCCAAAACGCGACCCTCACGCATACTGCGTTGCCTACCAACCTCCAGCGATGAGAGCTTCGTACTGCTCTCTCAGCGGGCTTTGTCCAGTCTGCTTTGAATCCCTGAAGCCGCTCTGCATCACGGATATGAGGTGTAACGATGCTACCGTCCGGCAACCATACAGCTGGTGGCGAGGGGATTCCCAGCGATGAACCACCTTTGAGCGTTGGGACGGCGTCTACAGTCCAGCCTAGCCCCGTGTTACCTTCGGTCCAGTAAAACCCACAGGCCACCCCGCGGGAATAGGTTGGCTCTCGGGGTTGACAATCGGATCGGAGAAGTACGCGCCAGGGCTTGAACTCCTTGCTTGCCAAAAGAAACACCCTTTGCCGCCTTTGTGGAACACCAAATGCCCTCGCATCGACGACTCGGTAGGCCCAGTTGTATCCCAGCTCCTCAAGGGCATTGACAAGGAAACAAATCGCTTGGCCATTCTTCAACTGGAGCATAAAAGGAACGTTCTCAATGAGCACATGTGGTATGTCCTGATTTCTGAGCAGTCGAAAGAGATGGCTAACCACCCCGGTTTTGGAGCCGTTTATGCCGCGTGTCAGACCTGCTTGAGATAGGTCTTGACAAGGAAATCCTGCTGTAACTAGCTCAGTGTTGCTAGGCAAGGATTTCAGATGTCTGACGTCAGAGTAAATCGGAATGCCCGGAAAATGATCCTTGAGAACCTCACGTGCGCCCAGATCAATTTCGCAAAACATGAGCGTTTGGTGCCCCGATCTCTCAAGGCCAAGCTCAAGGCCTGCTATCCCGGCAAAAAGCGCTGATACTCTCATTCCTATTCCCCAAGACTATCTGACAGAATACCGTTGTTCCAAGACCTCTGTTACTCGGTGTGCAGCTTCCTCAGTGTCCTCGTGTTCCCAGACTCGGATTACCTCCCATCCTTCTCGATGCAGACGCTCATCGACCTCTCGATCACGCATCACATTTGAAGCAAGCTTGATGCGCCACCATGTGGTGTTTCGCTTCGGCAGTGTGCCATGCTGCGGGCATGAATGCCAGAAGCAACCATCCACAAACACGGCAACCTTGATTCTCGGGAATGCAATATCGGCACGTCCCCTCATTCCTGCCAGCGGTGCGATATTAACACGATACCGGTACCCCGCCCGGTGGAGCGTGGACCGTAGCAGAACCTCCGGCTTCGTGTCGCGCTGCCGTTGAGATTTCATACGCGCTAGTGCGTCCGCACTCGACGCTGGTGGGGGTGGGCCCGGGCTATTCCCTTTTGGCATCAGGCCTGTTCACCTATACGTTCTCAGACTACGTGATTGTTCGTCTACACAGTGGTCGCATCACTACTCTTTGACATGTTACCTCTGTGATTATTAACTGCCTATTTTTTCCTTTTCCCACGTCGCGGTTCGTCGTATGTTGAAGCAAATTTCACCAACTCGTTCTTATCAATGAGCCACATATTGTGGACCTTTTTCGCCGGAATACGTTCTTCGCGACACATACGCTTAACAGTCTCCCAATGGACACCTAGAACCTCTGCTGCTTCGATTACATTGACATAGTTATCAAGAACCGGCATACTGTACCCTCGCCTATCAGTCTTTCGTTATCGCAATAATAGCATTCTATGGACCAGAAATCAATAGTAGATCCTTTCGTTAGACCGGGTAGGTCAGTTCTACGATGCAAGGGGCCTTCAGCTGGTCGGGGGAATTATTGTTGGAAGACAATATAAGTTTTTGTTAGGCATCGTTGCACTCAGAGCAGAGGCACTGGGCTCCATTTCCATACGACAAAGTCTGCTGGCTTGAGCAGTGTGGAGTTGACCGCGCTTACCCATTAGGGAGGCGGCGCTAACCCTCGGGGGCGTTGCTCGCGAGAATTCTCTCGATGATGAAGTGGCAATCGTCAATTATGGCTCGATAGGCGCTCAGGTTGCCAGATGGAAATAGCTCCGTCCGGATCTCTTGATCCCGGATAAGCAGGTTCACCGCCACGCCATCCCACGTGTGGGCTCTCGCTTGGTGTTGCCTCCGCCTTCCTTGGTGTACATGGACCCACTGAAACGCGATATAAGACCATCCCGGCTCGCCGGCTGGTGTTGCGGTATGTTCAATCTCCATAGGATAGACTCTGCTACTGTGCTTTATGGCATTATACAAGCTCCGATTCTGCGCGTAGAAATTGGAAATCCTCGTATATCTATCTCTGATATCCTGTACCTCTTCTTCTCTAAGGGGATAGCGCGGGTTGAATATTCTACGTATGTCGTCGTCTGTTAGACTGGCAACACAGTCATAGAAGCGGACAGCTTCTCCTGTGCTTATGCTCAAGATCCTATGAGGGTATAGCAGGCCTGTCTCCCGGCAAGCGACAGAATAGCTTCCGAGGAGTTCAATGTATTGACAGACGAGTTCGATTGTCTGGTAGTGAAGTAGCAGCCTATGATACGACTGCAATTGCATTGGACCCACCGGGAATAGCTGAGGGAATCTGTCGTGTAGACCTTCCAGGAATCTGAAGGTATCATATATTCTTCTATGGACATTGTCTATCACCAGTAGGTATTGCAAGTAGTCATCCTGTCTCACTTTACACCTCCCGCTCAGACACATTCTAGCAAAGCACGTGCAGAATAGGAAATGTATGATGTGTCATCCTTCTCGCTTGGCCACAGCGGACGAAAGGGATCGACAGCGAGGCATTCCCGCTCTAATCTCACATTTCTCTCGAATGTTGAGAACTTCATCAAAGGCATTATTTCAGCGAGACACTGCGGTAACAATCTCACTGTTCGTTAAGCCCCTGAGCACCACCGGCAGAAACCGCTCAAAACACCGAGCTTCATTTCCCATATGCTGATGATCCATTCTTTCTATTCGGTAGCCCGCGAGTGCCAATTGACAGGCTCCCAGACCTGGGATACCGTAGGGGTGAGGGGGTGGAAACCCTATTCCAGGGGCGACCTGGAGCAGCCAATTCCACACCTGGAGTCCAGGAAAATTCCACACGGGCAAGTGTGGAAAACCCACCAGTCCACATGTGGAAAGGAAGCCAGGCCCTGAACAACAAATGTGGAAGTGGAGAGCAACCGGAGGGCTGGAGATGCAGGAGGAGACCCAAGGAGAAGACCGAGACCACGGTGAAGAGGTTGCCGCCATCCTGGAGAACGATCAGCTGAGCGAGGCGGACAGGGTCAAGGCGCTAAATGATCTGGGGTTCAGCCGCAAGCAGCTCATAGAGGAGTTCAATTTCTCCCGCTCCCTGGTCTACCGCGTCCTGCCGGTGAAGCAGGAGGAGGGCCAGGACAGAGCGGACAACATGAAGATGCCCGTTGTCGTCAAGGGGACCGAGATCATCACCCCCGAGGCGATAATGCACAGCCTGGTCGACGGGAGCAGGGACTGGGAGCTGAGGCTTGAGGGGATGATGCTGCTGCGGGCGGCGCAGCGGATGGTAATGGACGACGTCCAGATCATGCGAGAGCAGGCAAAGGCCGAGGCCGAACTGCTAAAGCCGGTGCTCGAGGTGATGAAGGAAGCCCGGGCCGAGCAGGACGCCGCTGCGGAGAGGGCCAGAGGGTCGGTGGCAGAGGCGGCCCAGGAGGCGGCGGCCAGGCTGGCTGGCCACTTCGACCAGCGCCTCTCCCACCTGGAGGATAGGGCCGGCGCTGGCGAGGCTTCACACCCCATGGAAGGGATGTTTACCCGCGTAATGGAGCCGATGCTAAAGAACATGGTAAACCGAATGTTCGGCGGCGGGCAGCAGGCGCCGGCGCAGCGTGAGCCGCTATCCGGCTGGACTGAGAAAGAGATCACCGAGTAGGAGGGAAGCCATGATGGATATCTCCGGCATGGCCCGTATGATGGGAATTACCCCGGAGCAGCTTCAGGAGGCCCAGCGAATCGGGCAGCGCACCAGCATGGTAATCAAGAAGTACCGCACCAGGGGCATGGTGGAAGTCCACTACATCCCCGGGGACGATGAGGCGCGTGCCGCGGTCCCCGAGCTGGTGGACAACCTAGCCGCTCAGGTGGCGCAGGGGCATCACTTGCTGTTCGGGATGCGGGGTGAGATCCAGACCGTCAGGGAGGGCTGAGGTGTATTACCCCTTCGCCGAGCTTGTCGCGCTCATGGGGCTTTCGGGGATGCAGAAGGCCTTCCGGGAGGGGCAAAAGAGTGCCAAAGCGCAGCCTGAAAAAGAGCAAGAGCGCCAATTGACAAGTCCCGAAACTGGTGTTATTACTGAGGACAAGCCTGCGAGACCTTCGGGGCGGAGAAGGCGGCAGGCAACGCCGGAGGAGGCTGAGTTCATGAGGCTGCCGCCACAGCTTCAGAAGCAGCTCCTGCGGTACGGGGCCAACTGGACCGACGCCATGTTCGAGTGAAGTCCTGAGGCCCAAAACTGAACGACGATTTACAGGCGGGTGAGACTGGCCCGGCAACTCGGGCTCACCCGCCTGTTTGCCTGGGCTAGTCCCCAAGGGTAAATCGGAAAGCGGCTGGCAACCTGAACCTGAGAAGAGTTCAGGCCAGCCGCTTTTTCTTTTCAGGTCAGGTTGCCTCCGCGACTCCGCCAAAAAACCCTATATGGAGGTGCCAGATGGCCAGATATGCATCCTGGAGCGAGTTGGAGGTCGGGGTCCCCAGGCACTACACCGAGGGCGCTACCCCAGAGGCCTTCCGCAGCGGCCTTGCCGGAGTTGCGCCCCCGGGCAAGCGGCCCAAGGAAGGGCGCGTCAGCCACTACGCCAGTGGTGTGGAAGGCAAGGGCCCCCTCGTGGTGAGCCGCTGGGGCGAGGCCATGTTCGAATAGCATGCAGCCCCTCGAGCTCGAGCCCATCGTTTCCTTCGGGATGACCATGGTCACTCTGGCCGGCGTGGCGGCGCTGGTCGGGGGGGCAGTCAGGGCGGCCTCTCACCACTCCATACCCTTGGAGGCGAAGAGGCCCCTCTACCAGAAGTACGGGAAGTGGGCGGTTGACCTGGCGGAGGCTTTCTGCCCGGAGAACGATGTGGCCTGCGTGGAGAGGGAGGCAAAGAGACTCATCGAGGTAAGGAGGTACAGAGCATGATGCAACGGCAACCGCCGGTGATGCCAATGCAGGGTGGGCCGGTCCTTTCCATGCAGGGGGGACCGGTGATGCCCATGCAGGGCACACCCTACATGCCGACCCAGGCCGCGCCCTATCTACCGACGCAGACGGACATGACCAACATCATCTCCCAGATCATGCCCCTGATGATGCTGGTCCTGGTGTTCGCCATGCTGATGCCGATGATGAAGGGCATGACCGGGGCGTTCGGAAAGTAGGGGACGAAAACCCAAACAAGGAGGCAAGACGATGATGCATACACAGCAGCGAGGGATGGCCCCGCAGCAGTACGGATACTACTACGGCTATCCCACGGGCTACGCACCGACCCAGGAGGTTGGGGACATAATCGGCATGATTATGCCCATCATGATGCTGGTGCTGGTGTTCGGCATGATGATGCCCATGATCAAGCAGATGGGCACGGCATTCAGCTAGGCTGCGAAAGAGGAGGTGAAGCATGACGACACCAACACCAACACTACCGACATACGTCCCATCGATACCTGCCGATGGCGGCCGGGTGATGGCCGGCTGGGACCCGACTGACAACCGGTTCCACCCCCTCAACCTTGACTACATCCGCCAGATGGCTGCGCTTGCAGAGAGGCTGCACGCACTGGACAGGCTTGATGACCGGGACAAGGTCGAGGCCACTATCACCTCGGGCAGCTCGGTGGGCGCCACCGCGACCAAAGACCTGGAGGTCCCCACGGGCGAGGTGTGGTTCATCAACCGGCTGGTCCTGGTGAGCCCGGCGGAGAGCGGGGTCGGTGTGGGAGACATTGTCCAGGTGAATGTCCGCGTCAGCAAGTGGCCCAAGACCGACGATGTGGCCAAGAGCTACTGGTCGGCTAACAGGGGCACTGCCGCCGAGAACAGCTACACCATAGACCTGCCGGCGCAGGGCGAGCTGGGCGAGGAGCTCAGGCTTGAGGCGGGCGACAAGCTCACCCTGGTGGCGGCGCTCACCGGGGCCGCCGCCGGCGCTGACCTCACCGCTTCCCTGACCCCCTACGGGCGCAAGGGGAAGAAGATAATGGACTAGGAGGTAGGCCATGATTGGACTTGAAGAGCTAAGAAAGCTTGAGCTTGAGCTCATGGACAGGTCGGTGGACCTGAGCCACTGGCAGGACGCGGCAGCCACTGAGCTGATGGGCACAGTCCCCTCAGGCTATAAGTATGTAATCACTTCCATCACCATTCAGAACCTGGGGGCAGCCTCGGTTCTCGACTTCTACAATGCCGCCGTGGCCGATGTGGCTGAGGCCAACCACAAGGTCTCGATCGATGCCAAGGGGACGGACACAACGGTGGTCACCGGCCTCAACCTGGTCTTCACTGTGGCGGCCTCGGTAATGGCCAGCGTCTGCGCTGTTGCCCATGACTTGAAGATCACCTTAAGCGGCTACAAGCTGCCGGTATAGGGGGTGCGCGATGGGTTTGATTAGGACTATTGATCTGGTGCGCGACGTTGAGATCGCCGATGATGCTGCTATCGCCCATACGAAGCTGGGGACAGGGGTGGTCAAGGCCACTATCGTCGCTGGCGGGGCGGCAGGCGACCATACCGTCACCGGCATCGCCACCGGCGACACCCTGGTGGCGGTGCTGCATGTGGACTTCACCGACGCCAGTGAGACCGGCGCCGACATCACTGGTGAGTTCAGCATCTCGGCAGCCGACACCATCAATAACGCCGGTGGCACCGACACATCGGGGGGCTTCCTGATCGTTGTCTACGAGGACAGGACATAGGGCCACAGGGTAGAGATTCCCTGTAGAAGAAGGGCTGGCTTGTCCAGCCCAGGACTAGGGCCGGGTGGTCGCTTCAGACTGCGCTCGGCCCTCTTGTTAAGAGGAGGTGCTATGGCCTTCAGGCTTCCATATGGGCTGGGTGTGGCCGCTCAGATCCCAGTGAGCACTGATGACGACGTTGTAGCGGCTGAGACTAACACCCTGCCCGGCACCAGGATGCTGGTGGGGCTTGAGATCAAGGAAGTGTATGGAGGAATACTCGATGACCTGGCCCAGGCCGAGGTCCGGCTTCAGGCGCAAGCGGGGCTCAATACCTGGCCGGAGTACCCCCAGTTCCTGACTCTCGACCCCGACGGCGAGCCCATCATCTGGGTGAGCTACCTCTCATCGCCGGCATGGTGGGTCTGGATTGGCGGCATCGTGGGCGGCTTTTTGCTGCTGCCGATACTCCTCATCCTGCCGCTGTGGATCGTCGACCTCATCATGCCGGGGTTCATGGAGGGACTGATGTCGATAGTGATGCTCATGGCCGTGATGGGGATGATGATGTTCCTGCCCAGGATGCTGACCCCACCCGAGGAAGCAGAGGAAAGGCAACGGGAGGCGAGGCATGCTCATCCAGCAGAATGAGGGCTACTACGTGGTGATACAACCCTACCAGTACACCGTCCAGTTCTGGCAGGAGCTCATACCCCTCCTCATGGCGCTGGGCTTCGGGCTGTACGGTCTTGGCCAGATGATCGGCATGACCAGGGACATCTTTCATGAAGTGAGAGGCTACTGATGGCAGAGAACCTGGGAGACATCTTCTGGGACCTGCCCCCGGTGCTGGTCTACATCGCCGGGGTGGAGATCCACGCCCGGGTGCTGGTGGCCAACCCCACCGATGTTGACCGCCAGTACATGCTCATGGTGAGGCTCGTCCAGGACACCCAGCCGGTGAGCGAGGGGGCGGTCAAGGTCAACGGCGGGGCCTGGTTCTCAGTGATGGCCGGGGATGTGGGAATCATAGAAGGGATGATGACCGCGGCGCTCACCGACGCCAGCATGGTTATGGACCTCTACGAGAGGGAGTCGGGTGAGGTGGTGGACAGCGTCTCGGCGATGCTGATAAGCCCGACGACGGCGGGGATCACCATCACGATACCGGGGATGCCTCCGTCTGCCCCTGACTACATGAGCCAGATGATGCCGATGCTCATGCTCATGCTGGTGGGAGGGATGGTCGGCGGAATGGTGGGAGGAGGCGCCGGATGACCACAGGACAGTTCTACGTCAGGCCGGGGCCGAAGCAGGAGAAGTGGGCCGGGATCATGGTCGTCGGGCCCTCCTGCCCTCAGGCCGTTGAGCCCGACACGGACCAGGACCTCTCGCTATCCATCTCCACCGTGGCCGGGGTGCCGGCGGCAGGAGCTCTCACCCCTGGCGCCATCACCATAACCAGAGTGAGAGCTGGGGTGGAGGCCGTCGTGGTGGATGCTGCGGCCTGCTCGGCGGTGCCGGGGGTCATCTGTTACCAGTATGCCTTCCCATCGGCGTCCTGGCAGCCTGGGGACGAGTACAGGGCGGCTTTCAGCGGGCAGAAGGTCGCCGTAGGCGGAACCGTTTACCCCCTCTCGGAGATAAGGTGTGGGGGAAGGGTATCCAGGGAGGGGGCTATCTACGCGGATACCCAGAGCATAATAGCAATCGTTGCCCCCGGGGGCTCCGGCGACCTTGCCGCCATACTCGCGGCCATCAATGCCATACAAGCTGAGACCGATAAGTGGCCTGGCGATGAGATCGAGGACACCGCCGCAGGGCTTAACCTCAACGGCGGAGTGGCCACCAGCGGGAGCCCTGGGGCCGACGTGTTTACCCTCGCCGCTGCGGGCAGGTTCGAGGTCCTGTGCGTGGTCATCTCGATGCGGAACGCCACCCCGGGTGCAACGATAACGGTCAGGGCATACACCAACGTGGACGGCGCCGAGGACGAGATCTACAATCAGAGCTTCGTCCAGGGCACAGACCCCGACGGCATCATGGCAGTCAACGGCAATTTCGGCGCCAATGAGCCCATCCGGTTCGAGATGCACTCAAACAACGCCGCCGATACAGCGGTGGATGTCCCCTACAAGGCGATATGGAGGGTGCTGGAGTGAGCTGGCTGGTAAAAGGAGTAACGGCCCACACAGGCCTCACTGACAAGGAGGTCGGCGGGGTAATAGACCACGCTGATGGCTCCATTACCCTGGCAAAGCTCGTGGATGGAATTCTGGCCGCCACCGCCGTCGGCCGGGCTAAGATGGCCGACGGTTTCATTGTTCTGGCTAAGCTGCCAGACGGACTGTTCACTGCCGGTGCCGCAGGTAGGGCCAAGTTTACCACTGGATTTGTGGATAGCGACCTTCTGGCCGACGACATAACAGTTAACACCCTCGTGGTCGCCGATGGCACCGGCCACTACCTCCAGGTGCCGACGCTAACCACCGCCCAGAGGGATGCGCTGGCTGCGGTAAACGGCATGATCATCTACAACTCAGACACGAACCAGCTGGAGCAGTACAGCAACGGCTCGTGGGAACCTCTCCCCATAAAAGGCGGCCTGATGTGGACCAAGGTATTTGACGGCCCCAGCGCATCGCTGACTCCTGGTGACTGGGCCCCTAAGGCATCACTGCCTCTCCCTAAGAGATATGGCTTTGCATACGGGGCTATCGGTAGCAAGCTCTATGTCGCCTTTGGCTTGACAAGCCCACCCTATGACGGCTCCAACTACCTGAAAATATGCCACTGCTATGACCCCTCTACCGATAGCTGGTCGGCTAAGACGGAAGGGCCAGACCCCAAGCGACAATTCCCAGGGAGCGCGGTCCTATCGAACCTGCTATACGCCCTCGGTGGGTTTGACGGCGCCATGACGAGAGATAATGACTGCTACGACCCCGGTAGCAACTCATGGACATCAAGGGCTGATCTTCCTACAGCCACGTATGGCAATGCGGGGGCATCCGATGGCGCCTATATCTATTCCATGGGAGGCGCTGGCGACCAAACAGAGTGCCAGCAGTATGACCCCACCGGGAACTCGTGGTCGGCTATGGCGAACATCCCGAACGCTACCGAGCAGGGCGGCGCAGAGTTCAGCTCCGTCAATAGCAGGATATATCTCATGTGTGGAGGGGGTGGCTCATCGGGCTCTGTTGACAATCAGGAGTACACGCCGCCTCCAGGCAACTCGTGGGCGGCGAGGACCAATGTGCCAGGAATCAGCAGAGAGATGGTGGCCGTAGCCGAGATGGGTAACCACCTGTATTGCATCGGCGGCAGGCGACGACACTTAGCGACTGAATACCGGTACAAGTACAACGAACAGTATGACCCCAGCGCCGATACCTGGGCATCGATGGCTGAGATGCTTGACCCGGCGAGAGGGAGCCACGGCGCTGGGGTTATAAACAATGTCGTGTACTGCGTGGGCGGATGGGATCTCGCTGGCTACCTGATAGACAACGATGCGTTTGTGGGCAATGGCTTCTACGATCTGTGGGCCGGTGCAGTGCTGACTGGCGACCAGCTCTTCTTCGATATGCCGGCCGATGTCACCGTTGAGCTGGATATAGAGGGGGAATTCACCCGGCCAGTAACCGGCTATTCAACCATCACCTGCGTTGAAGGGGATGCCCGAGTCAGCCTGGACACAAGTTATGACTACCACCTGATAAGGATATGGCATGGCAGCTAGGGAGGTGACCAATGAGGGACATAGAGGTTAACGTCAATGTAGAGGAGTTTGAGGATCCCAGCCCCGGCGAGATGCTCGACGCCGTCAGGGAAACGGGGGTCACCTTTGAGGAACTGAAGGAGGCCTACAGAGCACTGGGACTGGAAGGTATCAGGAGGATCAAAGAGGCCATCGTCTCAAGCTATAAGGCCAGGGTCTGGGAGCCTGGAGACCTGGTAAATGGGATCGACCCTTTGAACCACCCCAACCCTGACACACGGGAGGGGATTCAGAGAATGCGCTCCCAGGGGGGCGAGATACTTCTTATCTACAAGGTGGATGGGGGGCCGGAGAAGCTGGTCTATTTCCAGTGGCATGAGCCCTATATTAGCGGCATGGTGCCCATAGGGGATCCCCAGGCCAGCGCCAGGCAGATGATAGCTCGCCTGGTAGAGCGTGAGGCCGACAGCGAGGTAAGGAGACAAGTCATGAGGAGGCTTTAGGAGAGATGACAGAGTGGTTCCGAATAATAAGGGCTTTGACACCGATCGCTGCTATCTTGACCATCGGCGTGCTGGAAGGGATAGCTCTAAGCCGTGATATGGATGGAGCCCTGTTCGGGCTGGCTGTGGCCGCCATCTCCGGCCTGGGCGGCTATGAGCTCAAAACACTAGTGGGCAAAAGGAGAGAGAAATGAGGTATGCGGTCATATCGAAGGGATTGAGCCTTGACCAAGTCGAGCGGGAGTGCCTTAACCGTGGCGCCAGCAATGTGAGGAAGGCCCGCGCCCTGGGCCAGGTGTTTTGCGAGATGAGCCCTGAGGCGGCCAACGCCCTCTCGCAACTACCCGGACTCACGGTCAAGGGTCTGAAGAGAGTGAAGGCCGACCAGGTGGCGGTGGCGCCCAGGATCCCAGCGGATTACGGGGCCCAGGCTGAGGCAGTGCCCCTCTCCGACCTGTTCAACACCCTGCGGGAGGCGATGGCGCCACCCCTTACCGGGGCTGGCTTCACTGTGGCCGTCCTGGACAGCGGCATCCGCAAGACCCATGAGCTGTTGAGGGACAAGGTGGTCTACGAGAAGAACTTCACCGACTCCGACACCTGTAGTGACGTATACGGCCACGGGACCGGAGTCGCCGGCCTCATCGCCGGCGGCAGCCACGGCGATCCCCATGCCGGCATGGCCCCGGGAGCCCTGCTGATGAATATCAAGGTCCTGGGCGATGAAGGTGAGGGCTCGGAGGAGGACGTGGTGATGGGGATCGAGGAGGTGGTGGAGTTGGTGGAGCAGGCGCAGAGCGAGCAGCTTTGGATCACCGAGCCGATGTACCCCAATGCCATTAACATGAGCTTCGGCGGCGAGGACGACGGCGATCCCGATAACCCGGTGCGGGTGGCGTGCAGAGAGGTGGCTTCCAAGTTTGGCCTGGGGGTGGCCGCTGCCGCGGGCAACGACGGCCCCCAGCCAACGACTATAACCTCACCTGCCTGTGACCCCCAGGTGGTGGCCGTGGGTGCCATCGTGCAGCCGGCGCTCGGTGCCGGCCAGCCCTTTGAGATATGGGAGAAATCGAGCCGCGGGCCCACTGAGGAGGGGGCCACCAAGCCGGACTTTGTCTTCTGGGGTGTAAATATCGAGATCGCCAGCCACGAGGCCGATGACAGGTACCAGGTAAAGTCGGGCACCTCTTTCGCCTGCCCCGCCGCTGTCGGCGCCACTGGCGCCCTGTGGGAGGCAGCGAGGCGAATACTGGGAGAGAGCTACTGGCTGGGATGGGACCAGCTCGAGCAGCTGGCCCCTCAGATCTGCGGCAAGCCCCAGGACGCCCCGGCGGTCAAGGGGAACACTTACGGCTACGGCCTCCCCCTGCCCGAGATCCTCATCGGCCTCATGCAGCAGAGGGTGAGCCCCATGTCGGGGATGACCGAGATCATGGCCGTGGGAGTGATGGCGATGATGATAGGCGCCATGTTCTAGAGGAGGAGCTATGGCTGAGCTACTTGATCAGCTTGAGGTTACCGCGGCGATAGTGTCGGCGGAGGCCCAGTGGACAGGGCATATCGACCACGTGCTGTACTACTACGAGGGCCTGGCCGACTGGGTGGTGCTGGACCCGGCGAGCCCGCCCGCAGTGGCCCAGGGCACGGAGCTCCACCTGGCGGTCTACTGGGTCAACGACGGCAACACGTCCATCACCGGCCACGTAGGGCTCACCGTCACCAGGCCTGATGAGATGGAGGAGACCCTGGAGGCGGTGCAGAACCAAGGCCGGTCTGCCCCTCCCGGCGCCGGCTGGGGGGTCGAGTTCACCGCGCTGACCCTGGACCAACTCGGGAGCTACCAGGCGAGGGCTACGCTGACGACGGAGGTGTAAATCATGGCTGAGCCGGTGGTGCTTGATGAGATCGTTTTCGGCTTTGCCGGAGCCGAGCAGGCCGTTCCTCCCGCCCCGCCGGCAGACTGGTCTTCCACCTTTGCCATGCTGATGATGGTGATGATGGTGGGGATGGTGGGCAGCCTGATAGGTGGGGGCGGCTAAATGGGAGAGCATGGGATGGGACCTTTGATGGATGCGCGGGAAGCAGCACAGTACCTTGGGATAAGCCGGGCCCATGTATATAAGCTGGCGCAGAGGAGGCAGATCCCGGCAATCAAGATAGGCCGCTGTTGGCGCTTCAGCAAACAGCTGCTGGACGAGTGGTTTGAACGGAAAGGGAGAAACCTGCGATGCTGATTGTGCAGGCCGACGATACTGAGGTCGAGGGCCAGATCATTGGCTACTCCCTCTGGAACCCGGTCATCGGTCAGTGGCAGGAGCAAACACCCTCTTTTGCCCCGGGCCAGAGTGCCGGGGTAAGGGCCTATGCTCTGAACATGGCTTCCGATGTGCAAAGGATGAGGGTGGACTATGTGATTACTGCTCCTGATGAGTCGGAGGAGGTCATCACCGGTGTGGAAGTGGATGTGCCGGCCGGTGAAGTGGGTACCTGGGAGTATACCTGGACGGCCGAGAAGGAAGGGACTTACACGGTGACCCTCCAGCTTTATGGTGAGAAGGCAGTGGTCTACTACCTGGCGCCCTGGAGGCCGTACCACTACGCCTACCCGGAGGAAGCATGGTTCTACCTGAGCAAGCCGAGGCCAGGAGCAAGCTACGTCAAGCCTGCCCCGGCCGCCGAGATACGGGAGAGGCTGCAGCCGTACTGCCCACCTCCACCGGCCAGCATGTGGTCCTGTGAGCAGTCCCCACCGACCTATGAAGCGGCGCTGGCGAGGATATCAGGCCTCGAGCACCTGCTCGAGTACCCGGACACCCCGCTGGAGTGCCCGTACTGTGATGCGACTTTCTGGGACAGGGAGGAGTACGACCGGCACATCCAACAAGCGCATCCGCCGCCGGCCGTTTGCCAGTTCTGCGGCGAGACTTTCCCCGATCAGGATGAGCTTACCGAGCACCTCATCAACCAGCACCTGCACGAGCTGGTGCTTGAATACGAGCCGGCCCTGTCGATGTTCGAGGTGATCCCCTGCTGGGAGCTTGGCACGGAGTATTGGCAGGCATGGCTCCAGAGCAGGATCGACACCTACACGTACTACGGCAATCTTGCTGAAGTTGATCCCAATTTGCAGAGAATCTACCTGGCGCTCGCCAGTGAGCTAGAGAGGATTCAGGTCGAGAGACTCTGTCTCTATGCCCAATACCTGGTAGCGCAGTGGGGGAGCTATGACAGCGCTTCACCCGCGGCAAGGGCGATAATCGATGAGGCGAGGGCGCAGGGCTGCCCGGTGTGATGCGATCAAAAAGGTAGGGTCATGACTACAGCCAAAGCCTATCTCGAGCCAGCAGACGTGCGGATGCTAGAGGAGCAAGCGGCATACCTGAGGGACAGGCTGCTCATCAGGGTCCTCTTTCGGCTTGGCTGCCGCATCAGCGAGGCCCTTGGGCTCACTGTGGAGGATGTGGACTTTGCGCGAGGCATGGTGACCATCGAGCACCTGAAGGCGAGGGTAAGGCTTTCCTGCCCTGACTGCGGCGCCAGGCTGGGCAAGACACACGCTTACTGCCCCAGGTGCGGCTCCATGGTGGAGAAGGCGCTAGAGGAAGAAAAGGAGCGACGCCGGGTGAGGACGCTCCCTGTGGATGCCCAAACCCTCGAGATGCTGAGGGAATATGTCGATAGAGGCGGCCCGCCACAGGGCAACGCCAAGGCCTTCCTCTTTGCCATCAGCCGGCACCGGGCAAGGCAAATAGTGAGAGAGTGCGCAGAAAAGGCGGGGCTGCCTCAGCTGGTGAACCCGGAGACGGGCAGGGTTCATGGGGTATCACCTCACAGGCTGAGGGATGCCTTTGCCGTACATGCGGTGAAGACGGACGCCTCCGGGGATGGCCTGAGGCTGCTCCAGGAGCAGCTGGGGCACGCCAGCTTTAACACGACTGCAAGATATAGAAAGGTAGCCGGGCAGGAGCTCAAGGAGTGGTATGAGAAGCTGTGGTAGGAGTCGAAGTGATCACCGCTGGCCAGTGGATAACGATAGTTGAGTGCGACTACGATGAGCTCGAGACCACCACGTCCACCGTACAGGAGCTGTCCAAGGGTACGGTGTTCAGGATATATGTCGAGACGGAGTGGTGGGCGCCTGTCGCCCCACTGTTTGACCTTGTTGGCGCCGAGTGGGTGGCAGATGCCCTCTGGGAAGTGGGAGGTGAGCTAAGGGACGTATGGGGGGAGGGATGGCATACGATTGTTATGGAGTGCGTAGCGGACCCGGTGTGGGTGTGGGCTCTGCTCGGCGCCCTGGCCGTCATTCTTGCCGGGGTGGCTGGAATCATCGCCGTGATAAAGATAATCGGCTGGCTCGAGGAGGCCGTTTCTCCGATCATGAACATAATGCCTGAGCTCATAGCATTGATGGCGCTGGGGATGCTGCTGTTTCTGCCGGAGCTCATTCCGGAGGACTGATGGTTGAGAAGCGCGAGGTCGAGGAGCGGGAAGAGGGAGAGAGGGCTGTCGGCACAACCGGGATGACCAGGGGCGTGATGAGCGCCATGATCGGCCTGATGATGATGGTGGTGATGATGTCCTTGATTGAGAAGCTCACCGGAGGCGGGGCTGCACCTCCTGAGGGGCCTCCGGCTGAAGCTGAAGTCAGCAATCTCACAGCGAGTTTTTTCTAGGGAGGCGATGAGATGATGATGTACTTGCCAGCAGGAGCCAAGCTTGCAAAGGCTCCCGGGGATAGCCTCGGGGCGATAATCTGGTTCGACTACATAGGTCCGGCCGCCCGCCTGTGGGTCGGGTTTGGGCTCACCTGGAATGGAAAGACGGACGGTATCTACCAGTACGTGGGTGGATACATCGACGCCCCTGAGTCACCCGAGCCTAATGGGAACCGCCTGCACATACGCGTCGAGGACAACTTGGTGTCCGATCCGCCACACACAGAGCAGGACCATGAGTGCTGGGTTTTCGTTGGCACAGGGCCTGACCACGGAACGGAGATAGAGCACCGGCAGTACGACGACGTGTACAAGATCGGAATAGAACGTGCCGAGGTCGAAAATCTCACTGCATCGTTCTTCTAAGAAGGTCGAGATGCCGGGACAGGCAATAGTAACGATCGGCGAGAAGCAGTGGACGGTATCCCTGGCCACCACCTTCGGCGAGTTGGTAACAGGGCTCGGGGGCTTACCTTACCTTGCTCTGGGATCCGGCATGCTCTTTGACACCGGCGCGGAGCAGTGGATAGAGGTCACCACAGAGCCGATGCTCTTCCCCCTGGACATCGTGCTCATTAGCAGCGACTTGGTGGTGATGAGCGTGGAGAGTGACGTTGCCCCAGGACAGACTCTGAGGAAGTATGGCCACTACTTCTTGGAGGTAAACGTCGGGGAGACAGAGGGTATAGGCATCGGGGACCGTGTTGATATGCAACTGCTTGTCGCCCCAGCCCAGGAGTGGATAGGGGACCTCACCAGCTGGATGATAGCCATTATGGGGATGGTGGTAGTTTTTTCCATGGCCAGGGCGATGATGAGCTTGGCGCTGAGGAGGCCAAAGCCACCGAAGGCGTTGCCCCCGGCCGAGAGACGCCCTGGGCTGAAGGAAAAGCGCATAGAGTCAGCGTACCTCACCAACTGGCAGTATGGTGGCTACAGCTATATTGAGGAAGACCCCGCCAGGCCTGAGGAATTGTGGGTAAGGGGATCGGTTGACTACGCCAACCCAGACGAGGTGATCGCCATCGCCCTGGAGGCAGGCCTGCCCCGAATCCATCTCGCCGGTGGCTTCTGGCAGAAAATCGGCCGCCAGGGATGGGGTGAGGAGGTCTCAATTGCCGAGGCAAGAAAGGCTCTGGCTAAGGCCAGGGAGCGGTTCCCATGGTGACACTTCTTAGACCCGCCCGCGGTGGTTTCCTGCGGCCGTTCGGCGCAGCCTGGTTTGTCGTGGAGTTCCTCAAGGGCAACGGCCCCGAGGACAGCTCGAGGATAGACCCATCGGTTGGCGCTCCCATGGTGGATATCCACGATGAGTACAAGGCTGCCCTGCACCGGGCCTTTGCCAGAGATGCCGTGGAGAGGGAAGAGGAGGAGCGTATCAAGGCAGGTAAGACCGCCTTCACCGAGGAAGAGTACAGGGAGCGCCTGGACTATTACCTGAGCAGGATCCCATACAAGCTGACCAAGATGAGGTATGCTAGCTTCACCAGGTACTTCGGACACCTGAAGCGCCTGGGGTGGGTCGAGGAGACCGGCAAAAGGGAGCCCTCAGGCCTCCAGGACGACTATCCCCCCGCGCCGCCCAGAGTCTATTACCGCCTCACCGATGCCGGCAGGAGGGCTACCATCGCTGAGATCTCCGACCCGATCATGACGCTCTATCCCGAGTACACCCGACAGAAGAGGAGCGCGAAGAGACCCCGCCGTTACCTCGGGCCACGCAAGAGGTAAAGGAACCCGTTCGCCACCCAGGACCTCTCCCGCCCCCCCCTTCTATTAAACCCTGTCAACACCCGCTCAAAATCGCAAAATTGAGGCCCCTCAGCCCATTTTCCAGGCCTTCCCCCTTTCTCCAAGCCAACGCAGGCCACGGTTTTTCTTCTTGCGAAAGCCTTTCAGTCCAGGGGGAGGGAAGAAGAAGCAATTGCTTCCTCAAATATC
>Ga0180432_10002395_pt1 | contig 28099 bp, 30 predicted proteins | sample SS_ome_10_FD_132414 | JGI IMG/M metagenome (GOLD analysis project Ga0180432, IMG submission 132414) | Hypersaline lake sediment archaeal communities from the Salton Sea, California, USA - SS_1_MS_2 metaG | ecosystem: Environmental > Aquatic > Non-marine Saline and Alkaline > Hypersaline >... | reverse complement strand
GATAAGCAACAACAGCGTTCACTTTGAATTGATACGTCGCATTTGGACTGTAAGTTGTAGGCGATGATGGTGTTGCTGTTGGACCCAGGAACATCACAGTAGGGTTAGGATACACTCTAAACTTAAGTATTAAGCTTGAACAATTGTTTGCAGCTCCAGAATTATCACAGACAGTCAAGAGTTCTGAATAATTTCCAGTGCTGTTTGGTGTGAAGTTTAGCCATCCTGTTGTCAAATCTGTATTAAACAAAGTGCTGTTATCATAAAATGTGTGCACATCACCAGCATCTATATCTGTTGCGTTTATATCACAACTGAAAAAGATATTTGTGTACATGTGTCCGCAATTAAATGAATTCACATCAAATTGTGGCGCATCATTAACAGGAGTTACTGTAACCACAACATTATTGCTTGCATTGGAATAATTCTCTCCGTCATATGCAGTAAAATTAATTGTGATGTTTCCATTGAAGTTTACTGCAGGAATCAATAATGCTTGTGTCAAATTTCCTGTCAGAGTATATTGTATAGTTAGATTTGCATTAGATGTATCTGTAAAAGTAAAATTTGATTTTGAATCATCAACATCCATCACATAATCAGATATATTAAATGTATAATTAGTATCTTCTGCAAATGTTATTGCGGGTATTGTTGCGTTAAAGACAGGCGCGTCATTTACTGGCGCAACAATCAAAGTAAAATTTCCTAATTTAGATAACTGCCCGTCATTTGCCTGTACTGAAATAATACTAGAGCCAAATGCATTTTGTGTTGTTGTGTTGCACTCAATCCATCTATTATTAGTGATTGTGCAGTTTACAACACTTAAATTTGTCTGCCCAACTAATGTATATGTTAAGTTAGATGAATTTGTCCAGGTATCTGTTGCATATGCCCATAAATCTGTAAGATTAATATGATATCCAGAATCTTCATTTATTGTTCTGTTTGGCAAAGCATTCATATTAGGCGGCGTATTTACCCCGCGAAACGTTACTGTTATTGAACTTGATTGTGTGTTCTGGCTTCTGTCATAAGCAATTGCATAGTAAGTTTCATTTTTTGCAGTTGTAGAAGTCACGGGTTTTGATAATGTACAGGATGTAGAATATCCGCAATTTTTTGAAGCAATCACATTGCCATTAGCGTATATATCTAGTTGTGAAAGTCCTGCTGCTGTTCCGCTGTCACGCGCAGTTGCTCTTATTGTTACTGAACTTGTAACACTTGTTCCAGGTATTGCTGTTATAGATACTGTTGATGCAGGATCTACCTGCGCACTCACCGCAGTAGCACAAAGTATCAATACTATTACTGTTAGCAATATTTTTAGTTTCATTCTTTTTCTTTTTCAGGTGCTCGGCCTAGCGGGATCATTATATATCCCTCAATACCTCGCACTTCTTGTCTTGTTATAAGATAATTAGTTTGATTGTATCCGGCTCCTACTGCAAATCCATGTTTCTTGATATGTGCAATAAAGTCTATTCCCCAGGTTCTTTTCAGGATTCCGTCAGAATAATGTCCAGTTAATACAAATGCTGCAGGAGGAGTGTCTAATATTCCTGCTGCGCTTGCAGATAATACAGTATCTAATCTTCCATCTAATCCGATTTCTTTTGCAGCTTCAACATATGCTGCTACTGCAGCCCCCCAGCCTTCAGTCATGTTTGTTAATAGTAAGTTTCTAAATCCTCTTCTCTCTGAGAATTCTTGCACTGAATCACTGATTTCTGGTTTAAGATCTATTCTATGAGCATCTTTATTTGCTAGCCAGTCTAATACCTGCGGAAGTATCTGTGCAGTATTGCCGATAAGCATTCCTCCGCCTCCACCATACATTGTTTTTCCGCCCCGTGGCGCATTAGCATGAACATCTCCGAAAAGAAGTGCGTCTAGTGTCTTGCCCTCTGCAAATTCGATTGGGCTTATATTTAATGCAGCGGCTGCAAAGCCTTTTGCTGCTGTCATTCTATCTCTTCCATTTGCTTCTATGTCTTGTGTTAATGCAAGTGCTGCTCCAAATACATCTTGTTCAGTGAGTATTTTAGCATCTAATCCTATTGTGATTGTTTTTTTACTGCTGCTTAGCGAACCTGCAAATCTCTTATAGGCCTCTAAAAATTTCCCGCTCAAACCTATGTGACCTTTTACACCATTATTTAATCTTAGTGCTGCAAGTGCAGTTACTCCTCTCTGTATTTCTTTGTCAGTCACGCTTGATAAATCTGAATCAGCATATGTTCCATCTGGATCATTTAAGTTTTCATTTAATGTTACAGACTGCACGCTTGTTTCAGTTTCTTTGTCATTATAGAATCCTGATGTCCTCAGCAAGAAATCTTTGAGTTGAATCTCTGCCCAAGCACTGATGCTAGTTTCTTTCAATATATTTCTTACATTCTCTGTCATTGTGACCCTGAAGTTTGAATCTTCTGTCACATCTTCTAAGTATTCCCACTCTGTTCCAGAGGTATCTTCAAAAAAGCCCCCTATTTTAACAGAATTGATGATATCTGGATCCATCTTAAATGCTAGGGATGGCAGTGCAGATAATTGTAAGTCTAAGAAAGCAGAAAGGCTTCTCAAATTTTGATCATTTCCTGCTGCATTAACCCAGTTTTCATATTGTCTTAAGAATTTAAAATCTAATGCATCTGCGAGTTTGATTGAGCCGTGCTGAAAATCTCCAGATCTGTCTTCTGTCAATGCTCCGCCACCAATCTCTATTAAAGAGCCATATTTCTGCCCCTCAAGTAAGTCACCAAATCCTTGCAGGTTTGAATCATCTACTGGTTTGTCTTTTATATCTCCTTTATCTTTAAGAGGATCTTCAGGTTTGTCATCAGGTTTATCTTCATCTTTTGGCTTGTCATCATCTTTAGGCTTTTCCTTTGGTTTTTCCTTAGGTGTTTCCTCTTTTGCTTTTTTTCGCGCAGCCTCTAATTTTTTTTGAAGTCCTGCTCTCTGTGAACCATATTGATCAAAAGGAAATAATTTTTCTGCATCTTGCAGCAATGCTACTGCTTCGTCATAAAAGTTCGCTTGCTGTTCTGGTTTCTCAGAAGCCTCTGCTTGTTCTATTGCAACCTCTATTGCAGTATTATAACTATTCAATTCGCTCAATGGATGATGTTCTTTTTTTGATTTCTTAACTGCCGCGGTTGCTTCAGTAATATATTTTTGAAATTCATCTGTAAGCATCAAGCCAGGATTTTGTTTTGCCAGTGCAAGTCCTCTTTTTGCAACCGTCAACATCTCTTCCGAATACTGTGTTCCTTTAACAAAAAATTCTGCTTCTGAAAGTTTTTCATACAATGTTTTTTCAGCACGTGCAAGGATTGCGATTTTATCTTTACCGCTTACTTTGCGGGCTTTCATAACTTCGCTTTGATAAGCAGTTCTTGCTTGCAATTCTCTCTTCTGCATCTGGGCATAATCTCTTGCAACAGAAGCTATCCTTTTCTTTACATGAGAATCACTTACTTTTTTCACCAAATCATCCAGAACATTATTACGGTCTTTGTCAGATATAGTTGGATCTCTATACGCAGTATCGATTATCTGAAATATTTGTTCATCTATTCCTTTGCCTTTTGAATTTGCATATGCTTTTTCATAACTATTAACTAGAATTTCAATAGGGGTTGGTTTTTTTGGCGCAGGCGCTTCTTGTGCATTTGCTATTCCAGGCATATATGCAATAGCAGCCAGCGTTAATACTGCTCCAATATACTTTGCTTTTCTCCCTAGAACTCTGCCTGTCTCTTTAATATAATTAAATACCAATATTGTTCCCCCTGCGCTTGCTAAAACTCTGCCTAATATATAAACTTTTCGATAAGTGAGTATTTTAAAGTAGTGAAACAGAATTTGTGTCTTTTTTCGTCAAGAACAAGTGATAATTAAAGATATGTGTATAGCACCTAGCGAAGTTCTCAAACATACAATACAATTTAAAACAAATCTGGCTCTAATCAACAACCGAAGCGAAACAAAGCGTGCTATGCACATACATTAAAAGGTAAAAAAATAAGAATTTATTAGAGAATTTATTCGTCAGCACTCCAGGTTTCTTCATTATCTGATTGGCCGATATCTTCCTCTTCAGACTCATCTTCATCAATATACTGTCTGAATTCTTCCATGTATCTTTCTTCCCCAGAAGATTTTTCAGGAGTCTTTTCTTCCTCTTCATCGTCCATAGGAATCTCTAAAAGAACTGGATCTTTTTTTTGCACTACTTGATACCCTTTTTTAGATTCACGGGTTTTTTTAGAAGTTTTAGCCTTCTTTTTTTTCTTAGACTTAGTTTTTTTCTTGGTAGTCTTTTTCTTAGCCATCAATAATTCACCTCAACTCACCAGTTTCGTCCTAAACAAAACCTGTGTTAAGTTATTGCAGTCTATTTTTAGCTCTTCTGCTTGGCCGGGCCTTTTCAGCACCTAATCCTTTGTGCCTCATGCCTCTTACTTTGGTACCTGCACTTGTCAAGCCTCTGTAAACCCTGCGTTTATGCTGTTTTTGAGAAATCCAACCAAGGTCTTTATCTTTTACTATTGCAGGATGTTTCCTGTCTACTAAAATTACTTCATACCAGAAATGCTTGCCGTCTTTAGCTGCTTGGTATGAGTTAAGAACTTCACAGTTAGGATATTTTTTATTTGCTCTTTCCTCTGCAATTAATTTGTAATTTTTTCGTAATGTTAATTTAGTAGTCAAATGTTTTGATCTTCTTCCGCCCCATATATTTGGCCTAGTATGGCCTCCGCGAAGAACTCTCTGTCTAACAATGAATATACCTTGTTTTGCTTTGTATCCTAAGGATCTAGCTCTATCTAGTCTGGTAGGCCTCTCAATTCGTACTGTAACAGGCTCTCTTCTAAACTGCATTAATCTCTGCTTCCAGACATCACCCAAACTGGATTTTGGCTTTTTCCAAAGCTCCCGTATTCTCTGATATACACCCATGTTATAGCGTGGAAACCGCAGGTGGTTTATAAATGTTATGCTTATCATCGCTATTCCCGAGTGTCGATAAATTTATATACTTGCTGTCACTTCAGGTTTCGTATGAAAGCAATACTAATAACTGCAATAATCGTAGTGGTTATTTTGGCAGTTGGCGTGCCTGTAATATATTATGCAGTCAACTCTGCTGATTCTGGTGTTTCTACAGGAACAATTCCTACTGGCCAAGTCGTTGGCGCAGTAAATCATGTTGAAAAAACAGAACCTATTAAGACAATAGATACTGAACCAGAAGAAGAACTTTCTGCTAAAGAAATGCTTGCTCAAATTCAAAGCGACGATACGCCAGCAGCACCTACAGCAGTAACTAGCGATAAGGTAGGCTACAGTATTAACTATCTTATTGAGCAGAGAAAACAGCAGGCCGAACAAACTTGCCAACCACTGGTTGATGCAGCACAGAAAAAATTAGACGATGCAGAAGCAGTAGCTGAATCAAAGAAAGAAGCATATGACAACGCAAGAGATGATTTAGATGACGCAATCGATGCAGAAGAAGATGACGATGTAATCGATGATGCAAGAGATGATGTAGAAGCAGCAAAGAAAGCGTATGAAGATGCTTTACAAGATAAATTCTCAGCTAATGAAGATCTTGTTGATGCAAGAATAAACTGCGTAGTTTAAATCGTATTTTTTTATTTATTTTTTACAAAAAATGCTTATTTTTTGTGAATTTGGAAGTTTTAAGGCTTCCAATTTTTACAAACTTTTTTATACTAATTAGTCTAATTTCTTATCAAAGAGGTGAAATATGCATAAGCAAGCGCTCATAAGATTTGCAGAGATTGCAACTGGTTTTGATGACAATGAAAAACTAAAGCTTATTCTATTTGCTTCAGGCATAAAACCATCTACTTATGTTATTTTGCGGGTTAATCCAAACAATCTCTCTGAAAAATATCGTTTTGAAAAAAGACTAGATGATTTAGGCATTGTTTTTGTCGCAAGCAGACCGCATGCTTATGAAGAGATTGACAAGATAGCCAAGAACAAAATAAATTGGAAGATTCAAGGAGTCTGGATAGGATATGATTTGTTTCAAAACAAGAAAGGCTTGGCAGATTTCAAGAAATATGTTGCTTTTGTAAGAAAGCATAAGCATAAAGAAGCTGATAAAGTTGCAGGAAAACTATATGGATATCCTTCTTGCTGTGTAAAAGAATATATGAAAGAGCAGAACAAGGATTATCTCAAGAAAAAATGCTCGTACTATAAATACTACAAAAACTTGCATGATGTTGAGAGAAAGTTTCCATTCATCATTCACACTGCCTGCTCTGTAAAATGCAAAGAGAGCAGCAAGCTTAATACAAAATACAAGAACGCAGTTAAGAAATTTGCTCCAATGTTTTACAAGAAGTTCAGCAAAAAGAAAGTATACACAACTGATTTGATTGTTGACACTCCTTCAGATATTTTCAAGAATGGTAGATCTATCTGGCCTGCAAAAGACGGTTTTGAGTACACAGTCATTGCAAAAAATACTTTTAACAAGCATCACTATATCTATACTCACCTTACAAAGAAATTTTATGATTTTGGCACAGTTCTTGATGCAAAAGTCACTATGCAGTATCGTTTTGCAGATATTAAGATAAAAAAGGTGAAACGCGAAATTAAGAATCTGATGCATATCAGGAAGTTTTTTGTTATCGGACGGTCTTATTGAAAATGTTGTTTTCAAAACTTGCAGATGTGTTTGCAAAATTAGAAAAAGTTTCTTCAGGAAACAAGATGCGCTTAATTCTTGCAGATTTTTTCAAGAAAGTTCCTAAGTCCGAGTTGGACAAAGTTATTTATTTCACAACCGGCCGTATCGCCTCTCAGTACGAGGATGTTGTTATTAGTATGGCTGACAAGATGGTTCTAAAATCTATTGCTCTTGCTTCTAACAAAGATAAAACAGAAGTCAATAGACTGTTTAAGCAGAAAGGTGATGTTGGTCTTGCCGCTGCAGCACTATGCGGAAGGAAGAGAAAAGAATTGACAGTTAACTGGGTGTTTGATAGTTTACAAAAAATTGCAAAAATGTACGGTCCTGGAAGTCAAGAGAAAAAGATAAGAGATTTGGCAGGATTATTCAGAAGCGCCTCTGCACTTGAAGCAAAATATATTGCTCGTCTTGTTTTAGGCACTTTAAGATTAGGTATTGGCGACATGACAGTATTAGATGCTTTGAGTATTGCTTTTACTGGTTCTAAAGAAGCCAAGAAAGAATTAGAACACGCATATCATATCTGTCCTGATGTTGGCATCATTGCAAAGACTCTTGTAACCCAAAAGATGAAAGGCATTCGTTCAATTGGTGTTGTTGTTGGACGGCCTATCCAGATGATGCTTGCTCAAAGAGTAAAAAGTATTCCAGAAATTTTTCAGAAGATGCAGGGCAAGCTTGCTGTTGAGGAAAAATATGACGGCGAGCGAATGCAGGTCCACATAAAAAATGGCAAGGTCAAGATTTATTCCCGGCGTCTAGATGATATATCTCATCAATTTCCTGACGTGATTAAAGCGATTAGCAAGAATATCAAATGCAAGTCTTGTGTTATTGAAGGCGAGTGCTGTGCAGTTGATAAAAAAGGTAAACTGCTTCCATTTCAGACCCTGATGCAAAGGAGAAGGAAACACGATATTGAAAAATACATCAAAAAGATTCCGGTCTGTCTATTCTTATTTGATTTGTTGTACCTGAATGGAAAGTCTTACATCAAAAAAGAGTATCCTGTTCGTTATGCTGCCCTAAAGACTGTTGTCAAGAAGTCTAAGAGTGTTTGTTTAGCTAACAGCATTATTACCGATGATGTTAAAGTTATGCAGAAGTTTTTCAAAGAGATGATTAATCGCGGTTCTGAAGGCATAATGGTCAAGTCTCGTGGAAAAGATTCTGTCTATAAAGCAGGAACTCGTGGCTGGCTCTGGATTAAGTGGAAAAAAGAATACATGAAAGGAATGGTGGATACTTTTGATTTAGTTATCGTGGGAGCTTTCGCAGGCCGCGGTAGAAGAGGAGGTTCTTATGGTTCTCTTCTCTGTGCAGTCTATAATAAAAAGAAAAACAAATATGAAACTTTTACAAAACTTGGCACTGGCTTCACAGATAAACAATTAGCAGAACTCCCAAACAAACTAAAAAAATACATAATCAAAAACAAGCATCTGTCAGTAAATTCAAAACTAAAACCAGACATTTGGTTCACACCTGCAATTGTCGTCGAAGTCCTCGGAGCAGAAATAACAAAAAGCCCAATCCACACAGCAGAAGGACTCGCATTAAGATTCCCTAGATTCTTAAGATACCGTTCTGATAAATCTGCTAAGCAAGCAACCACTGTTAAAGAAGTTGTTCAGATGTTTAAGAAATAATATCACTTCTTCCCAAACCTGCGCATTCTTTCTTCTAGGCGCTGTGCTTCTCTTGCTTGATTTACAAAATAATATCTGTCTATGTCTATTGATTCTCCGACATACAACTCAGCATCCCACACAAAATCATAGGTTGTTTCGGCTTTAAGCTCGTCAACATACCCGCCTAAACTACAGGAAATATACGCCTTGTCTTTTTTATATTTTGGCAAGTGTTTTTCAAGCAAATCAATTACTTCTTCTCGAATATCTGCATCATAAGCAGAACCAACATGTGGAGAAACAATAATAGTCGTTGCATTTGTGACCTCAAGTCCTTGTTCAGTTACGTATTTCTTGAACCATTTAACATCATCTCCCCCAGGAGCATTTTTTGCAAACTCTCTCTGTTCAGGGGTTAGAAAATCTTTGACATGTCTAACTAATTTAATACCAATCTCTTTCAAATCGCTATTGCCATCTAATCTTTCTTTAGCAAAAGCCTCAAGTGGTTCCTGTATCTGCTGCCATATCTCTAGAATTGTTCTCGGGTCTTCTGCAGTAAGCACTGACTCTGAATAAGTGCTGTTATCTTTTGGATAAGACCGCCCGATTGTAACTCGTGAAGCAGGTATTTGTTTCTCTCCATAAAACGGTTTTAGAGGTATCCATCTTGCTTCTTCATATGAAATGTCTGCAACTTGTTTTTCAATATCACTTAATTTATGGTCTGCAATAAAATAATCCACTTTTTGGTATTCATCATAAATCACGACTCTTTTGTCGCCTAATTTCTTGCCTTTCATTCTATCAGAAAAGCTTCTTGCAGGATCACTATAGTGATGATTCATCATCACTAATTGTGCTGAACTTGCAAATTCCCTGAGTTCTTTTTTAGTTAATCGTTTAGCATTTTGTAACACAAATCGCTGATATATCTTGCCATCTTGTGAATAGAACTTAGCATCAGGGATATCTGTGATATCATGTGATTCAACTTCTCCAATCCATCCTTCACATTTGCCTAGGATATGCTCTTTGTTTAGCAAAGTGTCCCAAAACGGCCTGTCAGATCTCACAACAACTACTTTGTCATCTTGTACATCTAGCTTATCATTTTTTAAAGATTCAAGCATGTCTATTGTTTTTTCCAGTCCCTGCTGAGACCCAACTACCTCTATGAACTTTTCCCAGTTCGGTCCTCTTTTTTCAGGAAGGTTTAATTCTTCTTCAGTTGGATGATTATAAAGAAAAAATTGATACATTTTCAGAAGCGCAATTTTATTTGTAATGTTTACTAATCTATCTGCTAATTCTGGTGATTTCTGTCTAAGGTTCTCTTGCAGAGTTTCAGGTTTTTCAACAACATTGCCTTGTTCATCAAGAAAATATTTCATACTCAGAATAAAGCTAAAGAACCTTAAAAAGCTGATGTAAATAAACTCACTGCTCTTCCAAAGGTATACCGCTTCTTTCTAAGCAATCCAAACAATAACCATGGGTAAAACGTTTATAACCTTTTGTTAATATTTCTATTTCGCCTTCTCTCGGAATCCATTTACCATTTGGTCGTACCGCACTGCAGTCTGAACAATAAGGAAGAAGCATACCATATTTGCGCATGATTATCAATAATTGAGATGTAGTAAATCCTTCTAACTCTTCTTTTTCAGGGAAAAGGTGCTCCATACTATACATTCTATTATGATTAGGATTTACCTCTAACACTTCCTGGATTCTTTGTTCTACTAAGTCATCTAATTCCTTTATTGTCTTCATGTCTTCACCTACTAAAGACTCTAAAAAAAGGGAGCCCCTATATAAACATATGTTAAGTAGATTAACGTACAATATAAAGAAATAAGTTAAAAAAATAAAAATTTATTCACAACTTATGTTTGCTACTTGCTGCACAACTTCATCAATTTTTTGCGAAAGTTTTGCTTTTGCTTCTGGAGCTAAATCATATTCTTCTGCAAATACCGCAAGCCATTCTTTTAATTGCCTTATTGCTTCTGCAGCTCCTTTTACATCTGGTTTATCCATTTTATCACCTTTTAATATTATACTCTAAACGCCGGAATACTAATATAAAAGCTTTTCTGAACTCAAGACCAATGATTTCAGACATAGTCTTAAAACTCACTTGCAAAAGAAAACAAATCTGAAACAAAATCAATTAAAGAATCAAACGAAGCGCACTATTGGAATTAATATGCTACTTTTTGGCCCTGCAGTATTGTACACTTGCAAGGAAGTTTTCTGCTTGCTTTTGTTAATGCAGTTTTTCCTAAAGTAAGATCTTTTTTATTTATTCTTGTTGAGAATACTGCTTGTCCTTTTTTCAGTCTTGCAGCAATACCAATTACTTTACCAAATGAGTGTGCCATACCAGTACTCATTCTGTCTGCTCCTGCACCCGCAGCTAATGGATTTTCTCTTAGAACATGATGCGGATATACTCTTACTTTCAGATGATATCCTGATTTTCCCAAGACTTTTTCCAATGCTCTATTGCAAGTCTGTCTTGCTGCTTCTAGTGCATTATCTCTTATCTGAAGGTCTGATCTTACGACAAGATGCAGTGATGTCTCGAATTCTTTTGTTGCATTGCCCATATCAAATCTAACAACTCTGCATACAGGTTTAGCTCTAACAAATCTCTGCTTCTTATACTTAGAAAACCTTGTGTACGGTCTTTCAAGTTTCCTATAAGCAACTGCTTTTCTTAATCTTGCCATGGACTAAAGAATTGATGGTTTGTTTTTAAAGGTTGCGTTTTTTATAAGAAATATACATCAAACAAGTTTATAGTCGAAAACCTTCCGAATAACCTACAGCAAAACATATAAAGAACAATTTCTAGATAATAATCAACCAAAAACTTTATATAATATCTTACTTTTCTTACTAGTAAGATGAAACTGCTTGAAATGAAAACCGCAACAATAACAGAAAAAGGACAGATTGCCATACCTAAAGATATTCGCAAGATTGAAGGGTTTAAAAAAGGGCACAAAGTAGCGATTTTAGCATTTGAAGACCATATAGAGCTAAGACCATTAGAACAAGTAAAAGAAAGACTAGATTTCAAAAAAGAAAAAATACTGCCTGCTTTGATGAGCGAAAAAGCATTAGCAAAAGATTGGCTAAGCAAAGAAGAGGAAAAAGCATGGAAAAACTTATGAAAGGAGATGTAATCGTAATACCTTTTCCTTTTTCAGACTTAACATCAAATAAAAAAAGACCTGCATTAATTGCAGCAGCATTAAAAGGAGATGATTTCGTTCTCTGCCAGATAACAAGCAAGAGCAAAAAAGACAATTACGCAATCTCACTATCAAATAAAGATTTTGAACAAGGCAATCTATCAATACCAAGCATGATAAGACCAAACAAACTATTCACTGCAAACAAATCATTGATTGAGTACAAAATTGGTTCTTTGAAAAAGAAAGAAATAAACAACGTATCTGAAAAGATATGTGAGATATTCAAGAAATAAATTTCTAATTGTGGAAATCATTAATTTTCACGAAAATTGGAAAACAAAATTTTCCAAATTCGCAAAAAATATTTTTTGCGAAACATTTATAAAGCAATCAATCTATTTTCTTATATATTATACTTAAAAAGAGGTGTGATAATCATGAATAAATGTCAAAAATTGAAAATTTTTGATCGCTTTCAAAAAAAACCTAGTTTTTTTTCAAAGAAAGGTGCTTTACAGCTTTCTATAAATGCTATTGTTATCTTAATTTTAGCCATCACCATACTAGGTCTTGGCTTAGGATTTATAAAATCTCAGTTCGGTGCGCTAACAGGGCAATTTGGCGCAGTAAGTGCTGAAATAAAGTCCTCATTAATAGAAAAAATCAAAGAATCAGGCGAACTTCTAGTATTCAATCGAGCAGAGATTAATGCAAAAATTGGAAAACCAGAAGAATTCTATGTGGGAATCAAGAACACGGCTTCTGCTAAAGAGGGCGCATCGTCTATATGTTTTAGAGTGGGTGTAAAATGTGTAAGAGCGCTAAAACCAGACAATTCTTGTCCAGGCGGCGAAGCTAGTTTAGTAGGAGGAAAGGACGTTGATGGCATGACTCCGGAATACGGAACTTGGTTTAGCATGTTTGATGAAATTGATATCAAGCCAGGCGATGTTGGAGTATATCCAATAAAACTGCAGATTGCTGCAACTGCTCCAGATACTTATTTGATGGAATTCAATGTCTATAAAGCAGAGAGCGACACTGATTGTGCTTCAGCATCATGGCCAATGGATCCAAGCGACACATACCAGTCAAAACAATTTTTTATCAAAGTAACATAAGGTGATAATATGGCTAAAGTAAAAAGAAGAATGACAGAAAAAGAAGAATTTGAAGTCATGAAAATGGTTTTGGATAAATTCTTATGGATAGGAATGGTTATTCTTGGTGTTGGTTTATACCTTTCAATTACAGATACGTTCAAGACAGGGATTTGGTATATCGTGGCAGGAGCAGTAGTGTTAGTGCTATTTGCTTGGTTTATCATCAAGGAATTTGAGTTTATCAGATGAAGACCAAATTTTTTTTCTTTTTATTATTAATTAGTATAATAGCTCTGCAAGGATGTTCAAAAGCAGAGTGCAAGACAGATGCAGACTGTCTAAAACCTCATTTTACCAGTGTTTGTTTAGATAATAAATGTGTTAACACCCCCATTCCTAATGAATGCGGCAATGGTATCTGCGAAACAGGAGAAACTAAATGCAACTGCGAGATTGATTGCGGAATGTGTGCAGGAATATCTGGCCCTTTCAAATTAAGCTGTGTTGGAGAAGAGTGTGTAGAAACTATTTCAGAATCAGATGTTGAGCAGGTTGTCTCGCTCTCAGATATATATGTAGATAATGATAAATTTGATCTCATCACTACTTACAATAAACCATTTAATGTACTTAAAGATACTTTTAATATTAGAATGCCTGTTCAGACAAGCAATCCAAAAATTTCAGACCGTAGAATAACTAAAGTTGCACTTGTTGGGAAAAAAAACAGGGAATCTGTTCCATTAGCCAGCAAAGATGTATACAAACAGGTTTGGCCTGGTTCTGAAGTGGAATTTGATTTAATTCTTAATTTTCCTACAACCGAAAGTTCCGGCACTTTTACAGATTTAGAATTGCAAGTTACTTATGAATATCTTTTAGGAACAATAGCAAAAAAACCTCTCATGCGGAAAATATATCGAGGTTACACTCTAGATTGGATAAAACCATCTAAGCCATATCCTTGTCCAGAAAGTTGTGATGATGGCAATCCTGGAACTCTAGATGTTTGTGATGAATCAACTAATTTCAGGTGTGAGCATCGCCCAATTCCTAATACTTGTGGCAATTTTATTTGCGATGCAGCAGAAAACCCCTGCACCTGTCCAGAAGATTGCGGACCTTGTGAAGGAGATGCTGGAACACACACTACTTTTGTCTGTGTTAACAATGCATGTGTTGCGCAGTTAAAGTCAGGCGTCACTCAAGAATCTAAATCTCTATTTGATGACCGCAATTTGAATGCATTCCATCTTCAAAATAATTATATTTACAAGAATCCTTTGAATGTCAATACAGACAAGATTACACTAGAGTTTAATTTATACAACAAAAAAGAAGACACTAGCGACATCAAAATAACCGCAATAAGATTGTTTGATCGTACGTTAGAGATTGCTTCTGCTTCACCAGATCTAATTTTGTCTTCTGTAGGCGAATCTAAAAGCACACAGTTAACCATTCCGTTACAGCATGTTCCAGAATCTGATCCAAGTCTCATCTTGAAAGTCTGGTATGAATACACTCAAAACAGTGAAGTCAAAAAAGGCAGTTACACTAAGCCGCTTGGTAAAATAACTTTGATAAGTCCAGGTACTAAAAAATGAACAAAAAGGGTTTTGAGCTTTCTGCAACAATGATTGTCTTGATAATTATCACGATTGTTATTTTTATTGGTTCTATGTTTTTCCTAAAGCAATTTTTTACTGGCGCTGAAGAGATTAAAGGAGAGATTGAGCGTTCTACACAAGATCAGATTGAATCTTTACTGCGTTCTGGCGATTTAGTTGCTATTCCTTTGAATAAAAAAACAATAAGTAAAGGCAATGGCGGTATTTTTGGTTTAGGTATTAGAAATGTCGGAGCAGATAAGTCTTTCACAGTTGCTGCTAATTTCCATAAAGCATTTGAGCCAGATGGAAAGACAGAGATTTTAGAAGCAGATCCTTTTTTCATTGGAGAAAACTGGATGCTATACTCAGAAGGCCCATATAGATTAAAATCAAACGAGCTTAAGCTAATTCCTATTTCTGTCACAGTTAACAACGCAATGGACTACTCTAGCGCATCAACAAAACCAGGCACATATGTCTTTAATGTCTGCGTATTCAAAGGAACTGATTTATATGACTGTGATGTCGAAGCCTTCAAAACACTTGGCTTCCCAGATGAATTATACAATAAGAAAGTGTATCAATTATTTGTAGAAATTCCTGCTTAGGCCATAAAACCGCTGTTTTTAGACATATTTTATTCTAAAGTAGAAGCTCTCAAACGCCCGAATTCCTTGAAATCACCCCCTCTAGAGCTATTTAACCACTATTTAGTAGTAAATAAACAAAAGCTTTATAAACCAGGGGTAATTTAGGGTAATACATGAAACACAAGACAAGTGTAGCTCTAGATGAAGAGACATTGCTTTCTATGAGAGAATTAGTTAGAAAAGGACAATTTAGAAATAAGTCCCATGTTATGGAATTCGCAGTCAAAAAACTGATAGAAGAGGACGAAGATGCAGAATCAAACTGATAAACCACAAGATAGTTTAGAAAGTCGAATCAATCATTTAGAGACATTTGCAGACACAATTAAAAATATATTCCAAGGCAAACCCAATTCGGAATGGAAACTAACTGAAAAACAAGAGATTTTCAATATGCTCTGCACACAAGTATTTGATAAATACGAAGAGTTACTGCAAGAAGCAGCATCTGCAGGAAGCTGCATAGAATCCACAGATTTTTGTCTCGAACTTCTTTTTGATTCTGAAAGATCAAACTTATCAGAATTAATGGAAAATCTATATTACAAGAATCCAGCAAAAAAACCAATACTGCAATCAATTAACACAGCATATGTATCACTACTAGATGCACTTCCACGAGAAAGAGCAAAAGCAAGATGGAAGATAAAAGACAGGGTAAAACAGCTTAAAAAAGATTACGGTCTTAGGAAAAAAGGTCACTTGCTGGTAAATCCTCTTGAATGGGATAAGTTCAGAAAAGATGAAACTGTGCAAAAAGCACATAGAACAGAAGACTTGGAAGACTTTCATCAAAAGATGGGTGATGCTTGGTGGGATAAAATACTAAGCACGCCTTGGCATAGCCAAGAAAGCAGCAGATGTCACACAATAGCTTATTTGTTTGATGATATAAAATTCATTCCATATATTGCTATGCTTGTAGGAGAAGACTGCGCATATTATTCTGAAAAAAGCCAAAATTTCGTAAGAATGATTGAGTCATTAAGCCAGGAAGAATTCCAACAGATTAAAGATATGAAAATTCCCGGATTAGAAGACCTGCTGGATTACACAAAAATATTGATTAATCAAATGCATGATTCAGAAGAAAACAAAGGAAAACAAGTAACATATTTAAGCGTATTAAGAAACCTAACAAGAACTTGCCAGCATTTTTTAGAAATCGGAACTGATCAAGAAAAGCATTTTACATTGAACCTTGCTTTCAATTCATATGTCACAAACAGTTTAAACGATGCAATGCGTGACAGCCTTATTGATTCAATAGTAAAAGGACTTGATTTAAACGACAGCGTAGCTGTTAATTTTAAAGAAAAATATTCTGCAGAGTTCAAAAATCAAATAAAAGAAAGCATAAAGATTAGAGGATCATCCAGTACTGCCAATCTAAAGCAAGTTACAAAAGATCTGCAAAATTTAAGTGATTTTTATGATACTGTAAAGGAATTAAATAATCAATTTGCAGATGACTGGTGGATGCCCTTATTTCTTGCATCTGAAGCAGAAGAATTAGAAAAAAAGCTCATAACCCCAGATAACGAGAAAACCTGTCAGCCTGCAATACATTATCTCAAAGGGCTGGCTCAAGCTGAAACAATGGGATATTTTAGCCATCCAAAGTGGGGAGCCACATTCCAAGCAAGAACAACAAATGCGTTACGAAAAATCATTCTAAATGATGCACTTGTAAGCTCAGCTGAAAACAGATTTCCTGTGGATCTTATTGAAGAATACATGCTGCAAGACTTAAAAGAATTTAATAAATTCATGGAACAAACAGAGGAAGTCATAAGCAATTCAAATGTTCCTGATGTAATAACAAAAGTAAGAGATGGCTTGCGTGACAAGATGATGTCAAAAGAGTTCAAGATACTTCGCAGTTATGATAATACTAGTTTTTTTTCTGGCATAAAACATCTCTATAGTTATATTCAAGTTCTTGATGATGAAGATATAGCTGAAGCATTCAAGAGAAAATTCGATACAAGCACAAGTACAAAAGTGCTTATTAAATTTGCAGATAGTTTAAATAGGGTTTCAGGCTGCAAAGATATTGCAATTCCTTTGTTAAGAAAAGTTATTGAAAAAGAAAAATCTCTTCAAAGAATAGAACACATCAGGCAGAGCCTGGAAGAAATACCCTGCCAATTACGGCATTATATCCAAGAGAGCTTTGACAGGCAGCCAGATGAAGCGTATAATATGATTAGAGAATTCTCACAGCTTATGCCTATACTGAAAAATTCAGATAAACTTAAAGAAAAATTCGAAAGCTGGGTGCAGGATATATTTGAACCGCCAAGATATATGGATTTAGAATACAGAACAAAAGGATTTGTAGTTTACCTTAATCCTGAACAAAAGAAAATAGAAGTGACAATAACAGACAAAGACCTGTTAAAAGACAAGAACATTGCAGATTACTGCATTTTAGCAACCTCCAAATGCTTTGCCCAGCGAAACAAAGCAGATGAACTGTTCAGCAATTTGCCCGGCAATGAAAGATGGAAAAAACAAGAAGCTATGAGACAAAAATATGAAAAAAACAGAGACAAAAAAATACTGAAGTTCGTGAAAATCAAGCAGCAGGCAAAAAGATTTGAAGAAGAACTCGACAGCCTTCCAGACAAAGAATCTCTTTCTGGAGAAGAACTTGAAAAAGTTACAAGGCGCGAGAGATTATTGACTGCACAGCTAGAAGAAAGAAAAAGAAAAGCAAATGAATTGATGGACAAGGCAATAGTAAGTGAAGTATACGACGTAATGGGTTATGCATGCAAACAAGCTCTTGAGAATATTGTAGGAGATATATCAGAAACTCCGAAAATAACTGAAGACTTGGTGCACGCAATAGCGCTTTATTATGATAATTATCAAAACAAAGAACTTTTGAAAAATATGCTTTGTGATGTGCTCAATGGAAATCCACTGGCAGTGCACAACAAGATAAAGAACAGGAAAGCAAAAGCAGAATTCGAGAAAAAAGGAGTTAGCATGGAAGCATGGTTGAGTGAGTTTGAAACAAACTATACTCCTGAAAGAAACATAAAGTTCATAGAATCAAAAGAAGAACAAAGACAGCATCATTTCAAGGAAGCAGTTGATATTTATGAAAAGATGGGCGTTAAAATAGAGAAAAAAAGCACTTATGAAACGCTTATGACAGAATATGATAAGATAAAAGATAGAACCGATATTGATGAAGCTGTTAAAAGAGACTTAAAAACTCAGCTTAGAGGTATAAAGAGTCTTGAAGGCGAGATAGAGGATGAAAACATTAATGATGTAAGAGTGTATATGGAAAACGACCCTCTTAAAGTCTTGCAGATGGGCTCTCATTTCCCTAACCAGAGCTGCCTTGCTTTAGGAAGCGGCAATTCATGGGCCGCAGTTGCAAACGCAGCAGACATAAACAAAAGAGTCATATACATAGAGATGGACGACACAGTAATAGCAAGAAAGCTTGTCTGCCTGAATGATGACGGAGAGATTGTCCAGTTCAGGACATACTCAAACCGGCTTGATCTTGACTTGAACAACTGCTTTGCAGATTATTTAGCTAGACTATCAAAAGCAACAAAAGCTCCGCTTGGAAAAGATGGAAACGTTTCAACAATACTTGCAGAAGAATGGTATAATGATGGAATGGTTCTGCCAGCCACACCAGAGCCAATCAAAATACATCCATTAAGTATGGCAAGTTAAATAAAAAAGAAATAAAATAAAAAAAAGCTCCTATTCAAGCTTTGAGTCTATTACTTTTTTAAAGTTCTCAAACGGTTGTGCTCCTACAACCAATTCATCTTCAATCAAGACACTAGGTGTTCCTTGAACTCCTACTTTCTGACCTTCTGCCATGCTTAGCTTGACTTTTTCAGCATACTTGTGTGAGTCAAGGCATGAATTAAAGTCATCCATATCTAATTCAAGTTCTTCTGCCCATGTTTTTAGGCTTTCTTCACTTAGATCTTTTTGGTTCTCAAAAATCTTGTCATGCATTTCCCAGAATTTTCCTTGGTCATGTGCACACTCAGATGCTTCTGCAGCTAGCTGTGCATGTGAATGGAATCCTAATGGAAAGTGTTTGTAATAGAATTTTGCTTTTCCTGTATCAATGTATTCTTCTTTAATCTTTGCAAATGAATCTGTCTCAAATTTTGAACAGAATGGACACTCAAAGTCATCATATATTACCATTGTTATTTCTGCATCTTCTTCTCCCATAAATGGAACGTCTTCTAAGTCTATATCGTCAACTGTTAACTGAACTGTTGGTTTTGCTGGTTCTGTTGGTACTACTGCTGGAACTGCTGCGGTTGGTGTTTCACTGCCCCCAATTCCAAAACCTTGTGTAAACATACTAATCAATAATAGCACAAATAATACTCCTGCAAGTCCTTGCCATAGAGTTATTTTACTTATTTTTATTTCCCCATCACTCATTATTACTCACCCCAAATGTTAGTATGCCTGCAAAATCACAACTTGCATTTAAACCTTTCGAAATAGCTATTTCAATCCCTTAACAAGCGCTCTCAAGGCCTTTTCAGGATTTTTAGCTTTAACAATCGCAGATGCAGCCAAAACTCCTTTTGCGCCTAGTTCAATAGCTCTTCTCACATCTCTAGAAGTACGTATTCCTGCCCCAACTAATACTTTAGTCTTGACAGCCTTAACAGTTTTAGAAATCAATTCTGGTTTTGCTTGAGAAACAGAGATTTTGCCGCCAATTAGCGTGTTTGGCTCTACAGCAATATAATCTGGCTTGAATTTATCCAGTGCTTTAGCTCTTTTTGTATTTGCACAGCACACAACTGTCTTTATTCCTGCTTTTTTAGCAAGTTTAATCCTTCTCTGGATTATTTTATTATGTATTGGGTGATCTGAGTGGTTCAATAGTGTTCCTTTTGCTTTTGCAGGAATTGTATCTTTAATCAACTGTAAGTAAACAGGAATCTTTACTGCCTCTGAAACATTTATCAAATCTTGTGCTCGAACAGTGATGATAATTCGTGTTTTTGTCTGTTTAGAAACTTTTTCGCAAATTTTAGCAAGCTTTACTGCATTCTTGCCAATGCCTTGCTTGTATTCCTTAAAGTTGATTAATATCATTTTCCTCTTTTAGATTGTTTCAAACATCTATATTTATATACTTTACCTTTTATATATAACACAATGAAATGGAAATTATTAATCATCACAGCATTTATTCTATTTGTAGTAATCTGGAATCCACAATTCAAATACGATCCTAATTTAGCAATAGTGCCAGATTTTGTTCTTACTGCAGTTGGTGAAAATAAAAATGATTTTGTCAATCAATTGATTGATGATTTTGATAATGTAAAAAATCCTTGGGCAAAAGGAGATAATTTTTTGATTCTTGCAAGATTAGAGAATAGAACAGATTATTACAAACAAGCTTGTGATAATTACCTAAGATACTCTCCAAAAAACACAGAAGAGTCTGCCTTATTATATGAAACTCTTGCTAGTTTGAATTGCAGAGGTAGAAAAATTAATTATTTAAAACAGGCTGCTCACTACTGGAAACAGTTAAGTGTTGAGTGGCGTGCAGATATGCTAGAGCAATTAGCAGATAATAAACAAATTGAATTTCAGTTTGAGACATCTGAAATAAAGCCTAACTTAGATTTAGATGATGCAAACAGTATTATTATTGGAACAACTACTGTTGAAATAAATAACAATGACAAAATTGTAACTCAAACCGACCGCGTCTTAAGAGACTGGTTAGGCATACAGCTTAGACAATCTCCTTTTCAGGGAGAAATACTAAAAGTTTTCTCAGAAAGATTAAGATACACAGAAGAAAGATTAATGGCGCCTGTTGGGTGGCATGAAGGCGGAAGATTAAGAGACATTGCAAGCTTTATCGATATAACTCATATTCCTGCAGTAGGAACTTTAGTTGCAAAAAAAGACAACAAATGGTATGCCAGTGATGAAAACGGAGTTTTCAGGTTTGAAGTCCCTAAAGATAAAGTTTCATACCCTACAACAAGGTTTTTAGCAAGCAATCTAGCAGTCATTGTCGATTCTCATGGAATTAACATGCTTGTTGAACAGGCAGTAAGAAACAATGCAAATGTTGCGATTGGGTGCTGTGACAGTCCTGGAAAAATTAAAGCAGTAAAGTATCTCTCTGACAAAGGCATCTCTTCTTTGTGTTTTACTGACTTAGATTTATATCGTGCTCTAGGAACTGATGTAAGAGCAGTCGGCAGTGCTCCTTTTGAATTCAAGGATAACAAAGTTATTTTTGGGGGTTTGCCTCTGCAAATCTATGCTAATGAAGAAATTGTTGTTGCAGATGCCGACATTGGAAAGACTCACGCCATTTGGTACTATGCAGCTCCTGCATTATACTTTAAGGAAATCAATAAAACATTTCGTCTGAACATACACACAATCCCTATGGATGATTTTAATTTAACAAAAAGAATTTTTGACAAAGCTAGACAATTAGACGCAAGACTTGTCGCATCAAGAGTCTACGAAGCAGAAGACTACAACGAAGCAAAGCAATGGCTCCAAGAATCTCGAGATAATCGTTTAATCTTATTCCATTCTATGTCTTACCCATATGGACTTTTGATTTCTAAAGAATTCAGAGGACAGGTCAGTTTTGACGATCCTAATGTTGTTGTAGGCGAGTAGAAAAAACTGCAATCCTCAATAGAAACATATATATACTCTTTTTCTTAATTTAAACTATAAAAGAGGTAAATCATGAGCTATTTAATCTTAGTAAGACATGGAGAATCCAGATGGAACTTAGCAAATAAGTTCACTGGTTGGACTGATGTTCCTTTAAGTCCTAATGGAATAAAAGAAGCCTTATCTTGCGCAAAAAAACTAGAAGGACTAACTTTAGATATTGCATTTACATCTAATCTCACTAGAGCTCAGGAAACATTACTAATAATTCTTGCAAAGCAGAGATACACTGGTATTTTTTTGCACAATCATGATAAAAACAAAAAACGCTATAACATCTCAAAAAAATTTGAAAAACATGAAATTCCTATTCATTCTGATGAGGCTTTAAACGAAAGATACTATGGAAAACTCCAAGGCATGAACAAAAACTCAGCAAGAAGAAAATGGGGCAAAGAAAAAGTGTTCAAGTGGAGAAGAAGTTATGATATTAAACCACCAGGCGGAGAGTGCCTGAAAGACGTCTACAAAAGAGTAATTCCTTACTTAAAAAAGAGGATTTTGCCAGAGCTAAAAAAACAAAAAGATGTAATAATCTCTGCTCACGGAAACAGTTTAAGAGCTATGATGAAATATTTAGACAAGATTCCAGATAATCAAATCCCATTCTTAGAAATTTCTTTTGGAAAACCAATAATATACAAATACACCAGAGGAAAATTAATTAAAGAAAAACATATACACACATTCAAGAGGCCTTTACACTGGTGATTAATGAACCAAGATTATTCCTATTGCAACAATTATTCCTGCAAACAATGCCAAGAGCGTGTATCTTTTCCCTTCTGCTTTTACTTCTGGCAATAAATGAGTTGCTCCTACATATATCAAGGCGCCTGAAGATAATGCTAATAACGCTCCTAGAGGGGCTCCCTGCATTCTTGAAATAAAAGGGTATGAAACCACTGCACCCAGTGGTGTTGAGATTGCTGCTACAATAAAAGAATACCGTGCGGCCTTGTTCTTGCGAAAACCTCCTTTCAATAATAAAAGATACGTTATTATTCCTTCTGGAAATTCGTGCAATACCATTCCTATTGCCGCAAGAATACCAGTATATATGCTTACGCTGAAAGTTACAGAATATATTATTCCATCTATGAAAGAATGAAATCCTATGCCTATCGCAGGGATTATTCCAAATGCGTGTTTTTTGTTCTTGCCAGGTTCGTCATGGCTATACCCAATAATCAAACCAAATATGTGGAGAAGCAGGAATCCTGCTAATAAATATATAGGACCATGGATATTCATCTCAAAAGATTCTGGAACAAGATGTAGGAAGGATACAGAAATTAATACTCCTGATGCAAAGGCCATTACATACGCAATGTATTTTTTCCCTATACTTGCATGCTTGTTTATCATAAATATTCCTAAAGAAGTTATCAAACATGCTGCTATGCTTGCCACTGCCACTGCTAAAAATGTGTTTGCCATTCTAAATTTTTCCTAATATTTCGTCGATTTTTTCTTTAAGCGCATCTTTTTCCAAGGATCCAACGATTCTATCAACTTCTTCGCCTTTGTTAAAAACAATCAGGCACGGTATTCCTCGAACACTAAATTCTCCTGCAAGTTCTTGATTTTCTTCTACATTCACTTTTGCGAATTTTAATTTGCCTTCATAATCTTTGCTTACTTCTTCAAATATTGGTGCAAGATTCATGCAAGGACCACACCACGAAGCCCAAAAATCAACTATCACTGGAGTTTCTGCTTGTTTCACTTCTTTTTCAAAATTATCTTTGTTTAGTTCTAACATTTTTTATCTCCCTCCGCTTTATCAAGTATTTTCTTTGATCTTTATCTAAATCTGTGAACTCATCTGTTTCATCTTTTATTAGTTTTGATGCGCTTCTCCCAAATGCAACAACCTCTACTCTGCATCCCTGCGCTCTTCTTAAATGCTGTAACAATGGTTTGAAATCACCATCTCCAGACACTAGCACAACAGTATCTAATCTTGGTGCAAGCTCTATTGCATCCATTGCTATGCCGACATCCCAATCTCCTTTTTTTGCTCCGCCGGCAAATATCTGCAGTTCTTTTGCATTTACTTCATACCCTATTTTTGTCAAAGCATCAAAGAACTTTTCTCTGTCAGTTTCTTCTGATTTTATTACATATGCTATTGCTCTAACCAAGGTTCTTCCTTTTACTGCTGCATCAAGAATTGCTTTGAAGTTTACTTTTGCATTATACATAAATTTTCCGCTGTAGAACATGTTTTGTACATCAACAAAAACTCCTACTCTTTGCGCTTTTGGGCTTTTTAGTTTAATTGCCATATCATTTCACCTCGAAAACTAAATTTTAGAGGTTTTGCAAAACCTCTGTTTTGTAAATTTGGAAATTTCTTTAAATTTCCAATTTTGTCGAATTTTTATTCGACATCACCTTTTTTACACAATATTCAAAACCGCAGCTAGCACATTTAACACATCCTGTTTCAGGATTAAATTCTAGTGTTTGTTTCATGCACTTAGGACATCGCTGCTTTTGTGGAGGTATATCTATTTCTTTTTTATCAATAAGCTTTTTCAACTTCTCCTCCATCTCTTTTTTCCAGTTCTCAAATACTTCGTCCATAAGAATTAGCTATAAAGTATAGTATAAAAATGTTTTTATTGTTGAAGAACTTCTTCAAGAACTAAAGTAATCTTTTTGCCGTTTGGATTGGATTTTCTAACCGCTTCCTTAACTAATGCTCTTAATCCTTCAACAGTCTCATGAGAATATTTTTGACCAAGCACGCCATTGGGTCTTGTTTGATACGCAGTGCAATTTCTCTCAGCCATAACTTGTGCTTCACCATCACTACCTGGATAAACTTCTTCTACAAAACGCACAGCAACAGATGGATTTTTTGGGATGCCCATAGCTTCATGTTTTTCCCATTGCTGAGTTTCTTGAACAGAAGACAGAATATCTGCTCTTAGTTGTTCATATGTTTCTCCTTCACAAGAAATGCATGCACTACCGCTTCCTGCAGGTTTAGCTGTCGCTAAATACCATCCGTCTTCTTGCATTGATGCAACATATTCTAAATCTGCCATATGTATTATATCTTGTTTTCTATCTATATAAAGCTTGTGACTAAATTTCATATTCTTTCTCCAATTTTTTTATATATTTTTTATAAAGTTTACCACTTCCTTTAATGTACACTTCTAAAAATGCATAAGGAATATTAATTATTTTTGACAAATGCTGCACTTGCTCTTTAAACACTCCTGGCGAAATGAAAGTTTCTGCACCTTTCTGTCTTTTACAAATACGCAACGCGCGTGGTTCACCCGCACCATCATCAAACTGAACTTTTCGACTATTAGAATGTCCCCCTATTGATTTATATTCTGCATCTGATTGATATTTACTTCGTATGATTTTCAAAGTCCTTTTCTCAAATGTTCTTAAATCTATAAATTTAGGCAAGTTTTTGCTCAGTCTCTGAGCAATCTCTTCTAGGCTATCTTTATCTGACATCGTAGTTCTTATCTCTTTTATTTTTTTATTCGTCTATACTATAGCTTACCAAAAACCAAATCTTCGGCAGTGTGTATCTCTTCAGGCGTATACTGCAGATCCTCAAGAAAAGGGTAGTAATCGCTTGTGAATTGCACGATTTGCCGCTCTAGTGCGCCAGCAGCAGTTATGCGTGAATAGCCAGCGTCTGTTACGTATTCTGTATCTACAAAAGTAAGGTTAAAATCATCTATTTTCTCAACAAGAAGGTCTTTTGGTGCAAATTCTCCTAAGAACAGGCCTTGCTCTCGAAATTGTCGTAAGGCCATTCCAAGTGTTTTAAAGAATTTTTTTTGTTGGGGCGGTGTAAAATTCTTAAATTCATGTAAAACCCGCAGTCCTGGCATGTATTCTGCAATAAATTATCCTTTGGATTCTCTTGCAACAAGATCTGCTCCAGTGACAGAATAAATCAGGCCGATAGGATTTGGTATATTTGCAAAAGTATTCTTTTCTGTGCATGCGATATTTGCTAATTTGACGCTATTGACAAACCGTGTTGCAGGCACAGCATTATATTCGTCTGATCCTAGTTTCTTTACATAGAAATCATCCATTCTCCAGCCGTTCCGTACAAACTTATCAGCACCCTCTTTAAAGATTCTCTCAAAATCTAGCACTTCGTCTCTACAAACTAATCCAAAGCCGTGTTCTGTATTTACTTTATCAAAATCTGGAAATTTCATTTTATTTACCAATATAAGGCAGTCCTATTGCATCCCACAAAGTATTCATTAACTCAGGATGTTCTACTGCAGTATATACAGCTCCTGCTGCCGCAGCACTCAATACTCCTGCTGCAATTTTACTCCCAAATCTCCTAACTACGCCTAAATTTGCTTTTGCATCTCTTAAATTTTGCCAGCTTCTTGCTATTTGCTGTCTTTTTACTGCTTGTTTTTCTTTTTCTTGTGCTGCGGCAGGGTCTTCATCTATATATACATCATTTTCATAAAATTCAACATAATGCGCAAATTTATCTTCTTTATAATCTGTTGGCGAAATATTGTGTTTTTTTAGTTCATTCAAGATTATTTTTGGTGCTTCGCCCTTATGCACTGCTTCCAGATCTCTTAAGCATTCATCTATTGTTGAGTATCTGTCATCTGGATTGTGCTGCATCATTTTCGCCATAACTAAATCCACATACTCTGGTATTTTTGCAGTTTGTTTAGCCTTAAATTTGTTTTGACTTGCCAAAGTGTTTACTAATCCATTTAATTTTTTTGATGCACTTGGAAGTAATGCTTTATAGTGGCCTACTTTTAAATTTGATACTCCTGCATATCCTGCTTTTGCCAAAGGATTTGGGGGCAGGCCTATAAGATTATAATATATCAGTGCTGCTGCAGAATACTGGTCTGCTTTCCAGGTGACTTTTGCTCTCTCTGTAGCACTTCCAGGAACTTGTTCTGGCGCTCCAAAGCCAACTGTTCCAAAAAACGCGCCATTTGCTTGTGTCTGCAGTGTTTCAGCATTGTATTTTTCATCCTGCATTAATCCAAAGTCTATCAAGATTACTGTTCCATCATCTTTTATCAAAAGATTTGGGGGTTTAAGGTCTCTGTGAACCAGGCCTAATGGGTGCAGTCCTGTTTTTAGTATTTTCAGTGCTTGTATGCCTACATCTATTCTTTTTTTGTAACCTAATCTTTTTATTTTTTCATCTGACATTTGATTATCAACTATAGGATAAACTGCAAAATGCATGCCATTGCCATCTGAATCATCACTCACAACAGCTCCGCTCACTAAGGGGTATGCCATTTGAGGATGTTTTCTCGCAAGAAGTTTTCTTTCTCGAACAGGCAAGTGTTTTGTTCCAGGATTTGTGTTATATAATTTTGCAACACAGTTTCCGTCAGGGAAATCTGCCCCAAATTCGTTTTGAATCATTTTAACTAATTCTTTTTTTGGAATCTTTTTAGTATCAAGCTTGTATTTTCTGACTTTTTCCTTCCAAATTTTCCATTTTGCTTCTGCAAGTTTCTCCTCTTTTTTTGCCGAATTTTCTTGTTTTGATTTTGGCTTGAAGATAGCTTCCCGCATTCTTTGCAAAAGATTTTTTTGCACTGGTTTTTCTCTCTTTTTTCTTGCTGCTTCTCTTTTCTTTGCAAGTTTTTCAGCATATGCATAAAGCTCATCTGGCGTAAGTTCTTCTTCAATATAGGTTATTGCTTTCCAGTGCGCGTATATTTCTGCACAGGTATCTAAATTAAAGTCTATTTTTGCTTTAAATGCGCCCCCTTGTCCTCCCACCCCGAATAATCTTTCAGGTATTCTTGTTCCAGCATGTACTGGTATAGTTACGTTATAATTTGTATTTTTTGATTTTATTCTCAAACAAGGTTTTTTATTTTTTTTTGCTTTTTTAGTTCCTCTATCTAAAAGTTTTTCAGCAAGGCTTGCTTCACTAGTAGCAGAATCTTGAGTTACTGTTGTACACATTCCAAACGCAGCTCCGCCTTTGCTCATCTGACTAATCTGCACTTCCAATGTTTTTGGTTCGTCTTTGGTTGTTTTGCTCATTTTTTCAATAACTGCATCAAGGCATACTCTACAACGTGACTTTTGTTTCGAAATAGGCCTTGCTTTAGTTCTGCCTCTATTCTAGATACCAATTCTTCTTCCACTGTTATGCTAATCTTCTTCTTCATGGTAGTATAAAGTAGTATATTGTCTTACTTTATAAAGCTGATGTTTAGTAATCACTTAACAGTAATAATTCTTAAACTAAAACAAAATAACCAAAAAATATATATACTAGTTAATACATAATAGTTATTAATTAATAACAATAAGTGATAAATATGTTACAAAAACTTAAACACGCACCAACCCTAAAAACAATTCTCATGGTAGAAGAT
>Ga0180432_10002394_pt1 | contig 28116 bp, 23 predicted proteins | sample SS_ome_10_FD_132414 | JGI IMG/M metagenome (GOLD analysis project Ga0180432, IMG submission 132414) | Hypersaline lake sediment archaeal communities from the Salton Sea, California, USA - SS_1_MS_2 metaG | ecosystem: Environmental > Aquatic > Non-marine Saline and Alkaline > Hypersaline >... | reverse complement strand
TGAATCAGAAATTCCTTCCCCAGTTTTTGGAGGGTGAAAACAAGAAGCAGTTTATCAACTATCTGCGGACCTGGTGCGACATGGGGGTACCACATATTCAGTTCAATGTTGTGGACAGGGATACGCTTCTCGATGCCCAGAAACACCCTGAGAAGCACAGCAACCTGATCGTGCGTGTTGCAGGGTACAGCACCTATTTTGTTGATCTCAGCAAAGGCCTGCAGGATCACATCATTGCACGGTCTCAACAGGAGTTTTAAAGCATTGAAAAGAAAGGAGGCCTACCATGAGTACCGTATTGAATAATAAAAGCACTGAGACGCCGTGGCCGGATCTCAGCGACGAAATTCGAATGCTGAGGGAGAGCGTCTCGATAAAAGTGTCTCGAAATGTCCGGCAGGGCTATGAGAAAGATGATCACAAACGGGGGATGTACCGGGTAAGCACCAGGCTGAATGTCGTGAGGAATCGCCTTTTGACCGAATCGTACAAGGCTACGGAAGGCGAACCGATGATCCTGCGGCGAGCGAAGAGCACGGAGCATATCCTTAAAAATCTGCCTGTTTATATTATGCCTCATGAGCGTATTGTCGGTCATTCAGGGGCAACGCCGGACGATCTGTTCTATCCCATAGAGGTGAACTGGAAATCTGCCTGGCGGGCAATGAACTCGGATGACGCTCGCGAGATTCTGGATGATGAGGGACGCGCCGAGATGGAGGAGATCGTTGAATACTGGAAAGGCAAAACCTTAAGTGATCTGCATAAGAGTGCCTTTGAGGGGGATCTGGAGAAATACTTCAAGTTTGAGGGAACATTCCTCTGGTCTCTCTTTGACTCAGGGTCAATCCCCAATTATGAAAGGCTGTTTAAGATAGGCCTGAAAGGTCTCAGAAAGTTGGCGGAGGAGAGGCTTCAGGAGGTGATTAACACCATCCCTGATGATTATCTTGAGCAGCATGATTTTCTGCAGAGCGCTTTGATTACTCTGGATGCAGCAGTCGATTTTGCCAGAAGATATGCCCAGCGAGCACGGGAAGATGCTGCAAAGGAAGAGAATCCCAAAAGGAAGAAAGAGTTTGAGGAGCTCGCCAAAATTTGTGAGCGGGTACCTGAGAATCCGCCGGAAACCCTGCACGAAGCCCTTCAGTTCTTCTGGTTTCTCACCCTGATCAAGGGGCAAATAGAGTTTGCCAACCTTGGAGGTGGCGGGCGGCTTGACATTCTGTTTCATCCGTTCTATGAGAAGGATATTTCAGAGGGAAGGATTAACAGACAGGAAGCCGTTGAGTTGATGCAACATCTTTTCGTGCATTTCGAGGAGTCGGGGGAGTGGTTCTCTCCTATGATCACCGGCATCTACGGAGGGGTCCAGCAGCTCGAGGGAATCACCCTGGGCGGTCTTGACGAAAACGGAAACGACGTTACCAATGATATGACATATATATGCCTTGAGGCAGCCAAGGGGCTTCGTCAGCTTCAGCCGACCATCGCCTTGAGGGTGCATAAAAATACACCTGAAGAGCTGCTTTCAGCAGCCACGGATGTCGTAAGAACCGGTGTCGGTTACCCATCCTTTTTTAATGACGAGGTGATGATTCCCCTCATAAATAAATGGGGCACCTCCCTGGAAGACGCTCGGAATTATCATGTGCCCGGTTGTGTGTATCTTGATATTCCCGGGAAAAATAATAATGCACGGCGCGCATCAGGCTATTTTGTGCTTCCAAAGTGTCTCTGGTGGGCGCTGCAGAAGGGCATTGATCCGAGAACAGGCGAGCAGCACGGCGCGCCGACGCCTGACCCTGAAACCTTTACCTGCATCGAGGATGTTGTTGAAGCATATCTCGAACAGGTCAGATTCTTCTTCGGCAAGATGGTAAAGCTGGAGAACACCTCCAGAGGAATCTGGAGAAAATATGCGCCAAGGCCATTTTTGTCGGCAATTATGGACGGCAGTATTGAGCGGGGTCGGGATACGCAGGAGTGGGCCGAAACGACCTCCTCTATTAATGCCTTCAACATCATCGTCGGTCCAACCAATGTGGCTGATTCCCTTGCGGCAATAAAGAAGCTGGTCTTTGACGACAGGGAGCTGACCATGGGGGAGCTCATCGACATCCTGGACAAAAACTGGGAGGGCCATGAGGATCTTCGCCAGAGGGTCATAACCCGGATACCCAAGTTCGGGAATGACGACGACTATGTTGATCTCCTTGCCAGGGAGGTTCACGAGCGCTCAGAAGCCGTCTACCAGGAGTTTACCGATGAGCACGGCGCAAAATGGAGAGGTGACGGGAGCGGTGTATCTGCGACATATGGCCTCGGACCCGGCACCCCTGCCACCCCTGACGGGAGGAAGGACGGCGAGCCCTTTTCCGATGCCACGCTGTCGCCAATGATTGGCAGGGATACCAACGGGCCGACTGCGGTTCTGAAATCCTGCGCGAAGATTGCTCCCCTCAATCAGCTCCTGAATCAGAAATTCCTTCCCCAGTTTTTGGAGGGGGAGAACAAAAAGCAGTTTATCAACTACCTGCGGTCCTGGTGCGACATGGGGATTCCTCATGTTCAGTTCAATGTTGTGGACAGGGATACGCTTCTCGATGCCCAGAAACACCCCGAAAAGCACAGCAACCTGATAGTGCGGGTTGCAGGGTACAGCACCTATTTTGTTGATCTCAGCAAAGGCCTGCAGGATCACATTATTGCACGGTCTGAACAGGAGTTTTAACGCATTGAATAAATAAAGGAGGCCCCAAATGAGCACAGAACTAAGTTATCAGTCAAAACTGTGGCTGAAGCATTATGTTGATGGTGTTCCGGAAAACATAGAGTTTGAAGATGTTGTCCTGCCTGACTTTCTTGATCAGTGGGCAATGAAGCGTCCGAACGTGGATGCTCTTATCTTTATGGGCTACAAAATGTCATTTAAGGAGCTCAAGGACAAGGTGGACCGGTTGGCAACCATCCTTTCGGGTTTCGGAATAAAAAAGGGGGACAGCGTTGCTATCCTCTTGCCCAATGTGATCCCCTGCGTTATCAGCTATTATGCCGTACTGGAGATCGGCGCAATAGTTGTGATGAACAACCCCCTGTATTCGGACCGGGAGCTTGAACATCAGTTTAACAATTCAAGCGCAAAAGTTCTCATTACCTTGGATCTCCTTTGCAAAAGGATGATCAATCTGAGACCAAAGACAGGAATCAAGCAGATCATTTATACTTCTATTGGAGATTATCTTCCCTTTCCGAAAAACCATCTGTTTAAGCTCGTTGCAAAAAAGAGAGGACTTGCTGCGGATGTTAAACCTGCCGAAGATGTATACGCATGGAAGGATATTCTCTCCAAAGCCTCTCCCCGTCCGCCATCGGTCAAAATGGATTTTGACGATATTGCCATGTATCAATATACCGGAGGGACAACAGGCGTCTCAAAAGGTGCCATGCTCACCCACCGCAATATAAGCTATAATGCTCAGCAGTTCACTACGTGGTTCCCATCGCTCAAGGAAGGCGTACAGATATGCATGGCCGCTCCACCATATTTTCATGCTTTCGGCCTGACGGCAGCAATGAACGCATCAATACAGATGGGGTGGACGCAGCTTGTGATTCCAAAACCGCAACCTGACGAGCTTCTTGAAGCAATACGAAAATTCAAGCCCACCGTTCTTTACCTTGTCCCCACCATGTTTATAGGAATACTCAACCACCCGGATTTTGACAAGGTCGATATGAAATTCATTAAGCTGAGCGGATCAGGCGGCGGTGCTCTTCCGATCGAGGTGCTGAAGAAAATCCAGGAAAAGACAGGGTGCCCTTTTGCGGAAGGATACGGAATGACCGAGGCTTCACCGATTACCCACATAAATCCTTTCGGAGGATTAACAAAGCCGGGAAGTGTCGGGATTCCGATTCCCAATACTCTTGCCCGTGTTGTTGATCTTGTAGATGGAGAAACAGATGTTCCCGTAGGAGAGATCGGGGAGATTGTATTCCAGGGCCCCCAGATTATGAAGGGATACTTGAACATGCCTGATGAAACCGCAGAAGCTTTGAGGGGAGGCTGGCTTCACTCAGGTGATATCGGGAAGATGGATGAGGACGGATTTTTTTATGTTGTGGACAGGAAAAAAGATATGGTCATTTCGGGCGGCTACAATGTTTATCCTCTTGAAATTGAGAAGGTGTACTTTGAGCACCCGAAGGTAGCTGAAGCCGCTGCAATTGGAGTACCGCATCCGACCCGAGGCGAGCAGATAAAGCTTATTCTCGTCCTGAAAGAGGGGGAAAGCGCTACTGAAGAGGAGATGATCGAGTACTGCGGTGACAAACTGGCAAAATATAAGTGGCCGACCATTGTCGAATTCAGATCGGAAATTCCCAAATCGGTTTTGGGCAAGATACTGAAGCATGTTCTCCGTGCGGAAGAAGCCAGGAAGTAAAACCGAAGATGTTTATTAAATGAACAATGCGAATATAATCCCGGTGCTGGTTGGTGTTGCCCAGCTTGTCAACAGGGATCCGGAATCAGCCGGTGAACCCCTGGATTATATGCACGAATGCGCCAAAAGGGCTGCCGATGATGCGGGGAACCGGGATATCCTTCGTATTATCGACAGCCTTTCGTTCGTCAATGTGATCTCGAGGAGCTACACGGACGAGCCGAAAAAACTTGCAGAGATGCTCGGAGCCAGCCCCAAAGAGATCATCATGACCACAATAGGAGCCACCGCACCACAGGCACTTGCAAGCAGGTTGTGTGACCGGATCTCCATGGGTGAGAGCGAGATCGGTCTTATCTGTGGTGCGGAGGCCTTTCATACAAGCAGAAACAAACCGAACTGGACAGCTGTAATAGATCCGCAATACAACACATCTGTCACCTTATATGGTGATATGCGGCCGGCAGTCTCGCCAGTAGAGAACAGATATGGTCTCTTTATGCCTTCGGTTATATATCCGCTTTTCGCCAACGCTTTCCGCAGATCTCAGGGAGAAACCCCGAAAGAAAGCATCCTGAAAGACGCAACCCTGTGTGAAAAGTATTCAGCCATCGCAAAAGATAATGATTATGCCTGGTTCCGGGACGGTAAAAGCGCTTTGGAGATTTCAACGGTTTCACAAAAAAATCCGATGATCAATTATCCCTATACCAAGTTCATGAATGCCATAATGAATGTCGATCAGGGCGCAGCCCTCATAATAATGAGCGAAAAGAAGGCCGATTCCCTGAAAATTCCGGAAGAAAAGCGTGTATATCTTATCGGCTGCGGTGATGCCTATGAAAAATGGCTCATATCAGACCGGGTTAACTACTATTCGGCTCCGGGTCTCGATATCGCCTGTTCGAATGCTTTTATGCAGGCAGGTATCGGGAAGGAGGAGGTGGATTTCTGGGATTTTTACAACTGTTTTCCGATAGCTGCCAGGATAGCAATAAAGACCCTCGATTTGCCGGAATCGATCACGCCGACGGTCACCGGTGGTTTACCCTATTTTGGGGGGCCGGGAAACAACTACAGCATGCATGCAATCTGCCAGATGGTGGAAAGCTTACGAAAATACCGTGAAAAGAAAGGGCTTGTACACTCCCTCTCCTGGTTTATGAGCAAATATTCGGTAGGTATTTATTCCGGGACCAAGCCGGAAAACTTCCAGCGCCGCGACCCGGAGGAGTACATGCATGATATAGATAAGAGGTTTCCGGACGTCACGGTACTGGAAGATGCCGCAGGAATATTTGAGATAGAAACCTATACGGTTTCGTATAATCGCTCCGGAGAACCTGTTTCAGCGATTATCATCGCAAAAAATGAAAAAGGCGAGAGACTTTTTGCGGTAAATGATACCGACGTCACCTTGATGACGTCGATGACCATGGATGAACCAATCGGCAAAAAAGCCAGAACTTTTCATGATCCATCAGCCGGCCTGCACCGATTTACGGATATTTTCTAATTTCTTTTAATCCTGCAGCGTTCCGGGCCGCCTGCTCGCCGAAGATATCAAAATGCCCCGAAATCATCCCCCAGATTTCCTTGACTTTTATAACGTATTTTCGTGTACTGGTTACATGGTTATAATCCACGATTATTCACTACTGCATTAATTCTTGTTGATTATTCAAATGATACTCTCGAGGAGGTTCATATGAACACAAGTCGTGACTGGGAAAAGGTGATACGGAGAATCGAGCTCTTAATGAGGCTCAAGTCCTTTCCCATCGCCTTCAAGCTTCTGGAGGACAAGGAGAAGCTCAGTGAGATCCCCTTTATGAGACGGCCGAAGCAACGGGCCACTCTCTGCCAGCTGTACAATATCGTTCGCAATTTTGACTGGACCATCGGAGCGACGGTGGATGATCTCCTGGAGCCGATGTGCACATCAATAATCGGTTTGTCCGATCTCCCCAGCTTTATCAAGGACGGGACATTCCGCAGCATCGTCTGGACCAAAAACCGCGCCGACGGTAAGAAGTATGAGAACTCCATACCACGCATCCCGATGGGGAAATACGAGGCGATAGCAATGGCGCCCCTCGTCTACAACCCATTCGATCCCGATATGGTTCTCATTTACGCCAATCCTGCGCAGATGATGCTCCTCATCAATGCGCTCCAGCACGAAAAGTACGAGGTCATGGAGTTCTACGTTGTGGGTGAGTCATCCTGCGCCGACGCCGTCGCCCGTTGTTATCTCACCGGCAAGCCGTCGCTGACCATTCCCTGCTACGGCGAGCGGCGGTACGGCCACACGCAGGACGACGAGCTGGTCATCGCGCTGCCGGCGGGAATGATGGATCAGGCCCTCAGCGGCCTCGAGGCCCTCTACCGCAAGGGAATACGGTATCCCATAAGCATGGGAGGCGCCGAGCTGGACATTCTGAGCGCGTTTCCCGAGTCCTATGCCCAGGCGCCGCTCATTGAGGCGCTTCGGGGGAACGATAATAGGCTGCTCATCGGCGTGACCGGCGGAATCGCCAGCGGGAAGAGCACCGTTTCAAAAATGCTCGAGGAGCTGGGCTCACCCGTCATAGACTTTGACGTGCTGAGCAGGGTCGTGGTGGAACCGGGAAAGCCTGGCTGGCAGGAGATTGTCGATTACTTCGGCGAGCAGGTCTTGAATGATGACAAGACGTTGAACCGAGAGAAGCTCTCGGATATTGTCTTCAAGGATATGGAGAAGCGCAAAAAGCTTGAGAGCTTCACCCATCCCCATATCGGCGAGGAGTTCGTCAGGATGGTTCAGGAGTATGTCAGCGAGGATCCCAATGCGATCATTCAGGTCGTCATACCGCTCCTGATTGAGATAAACCTGCAGGCTATATTCCATGCTCTTGTTCTGGTGTACATTCCCGAGGAGGAGCAGATAAAGCGGCTGATGGATCGGGAGAAGATCGATCGGGAGACGGCATTGGACAGGCTCAGATCGCAGCTCTCCATCGAGGAGAAGCGCGGGTACGTCGATTTTATCATTGACAATACGGGGACGGTTGAGGATACCCAAAAGCAGGTCAAGGAGCTCTGGGGGAAACTCAAGGAGCTTCAGAAGAGGAGGGATTGATTCAATGGCCGATATACCGGTATATTTTCGAAACCGCTGTACCTGCGTGGAGGTGGTTGACAGCAATACGCTTCGGTCGTCCTGCCGCCTCCATGACACCCTGACCGACGCTTTTGTCGAATTGACGGCAACATTGCCCGACATGGAGATCACCGATATCTTCGGACAGGTGACGAGAACTTATCGGGACGAGTGCCGCGAGTTCAGGCCGGATGCCCTTAAAAAGGTGATCGGCGTTCGCATCGGTGCCGGCCTGCTGAAGATACTCAAAGGGCTTCTCGGCGAGTCGAACGAGTGCATGCAGCTCTCCTTCATGGTGGAGGAATGCTGCCACGGGGTGATCCTTTCCCTGAACAAGGATATGCTCATGCCGCTGGCGAAGTCGGGCGTGGAGCCGACGAAGGAGCTCTTCGCCGCAATGGTGAAGGAGAATATCCGGTTGTATAACCGCTGTGCGGCCTTTGCGCCGGGAAGTCCCATTGTCGAGGGAATCGAGCCACCATAAGCGTGGGGGAGAATAATTGCCCGGCGTTCATCGTTTGTTGTTGAAGAGAGAGGGGGAGTGAGACGATGCTCAAATACATGCGAAGCAAGCTCATAAGCATCATGCAGCGGGGGAGCGATCTCCTCATCGTGCATGGTGTTCTTGATGACGATGTTTACAACCTTGAAATTGATGTCAGCATAGGTATCCAGGATCTTGAGATTAAATCGCTCGAGGGGAAGTGGGGACGCTATACCAGTCCCGAATGCCCGCGCGCCATTCCCATGTTGCAGGAAGCGGTTGGTTATCAAATTGAGGCGGATGATTTTGACCAGAAGGTTCACAAGGTTGTTGGCCGGAAGGCGTGCCGCCATTTTGCCAATCTCCTTCTGGAGTGCTGCCATTCGGCAAAGGAAGCGGTGATGCTGGTGCTCTGGGAAAAGGAGAAGGAGAGCAATCCGGAATTGAGCTTTGACGATTATCGGGCGGGGCGGAAGGTCGTTTCTCAAAAAAAGCAGCCGGAACCGAAAGCGAAGGTTGAAGTCAGAGCGCCTCGCGAGGAGGTGGTTTTTGACGAGCCGGTGCCGATACAGAAACATACCTCGGACGGTTTCATAATTGATATTCACATGCATACCTATCCCGCTTCTCAATGCAGTATAATATCGGTGGATGATATTATACGCGAGGCAAAGCACATCGGCCTCGATGGGATCTGCCTGACCGATCACAATTACGTCTGGTCTCCCGATGATGTTGACGAGCTGCGGCAGCGCCACGGCTATCTGGTTTTGCGGGGGAACGAGATTACGACCGATCAGGGTGATGTTCTCGTCTTCGGTCTCGAACGGGATATCAAGGGAATCATTTCGCTCGAAGATCTGCGGAAGGAGGCTCTCGCCGCCGACGCCTTTATGATCGTTGCTCATCCCTTCCGTGGATTTCTCACGTTCGGGCCCGAGCAGGTCGGGCTCACGCCGGAGAAGGCGATGGAGCGACCGATGCTGAAGCTCGTCGACGCCGTCGAGATTTTGAATGGCAAGGTTACCCCTCGCGAAAATGATTTCGCGGCAAAGGTTGCAGCGGGTCTACACATGAAAACAACTGGCGGGAGCGATGCTCATGAGCGGGAGAACGTCGGCAAGTATGCGACGCAATTTCAGAAAAAAATAGAGAATGAGCAGGAGCTGCTCGCTGCCCTGAAGGAAGGAAACTATCGGCCTGTCTCATTCCGAAAGGAGATGGTCTCGGGATTGTAATAGAACCGGCGATGGAGCAGAACGGTGATGATGGGTATGGCGATTGCCGAGAGGCTCAAAGCGCTGAAGGATAACGGCACTATCGTTATCGGCTGTTTCCCCCTCTATCCCCCTGTTTACAATGCACATCCCGGCCGTACCTCCGGAGCGGACCGGCAGCAGTGCATATTTGCTAAATTAAAGTGCACTTCTGATAGACTCTCTTGGGAAAACCTTTGCACGCTCCTTTTCGAATTTGAAATTCAGAGAGAACCTGGCCACTGCATGGCGCATTCCGGAAAAGGCTCGTAAGGCTTGATTATATACATGCATTCTTATAATTCCGAAAAAGTTCCTGATACAAGGGAGAAGGGAATTCCCACTATCCTCATCGGTCCGGGAATCGCCGGAACAGCTCATACTCCCGAGGAGCAGCTTGGGCTGGATCGGTATCTTGAGGCGATAAGAATCCAAACTCTCCTTGCAATCAATGCTCCTTACGGGTTATTGTCGATATAGGTGTTGTGTGAGATGCCGGATACGGCACAGTTACCACCCCGCAGCATTAATTTACCCTTGACGATAAATCCAGAGTTGCATACTTTTATTGATTGAGAGCGTGTGATCTGTTTCCGCCTTTATGTGGGGGTTTACGGCAGTTGCTTGACCGGAACAGTTGTTTTCAATCGATGTTGGAGTTGGGGACAATGAACATCTTTTATCGGGAGGTTGATGATGTCTTCATGGTTTACGTATACTGACGAAATTGGTCCTGAAAAGATTCTCTATGTCTATGATCCTGAAGTCGGGATGAAGGGGGTCATCGTTATTGATACCTGGTCGCTCGGCGGTGCCGGCGGGGGAACGCGCATGCTTCCCGATATAACCACCGGGGAGATGTTTGGCCTGGCCCGCGCGATGACCTACAAGTTTGCCATGCTGGATCTGCCGGTTGGCGGATCGAAATCGGGTATCTGGGCCGATCCATCGCTGCCCCCGGAAAAGAAGGAAGCGATACTCAGGGCCTATGGGAGAGCATTGAAGCCCCTCCTCGAAGCGGGAGTCACCGTTGGTCCGGATATGGGGATCGACAGCAGGGATGTGGATGCCATCTGCAGGGGCGCCGGCGTCGAGAGCAAAATATCGGGGCTGAGCCTTCAGGAGAAGGATGGCGAGCCGATGGAGAACCATGCCACCGGATACGGAGTCGTTGCTGCCGCTCAGGCGGCCTGTGAGTTTTCGGGCATTGATATCAGGGGTGCATCCGTGGCACTCGAAGGGTTCGGAAAGGCGGGAGGTGGCGTTGCACGGTATATCGCTGAAGCGGGAGCAAAGCTGGTTGCCGTCTCAACGGTTGGCGGCGCCATATACAATGAGAACGGGCTTGATGTCAATAAGCTCCTCGCGGACCGAAGGGGCAAAGGCGATAGCGCGGTGACCGAATATCCTGATGCCAGAAAGATAAAGCCTGCGGAGCTGTTTCTCCTGCCGGTTGATGTGCTTGTGCCGGGCGCCCGGCCCTCTGTTATAAATGAGAAGAATGCAAAGAAGATTAAAGCGAAAGTCATCTCGAGCATTGCCAATAATCCCATAACGGCGGGCGCCCATGAGATACTCTTCACGCGGAAGATACAGGTGGTGCCCGACTTTATCAGCAACGCGGGCGGAGTGATGGTTGCGGTTGTTGATGTTCTCGGCGGCACTGTCGACGATCTCTTCAAGGCGCTTCGGGAGGTTATTCCCCTGAATGTCAAGGAAACGCTCACGGGTGCCCGGGAAGAAAAGATTCCGCCAATGATGCTGGCCGTCAAGCAGGTACGGGATAAGATAATCAAGCAGCGCAGGAGAGAGGTTGAGACGCCGAGCTTTGAAGAATTGATTGCAATGTTGAAGAAACGCTTGAAAATATGACGCTTACCGTAATAGTGAAGTTGCATCAAATGGTCCGATATTGTTTTTTATCGTTGGGAATGAGACAAACAGAATCCCGCATACAGATGAGCGTTGACAGGGAGGGGCGTCCATGAAGATTTTTCTGAAAATAGCAAAGATTTTCGGTATCACTGTTGCCGCGCTTGTTCTGTTGCTTCTTATCATCTATCTATTCCTGCCGAAGCAGCCCGATGAGATTATGGCTTTTGATGATCCCTGGCGTGTCGATCGCCCCGTTGCACGTGCGAACACTTTTATGGCTTCAACAGGTACACCCTGGGCAACGCGGGCGGCCCTCGATGTTATGAGCAGAGGAGGCAATGCCGTCGATGCGGCGGTTGCAGCACTTCTCGCCCTGAACGTGACCAACGGGCAGGAGGCGAGCTTTCCCGGCGTTGCACCGGTGCTCGTCTACGATGCGAAAACGGGAAAGGTGTGGGGATATACCGGTGCCGGAACGGCGCCGAAAAAAGCAACCATAGAACGCTTCACCGATCAGGGATATGAAACCGTCCCGAGCTTGAACATCTGGGCGCAGCTCATCCCCGCTTCACCCGATGTTATCTTTGCCCTGTTAATGCGATATGGTACGAAATCCTTTGGCGAGCTGAGCTCCTACGCTATCACCCTTGCCGAAGAGGGATTTCCTGCCACCGCGCTCATGGTCCGCGATCTCGATATGAACATCATCGAGCGCTTCGCCTATTATATTCTCATGCCGTATAATGTGCAGGTGTACCTCAAGGGTGAATGGTGGCGCCCTCTTCATCATAAAGAGAAGTTTACCAGGCCCGATCTTGCGAAAACCTTCAGGGAAATGGCCGCCGCCGAGAAGAGAGCTTTTGACCAAACCGGTTCGCGTGAAAAAGGGCTTCTCGCAGCACGTGATTACTTCTACAGGGGACCTCTTGCCGAGAGGATCGTCGCTTTTCATGAAAAAGAGGGGGGGCTCTTTACCAGGAAGGATCTGGCGAATTACCGCGGCTCTTGGGAGGAGCCGATAACCGGACGTTTTGCTGAATACACCATCTGTTCCAATGATACTTGGTGCCAGGGACCGGTGGTGCCCCTGGCGCTTCAGATACTTGATGGCTTCGATCTCAGATCAATGGGGCACAATACGCCCGAATACATACACACGATTGTTCAGGCTATCGAGCTCGCTATCGCCGATCGGGAGGCATATTTCGGTGATCCGAGGTTTGTGAAGGTGCCTATAAAAGAGCTGCTCGATCCTGCCTATGCAGTCGAGCGGAGAAGAGCGATGACCCCGGGGAGAGCCTTTCCCGAGATGCCGGCAGCGGGAAAGCCGGTCAAGGATAAGGGAGCCCTGAGATCTCCCGTTGCAGAGGAGAAGTGGGAGCTCGCTCTCAACGATTTCAACTTCGGGAGGGATACGAGCTATCTGACTGTTGTCGATGGCCGGGGCAATGCGGTCTCGCTCACACCGAGCGATTTTCCCCTCTCACCCATGGTCCCCGGTACCGGCATGACCCTGGGGATACGGATGGTTCAATTCAGACTCGATCCGGATCATCCAACCGCGCTTCAGCCGGGGAAACGGCCGCGAATCACCCCGAATCCCAGCATGGTGTTGAAAAAGGGGAAGCTCTTTATGAGCTTCGGGACGCCTGGCGGAGACTTTCAGCCGCAGGGGATGATACAGGTGTTTCTGAACATCGTTGTCTTCGGGATGGATCCGCAGGAGGCCATAAATGCGCCGCGCTTCCGTTCGCAGAACTTTCCCGATTCCTTCGCTCCGCATACATCCTATCCGTCGCGGGTGCTCCTCGAGAAGAAGCTCTACGATTCGGTGGGCACGCACCTCAAAGATCTGGGATACGATGTGATCGAGAAAGAGGACTGGGATGGAGCGAATTTCGGTGCGGTATGCGCCATCATCCGGGATCCGAAGACCGGGAAGCTCATCGGTGGTGCCGATCCCCGTCAGGAGTCATGGGCAGAGGGGCGGTGAGATTGATGGGAATATATGCCCGGAATTTCACGAGAGAGACACGGGGTATGTGAAATGAACATGATAATTGCGGTGTTGAACATCGTGACGGGAATCGGCATTATCACTTTCTGGGTACTCTTCTTCACGACAGAGACGCTCAAGCCGGAGGACCCTCCCGCGGGATGGCTCGCTCATGAGCAGTCTTTTGTATTGCCCGATTCGGTATTTGCACTTACGCTTATCGGTGCGGGAGCTCTTCTGCTGCTCGGGGATGCCGCCGGAGAGCGGCTTTCCCTCATCGCGTCGGGGGGGCTTCTCTTCCTCGGTCTCATCGACTGTGCGTACATTTTTAAGAATCGCTCCTTAACGATCGGACAGTTTATTAAAAATCATCCTCACGTTCTCTGGGTTCTTTTCTACGGTCTGTTTCTGGCGCTGTTCTTCATATAGAATACCGCTTGGAGAGCGTGATTTTGGAGGTATACGGTGAAGATTCTCGGTGTAGTTATCCTGATTCTCGTCATTCTGCTTATTCTTCTCTTCCTCTATTTCAATTCGAGAATGATAAGCTCCGGTAATCAGTACGCACCTGACCGGGAGATGGTGGATCATCTCAACTCAATGAAGATCGAGGTGCGGAATGGCATCTCCCACTTTGGCGATGCGAAAATGGAACGGCGCGGTGAGAATATCATTGTGCACCTTGTCGGAACACCCTATGAGATGGGATATCAGCACGGAAAGCTCTTACGGGAGGATATTCTCAATGGAGTGGTTCCTGTTTTTGCCGATCCCATCGGGCACTCTCCCGAGTACCGGGATAAACCTGAGCTGATACGCAAGCTCATAATGAAGTTTCTCGAGTGGAAGGTTTATGCTCCCATCGAGCGAAACACGCCGCGCGAGTACCTCGAGGAGATCAAGGGACTGGCTGACGGTTCGGGACTCGATTATCGTACGGTGTTTATCGCAAATTTTCTCTCCGATCTCTCCATGGCCATGATACCGGAGGTTATCATAAAGAAGGCGAAAGTCCTCAGCGTGCAGGCCGAATGCTCCGATTTTGCCGCCGCGCGGAAGGCGACGAAGGATGGGAAACTCATCGTCGGGAGGAATACCGACTATGGCGGCCAGGGGCGGTGGATGGCGCATCAGACGATATTCTTTTATCACCCCAAGGGGGGATACCGTTACGTGAAGGTCTCAACGGCGGGCATGTTGAAGTGCAACTCGGCGATGAACGAGAAGGGGATTACCGTCGGCGGACACTTTATGGGATTTGAAATTTCCACACCGGCGGGAGTCTCCTTTACCATATTCGAGAACGAGATTATGAGAAAGGCGGCGGACCTCGATCAGGCACTTTCCATTCTGAAGAACAGCAGGAGAGGGGGTTCATTCGGTCTCATGATCTCTGATGCACAGAGCCGTGAAGCGGTGGTTGTTGAAGCTGCCGGTAACCGGCTCGGCATTCGGCATATGAAGGAGAATACTCTTTGCATTACGAATTTTGCAACGACTCACGATCTCAAGGGGGTTGATCTGCTGACGAGATACAACATCATGATGCGGGATCTGATTGGACGGTATAACCGATTGGAGCAGCTCATCGAGAAGAATTACGGGAAGATAACCCCGCAGCTTGCGGCTGCCTTTATGGGCAATCATCAGGATATCATTGTCGGGGAGGAGCGGCCCGTCGGGTATGTTGTCGGAAATACTATCAATGTCACTTCGGTGATCTTTCAACCGGCGGACGGTTTCTTCTGGGTGGCAACCGGCCTGGAGCCGGCCTGCCGGAGCAGGTATCTCGGTTTTGATTTCTGGGCAGAGATTGACAACAAAAAGCCGCGGGTTTCACCCCAAACGCTCAACGGGTATCGGTGGAAGCAGAAATCAAATGAGGAGGCGCTCGGTCATTATATCGAAGCCTATGTGGCATATCTGAAAGACTATCGGGATGCGGAAACCTACATCTCCCTGCTCAAAAAAGCGCAAAAGAAAGCTCCCCGTGAACCGGTGTTCGTTCGTGTGCTGTCACAGATATACATTCATCAGGCTGAGTATGATAAAGCGGTCAAGCTCTTAAGTGCGTCCCTTGACTTTCCACAGGCGAACAATGAGCGCGCTATCGCCTATCTCCATCTCGGGCAGACCTATGACCTGTTAGGAAGAAGAGAGGAGGCGGTGAAAGCCTATGAGAATGTGTTAATTCTTCGTGAAAACTACGGCAAAGACTTTGAAAAGGGCATCAATGATATGGTGTATGGAATGGCCAGGAAATATCGTCAGAAGCCATTTTCGGAGAAAGATATGAATGATGTGCCGATCGGATTCAACCTCGGCTCGGGGCTTGAGTGATATTGTATAAAGTCATTCTGTTTTTTTAATCGCCATGTTCATTTCGAGTATACATACTCGAAGATATTTTCATTCCGGGAGTGAGGGGGAGTATCGGTATCGATAATGTCATTGCGAGTCGCCCCGGGCGACGCGGCAATCTGTTGTCATTAAAGAAAATGACCAATACCCGCTTGATTTGTTGCTTTATTGAGGATTTACAAGGAGTTATCGATCATAAGCAGAGAATTTTTGGTCCGCAAATTACGCAGTAGAATAAAGAAGAACTAATCGTTATAATCCGTGTTATCGTGGATATTATTTAATAAGCTCTTGACATTTTCTGAAATATAAATTAAATGAGCACTTAATGAATTTTTTTTCACTTAACTCTTGGTACCGGCTCTGTCACCTGAAAATATAAATTATGGGCACCTCTAAAAACCAGTATTTACATTGATCCATAAATTGTAAATACTGGTTTTATCAGGCATTGTGCACACAGCAACACGACGTCGCGCATGCCAGCGTGCACAGGGTGTGCAAAACAACGCTGGCCAAGGGGACATCATATCAGTTCTTAGAAGTCCCCTTATGGTAATCACTGTGCATTCGATATCCCCGATATTATCACTGCTATATCGGGTACAGATATATATTAAAATCAGGAGGACAATTTGATGGGTACAGAGAGAGTATTTCCGGAAAAGGGGAAACCGTGGAAAGAGGTGAAGGAGCAGCTCGCCAGGTTCCGCAGCATGGACACCGATGAGGTGCGCGGTCGGCTCACGGTCGACATGCATATGGGGGATGAGGATGTTCATCGGGTGTGCATTGAGGCATACAACATGTTCTTTCACCGGAACGCGACGCTTGCCGAATATGAGGACGGCTCGAAGATAATGCAGCATGAGCTCCTGCGGATGGCCGTCGAGATTCTCAACGGCGGCGAGGAGGGGCGCGCGAACGTCACCTCCGGGGGGACCGAGAGCATCTTCTGCGCCATGCATGCCGCGCGGCAGTGGGCGAGGGAGCACCGCCCGGAGGTCAAGGAGCCCGAAATCATCATACCCTATTCCGGGCATGCCGCCTTCGACAAGAGCAGCCACTATCTCGACATGAAGCTCAAGCGGATTCCGGTGCGGGACGACTACCGCGCTGATGTCAGGGCCATGGAGGCCGCCATTACCCCCGACACCATCGTTATGGTCGGCTCGGCTCCCAACTGGCCCTTCGGCACCATCGATCCCATCGAGGAGATAAGCGCGGTGGCGCAGAAGCACGGCCTGTGGATGCACTCGGACTGCTGTGTCGGCGGCTACATCAACCCCTGGCTGGAGCGGCTCGGCTATCCCATTCCGCTCTACGATTTTCGCGTCCCCGGCGTCTTCTCCATCTCGGCGGACCTTCACAAGCACGGCTATGCGGCAAAACCATGCTCGACGGTGCTGTACCGATCCGAGGAGCTGCAGAAGTACCACTGGGTGCCCGTTGAGGACTGGCCGGTGGGGCACTATCAGACACAGGGCCTGGTGGGTAGCCGGCCAACCGCCGCCGTGGCGGCCGCCTGGGCGGTGATGAAATATCTCGGCGAGGACGGCTATGTGGAGCTCGCCCGGCGCTCCATGGAGGTGAAGAAGCGCCTGGTCGAGGGAATCGAGAGCATCGAGGATTTCAAGTGCGTGGATAACGAAACGCTTCTCATCCTCTTCAGCTCGAAGACGCTCGACATGTTCTCAATTCTGGGCGGCCTGGTTGAGAAGGGCTACTTCCCCTTCGGGACCTTCAATCCGCCGCAGGTTCAGCTCGACGCGGAGCCGATATCAGACGAGCTGTTGAATGCCCTGCTCGCCGATCTCCGCGATATCGCCACCGGAGTGAAGAATGGTACCATCACCGCACAGTCGCTTGCAAAATATGGTTGATATTATCAAGCGGTATCTGTTACTCATAGAGGAGGAGGTGCGATATGAAAATATTTAAAAGGATACTCATAGCTTTTTTCTGTATTGTCATTGTGCTCCTGCTGATTGCGCTCTGTGCGACCAGCTTTCCGTCGGGAAATCAGTACCGGGCTTCCGATGAGAGGCTTCAGGTGCTGGAGAATACGGAGTTACGACCTGTCAACGGGAAAAAGCATTTCGGAAAAGCATGGATGGAGAAGCGTGGTAATTTCTACGTCCTCCACCTCGAGGGGTCTCCCTACGAGATCGGATATCAGCACGGTATGCTCCTGAAAGAGGAGATCGTTAAGGGCGTGGTGCCGATATATGCCGATCCCGTCCATCACGGCAGGGAGAAGGGGTTCTCACTCACGTCATGGCTCGTTCAGCGGTACCTGAACTGGGAGGTGTTTCGCACACTGGAAAAGCATCAGCCGAGAGAGCTCCGCGAGGAGCTGAAAGGAATTGCTGACGGCGCTGGCATATCCTACGAGATTGTATTCAAGGCCAACAACGATACCGCCCTGTCGATGTATTTCATGCCGAGGCTGGTGCAGAGCGAGCTCGCGAAGCTCAAAGCGATGGGAATCGATCCCGGCTCCGGCGCATGCAGCAGCTTCGCCGCAACCGGAAAGGCAACTGCGGGTGGAAAGATCCTGGTGGGCAGGAATACCGATTATCACGGGATGGAAGGGTGGCCGAAATACCAGACCGTCATGTTCGTTGAGCCGGAGAAGGGCTTCAGGCATGTCAAGGTGGGCACCGCGGGGCTCATCATGTGGAATCCCGGAATGAACGAGAAGGGCATCGTCCTCTGTTCGCACCGCATGTTCTACGATGATATGACGCCGGAGGGATGGAATATCGCCGCCTTCACCGATGCGATACTCCGCACGGCGGACAGCCTTGAGAAGGCCAGGGAAATCCTGAAGGGGAACCTGCGCGGCGCTTCCTGCGGCTTCGTGGTTATTGACGGGAAGACGAGAAACGCCTTCGCCGCTGAGGTGAGCACCGGCTCGGTGACGTTCAGGGAGATGGTGCGCGGAAGCGTCGTGATGACCAATATGGCAATGTCTGAGGAAAAGCAGAAGATTGATCTGGTCGTTCGCTATCGTCTTAACGAAGGGGTGCCCGGACGGCAGTGGAGGCTTCAGCAGCTCATCGATGAGCATTACGGGAAGATCGATACGCAGCTCGCAGCCGCCTTCATGGGGGATCACATACAGTATGTCACCGGCATCGAGCGGGGCATCTTCGGCATCGTGGGAGTTACCAACAACGTCAACAGTATGGTCTTCTCGCCGGAGGATTTGAAGCTCTGGATTGCTGACGGGCCGGCACCGGTGTGCAACAATCCGTATATCGGCTTCGATTTGAATGTCGAGCTGCAGGGCAAAAGATCCTCGCTGACTCCCTCGATTCTTGCGGGATACCAGTTCAAAAATCCGAAGAAGCGGCAGGGGATGGAGCTGTACAATCAGGCCTACGCCCTTTACGATCGCGATCCGGAGAAGGTCGATGAGATTCTCTCGATGTTGCTGAAAGCTGTCGAGCTCGATCCCGGCGAGCCGATATACTACCGGATGATTGCCAAGTTCCTGATTCATAAGGGTTCATACGATGAAGCCCTCGCGGCGGTTGAGAAGGCGCTTCCCATAAAGCAGTCTCTGAATGAGAAAGCGCATAACAATCTTCTCATGGGAATACTGTACGATCTCAAGGGCGTCAGGGAAAAGGCTCTTGTGCATTATAGAGCGGTCGATCAGCTTATGCGGCTCAAGCCGGACGATATCTTCGGGGTGAACAGGGTCCTCTGGGTTTTTATGAAGAAGTACGAGAAGAGCCCCTTTACCAAAGAGCAGCTCGGTGATGTACCCGTTGCCATCGGCTTTGCCCAGGACACCGGTGTGGAGTAATCCTTCCTCCCTTTGATCCATTTGGGAAATGGTGTAGCGGTCTAAGGCAGGACACCGCTTCGATGAAAATGGAGAAGTGCGGGACTGATTGAATATTCACCGGCCGTATGGCCGGTGAATATAAACAGGAAGATGCGAATATGGGTCGAAAGAGCAAAGCAGATATACGAAAGCCGGAGATCCTTGAACACTTCTATCAGGTGTTGAGCGAAGAGGGCTATGCCGGCGCGACACTGGAGAAGATAGCCACGCGGATGGGAGTGCATTCGAGCCTTCTGGTGCACTACTTCAAGACCAAAGATGACATGATGGTGGCGCTCGTGGAGAGCATGACGAGGGAGTACGAGCGCTACTATCTTGACAAGGTCGATTCCATTGCGGATCCGGCAGAACGGCTGAAAGCGTCTCTGGATGTCATGTTCGGCCGCGAATGGACGGAGATAGTCGATGCGAGCGTCTTCTACGGCCCCTCAATGGATCTCTGCTTCCGCAACGATCGGATTATGAGCTGCTACCGGAGAATGTACGGCCGCATGAAGGAGGGGGTTATCCGTGAATTAAAACTGTACGTGGAGCAGGGGGTGATACGGAAGATCGATATTGAGAAAACCGCCGGAATCATCATCAGTATGCTGGAGGGACTGCACATTTACCGCGTCTTTCTCGGCGAGAAGCCCTCTTTCGAAGAGCTTTCCGAGTACCTGAAGGAACTGGCCATGCTCCTTCTTGCAGGAGAAAACGAATAAACTCTTGACATATCCCGTTGGGATCCACTTTTATATGAGCAATTTTCGGAATCAGTTGCAGCCGTTGATGAAATCTTTATTATCGAGGAGAGGGAACAGCAATGTTCGAAATAATCGGTGAAAGGATTAATACCTCCCGTGAAAAGGTGCTGGAGGCCGTGGAGAAACGGGATGCTGATTACATCCGGGATGATGTCAGAAAACAGGAAGCTGCCGGGGCGAACTATATCGATGTGAACGCGGGAACACAGGCGAGCGGTGAGATGGATGATCTGAAGTGGCTCATCGATATCGTGCAGGAAGCCGTTGGCGTTCCGCTCTGCATTGACAGCCCCGATCCCGAGGTGCTCAGGATGGCCTTCGACAGGGTCAAGATGCCACCGATGATAAACTCCATCAGCCTGGAGAAGAATCGCTTTGAGCCGATGCTCTCGTTCCTTGCGGGGAGGGAGTGCAGAATCGTTGCTCTCTGCATGAGCGATGAGGGGATGCCAAAGAGTGCCGAAGAGGTTATCGCGCGTGCGGGAAAGCTCATCGAAGGACTTGAAGGAATTGGCATGCCGCGGGAGCATATTTATGTTGATCCGCTCATTCAGCCGGTGAGCACCGATGTGATGAGAGGAGTGATAGCGATGGAATCGGTGCGGGGTATCATTGAACGCTATCCCGGGGTACATACCATCTGTGGCCTCTCCAATATCTCCTTTGGCCTTCCGCAACGTCGAATTATCAACCGGACCTTCCTCTCGGTGCTTATGACCGCTGGACTCGATTCAGCCATTCTCGATCCGCTCGATAATGTCATAATGGCGGTTCTCAGAACCACCTGGATGCTTCTCGGCAGGGATTCATACTGTCTGGAATACATCAAGGCAGTGAGAGCCGGCACCATCGTTTCCTAGGCGGGGGAAGGGGAGGTGAACGCTCGTGACACATCGGGGAGGGCCCGGATCATTCTCCTGGCGGGATTTCTGGGTGCCGGCAAGACCACGCTCCTGCGAAACCTTCTCGCCATGAGCGATATGTCCGGTACCGTTGTTATTGTCAACGAGTTCGGCGAGATAGGGATCGACGGTCTTATTCTCAGGAAAATCGACAACGAGATTGTTGAGCTCCGAAGCGGTTGCATCTGCTGCACCCTCAGCCTGGATCTGAAGAAGACGCTCCTGCGCGTTACCGAGTTTGCTCCCCGGTATATTTTTATCGAAGCTTCGGGCGTTGCGGATCCGAAGCCGATTGCATTACTGCTGCAGGAGCCTGATCTCAGAGAACGGGTGCTCCTCGACCGCATTGTTACCGTGCTGGATGCCGACTGCTGGGAGGCTCATGAGATTTTCGGAACCCTCTTTTACAGCCAGCTCGAGATGGCTGACCTGATACTGCTGAACAAAGCGGATACCCGGGGACGGGAAGAGATCGCTCGCTATCTTGATGAAATGCACGGGCTCTTTCCGGGCTCGCAGATAGTCCCCACGGTTCACTGCGCCGTTGACCGCGAGGCGATATGGTCATCCGTTGATCCTGATCGCTCGCTCCGGCTGCAGGCCGAAACAGGGGATGCCTCCTCCTATCATAATCCGAATGATCACGAAGCGGGAAGCTACGGCTTCATATCCTTCTCCTATCGGGAGGAGCGGCTCCTCGACGATGAATGCTTTAGAAAATTTATCGACGAGATGCCGTGGGAGCTCTTCCGGGTAAAGGGAACGGTGCGAATGCAAAGCGGAACGGTGCTGGTGAACTCGGTCGGGGGCAAAACCGAATGGACTGACTGGGAGAACGATAACGTGACCTGCCTCTCCTTTATCGGCTGGGATATCGATAGTGAAGCGTTGCTCGAGGAGTTGAAAAAATGTGTTATCGAATAAGTGCTGCTATGATCTGAGAAGAAGTAGTTCAGAACACGAAAGTGACGCTCTTTTGAGATTTTCCTGCAATACGATTTTTTATAGTACTCGACCTGGATAATATATAATCGACGGTAATGCGAATGCACGTACTTGACAACATCCCCCTGCACATTGACAGGCAGCTCCTCTGTCAATCACTTCGCATAAAGGAGGGGAGCGAGCGCGCCGCCGAGCTTAACAGGATGATCGAAGAAGCCGAGTCCATCGGCAGGCCGCGGGGAATGTATCGCGAGGCCTACATCGACGATAGAAGTGACTCTGGAGTTATCATAGAGGGCATCGCCTTTGAGAGCAGGGTGCTCCGGATCAATCTCGAGACTGCGGAGCGGGTGTTCCCCCTCGTCGCAACCTGCGGAAGAGAGCTGGAGGAGTGGGGGAAGGGATTTGATGATATGCTGCTCAGATTTTTCGCCGATACCATACAGGCGACGGCAATTGGAGAAGCCTTCAGGGTGATGATTGATCATCTTGAAAATCAGTATCACCCGGGAAAGGTATCACCCATGAGCCCGGGCTCTCTTGACGACTGGCCGATATCCGAACAGGTGAAGCTCTTTCGGCTTCTCGGAGATACGGAGAAGATCATCGGCGTAACATTGACCGAGGGCTTCTGCATGATTCCCCTGAAATCGATTTCGGCTCTGATCTTTCCCACCGAGGTCGATTTTCATAGCTGCCAGCTCTGCAGGCGGGAGAATTGCCCGGAGAGACGGGCGCCCTACGATGCCCATCTTCATGAGACGAAGTTCGGAAAGCTCTAGCGCGTCATGGGGAAATGTTTCTTGAATATTCGATGAGGTATGTGTACCTTACAGAAGAGAATAGATTTTCCTTGACAATTCCGGCATTTCGCGACTTTTGTTTTAATTGAAACTTGAAGCAATTAATGGTGGCTGTAGCTCAGGTGGTAGAGCCCAGGATTGTGGCTCCTGTTGCCGCGGGTTCAAGTCCCGTCAGCCACCCATGAGGGGACTCCGCAAGTACAGAGGGATGCGGAGTCTCTGCATTTAAGAGGGTATCAAATGGGCGCCGCCAAACGATAACAGCCTTTTCACCGTCAAATAAGATGTGCTGTACCATCTGCTTCAGGAGGGCCGCTTTCTCCGCTCGCTCCGTGTACGGATCAGTGTAGAGCTCGGTGAAGCGCCTGATCGCGTCAATGGTTGCTATCGCATCGTTTTGATACTTCCCGAGGTCAACAGATAATGCCTTTAGCTTTTCCTGCAGGATATCAAGGTTGTCGTCAATCTCCCGGGCCTTCGCCCTGTAATCCTCCTCGCTTACCACCCGATCGAGACGGTCGTCCAGAAGCGCGCTTTTTCTGTTTCGTAAAACCTCAATACGCCTGTTAAGCTCCCGCGTTTCCTTCTGGGTGTAATTATCCTTTGCCTTCAGTATTTTTTTCAACCGCTCTTTCAGAAAGTCGGTGTACTTCTCTGAATAAGCGAACCTCACAACCTCGGCATCTATCACTTTGAAAAGAGCATCCTCGCGGTAGTATGGCTTTTTCCCGGTATCGCATTTATGTGTATAATAAACACTGTCTGGCCGGTTGCCTGAAGCGTACATACCGCACTGAGCGCATTTTATAAGGCCATTGAGGAGGTATGGCTCTTGTCGCCTCTGCTTGTCCCCGGTGTTGGCCTTCGCCTTCAGTTGTTGCACCTTCTCAAAGTCCGCTTCGGATATATACGCGGGCATCTCCGTTTTGACTCGACGCCATTCCCCGAAGTCCTGAAAATATTTTCCGGTGTATGTTTTATTTTCGAGTATCGCCGCAACGCGTGAATGATGAAAGGTGCAATCCTTTTTTGACCTGTATCCGAGAGCATTAAGCGTACCGGCGATCTCCCGGGTGGTGCTGCCTTTGAGGTACATTGAAAAAATCTTTTCGATGGCCGGTGCGGAAGCGTCCTTCTCGATAATGCTTTTATTCTCTGCGCTGAATTTATAACCGAGGGGGAGGGCCTTCGGTATTCCCCGGCTCGCTCTGTTGCGATGGGCTCTTCGGGCCCTGAGTGATATCTGATAGCTATATCGCTTGTTTACGACCGCCTGTATCTCGCCGATAAAGGGATCCGTCTCGTCGTCGATAATCTGTTTTGTCAAATAATAATGTATGCGGATAATCCGGTTCTGCAACAAGTCTGAAACTGTTTCCTGATCCCCGAGGTTCCGGGTAAGCCGGGAATCGTCCTTCAAAATAACGTTTTGAACGCCGTGCTCTTCAGCGAGTCGAAGCATCCTGTTGAAACAGTCGCGGCCTGTTTTGTAAGCGCTCTCTGTTGCGCTGAAGGTATGTACGAGGTGCAGGCCCGCTCCCTGCGCGTATTCGGCGATATCGGCAACCTGATCTTCGCGGGAGGCGTCCCGCTCCTGCTTGGTTGAGCTCACTCGCGCGTATCCCACCGCCCATGAATCGGAGCGGATCCCCTGCGAGCGGAGAGCCTCAATCCTGTTTTTTATTTCTTCGTTCATTAACTTTTTTCTCGATGGCGTAAAATAATTCAGCGTACTCTACGAGGGACAGAATATCATCATCACCTAATATTATTTTTTCGTCAATCAAAATACCCATTTCGAGTCCGGCCCTCATTAAATTCTATCCTCGAACCGCATGGCCGCCTTGTTTTGTTACTCATTTCATCCAATCTGCAATATCAATTGTGTTCATCATAGAGTCTCGCCGCGGCGACCGGTTTCCTGACTGGCTTATTGCCGAAGCGCATGGCTGCCCTGTCAAAAATGACGGGCACCTCCCGCAAGGGGCCGTTTCTATTTTTTGTGACATTTAGAATAAAAGCATCATCAGAGATGACATCTTTATTTTTTTCAATGATTACAACCACGTCGGCATCCTGTTCGAGTGCCCGAGACTCCCGGAGCTCCCCGTCCTTATTAAGCTGTGAAAGGGCGACGACCGGCAATTTCAATTCACGTGATAGTTTCTTCAAGGATGAGCTTAGGTGAGCGACCTCCCGCTCCCGGTATTCCCCCGCTGATGAGTCAAGCAATTGCAAATAGTCGATTATCGCAAGCTCAATGCCCGCGGTCATCCTGAACCGCCGGGTAAGGTTGCATATTCGCTCAACGGTACATCGGGGGCCGTCATAAATTATTACGGGGTGTCCAGCCGTGAGCCTTTCCTTCGATGACTTTATTTTTTCGTTCTCTTCGGTGGTAAGAGATTTGTACTTTATCGCGTTATAAGACAGACCGGTATCGGAGGCAATGACCCGGATAAGGAGAGAGGCCCCGCTCATCTCGCGGGATACCAAGAAGACAGGGCAGCTCTGATTGATTGCGATCTGTAATCCGAGTGCCGTTTTCCCCGCCGATGTGGGGCCACCGATCATTGTCAATGTCCCCTGCGCTATTCCACCGACGAGCTTGTCGAACGCATCGATGCCGGTGTGGTAAAGTTTGTTGTCTTGCCGAAGGTCGTAGGTGTTCACCAACGTCGAATCTACAATATTTTCATCACCCGGGGAGAGTTTGAAAAACTCGCCCGCCATCACATCGAAGCACTCGTCAACGTCCGCACTGTGTACGCGGATATCTGCCAAGAATTTTTCGGCAAGCCGGTAAACTTCCCGGCGGCGACGCGATTCCTTCAGAGTTTTAACATCACCCGGGAAGGCGTAGGCCGCGGGAAAAATGGTTGCCATCGTTGCCGAAGTTTCAACAATACCCTTCAGGTCGTATTTTACGGCGTACTCCGCGATATCCTCCCGGGCGATAGTTCGACCTTTCTGATGAAAGCTAAGGAGCAGTTCAAAATACATACGATGTGCCACATTTTCAAAGTCGCCTGCCTCAAGGGTGGTGACGCCGAGGAGTAGGGAGCGGGGATCCGACACCATCGCTGCTAATATTCTCAGTTCAGTGCTATCCATGTTGCCTCACTTTCGGCTGTAATGAATTCCATTCACCGAGCACCCGCCGGGGGGTGCAGGTTAAGTTTCTGTCATAATCTGTTTTTGCCTCCCGGATGCGGTAGGTCATAAGTGTCAATTTTTTTTCAAGCATTTCAAGGCCACCGTTTGCCTTTACGCGGGATGCTATCTGTGCGACGGCCCCGGCCTCTCGCTTATCGTGGTAGTACCCGGTGTTGTGTACCTTTTCGTGGTATTGTTGAATTAACGCTTTTATCTGGTTATGTAATTCTTTATCTTCTTTTTTTCTCTTTTTGGTAGGTGTCGATGGTTCTTTTTCATCGACATTATCTTGTTCTTTTAAATGTTCTTTTAGGGTATCACCTATCTGCACTTCAGGGGTATCACCTATCTGCACTTCAGGGGTATCACCTATCTGCACTTCACTTTGTGGTTTTGGTATAGCTTCAGGCCATGATCTGGACGTTAAACTTGTTTCCGTTTTCCCTCTTCTGGTGCGGTTAATCCATCCGAAGCGCTGCAATCGAGGTAGACACCGCTTAACAGTGGATACCGGCACGCCTGAAAGGTTAGATATCTCATTAATGCCACACCATGTGTAATCACCTTTCCCTTGACAGGCCGATATCACCAAAAACACTCTGAAATCGTTTATTGTCAGCGATTCTTTCTGAGTTATGGTTTTGCCTTTCTTTTTAATAATGCGCTTTAATTCCCTTTTATCGCATGCCATAGTGAGGCTCACTGCACCCCACCGGCCCAGCTCGTCTGATAACTTGCCGGTTTTCTTCTGTTCTTTGCTCATCATTCAGTGTCCTGATTACGTGATTCATTCGTGCGCTTGGTGCTTTCATTATTTTCCCTCTTCAACCAGCCTTCCTTACTGGTTTTTTTTGATGTTTCTTCTGGTCCCTCAACTCCTCTTCAACGAGGTTCTTTACGACTCGCTTAATTTGATCGTAACACTGAAGAAAGTCATCGCCTTCCTCAACCTCACCGCGAAGGCCCACTTTGACGTGTCCCCGGCGATCGTTGTTAGACTGCAGCTCTCCGTACTCAACACTTTTAATTTGCATAATACGCCTCCGTAAAATAATAAAGCCGGTACCTCTCCCCTCTGGAGCGATATCGGCTATTGTGGACATAGTTAACCCCGAGAGACCTTTCCCCCGGGGTTCTTATGCAAGATAAAATTATGTGATCGCAGCTCTCGCTGCGGGTTGTGCTATGATTGCTTGTTCTTTTTTTACCTTGCATGCAGACAATATATGGCATTTAAAAAAAACGTCTACAAAGAGATTTCCTCCTTTTGCTGACTCCCCAAAAATATTATCACTACTAAAACCAGAAATTCTTTTGCACGCCCAAGTTTTGAGTTTTAAAAATGATCGTGATTGGCGTGTAAGGATACATTATTACGAGTCTTTCAATATCAAAAGGTGGGGGGGGGGGTATCTAGCTTTTCCTGCCCCTTCTCTGAGGGGAATTAGCGGAATATGAAAGGAAGGCTATCTCACATATTCATATAAAGCAACAGGTATGCGATGCCCCAGTAGCGTTTTACACTTTATGCAAGGTCCGTATTTGCTTTTGAAATAACACTTTACCGAGTCCATATAGTAATATTCCATTGAACTTGGTGGCGTATAGAACCCGATAGTAGAACCCTGCGGCAACCACACCATCCCGGGATTATAGACATATTTGTAGAAGGGGAAACTCTTAACCACAACCATGTATTCGCCTTCTTGATGAATTTTATCCCTTGAATGCACGACATTGAGATAGGATTGACCGACATATTTGTTACATCGATTGCTCAAAGTCCGATATCTATTAAATGTTGTGCACGAAACAACAAAAATTAAGGTGATAAAAATTAGTCTTTTCATTTCCTCCCCCCTTTTAACTTGCTAATCTTAAAAATTGCTTTATGAAGGCCTACTTTTCTTTTTTTAGCCCTGCTCGGTAATCGTCAATATAACGCAAAATGACTTCCCCCTGTTTCGACACCGATACTATAAAGGTATAACGGCCGCATGGCGATTCCCACATGAAATTATAATAGGACTTTTCACCTATCGGAGATTCCCCTTGCCATGTAGGGTTGCCCATAACCCGCAAGTGGTAGTTAACAATGTGCCGCGCATCTTCTATTGTCAACGGCACAATTACCGTTATTTCC
>Ga0180432_10002393_pt1 | contig 28119 bp, 24 predicted proteins | sample SS_ome_10_FD_132414 | JGI IMG/M metagenome (GOLD analysis project Ga0180432, IMG submission 132414) | Hypersaline lake sediment archaeal communities from the Salton Sea, California, USA - SS_1_MS_2 metaG | ecosystem: Environmental > Aquatic > Non-marine Saline and Alkaline > Hypersaline >... | reverse complement strand
CGATGGTGCAGATGGCTACCCCGTTTTCTGCCCACCGCACGGCACCGCTGGAGTCCACCCGCTGGGCATAGATATCGTCTTCCCAGTCACCATTGCGGTAATCATTACAGGTGATGATGGCCCCACCCGAGCCATCGGAGGTTACACGGGTCTGACGCCCCCCCATCATCCTCTCATCACCACCGCCGATGGTGCAGATGGCTACCCCGTTTTCTGCCCACCGCACGGCACCGCTGGAGTCCACCCGCTGGGCATAGATATCATCTTCCCAGTCACTATCCCGGTAATCATTCCAGGTGACGATGGCCCCACCCGAGCCGTCGGACACGATCTGGGGACTGCTTTGTTCGCCCGTCGCCGTGCAGACGGCCACGCCGTCGGGTGTCCACTGCACGGAGCCGCTGGAGTTTACCCTCTGAGCATAGATGTCATAGTTGCTGCCGCTCCGGTAGTCATACCAGGTGATGATGGCCCCGCCCGAGCCGTCGGAGACTACCTGAGGAGAGTATTGACTGCTTGTAGCCGTGCAAACGGCCACCCCGTTGGCTGTCCACTGCGCCGTGCCGCTGGAGTCCACTCTCTGGGCGTAGATGTCAGAGCTGCTGCCGTTGCGGTAATCTGTCCAGGTGATGATGTACCCGCCCGAGCCGTCGGAGACTATCTGGGGAGAGGATTGATCGCCCGTGGCCGTGCAGATGGCGGTGTTCTCGGTGGGATCATCAGACCAGGCCAGAGCTACGCCGGCCGGCGGCAGGAGAAGCAGGCCGAACAGAAGGCCCAGGAGGGCCAGGGAACAGAGGAACAGGCCGGCGCCTCGCGGCCGGCAGGTGCCACGGAGCGACCGAACCGGAGCACTGATAGAGTCTACCATTTTCTTTCCCTCCTGAGACGATTCCTTCGGTCCCCGCGGCGCCCGGCAAGCGAAGCGGTGCCTGTACCGCCGAGCTCCTCGAACCTAAAACCTCATGGTAGCACCCTCACATCACATGGCCATCTCAGGGTTAGCTGTTTTGCTCTCTTTCTTCTCGCTTGACGATGTGATGTTGTCTCGTTTTCGTCACATTTCGCGGGTGGGTTCGTCAGCGCGCCGTCCGCCCGCCATCCGGACGGCACCTCCTCTTGCGCCCCCCGCCACCGGATCGCCTGTTTCCATGAGTCCAGAATCCACCATCTGCCCATAGGGCAGAGATGAAATGACCGGGTTAGTATGAGCCTGTAGTCGGGGTCGTCCCCGACCCCCATCGCCGCACTCACTCGAGGTCGGGGACGACCCCAACTACGGTTCTATTCCATGGACACGGTGACAGTCCCGTTCACTACCACGTAGGCCAGGGTCCCAGCCGTGCCCTGGTGGAAAACTGGAAATGAACTCACCGTCCCTCCGGTTACATTCTGGGCGGGGGAGCCCTGATGCACCATCTATCAAGCCTCCTGGAAGGGGCGTTTCACCCAGCGGGTGCTCAAAGAACGTCTTTGGGCCAACCTGTCAGATGGCGGATTTGCTGGAGTGCTCCTTGGCTGAGACGATTGACCTCCAGCTTGCGACAGGCAGCCTACGGCGAGGCAAGGACTGCCTTCATTCTTCTGCTGCCGCCCCCCCGACCCGGCAGCCTGTGCCACCCTGTGAAGGCCACGATTAGCGCCATCGTGACGCAGTGACGCCTCCGGCCGCCTCCACTTGCTCCAGTGCGATGCTTGTGTCCAGAGGCTGGGCCGCGTTGACAACAACTCATACCCAGCATTACCATTGGCCTTGGGTCGTGCTAAGTGGGGAGCTAGCGGTGCCCTGTACCCGAAATCCGCTATAGCGGGACTGAATCCCCAACAGAGGCTCTTAGCCTGCCGGGCCTGCCCCTGTCTGGCCGGCGTTGACGGTCAGGCCCTGTGCGGCGGAACACTATGAACCCCGTCAGGTCCGGAAGGAAGCAGCGGTAAGTAGCCAGTCCCGGGTGCCACAGGCCAGCCTGGTCGGAGTTGGCATTCAGGGGAAAGCCGCCGGGCGGAGTCGAAGTTGGGTGCACGACCCGGTTTTTTTGTCTAGGCCGGTCGACCATGTCTGAGGCCATCGCAGCGGAAGCCAGGGCCCTGTTGCGGCAGCACGGGCTGCGGCCCAGGAAAAGCCTGGGCCAGCACTTCCTGGTGGATACAAAGGTGCTGCACGGCATTGTGCGGGCGGCCCGGCTGACTCCCGAGGACACGGTGGTGGAGGTGGGACCCGGGTTGGGAGTCCTCACCAGGGTGCTGGCCAGGAACGCTGGCAGGGTGATCGCCGTGGAGGCTGACGTTGGACTGGCCTCAGCCCTGCAGGACGCCATGGGGGGGACGGGCAACGTGATCGTGGTTGACGGGGACATACTCCAGCTTGAGCCGGGCTCGCTTGTGTCGGCTGCTCACGATGAAGCCGCCGCGCCGCCCTACAAGGTGGTGGCCAATATCCCCTATTACATCACGTCGCCAATACTGCGGCATTTCCTGGAGGCCACCGTGAGGCCTGCTGCCATGGTCGTCATGGTGCAGAAGGAGGTGGGGGAGGCGATCGTTGCCCGGCCGGGCAGAATGAGCATGCTGGGATTGACCATCCAGTTCTACGGCAAACCGTCCTTGGTCTGCCGTGTCCCCGCGCGCAGCTTCTACCCGCCTCCCAAGGTGGAGTCCGTGGTGCTCCATATCCTGCCGTGGCAGGAGCCGCCGGTCCAGGTATCTGACAGGGGTCGCTTCTTCGCAGTGGCCAGGGCCGGCTTCGCCGCGCCGCGCAAACAACTGCGTAACTCGCTGTCGCAGGGGCTCTCTGTGAGCCCTGTGGAGGCCGCCGACATCCTGGACAAGGCCGGCATTGACAGCCAGCGGCGCCCTGCCACGCTCAGCATAGAGGAGTGGGCTAGGCTCTACGAGGAGGTCGAAGGTCGTGCCTGTCTGAGGGGTGATATTCCGTGACGGGCCAGGAGGCGACCATCTCAGAGACTGCCCACGCCAAGGTGAACCTCACGCTCGAGGTCATCGCCAGGCGCAGCGACGGCTATCACGAAATCGCATCTGTTGTGCAACTGGTCGACCTGCATGACACCCTGTACTTCGAAGCAGCGGAGGGCCTGCGTCTCTCATGCAACATCCCGGAACTTGTTTCCCCCTACAATATGGTGGTGAGGGCCGCCAGGGCGTTGCTGGAGACTGGTGCTTCGGACCGGGGGACTGCCATTTCCCTGGACAAAGCTATACCTCTGGCTGGGGGGCTGGGTGGTGGGAGCAGCGATGCTGCGGCAGCCCTCAGGGCGCTGAACAGGATGTGGGGCATGAACCTGCATGGTGATGGGCTGAGAAGCGTGGCGGAGAGACTGGGTTCAGATGTGCCCTTTCTGCTCACCGGGAAAGCGACGGCGGTGTTGAGCGGGAGGGGTGAGGGGGTGACCCCGTTGCCGCCTTTGGGACAGCGGTGGCTTGTTCTGGTGCGCCCTCCACTGCACATCCCGAACAAGACACGTGAGATGTACGCCAGGGTAATGCCGTCCCACCACACCGATGGGTCGAGGACCCTGCGGATGGCCGAGGCTATACGGGACGGAGGAGAGACAGACCAGGACATGTGCTGGAACGTGTTCGACGATGTCGCCTTTGGGGCCTTCCCTGTCCTGGACGAGTACCGGCGTCAGTTTCTGGCTGCTGGCGCGGGGGCTGTCCATCTCACCGGCTCCGGGCCCTGCATGTTCGCTTTCGCCGGAGATCGAACGGAGGGTGAGACAATCGCCCGCCGTCTTGAGAAGCACAGAATGCTCCCTTGCCTTATCTCGACTCTGCCGGCGAATCCTGTGCGGTCATGAACGCCAGCGAGTTCATAGCTGACCTGCAGGCGGCAGTACCCAAGTTCACCAGGAAGAGGCTCCTCGCTCTCGGCGTCCTCGTGCTGGCCTTCGTCCTGGGGTTGGCCGTCCTGGTCCTCCTGTCCCACTACGTCCCCGAAGTGGACTTCGAGAGGTACGGCTACCTCGGCGTGTTCCTGGCCAATCTGCTGCCCAGCTTGAGCGTCATCATTCCGGCCCACTTCTTCTTTCCAACTCAGGCATTGAACGTAGTCGTTGCCGCTATGGGAAGCGTGGTGCTGGTGGCCCTGATAGCCAGCGTGGCCAGCACACTGGGGGAAATCACCGCCTACTATGTCGGCTACGGGGGGAAGGCCCTTCTGGACCTGGACCGGTTCGAGCGGTACCGGGCTGCGGAGAGATGGATGGAGCGGCACGGGGCTCTGGCCATCATCTTTTTTGCCTTTGTCCCTCTCTTCTTCTTCGACTTCGTAGGCATTGCAGCCGGGGTCCTGAGGTATCCGCTGAAGAAGTTCCTGTTCTTCTGCTTCCTGGGGAGGCTGCCCAAGGCCCTCGTTGAGATATACTTTTACACATGGATCTTCAAGCATGTAGTGTCACACCTGCCCGAGTGGATGACCGGCCCCTTCTCCGGCTAGCCGTGGAGGACCACACCCAGTGGACTTGAAGGGACTGATGGCCGAGCTGCGCGAGGCCCTCACGGTCAGTACCAGGGGGAACCTGCTCAAAGCCATTCTGCTGCTGGTCGGCATACTCCTGGCAGCCGTGGCACTGTCTGTGGTGCTGCACCACTACCTCCCCGAGGAGAAGCTGGAGCAGTATGCAGAGCACGGGTACCTGGCGGTATTCCTGGTGACCTTCATCTCCAGTCTCAGTGTCGTCCTGCCGGTTCCTGGGACTATAGTGGTCATAACCGCCGCCGGCCTTTGGAGCCCGCCGCTGGTGGCCCTGGTGGCCAGCGTCGGGGGTACCCTGGGCGAGATCAGTGGCTACCTGGTGGGGTATGGGGGGAGGGCCTTTATAGCGCCGGAGCACTCCCAGAGATTTGAGATCGCCCAGCGGTGGATGCAGCGTCGCGGCGGCCTTGCCATCTTCCTCTTCGCTCTGGTACCCTTCTTCATCTTCGATTTCATTGGCATAGCCGCCGGTGTGTTCAGGTATCCGGTGAAGAAGTTCCTGCTCTACGCCTGGATGGGCAGACTCCCCAGGAGCTTCATCGAGGTATATCTCGGTTCGTCTATAATGGATGCCATATTCGACCATCTGCCCTTCTAAGTGTGGGCGTGCCCTGACGGCACCGGCTGCATACTGCTGCCGGGTCGACGTCACTCGACAGCTTTCGAAGCATGGATGAGACCTTCGCTGCCATAGACCTGGAGACCACGGGGTTGAGCCCTGAGAGCGACCGCATTATCGAGATAGGCGCGGTCAGGTTTCGGGGTGCTCAGGTGGTCGATACGTATCATGCTATGGTCAATCCGCAGCGTGAACTCTCCAGCCGCGTGCGTCTGCTGACAGGCATACGGCAGGAGGAAGTGGACTCGGCTCCGCTGTTCTCGGACCTGGCGGATGGGCTGCGCCGGTTCCTGGACGGGGTTGCCATCGTGGGGCAGAATGTCGGCTTCGATTTCGCTTTCCTACAGGCTGAAGGATTCCCCATGCCCCGGACCCTGTTTGACACCTTTGACCTTGCCTGCGTGCTTTTTCCCCAGTTATCAGACTACAGCCTTGTCAGCCTGGCCCAGCACCTGGGGGTCCCCTGCGATGTTCACCACCGGGCCCTGGAAGACGCCGTCACAGCCAAGGACGTGTTCCTGGGGATGCTCGACAGGGTCAACGAACTCGACCAGCCCTTGCTTGCCGAAATCAATCGCCTGACTTTGGGAACGGACTGGGTCTGGCGTCCGGTCTTCATCGAGGCAGAGGGACGCAAGGCGGGCACGGCATCCCTGTGGGACAGGGATACCTGGCACGCGGAGATTGTTGAGCAGGCCGGCGAAACGCCTGACAACGCCCCACCGGTTGCCCAGGCAGCGAAGCCCGCCGATGTGAAGACGTTGTCGGAAATGCTGGGCCGCGGCGGCGTGCTCTCCCGGTCATTCCCTGGCTTCGAGTACCGGCCGGGCCAGGTCGCCATGATGGAACAGGTGGCGCTGGCCCTTGACGAGGGACATCACCTGATGGTGGAGGCGGGCACAGGGATCGGCAAGTCGCTGGCCTATCTGCTGCCGGCGGCGTTCTTCGCGGTACAGAAGGACCTCCCGGTGGTTATCTCCACGAATACCATCAACCTCCAGGAGCAGATCACGGAGAAGGACATTCCCGACCTTCTCCGCGCTCTGGAAAGCAGCGGGGAGCCTCGTCTGCCCCTGGAGGTAGCCGAACTCAAGGGTCGCACCAACTACCTCTGTCGCAGGCGGTGGAACACCTGGCTGAGCACCCCTGGACTGCCGTGGGAGGAGACGAAGTTCCTGCTGCGGCTGCTGGTGTGGTTGCAGTCGACGCACAGCGGAGACCGAACCGATTTGAATCTCCTGGGAACCGAGCCGAACCTGTGGCACCGGCTGTGTGCCTCGGAGGAGAACTGCGTCACGGGGCACTGCCCCTACTACCCGGGCGGTTGCTTTCTGTATCGTGCTCGTCAGGCGGCCCAGCGGGCACATCTGGTGATCGTGAACCACGCCCTGCTGCTCTCCGACCTGGTTGGGGGCGGTGGCATTCTTCCTGAGTACCGGCACCTGGTAGTGGACGAAGCCCATCACCTTGAGGCGGAAGCCACCGAGCAACTTGGCTATGTGGTCACTGAGAAAGACGTCCACGAGTGCCTGGCGGGGGTCGGGAAGAGTGGTGGCCTGGCCTCACATCTCCGGAGCTACCTGAGGGCCTCGTCCCTGGCTGCTGCCGCACGCAAGGACGTGGAAAGGCGCTTGGACCAACTTCGCCAGCAGGCCGAGACAGCCAGGGGCGCAGCTACAGAGATGTTCGCCACTCTGGCCCGGCTCGTGGCCGGGCATGCCGGCGAGCGCGTGGAGTACGAGCGCAACCTGCGTGTCACTGAGCACCTGCGGGAATCGCGTGCCTGGTGGCACATCGAGATGCTGTGGGAGGACTTCGGCGGGCAACTGGCCGGCCTGGACGCCGGTCTGGCGGAGCTCTCCGGCAGCCTGGACAGGCTGTCCAACCTGAGACGGCCGGAGTTGGACAGCTCTCAGGCAGAGATAGCCTCCATGCGCCAGCAGATCGAGAGCCTGCGCCACAGGCTCGATTGTGCGCTGAGCCGCCCCGAGACGGACACCGTGTACTGGGCATCACTGCGGGGAGAGAACGACAGAGCCCTGCATGCCGCGCCGCTCCGGGTGGGACGGCTGCTGGACAGCTACCTGTTCTCCAAGAAGGACAGCGTTGTCCTCACCAGTGCAACACTGACAATCGGCGGTGACTTCGAGTATGCGAAGGAGTCTCTTGGAGTGACGGGGGCCGAGGAACTCGTGGTTGATGCCCCCTTTGACTACATGGCCTCCACGATGGTCTACCTCCCTGAGGACATGCCTCCGCCGGACAGGGCGGGGTACCGTGATGCCCTGCAGCAGAGCTTGATAGAGGTGTGTCGGGAGACACGGGGGAGGACCCTGGCCCTTTTCACTTCGCATTCCGGGTTGCGTGACGCATATGCGGTTGTGCAGCCTGTTCTGGAAGATGAGGGGATCATGGTGTTGGGGCAGGGGGTAGACGGCAGCCCCCGGCGGGTGTTGAACAGGTTCAAGGCAAGCCCGGAAGCGGTGCTCATGGGCACGACGTCCTTATGGGAGGGGGTGGACGTCGTGGGCAGGGCGCTGAGTGTTCTGGTTATCGCTCGGTTGCCTTTCGGCGTCCCCACCGACCCCGTTTTGTCTGCGCGGTCCGAGTTGTTTGAGGACCCCTTCAATCAGTACCAGGTACCTATGACCGTGCTGAAGTTCAGGCAGGGCTTTGGGCGACTCATTCGCAGTCGCACGGACCGGGGAGTCGTCCTCATACTCGATAACCGGGTGCAGACCAAGGCGTATGGTGACATCTTTCTGCAGTCCCTGCCCAGGTCCACGGTGGTCAGGGCCAGTCTGAGTGAAATGCCTCACCAGGTTGCGGAATGGTTGGCAGACTGATCCGGGTCTGCCTGTAACCCCTGCTGGCAATTGCTGCATACGAAGGACAGGCCGCAGGAGACGTCGTTCAGGTAGTAGGTGCCGCAGTTCTGAACATCTGCCTGGATGGACCAGGCCATGTGGAAGTACCCCCCGCACACCCGGCAGCGTGACGTGTTGGCGGGGTCCAGTGTCTCGCCGCAAACGCAGCAGTTGTTGTCCAATTCAACCTCCCTGCTTGAGCCAGAGTCTGGCCAGCCTCACCTCGTCTTCCCTGGTGGAAGCTTCCCCATCCAGCTTTGCTTCGAGAAGCGCCTTCAGCGTCCCCCCTATCCTGGGGCCGGGAGGGAAGCCCATGCGAGTCAGGTCCGAGCCGTTCAGGTGCGTTCGCACGAAACGCAGCTTGTTGAGATACAGGTCCAGCCTATCATAGACCAGCGGTGAGTCCGCTGCAACGGCACAAGCCAGCACAGAGGCAGGCGTGTAGCCCTGGAGCATGCGGTGGACCGTGCTGGGCCGCAGGTCCGCCGCCTGGAGGGCATCCAGGCTTTTCTTGAGCCGATGAGTGTCCTCTACGGCGCGCGCTGCGGCCTTGGGGAACCTCAAACAAGCCACCACGTCGCTGGCTTCTTCCCGTGACATGCTGTAGAGAAGCAAAGAGAGGTATACGGCCAGGGGTGGAGAGCGACGTTTGGAGCGAGCCTTCCGGAACATCGTCGCCTTTCTTTCGTCCCATTCGAGTGAAGGATGCATGGCCGCCAGCAGGCCGAGTTGCCAGGCACGGGCTAACGGTCCCTCGGGGCTCTGCTCTTTGAGGATGAGTTCCAGCTCATGCCGCATCCTGTCGGGGCCCACCGTGCTCAGCATGGACACGTGCCGCTGCAGAGAGCGTTCTGTCTCCGGCTCGAGGCGGAACCCGAACCTCTGTTCGTAGCGTACCGCCCGCAGCATGCGGGTGGCATCATCGACGAAGCTGCCCTGGTGGAGAACACGGACCAGCTTCTGCTTCAGGTCGCTCTTCCCTCCCAGGGGGTCAATGAGGCGTCCGAATCCGCGACGGTCAACCCGCAGGGCCATGGCGTTGATAGTGAAGTCGCGGCGTGCCAGATCGTTTTCGAGAGAGCCAGGATGCACAGCGGGCAGTGCTCCTGGATGGGCGTAGGTCTCCGATCGGGCTGTGGCCAGGTCGATGCTGAGGGTGGACAGCCGCACCTTGGCTGTTAGAAAGCGCCGGTGTGTGGTGACTTGCCCGCCCAGGGCCTGGGCAATCAGCACTGCCAGGCTCGGGCCGTCGCCCTCGGTCACGAAGTCGATGTCAACGATGGGGCGCTTGAGCAGCAGGTCCCGAACGACACCGCCTACGAGGTAGAGAGAGAATCCCCGGTCATCGGCCAGTTGGGCTAAGCGTCGGACTATTTGAAGCTGTTCCGGCGAGAGCTGAGTCTCCAGTCCGGCGGCGTAGTCGTTCATGGCCGGCGGCACGTCCTGGCAGTGGCTGGTCGCAGGGCAGTCATATCTCTGTGTTGATCCTGTCCAGTTCTCTCTTCATCCTCTGCCAGTGGGTCCCCCTCCAGTAGACCCTCCGGCATGACGGACATTGCATGTACTGCGTCTGGGTCTTGAAAACGTACGGGGGCACCAGGTCCTTCACTTCATCCCTCGTTCTGGCCACGAGCGGTTCGTTGCACTCCAGACAGCGAGTGAACTGCCTGGGACGATGGTCAAGCCCCATTTCCCTGACCACCTGGCGAAGCTGCTCTCTGGGGTCATCGCTGCTGGTGAGTATCGCCCTGGTGCTCCCATTAGCTACGTGTCGCCGTCTCATGACGCCCCTGTCTCTGGTCAGGATCACCCTGCCCTCGTCGACGGCCATGCGTACGAGGTGTGAGTCATCTATGTGCTTAAAGAAGAGGACATCGTAGCCCATCATTCTCAACCACCTGGCCAGCTTGCCCACGTTGCTGTCGGCAATGAAACTGACTTCCACGGGACGCCCGATTCCTATGTTGGCTTCCAGGCCGGACAAGCCGGTCTAGAGTCCGATGCTCATTCCCTCCCACCCCGGTGCGATGTCTGCCTCCAGCTTCGCAGCTACCCCGGCGATCTCGCTGCTGATCTCCTCGTCTATGGCGGTGCCCATGTGTATAACAACTGTGGGAGGCAGGTAGCCGTTCATGCTGCGGAACTGGGCCAGCTCCTGTTCTAGAAGTCGCGGGGTCAGGTGGGTGGCTCTCAGGGCCAGCTCCTCCATCCTGTCAGGCATGCTGACCTCTATGATGAGGAGGTCCGGGTGCACTCGCTCCCAGCAGGGGGCAAGGCCGGGTCCAGTGTCCCCTGTGTACAACACCTTCTTCCCGTCGGGACAGGAGACCTGGTAGCCCACCGTAGGCACGCCGTGAGCCGCGGGGAGCCCCAGCACCTCGTAGTCGCCTATCGAGAACGGCCTTCCCGGTGTGACCGGAACGTGCTCCAGCGCGGGCTGGGTCTCGGGCCACTTGACGAAGTCAGGGTACAGCTCTCCGTCAAGGAGGTGTTCATACACAGTACGGAAGGTATCGGCCGTGCAGTAAAGCCTTACAGTTGCCCTACCGGCGACGTTCATGCACAGCAACGGGATATCTCTAACGTGGTCGAAGTGGTGGTGGGTGAGGAGGACGGCCGTCAGGTCCCGCTGTGCTTCCAGCGACAGGCTGGAGCAGAGAGCGCCTGCGTCTACAGCTATGACGCGGTCTATGAGAAGGGACGTCGGCTTGGCACTGGCAGCTTCAGTGGTATGGGCGCCCAGGATTTCAACCAGCACGCTGGCCCTCCGACACGAGCGGCGTGGTTCCCCAACGCCATTGTGCCTGCCGCGGAGTCCCGTCGCCCGAGCGGGCTGGCGCGAGGCAGGCAGCCGTCACGGTGCGTGCAGGGTCTGGCTTGCCGCCCGCCCGGTCCGACAGCCCGGGGCAGTGACGGCCGGGGCCGTCAGTGTGACGGTATGAGTCAGATGCCGTCTGGGAGTCCATAGCGCGGTCAGATCCAGCGGCGGCGGCGGAAGTAGGCCAGCATAGCACAGATGACGCCGAACATGACTATGAGTATAACGACGAAGGAGACCAGGCTACCGCCCTGCTCCTCTATTCCCCCGGGCAAGTAGATGTTCATGCCGTAGATGCTGGCCACCAGAGTGAGGGGCATCATTATTGTAGCTATAACTGTGAGGATTCGGATCACCTCGTTGGTGCGATGGGAGTACAACGAGTCGTTAGTGTCTTTGAGCCCCTCCACGATTTCCTTGCATTCGTCCAGGGTGTCCCAGATCTTGTCCACGTGGTCTACCACGTCGTCCCAGAAGACCTCCATGTCCTCCGTAGTGAAGCGACGGCTCTTCTGCTCCAGGCTTCCGATAACCGCCCTCATGGGCCAGATTGTGCGACGGTAGGAGATGATGTCCCGGCGGAGCACGGACAACTCGATGACGGTGCCCTTCTGACCGGTGTCGAAGATGGTGTCCTCCACCCGCTCCAGGTTCTCCATTATCTTGTGGGTGATCGGGACGCAGTAGTCCACCAGCCTGTCCGTTATGCGGTAGAGCAGGTAGCCCGAGCTTTTCATATTATTCTGGCGGGATTCCTCGTGTATCTGGCAGTCCTTGAACAGCTTGGTCAGGGGCTTGAGACTCCCGTCGTGCAGCGTGACCAGGTAGTCGGCCCCAACGAAAATCGACACCTGGCTGGGGACTGTGACCCTGCTCTCAGGCCTGAACACGGGGAAATGCAGCACGATGAAGACATAGTGTTCGTATTCATCGAGCTTGGGGCGCTGTCTTCGGCTCAGGCAGTCGTCCAGGTCGAGAGGATGAAAGTGGTAGTTGGCCGCGAGGAAGTCGGTCTCCTCCGACGTGGGTTTCTCTATGTTGACCCAGGTAAGCCCGTTGGAGACTATCGTCTCTACTCTTGGCCCCGTCTCATATTGGACAATGGTGGTTTTGGCCATATCAGTCCAACCGGCCGTAGCTACGTCCTTATACCACACGATGGTATCAAAAGCAAGCGAAGCGGCTTGTCGCAACCGTGTACTGGGGCATCGGAAAACCAGCGTCTACGATGGTATCTGCATAGTGTATTGCGGAGGTGTGGCCGGGGAGGCCAAGGACCGTCCCACCGGTCGACACTGCTTCCAACCATGTCAGAATGCGATCACTTTGGTCCCCCACAAGTGAAAGCCTGCGCCAGATGGTCTGGAACAAGGGTCAAGCCTCTACCACCAAATGACAGTCTAGTCCCACAGGTCAATGCTGAACAGACCCGAAACGGAAGGCGCCGAACGCCTGTTGGCTGTCCCGCCTGGGTCTGATTCGAACCTGCACAGGCATTCGATCCTACAGGCAAGGACGCCCGGGGCGCGCGGCAACTCACGTAGGTGTATTGCCGAGTCGCTGAAAGGGACACCAAATCCGCCATTTGATGGGATGGCCTCAAGGCGTTCTTTCAGCACCCGCCGGGTGAAGGAATTATCCCTTACGGGATGCTTGATAAATGGTCGATTCCGGTTCCCTGACCCCAGAATGTTACTCGAGGGGCGGTAAAGTCATTTCCAGTTTCCACCAGGTCACGGCTGGGACCATGGCCTCCGTGGTAGTGAATAGGACTGTCACTGTGCCGATCGAATAGAACCTTACTCGGGGTCGTCCCTGACCCCGAGTACAGGCTCCTACCAACCCGTTCATCCCAGCCCTGTCGTGCGGATAAATGGTAGATTTTGGGGAAATCGCGGACTTGACATGCCCCTAGCGTTTGTGCTATTTCAATACGCAAGCCACAACAGCATCGGGCGCGATGCCATGGCGCGAACCTGTGAGAGTGAATGTGAGAACAAAGGCGTCTGCCTAGGCCAGTAAGCTGAGTATGGAAGATACCTACCCGAAGCTCTTACTTCGCAACTGCCACCAGTGGGGCGACAAAGCTATTGCACTACGCAAGAAGCGCTATGGTATCTGGAAAGAGCACACCTGGAAGGACTGCTACGACCACGTTAGAGGTCTCTTCCTTGGCCTTGTCAGCCTGGAGATAGGAAAAGGCGAAAGGGTCGCAATTCTAGCCGACACTAACCCCGAGTGGTTCTGGGCGGAGTTGGCGGTACAGGCGGCCGGGGGTGTCGTGGTAGGGGTGAACTCCGGTAGCTCCAGAGACGAGATCAAGCACCCCTTGCAGGAGTCCCAGTCCAAGTGCGTTCTGGCGCAGGACCAGGAGCAGGTTGACAAGCTCCTCGAAATCAAAGACCACCTTCCCCTCGTCAAGAAAGTCATCTTCTGGGATGACACGGGCATGCGCCGGTACACTGATCCCCTTCTCACAACCTGGTCGGACGTGGTCAAGGCGGGCGAGGAGTACGAGCGCACTCACCCCGGCTACTTTGATGAGGCCGTACGCCTTGGCAGCGGCGATGACCCGGCCATGCTCTTCTTCACGGCCGGGGCCAACGGTACCCAGAGGGCAGTGGAAGCTTCTCACCGGTTCCTGATCTCCGCTGCAGAGAGTACCCAGAACTCTCATCCTGTAGGCATCAGGGACAACTACGTTTCTGTGATCAATCCGGGGTGGTTCTTCGAGCAGACCCTGGGTTTCGGCGCCTGCCTGCTCTACGGTCAGATACTGAATTTCCCAGAGAACGTCGATACCGCCCCAATGGACTCCAGAGAGATCTCTCCCCATGCGGTGGTCTTCCCGTCCTTTGTGTGGGACGGCATAGCCCAGAGCGCTCAGACGGGGATCAGCGCCGGCTCATGGTACAAGCGGGGCTCCTTCAAGAAGGCCATGTCCAGCGGTTACACGGAGTTGGACATGAAGCTTAACGGAGCTCAGCGCAACGTCCTCAAGAGGGTTCTGCACAGGGTGGGCCATTTCCTGGCCAGGTACTCCGTGTACCGCCCCCTGAAAGACAAACATGGCCTGAACAAGGCAAGGGTAGCCTACTCGGTCGGCGGGTCGCTGTCTGCCGAAACCCGCAGGTTCTACGAGGCCTTGGGGGTGAACCTGGTCCAGATCTACGGTTCCACCGAACAGGGCATAGTATCAGAAGAACCTGCCAGCGAATTCAGACTGGAGTAGCTTCGTACTATGGATACCTTCCTAAGAGCATTTATTGAAGGCCTGCTCCTCGGCGGGGTGTACGCTCTCATCGTGCTCGGCGTCGTGGTAGTAGCCAAGGCCACGCAGATCATCAACCTGGCCTACGGTGGGATGCTCATGTTCCTCACCTACTTCCTGTGGTGGCTTCTGGTGCCCATGGGGCTACCCCTGGCCGCCGGCCTGATACTGATGTTCATAGCTGCAGCGCTGATGGGGTTGGCTGTAGACCGCTTCATGATGAGACGTTTGATCGGCCGCCCTGAGGCTGGCTTGGTGACCTTCCTAGGGACTTTGATACTCGGTTTCTCGGTCATCCACGGGTTCGCCATCCTGTTCTTCAAGGGCAAGCCGGAGGTGCTGCCCAAGATATTCCCCGAAGGTACCATCAGCATCGGCAGTCTCACGTTCCCCTATACCTGGCTCTACGCCTGCATAATCGGCGTTCTGATGTTCATCGTCTTCGTGCTGTACTTCCGCCTCACCAAGAGCGGGCTGGCCATGAGATGCGTCTCCGAAGACCACATGGTGAGCCAGAGCCTGGGAATCAGTGTGAAGCGGATATTTGCGTATGCCTGGATCGTTGGCGCACTATCGGCTGCAATTGCCGGCCTATTGTGGGGCTCGATGTTCGCAGTGGAGAGCAACATGGGCGGCCTGGCGATGATGAGGGCCCTGCCCGTGCTTCTTCTCGCCGGGCTTACGTCGCTCCCAGGGGCCTTCGTGGGCGCGGTGCTCGTCGGTCTGGCGGAGAGCCTGGCAGGGACTTATATTGACCCTCACGTTACCGGGTTCAGGGAGGTCCTGCCTTACATCATGATGGTGGTCATCCTCATCATCCTGCCCAACGGACTGTTTGGCACCAAGGCGATACGGAGGATCTGAGCAAGTGCTTCCCGGCGGCATATTCAATACCAAGTACGAAGCCGACGCAGCCATCTTCCGGACCAGGCTCCAGTGGATCGTACTGGGCTTGTTGCTGGTGTTGGTGTTCACCCTTCCAGTGTGGACCAGCAACTACTGGCTCGCCTGGTTCACCAGGCTGGCCATAACCATCATAGCGGTGCTGGGCCTCCACGTTCTCACCGGCCTGTGCGGCCAGATATCCATAGGCCACGCGGCCTTCGTCGGCGTCGGGGCCTACGCCGTGGCCATCCTCACTGTCAAGTCCGGTCTCAATGGTTGGGTCTGCCTACCTATCTCAGCAATCGCGGCCGGCGTGGTGGGGTTGTTCTTCGGACTCCCCTGCTTCCGCCTGAAGGGGTTCTACCTGGCCATCTCTACCCTGGCCGCCAGCTACATAATCGTCTGGTGTTTTGAGTACTTCGAGTCAGTGACCGGAGGCTTCAGCGGCCTGCCTCTGGAGCCGCTCACGCTCGGGGGCATAGACTTCAGCGGGCGCGGCAGCTTCTATGTTCTGGCTGTCATCATACTTGTCGCCGCAACCTTCTTCGCCAAGAACATACAGCGAACAGCCGCCGGGCGTGCCTTCGTAGCGATTCGAGACAACGAGCTGGCCGCTGAGGTGTCCGGCATAGCCATCTTCCGCTACAAGATGCTGGCCTTCTTCATCGACTGCCTTTTCGCAGGAGTGGCTGGCTGGCTCTGGGCCTACTCCCAGTTGAGGGTCAACCCCGACCAGTTCAGCTTGATGGACTCCATGTGGTACCTGGGGATGATCATCGTGGGCGGGTGGGGAAGCACCAGCGGAGTCTTCTTCGGCGCCTTCTTCCTGAAACTCCTGGAAATCCTTCTCAGCGACTATATCAATCCCTGGTTAACAGACATCCTGCCGTCCAGTTGGACTCAGCAAATTCACGTCGCCATGAGCCTCATCGTGTTCGGACTGGTAATCATAGGCTTCATGATATTCCAGCCGCGCGGCATCTACTACCTCTGGGAGAGGTTCAAGATCAACTACAGGTTCCACCCCTACTCGTTCTTCTCTACGTAGAGCGCCTCTCTCATACAGCACCCCTCTCTCGCCACCACAGCCCGCTGCTCTACTCCTCACCCTCACCGGGCTGGTCCTGCCTGTCATGCCTCCTCATCGCTCCTCTCATTCCACGCATTATTCCCGCCCCGCGACGCCTTGACACCCAGCGACGCCGCCTATATCATCGCAGCCGGGGAATCACCAGAGCTCGGATAGACCGCACCCAGCAGTGGTCTCGTACCCATCTCGTCAGGGTTTTCTCAGTGTAGGAGGTGAGCGAACAATGCGTGTAGTCATCGTAGGAGGCTCAGGCTTGATTGGCAGGGCGCTCTGTAACAGCCTGACCATAGACGGACACGAGGTCATCGTCAGCAGCCGAAGGCCGGAGCGGGTCACCGGCCTGCCATCGGGGGCATCTGTCACAACCTGGGATGCCTCCCTCCCAGATGGTGCAGATGCCATCGTGAACCTGGCAGGGGAGGGTCTTGCTGCAAAGCGCTGGTCACAGGACAGAAAACGACGCATCTGCCAGAGTAGAATCGAGGTGGGTCAGGCAGTGACGAGAGCATTGGCTTCCGCCCGTTGCAAGCCTGGTGTGCTTATACAGGCCTCCGGAGTCGGGTACTACGGTCCCTCTGATGACATGGTCACCGAGCAGACGCCCCCCGGCCACGACTTCCTGGCCAACCTGGCGGTTGAATGGGAAGACTCCACACGGGAAGTCAAGCATCTGGGAGTGCGTCGGGCGATTATCCGCACAGGGGCGGTGCTCACTAAGAAAGGCGGCGCACTGCCGAGGCTGTTGTTGCCTTACCGTTTTTTCCTCGGAGGCCCGTTGGGTGACGGAAGACAGTGGTTTCCGTGGATACATCTGGCCGATGAGGTTTCCGCCATCCGTTTTCTGCTGGATAACGAAGGCGCCAGCGGCCCGTTCAATCTTGTGGCTCCGAATCCTGTGACCAATTTAGAGCTCAGCCGCATCGTGGCACGGCAATTGAGACGGCCAGCTCTTCTGAGGACTCCTGCCTTTGTTCTGCGTTTGCTGTTCGGTGAGATGGCGAGTGTGGTGCTTGAGGGCCAACGGGCGGTTCCCCTGAAGTTGCTGGATTTCGGATATGGCTACCGGTTTCCGGAAATCGGTCCTGCTCTACAGGACTTGCTGCGAACCTGATACGCGCGGGATGTAACGCCCGCAATCAGCCTCCCTCCGTGGTCTCACCAGTCATTCTTGTGGTGGACCAGGCACCTTGTTCGACCTTGACACCCAGCCACCCCACCTATATGATCGCAGGCAGAACCAGCGAAGGGAGGCAGCCAGCGAGCGGTATGAGTGAGCAACTGATGGAGCAATTGAAAGCGTACACCAATGTCGATGGCCCCGAAGTGAACGCGCCTGATGAAGTCTCTAAGGCGACGATCAGACACTGGTGCGAGGCCATGCAGGACGGCAACCCCCTGTACACGGACGAAGGGTACGCCAGAACGAGCAAGTACGGAAGCATTGTCGCGCCACCCACCATGCTCATGGCCTGGAGCTTCCCTCCTCTGTGGCCTCCCATTGAGTCACACGAGGGACCACTGGACAACGTCCTGGTTCTGCTGGACGCAGCCGGTTTCAACCAGGTGATTATCACCGGGACTTCCCAAAGATACCTTAAGCCTCTCTTCCCGGGAGACCGGGTCAGTTTCAACTACCGGGTTGAGAACGTTTCCCCTGAAAGGCAGACGGCATTGGGTAACGGCCATTTCGTCACGGCCGTCTTCGTCTATCGCAACCAGAAGGGCGAGGAGGTGGGGAACCAGACGCTCACCATCCTCAAGTACCGCACTGCGGCGTAAGAGGCACACGAAGAGAAAGGGGACAGCGCATGGCTTGGAAGACACTCTACTGGGAAGATACGAAGGAAGGCGAAGCACTCCCCGAGGCGACGAGAGAAATCACCGCTACCACCGTGGTCTCCTGCGCTATCGCCAGCAGGGATTTCACCCCGTTGCACCACGACCCTGACGCTGCGGTGGCCGCGGGTCTCAAGGACATATTCCTGAACACGCCGACCATCTACGGCTTTGCCGGCAAGTACCTGACTGATTGGACGGGCCCGGAGGGTGAGATCAAGCAGATATCCCTTCGCCTGATGATGCCCGCTCTATCCGGCGATACGTTGACCATGAGCGGCAAAGTAGCCAGGAAATACATCGATGATAAGCAGCACCTGGTCGACATCGAGTTCACCTTTTCCCTGCCCACCATGCCCAACTGCACGGGAAAGGCAACCGTAGAGCTTCCTACAAGAGTGTCTGAGTAGCCGATGCCTCACCCCGGGGGCAGGCGCCGCTCGATCCGCTGGAGCGAAAATGGCAGCGCGTGCGGTTTCTCACTCTCGCACCATGTCCCTACACATGTTCGGACGCCTTTTGACCCGCCAGAAAACCCCGTGCTACCATTAGCTGACATACAGGGCAGGGAGCTTGGACTTGTTCAATCCATTCAAGCGAAAGACAGACCAGGTAGTAAAGGAAAGCACAGAGCAGGCAGTCAAGAGAAGCAAAGACACGTGGTTCAGCAAGATAACCGGGCTCTTCAACCGCAGCACCCTTGACCCGGAGGTATGGGACGAACTCGAGGAGTTGCTCATCGCCGCCGACGTCGGGGTGGACACCACAGACAAGCTGGTGCAGCAGACCAAGACCAAGGTGGACCAGGACAAGGTCACCGATCCTGCCAAGGTACGCAACATCCTCCAGAAAGAGATGGTCTCCATGCTCGATGTCGGCGACGCCGGATCGGCCCCTGTGTATCCCCAGGCCATCCTGGTAGTGGGGGTCAACGGGTCAGGTAAGACCACCACAATCGCCAAGCTGGGTTACGCGTTCGGCAAGGAAGGCAAGAAGGTCGTTCTGGCCGCAGGAGACACCTTCAGGGCCGCCGCAATCGACCAGCTCAAATGGTGGGGACAGAGGATAGGTGCGGATGTCATTGCTCATCAGCCGGGGGCGGACCCGGGTGCCGTGGCGTTCGATGCACTTCAGGCTGCCGCCAGCCGCGGTACCGACGTCGTGATCATCGATACGGCCGGAAGACTGCAGACCAAGTACAACCTCATGGAGGAGTTGAAGAAGATCAAGAGGGTGGTACAGCGGGTCGATGCTTCAGCCCCCCAGAACACCTACCTCGTGCTCGATGCCACCACCGGCCAGAACGGCCTTTCACAGGCCAGATACTTCACCGAGGCGGTGGATGTCAGCGGCGTGATTCTCACGAAGCTGGACGGAACGGCCAAGGGAGGCATAGTCCTGGCCATATGCGATCAACTGAGAATTCCAATCCGATTCATAGGCACAGGCGAGACGCTGGATGACCTTACCCCCTTCGACCCCGAGGCATTCATAGGGGCAGTCATGTCCTAGAAGGGTGCACGTCTATAACTGCGGCTTCAATCACCATAGGCTTCAATCCCCTGATCATCGAGACCGACTCCATAACCATCGGCTGGCACGCGGTCATGATGTTTCTGGGGATAGTCGTGGCCACACTGCTGCTCGCCAGGCTGGCCAGGGAGAAGGGCATCTCCAGAGGCTTCGTCTACAGCTCCGCCTTGTGGATCGTGCTTTTCGGCCTCGTGGGCGCTAGACTGGTACATGTCCTGGACAACCTCGACTTATACAAGCACAACGTGGCCGACGCATTCGCTTTCTGGGAGGGCGGGCTGGCCTGGTACGGCGGCTTGCTCGGCGGCCTTCTGGCTGGTGCAGTATGCGCGCGTGTAGGCAACATACCGATTGGTCGGTTCGCAGACGCTGCGGCTCCGGCTATCATGGTCGGGCTCGCCATAGGCAGGATCGGCTGCACCATCAACGGCGACGCCTATGGAACCCCGACGTCTCTGCCCTGGGCATTCATCTACACCAATCCGAACGACTACGCCGACCTCGGCGTGCCCGGACACCCAGCCCCAGTCTACGAGATGATGTGGTGTCTCATCGTCTTCGGCGTCCTGTGGAGACTGAGGCGACGACTGCGGCCTGACGGGGCCCTGTTCCTACTCATGGTAGCGATGTACTCCTTCGGCCGGTTCGTCATCAGTTGGGTCAGGGCGGAGCCGGCCGTGCTCGGCCCACTGCATCAAGCCCACATAATATCCCTCGTCCTTCTTGTGGCAAGCGTGTACCTGCTGGCCCGGCGGAAGGTCGGGTGGACCACCCCTCCCCTGTCAGGACAAACAGAGACGCCCACCCCCGAGGCACAGCCATAGCAGAGGCCGGTATCTGTCTCGGCCGCCTGGGACAGCAGCGCGCCGCCCCGATCGCCACAGGGGGCTGCCACAGATGAGGTCATTGAGCAGGAGCGAAATCAAGGATGCTCAGGGACAGGGTCTCCTCCCCACCCCAACGGTCCACGGACAGCGTGTAGACTACGTCGATACTCTGCGACACCTCATCGAGCAGATGCCCCAGATCAAAGCCTATGCCGCGCCACACTATCCTCCCCTCCCTCAGCTTGACCTGCAAGTGCCTTGAACCGTCCCCGACGGAAGCACAGTCCACAACCTTCACCCCTCGAGAGACGAAGACCGGGGCGGGGTTGCCGCTCCCGAAGGGGGCGAGCCTCTCCACTACGCCGAAGACCTCACCATTCATCGCGGAGAGCGGCAACTCGGCATCCACCGTGACAGATGGCTGAAGGTCATCCTCAGAGATCTGGCTGCCAGCAATGTCAACCAGCCGCTGCGACAGCCTGGGAACATTGTCGTTGCGAACGGTGAAGCCCGCCGCCATGGGATGCCCGCCAAAGCGCTCCAACAGGTCGGTACACTGCGCAAGAGCAGCAATCATGCTAAACCCCGGGATGCTGCGCGCACTCCCCCTGCTGGTCTCTTCCTCCCTCTTGAAGACAATAGAGGGGCGGTGGTACTCCTCCACAAGCCTGCCGGCGATGAGACCGGCCACGCCAGAGGGGTAGCCTTCCCCACCAGCGATGAGAAGCGGGGGAACAGGCCGCCGCGACTCTATTTCGTCTCTGGCCCTAGCGAGGAATTGACTGGTCAACCGCTGGCGCTCGGCGTTGGTCTCCTCAAGCTCCTGCGCCATCTGGCGGGCTTCCTGGGGGGATTGGGTCATCAGAAGTTGATAGCTCGCCAGCGCGTGTTCCAGCCGTCCGGGTGCATTGAGGCGGGGCGCAATCACCCAGGCAATACAGCCGCTGTCCACGTCGCCCTGCTTGACCCGGGCCGTTCGCAGCATCTCCTGCAGTCCCAAGCGCCCGGACCGCTTCACCTGGACCAGGCCTTCCTTGACCAGGCTGCGGTTATCGCCCAACAGGGGCACCATGTCGGCCACAGTCCCAACCGCCACAATGTCCAGCAGGTCATCCAACGTTTCTTTCCTGCCCAGGCTCATGAACAGGGCTTGAAGGAACCTGTAGGCTACACCCACTCCGGCCAGTTCGGGGAACGGGTAGGCGGAATCAGCTCTCTTGGGATTGACCACCGCGAAGGCAGGTGGGACCCCCTGAGTCACAGAGTGATGGTCGGTGACAATCGTGTCCAGCCCCAAGCTGCCCGCGTATTCTATCTCCGGTGCGTTGGTGATGCCGCAGTCCACAGTCACGACTACTGTGGCACCCTGTTGACACAACCTCTCCAATGAGACGAAGTTAAGCCCGTAGCCTTCTTCCACCCGGTGTGGGATATAGGCTATCGTGTTGGCTCCCAGCCGGGAAAGGCCCTGCACGAGCACTGCGGTGCCACAAATGCCGTCGGCATCGAAATCGCCGTAAATGGCAATCGTCTCGCCGCCAAGCAGGGCTCGCTGCACGCGCACCACCGCTTTTTCTATGTCAGGAAGGAGAAACGGGTCGCTGGGCTTCTCCTCCTCAAGCCCCAGGAACGACATGGCATCGCTGGCTCCGGCTATGCCCCTGTTGTGCAGGAGTTGGATGGTGAGCGGGTGCAGGTCCGTTCCCTTGAGATATCCCGCCGGGGCAGCGGGAAGAACGTGCCAGCGGCGGTGGTTCAACTAGTCATCCTCATCATAATCGCGGAGTATAAGTACAGAGTTGTGGCCGCCGAAACCAAAGGAGTTCGACATCGCTGTCCTGACCTTGACCTGGCGGCAAACATGAGGAACATAGTCAAGGTCACACTCAGGGTCTGGGGTGTCCAGGTTGATCGTGGGTGGCACTACACCATTCTTCATGGCTAGAACGCACACGACGGCTTCGATGGCACCGGCGGCCCCAATCATGTGACCCACCATCGACTTGGTGGAACTAATCGGAATGCGGTAGGCCTGATCCCCAAAGACTGACTTGATGGCCAATGTCTCCGATCTGTCGTTCAATATCGTGGACGTCCCGTGAGCGTTAATGTAGTCGATCTGGTCTGGTTGAATCCCGGCCTTCTGCAGGGCCAGGCGTATGGCTTTGGCCCCTCCTTCACCCCCTGCCGACGGCTGGGTCAGGTGGAAAGCATCCGAAGTTGCCCCGTAGCTGACCACCTCGGCCAGGATTCCAGCCCCCCGTTTGAGGGCGTGAGGAAGACTCTCCAAGACCAGTATGGCCGCCCCCTCTCCTATCACAAACCCATCGCGGGCCGCGTCGAAGGGACGAGACGCCTTCTGAGGCTCATCGTTTCGCTTGGACAGGGCACCCGCTGCATTGAAGCCGGCCAGTCCAATGGGCACTATGCAGGCCTCCGCGCCGCCGGCCAGCATGGCCCGAGCGTCTCCGCGCTTGATGATCTCACAGGCCTCGCCGATGGCATCGGCCCCACTGGCACAAGCAGAGGTAGCGCAGAAGTTCACTCCCTTTGCCCCCAGCATTATGGAGATCTGACCTGAGGCGCCGTCGGTGATCATCATAGATATGAGAAACGGGCTGATTCGACTCGGCCCTCGCTCTGCAAGGATTGCGGACTGCTCAGAGAGCGTGGTCAGCCCACCTATGCCGCTGCCAACAAGGACACCGATGTCCTCCGGCACAGAGATGTCCAGCACGGCCTGGCCCACCGCTTCCTGGCTGGCCGCTACTGCGAAATGGGTGTAGCGGTCCATATGCCGTGCCTGCTTCCGTTCCATGTAGTTAAGGGGATCGAAGCCCTTGACCTCCGCCGCGATCTTGGTCTCATAGGGCTCAGGGTCAAAAAGCGTGATGCGGTCCACACCGGACCTGCCCTCCAGCAGGGCCTGCCATGTCGACGGGACATCCAGACCCAGCGGGCTGACTGCCCCCATACCTGTAATCACCACCCTGGTGCTCATAGGTCTACGGCCAGTACAGCCGCTCCGCCTCCTTCTTCAGCTCGGCCCTGAAGTCGGGGTGGGCAATAGCGATCAGCTCCTGGGCACGCTCCCGCTGGGTCTTTCCCTTGAGCCTGGCAACACCGTACTCCGTGACCACGATGTCGGCCAGCGTCCGGGGTGTGCTGACAATCGTACCCAACTCCAGCATCGGCACGATGCGAGATATAGCACCACCCTTGGCAGTGGACGTGATAGCCACGATGCTCCGCCCGCCCTTGGAGAGGTAGGCGCCTATGGCGAAGGAGAGCTGGCCACCGGACCCGCTCGTCATCACAGGGCCTATCGACTCCGCGGCGATCTGGCCCGTCAGGTCAACGGCAATAGCACTGTTGATGGCCACAACGTTGTCGTTGGCAGCGATCACCCGCGGGTCAAGGACATACGTAGAGGAGTAGACCTCAAACAGCGGGTTGTCATTGATGAAGTCCATCTCCTCTTTCGTGCCACCCCCAACCGCCGTCGCCACCGCCCTGTTGGGATGAAGGGCTTTGCACCTGCCATTGACTACACCATTCATGACCAGAGTGCCGATCCCCCTAACCGTATTCTCAGAGTGCCAGCCCAGGTCATGCTTCGTCTCAAGCCCCCCCAACTGCGCCACCCACTCAGCCGTCCCTCCCACGCCTATCTCCAGGCAGTCGCCATCCTTTACCAGGCCGCCTATGGTCTGTGCAATCGTCTTCTCTATCTCGCCCGGCCCGCTGCTCCTTCTACCCAGTATGTCCGTCGCCCCAGGCACCCTCCCCGTAGGAGTATGCTCCACGAAGTGGTCTATCTCGGACACATGGATGAAGTTGTCCCCGTAGGTGCGTATCATCCTGTCGTTCACTTCCGCCAGCGTCACCCTGGCCTGCCTGACCCACTCCTTCTTCTTCCAAAGCGACGCCCCGAAACTACAGAAACCATGCTCATCAGGCGGAGAGACCTGGACCATGAAGACGTCGATCGGCTTCGCCTCATTCTCATCAGGCACGGCTGAGAGGCCACTGACAGTGAAGTCCGACCTTCTCTGGCTGACCAGCTCTCTCACCAGCGGCAATACGTAGGAGGTCTCCAGTTGAAACGTATCGGGATATGCCTCGTACCAGCTGGGATCATAAATTGGTAGATCACTACCGCCACCACCCATTATCTTCACATCCTTGAGATCATCCGCCCGGCTCACCAGCCCCAGTCCGAGGGACAGCGCCTCCGGCTGGGCCATGACCACGTAGTCACCCTGCTTGAGTACCTTGGCCGCTTCGTCCAGGGAAACAAACTTGCGCTCGTATTCTTCCTGCCAACCCACGCTAAAACAGACCTCCTTGTCCTACTTCAGCAGATATCGTAGCATGCGCCAATTTTGAGCGTCAAGAAATCCGACATGGGACAGGACGATGACCTCGGGCTCGGCTTGGAGACCCGGTGCAGTACCGACGGGGAATAGACTAGCCGCACTTGGTGTATCCGCAGCCGGGGCATAAGAAGCAGCCCTCCTGGTACACCAGAATGGTGCCACAATCAGGACACTGCCCGGCCACGTTCACGCCTGAGACCGGGACAACACTTGGCTTCAGGTCTGGCTTCTCTTCGCTTTCTGCCTTCTCTTCGTCCGTGCTCTCCATCGCCCCCTCCAACACACCCCCAATAGCGTCCGGACAGGACAGCACGGCATGCCCTGCGTCCCAGGCGATGGAAGGACACCTGATGCCCTTGAGGTGCTTCACCACGGAAGAGACGTCTATGCCCGATCTCAATGAAAGCGAGATGAGGCGGCTGATGGCCTCCAGTTGTGCCGAGGCACAGCCACCCGCCTTCCCCAGGGTGGAGAAGACCTCGCAGATGCCATCGCTGTCCCTGTTAACGGTCACATAAATGTGGCCGCAGCCGGTGGAGACCCTCTGCGTGACCCCAGAGGTAATGCGGTCCCGCTTCCGCGGCCGAGGCGCCGGGCGTACCTCCACCGCGCCCGCCCTCTCCTCTTCCTCCCTGGAAACGCTCAGCACCTGACTGTCCTTGCTCCCGTCACGATAGATGGTTATCCCCTTGCACCCCAACTCGTAGGCCAGCCGGTATACGTCCGCCACATCCTGCCTAGTGGCGCTGTGAGGGAAGTTCACAGTCTTTGAGACGGCATTGTCCGTGTATTTCTGGAAGGCTGCCTGCATCCTGACATGCCATTCCGGAGTGATGTCATGCGCCGTGACGAACACCTCCTGCACCCACTCGGGTGCACCCTCCATTCCGCGCACGCTGCCCCTGGACGCCAGATCCCGCATCAGGCCCTCGCTGTAGAAGCCCTCTCTCCTGGCTGCCTCCTCGAAGTAGGGGTTCACCTCTACCAGTTGCTCGCCCTCCAGGATGTTCCGGACATAGGAGAGGGCGAACAGCGGCTCGATCCCGCTGGAGCAATTGGATATGATGCTGAGAGTACCCGTCGGCGCTATGGTCGTCCTGGAGGCATTCCTCAATCTTGGGCCACCGGCCACGTCATAGACGCTGCCCTCAAAAGCAGGGAAGACACGTCTCTCCTCGGCCAGCTTCTCCGAGGCGGCGTCAGCCCTCTCCTTGATGAAGCCCATGACGCTCTCCGCAGTCTCCAGGCCCTGCTCCGAATCATAGGGAATCCCCAGGCAGATGAGCATATCAGCAAACCCCATGATCCCCAGTCCGATCTTGCGCGTTGCCTTGCTCATCTCCTCGATCTCCGGAGAAGGATACTTGTTCACCTCAATAACGTTGTCCAGAAACCTGACTGCCGTCTCCACCGTCCTGGCCAGCTTGGGGAAGTCTATCTCAGCCTTCCCTTTGTGCCACCGCAGCATCTTCGACAGGTTGACCGAGCCGAGGTTGCACGACTCGTAGGGTAGCAGTGGCTGCTCGCCACAGGGATTGGTGCTTTCAATCACTCCCAGCCTTGGGGTAGGGTTGTCCCTGTTGATGCGGTCGAGGAACACCACGCCGGGGTCTCCCGTCCTCCAGGCCATGTCCACGATCTTGTCAAAGACCTCCCTGGCATTGAGCCGTCCCACGGGCCCCTTGGTCCTGGGATTGATGAGACTGTATTCCCGCCCCTCCTCCACCGCCTGCATGAACTCCTCCGTCACCGCTACTGAGAGGTTGAAGTTACTGAACTCCTTGGTGCCGTCCTTGGCCTCGATGAATTTCAGAATGTCGGGGTGGTCGATATTCAGAATGGCCATGTTGGCACCGCGACGCATGCCGCCCTGCTTGATCACGTCAGTAGCCACATCGAAGACCCGCAGGAAGGAGATAGGGCCGCTGGCCACGCCGCCTGTGGAACCGACTCTGTCTCTCTCAGGCCTGATCCTGGAGAAGGAGAATCCTGTGCCGCCCCCACTCTTGTGGATCAGGGCCGTCTGCTTCACCGCCTCGAAGACGGACTCCATTGAATCGTCGACAGGAAGGACGAAGCAAGCGGAGAGCTGTCCAAGCTCTCTGCCTGCATTCATTAGAGTGGGCGAGTTTGGCAGGAACTCCAGGGTGGTCATCAGCCTGAAGAACTCGTCCTCGAGATTTTTTATGTCAGCATGGGGATTGTAGGCCAGTTCGGCTGAGGCTATGCAGTGCGCTACCCGGCGGAACATCTCTTCCGGTGTCTCTATGGGCCGCCCCTCGTTATCTTTCCTGAGATACCTCTTCTCCAGCACCCTCAGGGCGTTCTGCGAGAGGTTGACCTTCGCGCCCTCCGCAGTGGCAACCGGGGAGTGGATTATCTTGATGCTCTGCTTGTCCGCTGCAGACTTCACCTGATGATGGCCCATGTCAGCCAGGGCCTCCCTTACTATCCCCTCGATACCTAAGGCAGGGACGCGACCCTTGCCCTTCCGCTTTCCCTTGAGCGCCAACTCTTCCATGCCGGGGAAGGGAAGACCGGTCTCTTGTTGCTCCAGTCGCCGGATGACCTGGTCGATCAACTGCTCTGCGAGGTCTCTGTCAGAGATGCCCATGCTGTCTGCCGCGGCGAAGACAGCACGAGCCACCCGGTCGTGACTGACGCCTTCCAGTCCGTTGCTGCCGGGGCGCTCTTGCTCAGACATCATTCCCTCCCTTTCTTGTCTTTCCCGCTCTCATACGCCCTTTCCCCACCGTCACAAGGTCCGCGGCTGAAATCAAAGGGAGCTGGCCCACTATAACCCTGCCCACACGATCGGCCAGGGCATCTACCTCCTCTTTGAAGCTCTCGGCGTCCGCGAACTCGCGGTACACGCTGGCGAATCGAATATAGGCTACACGATCCAGATCCCTCAGATACTGCATGACCAACGCCCCCACGGTGACACTGGGAACCTCCACCCTCCCCATGCTGTGAAGCTCCTCCTCCACCCTGTCCACCACGCGCTCGATCTCCTCATTGGCAATCGAGCGTTTGGCACACGCGATACGGATTCCCCTGGCCAGCTTATCACGGTCGAACTCCTCACGCCGGCCGTCCTTCTTCATCACCAGAAAGCTGGCCGGCTGGACACGCTCGTAGGTTGTGAAGCGCGAGTCACAGTTCAGACACTGGCGACGACGGCGAACGCCGTCGTTGACAGACCTGGAGTCAACAACCCTTGAATCATCATATCCACAATAGGGGCAACGCATGGGGAGCTCCTATATCTTGGGGTGTCGGGCATTATAACACCACATATTGTGGCTGTCAACAGCCCGTATTCACTCGGTTAAAATGTTACTGGACGGACACGGTTCACTCAGCTAGAAATGTTACTGAGGAGGACCATGCCGATTGAAGACAGGATGACGGTAGATGAACGAAGGAAATATCTCAAGCTTATGGCCCCCCGGTATGTTAAAGCAGGGATGAGAGAGCGGAGCGAGTTGCTGACGGAGAT
>Ga0180432_10002392_pt1 | contig 28120 bp, 33 predicted proteins | sample SS_ome_10_FD_132414 | JGI IMG/M metagenome (GOLD analysis project Ga0180432, IMG submission 132414) | Hypersaline lake sediment archaeal communities from the Salton Sea, California, USA - SS_1_MS_2 metaG | ecosystem: Environmental > Aquatic > Non-marine Saline and Alkaline > Hypersaline >... | reverse complement strand
TGATATAATCTGCTCATGCAACTCAAGCGAAATGGAGAATCATTATGCTGACCGAAGCCAAAGTCCGAAAGATCGCGCAACGCGAGGCCGCGCAAATGCTGGTCGACGTTGCGCACGCTTTGAACGCCATTGTTGCGGCGCACCCCGGACAGCCGATGTCCGCCGAGGACGTCGACCGCGCCCTCGGCGCCGTCGCCGTGCCGATCCTGAAACCGTAGGAGATGCTTGGTATAATGCGCATCATGAAATCGCTGCGAGCCTGGACAATCGTCGTCTGCCTCATTGCCGGCTGCGCTGCGCCGTCCGTCCTCCATAGCTCTTCGCCGTCGAAGCAGAGCGACGGAGGATGGACCGTCGTCCGCGTCACGGACGGCGACACGTTCATCGTCCAGAATGATGCCGGCAAACGCGAGCGCGTTCGACTTCGCCGCGTCAACGCGCCCGAACTCGACGAGCCGGGCGGACCCGAAGCGCGCGACGCGCTCGAGGCCGCCCTGCTCGGAAAACGCATCAAGCTGACCATCTACGCGCGCGATAAATGGGGACGCATCATCGCCGAGATTCCTACAGAATAGGAAAGTTTTGGGAAACATTCCTACGCTGTAGGATTCTTTTCGCCCTCCCCCCGATTTTACCGTTGACATTGCCCGATTCTGATGTAAATAAGAGATAGACGCGGCCACGAGCCGCAACGAAATTCAGAGCGCCTGTGCAGAGGCTGCACCCTCTCGCAGGCGCTCTTTTTCGTTTAAGGCAGAGCGATGCAGTTTGAGCAACTGACGGAGATCTCGGGCATCACCCTCCTGCACGTTGCGGACGCGCACGACGCCGGCCAGGGCACGCTCACCGCCGAGACCGCTGACACGCTCACCTGGCTGGCCCCCGGCTCCGAGACCGCAGGCGACGAAGTCACGATCGCCAACGGCGAGACGAAGATCATCGCGGACGGCGATGACGCGACCCAGTTCATCGTCGTCTCGCGCACGTCCGCGAGCGACCTCGACGGCACGTGCGTCCTGCTGCTTCTCACAACCAAGTCCACGCAGGAGCGCCTCGAGGAAGTTGACGCCGCGATCTCGCAATGTCTGAAGGCACAGGCCTCCGGCCAGGGCGACAGCAACATCACGCGCGCATCGCTCGACAGCCTCCGCCGCTATCGCAAGGAACTCTACGCCGAACTGCTCCGCGAGCAGGAAAGCAGCGCGCGCGTCGCGCAGGCCGATATGAGCGGGAACTTCTGATGCCACGAAAACGGAAAAACAGAAACCGCAATCTGGGGCATCCGAACGCGCCCCTCGCCGACTACGACGCGACGAACAACAAGAAGAAGCGCCAGGCGCCGCGCTCGTCGATCAAGTCCGAGGACGCGCTGCTCACGACGACGAAGCGCCGCAAGCTCACCGCCACGGCCCAGGATCAGATCCGCAACTTCGCGGTCGCCGCCTGGATGGTCCGCAAGCACACCTCCTACGTCTCCCGCTTCAACTTCCACTCGTCCATGGAAGACGACGGCTTCGAGAAGGAACTCAAAGCCTTCATCTCATACCGATCCCAGGGCGCGCAGTTCGACCGCGCCGGCCGGCTGAATCGGCAACGGGCGTTGACGATGACCGAGCGCCACGCCGTGGTCGACGGCGACGTCTTCTGGCATCTCCTCCGGACCGGAGAGGTGCAGCTCATCGAGGGCGATCTCGTCTGGACGCCGAACGATCTGCCCGCGCAATACAGCGCCGACCGCTACAACTGGGTCCACGGCATCGACGTGGACGCGGCGACCAAGCCCCGCCGCTACTGCCTCTGTACGCGCGACGGCAGCTCGCGACGATTCGGCATGATCGCCCAGGCGCAGAACATCCTCCACCGCGCGTATTTCCCGCGCGCGAACACCGTGCGCGGCGTGTCTCCCCTCTCCTCCGCCCTCAACACCCTGCAGGACCTCTACGAGGGATTCGACTACCAGCTCATCAAGGCCAAGCTCCACGCGCTCTTTGGCGTGGCGATCCTCAGCGACGGCATCCAGGGCGCCGCCGGATTCGACATCAGCGAGACCGTCACCGAAGGCGAGGAATCGTCCGCCGACGCGGACGACGTCACGCACGAGATCAAGCGGCACTACATGAAGCCCGGCGCGGCGAGCGTGCTCACGCTGCCGGCGGGCACGTCCATCGAGACCTTCGAATCGAAGACCCCCTCCGGCGAGTTCCGCGACTTCTCCGAGCTGATGATGCAGATCGGCATGCTCGCGATCGACCTGCCCTACATCTTCTTCAACGCCAAGGACGGGAGCTTCTCCATTCATCGGACCGCCCGCCTCGAATACGAGAAATCCTGCAAGGACAAGCGCGACGAGAATATCTCGCTGCTCGACCGCTGGACGCTGCGTCAACTCATGATCGGCATCGAGGACGGAACGTTCTCGCTGCCCTCCCGCTGGACGCTCGATGACGTGCTCTGGGAATGGGTGCCCGAGTCGACCCCCTGGTTCGACGAGATGGACGAGATCGACGCCGCGCTCGCCGGCATCGGCGGCGGCATCGTCGACCCCTACAAATGGCTCAAAGAGCGCACCGGGCAGGACGGCGACCAGGTCCTCGAGAACATCGCCAAATTCCAGAAGAAGGCCGAGGACCTCGGCCTGCAGCTCGTCTGGGCGCGCGCCCCCATCACCCTCACCGCGTCCACGCAACCCACACGAAAGGACCGCGACCAATGAGCAAAGACCCGTCCCCGCGCCGCCTCAATATCTCGCGCGCCCTGGCCGGCCGTCTCACGCGGCCCTACGCCATGCGCCGCGCCGACATGCACAGCCTCTTCATCAGCGCGTTTCAGGAGACGCCGTCCGATCTCTATCTCAACGACGACGATCTGGGGACCGAGGATCCGCAGCCGCTGAACGTCGTCAACGGCGTCGCCGTCATCACGATCCAGGGCGTCATGATGAAGGGCGCGCCGCGCTACTACGTCGAAATGGGCTACGCGACCGACACGGACAACGTGCGCGAGCAGGTCCTTATGGCGCTCGCGGACAACTCCGTCAATGCGATCCTCATGCCGATCTACAGCCCCGGCGGCGAGGTCTACGGACTTGATCAACTGGCCGACGCCGTATTCCAGGGCCGCGCGTCGAAACCGATCCACGCCTACATCGAGGACCTCGGCGCCTCGGCGGCCTATCTCGTCGCCAGCCAGGCGACGACGATCAGCGCGAACCGCACGGCCATGATCGGCTGCATCGGCACCTACGTCATGATCGAGGATATCAATCGGTGCCTGATGGACATGGGCATCGACACGCGCATCGTCTCCAGCGGGCTTCTCAAGGGCGGCGACGCAGGCGGCTCCATCATCACCGAGGCCATCCTGGCCGACGAGCAGCGCCTCATCAACGGCTTCTCCGCCGACTTCATCAAGGCCGTCGCGCGCGGACGCATGATCCCGGAAGAGACCGCGCAAGCCTGGGCGACCGGGCAGGTCTGGATCGGCGAGAGCGAGGCCCTGCCCATGGGACTGATCGATTCGTTAGGAACGCTCGACGCGGCGCTGGGCCGCGCCGTTTCTTCAGGCACTGGCCGGGGCGCGAACCCGGCCGAATCAGAGGAAGGAGACCAGGCCATGAATATCTTTGGCCGGCGTAAGACGGGCTCCGCCGAATCGGCCGAGGACACCCAGGCCGTTGGTTCGGAGGAGCAGGATCAGGAACAGGTCGGCGAGACCGGCGCATTGCAGGTCACGATCGAACCGCAGGAAGCCGTGGACGCGGGCGCGCAGTTCTCCGTCGACGACGGAGAGCCGCTCGACAGCGGAACCACGGTCGAAGGCCTGGCCCCCGGAGATCACGGGGTGAGCTACACCGAAGTCGAAGGCTTTGTCGCCCCCGGCGATGAAGTCGTCGCCGTGGTCGCGAACGAGACCACGCAGCACACGGCCGAATACGGCCCTGTCGAAGAGGACGAGGCCGAACCACCCGAAGGCGAACCCACGGAAGGCGAGCAGGCGCAGGCGGGCATGACCCCCGCGCAGGCCCTTCAACTCGCCCAGACGATCGGCGCGGAAAAGGCCCTCGAGGCCGCCGCCGCCGGCAAGACGGTCGAGGAAGCCCTCACCGAGCACATCAAGACGCTTGAAGCCAAGGATGGCGCTCGCGAGCAGGCCCTCAAGGACGCCAACGCCCTCGGGTCCGACGACGCCGTGCCGACTCAGGCCGCGGACGCGACCAATCGGAAGCCCAGGGGCTTCCAGAAGAACGCCCCGATCTCCGAGGACGACCGCATCGGCAAGGCCGCCGCCGCCATCGAGGCCGGACGTCGGAAGAACGCGAAACAGTAGCACGCCGCGCAATCGCATGCGCCGCACAATGAACTTTGACACTACGTAAGGAGAACAAGCCATGTCCCAGCCCACTCTGCTGGACCTCGCGAAGCACACGGCCGACGACGCGATGATCCCCCTCATCGAGCAGTCGGTCCAGTCCAACCCGGAACTGCGCGTCATCCCCGCGATGCCGATTTCGGGCCAGTCCTTCAAATGCCTCATCCGCACCTCCGTCCCGACCGGCGGATTCCGCAACGCCAACGAGGGCGCCGCCGCGGTCAAGTCGACCTGGGCGAACAAGCTCATCGAGGCGTTCATCCTCGACCGGGCGATCGAAGTTGACAAGGCCGTCGCAGACGTACATCCGCGCGGCGCGGCCTATTACATCGCCCTCGAGGGCGCCGGTCTGCTGGAAGGCCAGTTCCGCGCTGCCTGCTCCCAGTTCTACTACGGCACGGAGAGCGAAGTGGCCTCCTCCGCCGCAAGCAATGCGAGCAAGGGCTTCCCCGGCCTGATCGAGCTCTACGACTCGACGAACATGGTCGTGAACGCAGGAGGCTCCGGCTCCGACTGCTCATCCGTCTGGCTGCTCGCCACTGGCGACACGAAGGTCCAGTGGGTCGTCGGACAGGACGGCGAGATGACGCTCGGGGATCTGCAGGAGGACGTGCGGCTCACCGACGACGACGGCCTGCCGTACAACGGCTATCGCCAGCCGATGCTCGTCTTCCTCGGCGCCCAGCTCGTCAATCCGAACAGCATGGTCCGGATCAAGAACATCGAGCCGGACAACAAGCTCGACGACGATGACCTCTACGCCGCGCTCGAGCTGTTCCCGACCGGCATCGTCCCCAACGTCATCCTGATGACACGGCGGTCCAGAGGCTACCTCCGCCAGAGCCGCACGGCGACGAACGCCACCGGAGCGCCCGCTCCGATCCCGACGGAGTTCGAGGGCATCCCGATCGAAGCGACGGACGCCATCAGCGACGCGGAGACCAACGACTAACCGGATCAGGGGGACGGCGCGCGCCGTCCCCCGCCCGGCTGGACCTTTGCAGGAGATTGACTCATGTCCAACGAATCCACTTTCCGCAAGCAGGACGCGGAACTCAACGAGACGATCGCCCTCGCCGAGAGCGACGGCGCCGTCTACACGACCGGCATCGACCTCGGCGCGACCGCCGATGACGACGCCCGCCTGGCCGGCATGGAGCTGGAGGTCCGCGCCCCCGTGCTCGACGCAACGGAACTGCCCGTCGGCGGCACAGTGACCTACGTCGTGCAGCACTCCACAGCCCTTGCGAGCGGCTATGCGAGCCTCTACGGCACGGTGCTGACACAGACGGCCGTCGCCAGCGTGGGAGGCGCGGCCGCCGCGACGAAGCGTGTCCGTCTACCCTCCGACTGCAATCGTTACGTCCGCCTTGCGGCCACAACCGCAAGCGCGGGCGACTGCTCGGACAGCGACGCCGAACTGCGCCTGCTCACCTAGAGAATTCGGCCGGCACGGTCCTCGGCGGTTGTCGAGAACTCGCGATTAGCGAGCGACGCCGTCGAGGACCGCCACCTTGAGACTTTACAGCCTCCAATCTACAGCTTGAGAGAGAAGAATGAACGTCGTTGTCGCCACAAAGAACTGCCGCGAGTGCCGCGAGCTGAGAAAGCTCCGTCGCGCTCAACCGGGCACGAAGGTCGTCGACTACGAGGACCTCGCCCGCCTCGTCTGCCCCGTGCCGCCCGGCCGCCGCGATCTCAGCCAAGCGCCACAGCCTGAAGACACCTCACCCCACAACGTCATGGTGAAGATCCCGCCCGCGCCGGAGATCTCCCTCGAGATGTTCTTCGCGCTTTTCGGCCAGGGCCTGGCCGCGCCGATTCCCGAGTTCGGCAACGGCGTCCCGACGGATCGCCAGTGCCTCCTCAGCCTCTGCCGCACGTTTCGGCCTCGGCGCGTGATGGAGATCGGCGTGCGCTACGGAGCCACGGCGTATCTTCTCCTGCGCGAATGCCCCTGGATCGAGGAGTACTGGGGCGTCGATTGCGGCCCCGAATACAAAATGGGAATCCCCACTCAGCACGGCGAGCACCCCGACTGCGTGGGCCACGACGGCATCGACGCCACGCAGGAACACGCCGTCTGGCGCGAGAAGGATACGGCCTGCGGCAAGTGGGTCGACGATCCACGCTTTGTCCTGAAAGTTCTGCCGAACGGCTCGCACGACATCGATCCGGAGACCTGCGGCAAGTTCGATGTGATCTTCGTCGACGGAGATCATTCGCGCCCTGGCGTCTGGTTCGACAGCAAACTCGCCCGGCAGATCGTCCGCCGCCCGGGGGGCGTCATAGCCTGGCACGATTACAAGCGCGGGAATCCGGACCCCGGCGCCGGAGCCGCGCACGATGTTGTTGATTTCCTGAATCGCCGCGAGCGCCGGAAGATTCATAAAATACAAGGGACATGCCTGGCGTTCAAAATCACCGAGGAAACCGACAATCATCTGCCCTGCAGCACGTTCAAAGCGATCCATATTCCCGACTCGCCCGTCCAGTTCAATTCCTCCATTGCCGCCGCCGTTCGAGAGCCTCACGGCAAGCCGACCGGCTATCTCGTCGCCCTGCGCCGCGATTATAAGCTGCCGGGCTCCATGGGCCTCGCCTTCGTTGACGAGGACTTCGAGGCCGCGTCCGACACGCTGATGCAGTGGCCGAACGGCGAGGATCCGCGCCTCGTGCGCGTGCCGGGCACAAATCGCTACCTCCTGCTGCACAGCCGCCTCGAGGGCGACGTGCCGCGCATCCAGGTCGCCACGGAGATCGAGGCGAGCTATCCGGACAAAGTCAAAATCGTGCGCCGGACTCGCCTGCGCACCGTCATCGGCGGCAAGGGTCTCGACCCGTCCATCCTCAAAGCCGGGCACGGCGCCGCGCCTCAGCCCGACTACAAGCGCAACGAGATCACGCCGCTCGCGATCATCGAGAAAAACTGGGTCCCGTTCATCTACGGGCAGAAGCTGCTCATCTCCTACGGGCTGAACCCGCACATCGTCATGGAAATCGCCGACTGGGACAAGGGCGTCGTCCGCCCGCTCCATGCGACCTACACAGAGCGCCTGCCGATCGACATGCATCTGCACGGCTCCACGCCGCACGTCTACGTGCCGGCCCTCGACGCCTATCTCAGCCTATTTCACACGAGTTGGACGCGCCTGAAATACGATCCGCGCCTCTTCGACGCGGCAGCGGGCTGCTATTCGCTCGGCTTCCTCCTCATCGAGGCCAAACCGCCCTTCAGAATCACGCACGCAAGCCGCCGAGGCGTCACCTTCCACGATCTTTATCCCGAAATCCACTTCGACACGACGCGGCCCAACGTCACCGGCACGATCTTCCCCGCCGGCCTCGTCATTCGGGGCGACCAGGTCATCGTGAGCTACGGCGAGGGCGATCTGCGCACGCGCGTCGCCGTCTGCAAGCTCGAAGACGCTCTCAACACGCTCGAACCGATCTACCCCACGATGGAAGAGCCGGACGTCATGGCCTCTCTGCCGATCGACAGCCCCGGAGCCCCCATCGCGCACGTGGATCGCCGCCTCTTCAAGCCCGGTCCAAGATCCCGGCGGGAGCGCCCGTCCGTCCCCTCTCCGGACGCCCGCCGGGACCACCGCCAGGAGTACGCGTATCGTGATTAGCGCAAGCAATCTGGTCTATCCCCCGACCGTGACAGCGGACGCGGATCGCTACCGCTACCTCTATGCGGCCCTGGAGCAACTCCGCCTCAAGCACAACGAGCGGGCGGGTGATTTGAGTTGCGAAGCCAATTACTTCCGGGGTGAATGGAAAAAGCCTCACGCCGCTATCATTCACGAGATTCTGCGTCTCAGGCCGTTGGTCAAGACGCCTGATTTTGTAGAGACACTTGAGGCAAAAAACGACCCAAAACTTATTACGCTGAAGAGTGAAGGAAAGGCTGCTTGCAAGTCTGCTGATTACAAAACCCTGACTGGCGTTGATCTCGATAAGGCCACAGGCACCCTTGAACTCAGCGACCCTCTCGAAGATTTCACGGGATATACAGAGGATGACACGCCCGGAAGGGCGACCGTAACCGCAAACAAAATAGAGATTCGGGACATTGACCGGGATGAGCAAGTGCTGGTTTACGCTGACAAGGGCGTCGCACATTTTGGGGAAACATGGCTTCACTATGTAAAAGAAACGCTCATCAATAACACGGGCGTGGGCTCGCAGATATGTATGTTTTGGGCGGTATCCAATGTTATCGAAGGGGTGCAGGATTGGGGGACAAACAACCGGGAGGCAATCGGGCTCTGGATTGAAAGCAACACGCGCTATTTCCGGCTGCAGGATTATAAGACGGGCAGTTCGGATAATAGCGCCGGTGTATATTTACCATCAGCAGGCACACCAGTATACCCCGCCATTGAACGCACAAGCGAAACCGCAGTTGAATCTCGACTTTATAGTGATGCGGCGAGAACAGTTTTAGAGGATACGCTGGCAGTCTCAACCACAAGTGGCGATCGTCATCGCTACGTGTTCGGATATGTCAGCCACGATCAAGCCGGACAAACTGGGCGTGAGACGGATATCGACATTGAAAACCTTGACCTGAATGAAGGCGGGGCAGCCGCAGTCGGTCCCTTCGCGGGGGCCTATCCGCTTAAAGGGGCCTTTGATCCGCCTTGGAGATAAGAAATGATCACTCAACTCGATACCGAAAACGCTGACCGCGACCTGACCTCTCTAGTTACGGTGCTGACCGACACGCCCGACGCAAGCAACCCGATGATTTGCCAGGGCCTTGTCCTGTTCGGCGACGGCGCGAAAGACCTCGACGGCACCGGTGGGACATTCGAGTTGGTCATCACCGTTGGCGGTCAGACCGTGCAGCCCTCACCGCAAGAGGTTGAGTTTGGCACAGAGGTTCGTAGTTCAGTGTGGACAACGCCCTTCCCCGTGCCCGCAAACATGGAAGTCATCATGCGCGTGAAGTCCCCGAACGCGGGCGACAACGACGTGGACGTCACGGCCTATCTTTACGACATCTCGGCGCATCCGAGCCTCGTGCAGAACCATCTCGATCATCTGCTGGCGGCCGACTATGACCCGTCCTCGAAGCCCGGCGTGGCGACGGCGCTGTTGAACGAGATCGTCGAAAACGACGGCGGCGTGTCGCGCTTTACGGAGAACGCTCTGGAGCAGGGGCCGGACACCACCACGGGTCTCGCGCTCCACGGTGACTATGACGCGGCGAAAACGGCGGCCTCCAGTACGGATGTGACGACGGCGCATAGTACGACGGACGGGAAAATTGACGCAGTACAGGACGCTGTGACCACCATTGCCGAGGACGTGGAGAACATTGACGGTGATGCCATGCGCGGGACGGACGGCGTGAACACGACCGTCCCCGATGCCGCAGGGACAGCCGCCGCGCTCCACGCGATCACGGATGCGCTTGAACCGCATGGGACAGCCATGCGTGGGACGGACGGCGCAAATACCACTGTGCCGGATGCGGCGGGAACGGCGGCGGGACTACATACAACGACGGACAGTAAGATCGACGGGCTGAACAACTTTGACCCGGCCAATGATGAAGTTGATATCGGCAAGGTCAAGGGCGTGGCTGTTAGCGGCGTGAATGACTTCAAGGCGACGGGCTTTTCCACGCATGCGGCTGCGGATGTCTGGAGCGTGGCGACGCGCAGCCTGACGACATTCGGGACGCTGGTTTCAGATATTGCAACGGCGGTTTGGGCTGCGGCTGCGCGCACGCTGACGGCCTTCGGGTTTACGCCGTCACTCCACAGCGACTATGACGCGGCGAAAACGGCGGCTTCTAGCACGGATGTGACGACGGCGCATAGTACGACGGACGGGAAAATTGACGCAGTACAGGACGATGTGACCACCATTGCCGGGGACGTGGAGAATATCGACGGTGACGCCATGCGCGGGACTGACAGCGCGGCCACGGCGGCTGAGGTCGTGACGGCGCTATTTGCCAACGCATCCATGAAGGAAGTGCTCGCGTTCGCGCGCGGCAAGGTCGTGATCGACGGGAACGATGTCAAGTTCTATGACACCGATGACACCACACTCCTCTACACGATGACCCTCTCGGCGAGTGGGAGAACCATCTCGTGAGCCTGACCAAAGGCGATTATATCAGCATCCTGACCGGCGGGTTGTGGGAGGACGTAACGGCCTCGCCCCCCACCACGCCCACGCTGTCCGTGACGAATGACGGCGACGGGGATGCTGTGACCGCTACGGTGAGCGGCGACGACGGCGTCACGAATCAGCTTTACTACAAGAAGACAACGGCCTCGGCCTGGACGGAGGGCGAATCCAGGGCCGGCGATGGCGAGATAGCGCAGGCTGGCCTCGACGAGGACGCCGGCTACGACTTCATCGTCGTGAGCCAGTCGGGCGGCTATAACTCACTCCCCTCGAATAACGTCCGCCTGGTCGTGCGCTCGACGGACGAGACGCCCGCGGACGCGGCCACGTCCGGCGTGTTCGATGCCATGATGCGCGATATCGTCGCCAGCACGGACCTGGCCGAGTGGATCGTCTACACGAAGGCGAGCGGGGCGACGCGCCGGATCCGCGCGGCCGTGAATCGCCAGCCCGCCGCCCCCCTCGACGAAGCGCCCGAAGGCATGCGCCCGTTCATGCTCGTCACCGTCGAGGCCTCAGCCGTCTCCGGCATCTCGCTCGACGAGCTCGAGACCTCGACCGACACGCTCACATTTCCGAAGCGCTACGGCGGCACGCCGGAGGCCTTTTCCGTCGACAAGATCGCCAGCCACGCTCGCGGCCGCCTGCAACTGGAGATCCGATGAAGCCCGAGATCCTCATCAACGAAACGCAGCTTGACGACATCCGCGCGCGGCTGGGCGCGGCGGAGAAAGAAGCTCCGAAGCTGCTGGCTCGCGCGATGAAGCGCGGCCTCATACGGATGTGGTCGCTGACGACGAAGGCCATCGCCAAGGAAGTCGGGATCAAACAGAAGACGGCGAAGACGCGCGTCTGGAAGGGCTGGAGCGGGAGCAATCTGCGCGGCCGCATCAGGGTCGGCCGCGTCGGCCTCAGCTATATCGATCTGAGCCCAAGACGAACGAACAAGGGCGTGAGCATCCGCTGGAAGGGCCGCCGAGAGACGGTCGAGGGCGGTTTCCTCGCGATTCCCCAAAGCAGCCGGCGCGTCCAGGTCTTCAAGCGCGCGATGAAGAAGCGCCTGCCCATCATCGTCCAGCGCACGCCCGCCCTGGCTGACATCGCGCGCGCGGCAGGCATCCCGGAGGCCGTCATCCTGGACGGCCAGATGACGATCAGCAAGGAGATCGACCGGCAGATTCAGCTCGTGCTTGAACGGGGCGGGCTGCCGACTGGAGGGACGACGTAATGGCAACGTGCGTGCAAGAGACGATTATGGCCTGGCTCGCGACAAAGCTCGACGAGCTCGTCACGAGCGGCGACCTGGCGGCAGTCACGCGGCCCACGCGCGGCGGCCTGGCCGTGCGTCCTCAGCATCTCCTGGGCGCGCTCTACCAGGACGATCCCGAGGAGATCGAGGCGAGCCAGGGCGCGAAGTACTGGAACATGCCCTGCGCCGTGGATCTCTACGTGCGCCCCGCCGACGGCTCGACGGCCGCCGTCGACACGACGATCAACAATCTGCGCGCCACGGTCGAGAAGAAGCTGATGGCCGATTACACGTGCGGCGGCAACGCCCACTTGCTGACGATCCGCGCGCCCCAGGGCTTCATCGAGGGCGAGGGCTTCGAGGGCGTGCGCGTCAACTTCGACGTGGAGTTCGGCACGCTGGAGACCGATCCATTTACGGCAGTTTGAGGACCGACAAATGAACATTGCGGACGTTGACAGGCTGGAAACCGACGGCGTGGAGACGACGGCCGGCGAGAACGTGCTGGTCGAGGGACCCCACATCCTCATCCCCAACGACGACCGCCTGCCCCCCGTCGAAAGCCTGGTCGTCCGACTCGCCGACGGCCGCGCCCTGAAACTCATCAAACGCGTCGCGCGGAACGCCCGCGCGACCATCTTCCGTTACGAACCGATCGAAGAGGAGGTCCCCGACCATGGCAGTCACGCCAGTCCCGCTGATTAAGCGGATCCGCACGCTCGCCGCAAAGGCCGAGACGACGCCCGGCACGGCGATCGCCGTGACCGCGGACGACGCGGCGTTCAACGTCTTCAACGCGATGATCCAGCAGGCGACGGAGCTGGAGCAACGCCAAAAGCAAGGCGGCTTCAGCCAGCTTCCGGCCGTCCCCGCAGCTCGCCAGGGCCGCTGCACGTTCAGCTCGCATTTCTACGGCGGCTCGGCCACGCCCGCCGGCATGGCAACGTTCCTTCCCGCCGTGGGCATGGGGCTCGACGGCACGTCGAGCTTCTATCAGCTCGTAACCCCGCCGCCGGAGACGGACGGAGCGACGCAGAAGACGCTCACGCTCGCGACATATCAAAACGGCCGCATCAAGAAGATTCACGGCGCCATGGGCAACATGAAATGCACGTTCCCCGCGGGCAAGCTCGCCCTGGCCGAGTTCGATTTCCTCGGCAAATGGAACGCGCCGACGGACGGGGCGATCCTGGCGCCCACCTATCCAAGCCTCACGCCGCTGCGCATGATCTCCGGCGCGCTCACGCTCGGGGCCTACGGCAGCCTCAAGGTCGCTAACGTCACGCTCGATCTCGGCAATGTCCTCTATCTGCGCGAGGACGTGTCTGACGCGACAGGCTTCAGCTCGTGCGTGATCGCGGACCGCCTGCCCATCGTCACGATCGACCCGGAGTCAAATCTCGTGGCGACCAAGGACATCTATGGCGAATGGCTCGCCTCGACCGAGGCCGATCTATCGCTCGTCCTCAACAACGGGACGGACGATTGCACGATCACGGCGAGCGACCTGCAGCTCATGAGTCCGCAGGAGGCCGAGCGCAACGGCCTCGAGGTGGACAACATCAATTGCCAGCTCAACGCCGACGACCTGAAGTTCCTGTTCTCGTAAGGATTCACCACGAAGCACACGAAGAGCACGAAGAACGGCAACGAATTGAGGAGGTAGAAGACACATGCCGCTCGCAATCGATCCGAACGAGACGTTTGACGTGGTGCTGAAAAACGACGCCGAGAAAGGAACACCCGTCTCATTCCGGTTCCGCTACATGACGGCGCGCGAGTTCCTCCGCACGGCGAAGATCGGCGACATGCCGGCCGAGGAGCGCGAAGCGCTCGGCACCGAGGCTGTCGTCAAACAGCTTTTCGGCGTCATCCGTTCCAATCTGATCCAGTTCGCCGGCCCAGGCCTCGAAATCGACGCAGAGATCGAGGACGTGATCACGATCACGGAGGCGTGGGAACTTTACTGGTCATCGCGTCGCCAGTCCCGGTTGTCGGTGACGGAAAAAAACGACTCAGGGTCGCCCTCGCCTTCCAGTGGGGACGACTCTGCAAAGGATGCCCCGGCCGGGACAAGTGCGTCGATCCCGTTGACGAGCGGCAGCCCGCCCTCATCGAATGCGCCGGCTGCGGAGGCGCCGGCTGCGACGAGTGCGACGCCGGAAACGTCCGGCTGACAAACTGCCCGCTGGAGTATGCGGGCAACGACGTATGGGAAGTAATTGAAATGGCCGAACTGACAAAACGCGGATTGCCGCCCGTGCATGGCGGCGCGCTGGACCAGGCGAAGAAGTTCCTTGACGCCTGCACTTTCGTCTGGACGGAAACCGCCCGCATCAAGGCCGAACTGAAGCTAGAGGCGTTCGATGGCTGACAGCACGACGCGAAAAAATCTCGACATCGTCATCCGCGCGCGGGATGAGACCAAGAAGGGCGTCGCGTCGGCCTCGCGCGGGATGCAGGAGCTGCAGGGGACGATGCACTCCATGATCGCCGTGGCGGCGCTCGCGAACATAGGCGCTCAGGCCGGGGCCGCAGCGTTCGAGATGTGGGGGGCTGCAAGCCGACGCGCCACAGCCGCCGCGAAGGCAGATCTCACGGCCATGATGGACGCAGAGATCGAGGACCTCAACGCGTCCACGCGTCTGCTTGCCGGGATCCCCATCCTCGGCCCGCAGATTCAGCGCGCGCTTGTCCAGGCCTTCGACATCAAGAGCGTCCAGGAGTGGGTCGCACAGATCAAGGAGGCCGACGCGTCGATCCAGAAGCTGGCCGAGAGCGAGGCCAAGCTCGCGGAGACGGTCGAGGTCCGCATGGCGAAGATGCTCGGCAAGTCCGAGTCCGAGGTGATGAAGATTCAGGCCAAGGGCGAGTTGGAGGCCATCCAAAAGCAGATCGACGAGGCCAACAAAAACGTCCAGGTCAAGGCGGCCCAATGGAAGGAAATGGAGTCCGAGTTCATCCGGAAATACAGCCGGGGCGGGACTGTGGGCAACGAGGAGGAGACTCGGCGGGAAGAGAAGCTGGTCCTGGAGGCGCGACGACAGTTTCGGGAGGCGGCGGCGCAGGCCGCGCAGTTGAGGACGGACTTCGCGGACATGACCCTGGTCCAGGAGGGCGAACTGGCGAACCAGCTCTATAAAGAGCAGCGGGCGGCGCTCGACGCGAAGATCGAGCTGGAGAAAAACACGCAGAAAAAACTCTTCGAGGTCCGCCAGGACGCCCTGCGCGCGGCAGGCAAGACCACGGAGGCCGAGGTCGAGCTGGTCAGGCATCGCTACGCCGCCGAGCGGGCCGAGATCAAGGAGACGATCAAGGACCGCATTGCCCAGGGCCACGCCTTGCTCATGGCCGACCTGGCGGAGAAGGCCGCGTTGCGCGAGGCGGTCGGCGCGGAATCCGCCTCGCCGATCTCACGCGACCTGGGCGTGCAGCAGTCGTATCGTTTGCTGCGCAGCGCGCCCGGGCAGTCGGATCCCGCGTGGGCACAGAAGCAACTCGCGGAGAACAAGCGGACAAACGATCTGCTCGAGAACCTCCTGAAGAAAGACCCGATCGCCGTGCAGAATGTGGAGCTGAGAAGCTGATGGCGCTCGTCAACGTCCAGGAACGCTGGTCCGGCGTCAACGGCCAGATCGAGCAGATCAATATCGAGGGCGCACAGCGCGGCGTGGCCGGGCGAGCGTTCACCGCGCTTTTCGATGCGGCGCCGACGTGGGTCGATGCGATCGACGCAGACGGCATCCCCGATATCGGGGATCAGCATCCCGACGCAAGCTGGCTCGCCCTGCGCCGCAAGCGCGTCGTCCCGTTGGGGCCCCTGCTCTTTGACGTGATCTGCGAATACGACGGCCAGGACTCTCCCCTCGTCGCTCCCGTGCAATTTGCCTGGCAAGAGGCCTCCAGCACGGAGCTTGTCGATCGAGATGCGGACGGGAACGCCCTGGTGAACGGAGCGGGCGAACCCTATCAGCTCCCGAAGCAGATCAGCGACCTGGTTGCAGTCATCACACGCAACGAGGCGGCCTATCCGTATTCCACGATGTATGCCTACTGGAACGCCGTCAATTCCGACACGGTCGCCAGCGTCTGGCCGGCCGGCACCGTCAAAATGTTGCCGATCACGGCCGTGCGTCAGGACGACGGTACGACCTATTACTACGTCGTCACGTATCGCATGCAATTCAGGTCGCTCGATGCCGACAGCCTGGGCGGATGGAATCCTCGCGTTCCGAACAAGGGCAGGCGCTATCGGGCTGCGCCGGGCGGCGACCTGCTGCGCGTCAAGGATCTCCTGGGCGTCGATGAGGCCCTGTTGAACGCGGACGGCACGCTGCTCAATGGCGTGGGAGCCGAAATCTCGGGCGGCGATCCCACGGACTGGCTCACGCCCCAGATCGACAAGTCCATTGCTTTTTCGGCGCTAAGCATCTCATGGCCATAAGCCCCAACATCCAGGTCCTCGACCCGCGCGCGCTCCGCGACATGGAGCTGCTGATGCAGTGGCGGCGGCGGACCGGGCAACGCCGCGCGATCGTCGAGTCATGGAACGCGCGCGACGATACGCCGGACGCCCAGAGCGTGCCGATCTACAACGACGTCGGCTCGGAGATCCCGCAGTTCGGAATCATCGAACTCGGGGCGCTGCTCTCGGACGGCGTGCTCCACAACGCCGACAAGCCGGCCTACAGCTCGATCTCGCGTTACGCGATCGCGTGCACGCCGATCCCGATCGCCAGCCCCGGACGCGCCTGGATCGTCGGCATACATCCCGTGCTCATCATCCTCAAGGACGGCGAGTCGATCGCCATCCGCGATCACGTCCGGCCGCACAAGAACAGTCACTATGGCCGCATTTTTGAACTCGGCCCGATGATCGTCGAGTCCGTGATCGGTGACGACTCGAATGACACGGGCGACGATCTGCTCACGTCGGCCTGGGTCGCAATGACCGAGGAGCGTGGCGACCACAAGCTCGCCGACACCGGAGGCGTTGCCGACGGCGCCTATCAAGCATTCGCCTTGAGCGCGGCCTATGCGGTCGCCGCGGGCGAGGTCGGCCGGCCCGCGATAGATTTGGCATAAAATGGAATGGCTGTTTACGAAGATGAATTCGATTATTCCCCGCCCGCGCACGTACTGGGCTCTCAGCCGGACGAGCCGTGGGCGAACACGTCCAACATCTACACGGGCGAAATCACCGGATTTCCGTGGTCGCATTCCGCCTATATGTATAACAACTGGACCAACGCGTATTCGTACAACACCTTTGCCGATCTGCCGGGGCGATTCACATACGAAGCCCACGTCAAAACGTTTGGGACGGCGTATCCGAGCGGAAGCGACTGGGTCGACGTCGGGCTCACGATTTATGAGGGCTATTATTACGTCCTGTGGACGCACAGCCACAAAGCGGCCACAGGCAAACTACAGTTCTACGCGAACGGCGTTCTCCTCGCCGAGACCGTCGTGCCGTCGCCGGGCCTCGGGGGCACCTACGCGGGCACGATCAAGGTCGAGGTCAACGGGCCGAATTTCAAGGTCTACTGGAACGACATCTTTTACTTTTCCATCGACGACTCGGGCGCATCGAGTGGCCGATTCGGCATTCGCGGCTATGAACGCGACTGGCGAGGCGGCGCATGGGATTGGGTCCGAATCACCTATGGCGGTGGAGGTTATCCCGTGCACATCATAGAGGACTATGAGGGAGAGACCTACGCGGCGAATGCGGCCGTGATCGGCGACTACGTCCAGATCGAGGACACGGAGGGCAACTACGTCATCGCGTCGGCGGCCCCCGCGTCGGCCTATGGCGACAAGATTCTGGCGATCGGCCTCGACTCGCTCTGGTCCACGCTGGCAAGCTCTCTGGCGTCATCGCGCGCATCGAGCCGGGCCTCCTCGCTGGCCAGTTCGCTTGCGTCCTCGCTGGCCAGTTCGCTTGCGTCGAGCCGCGCGAGCGCCTTCGCCTCGAGCGGGGCGTCGTCCGGCGCGGGCTCTTCCCTCTGGTCCACGCTCGCATCGTCACGCGCATCGAGCCTGGCCTCGTCGCTGGCGAGCTCCCTGGCCTCATCGCGCGCAAGTTCTTTGGCCTCATCCCGCGCGTCCAGTCTTGCCTCATCGCGCGCGTCCTCGCTTGCCAGCTCCCTCGCGTCCTCACGGGCCAGCTCGCGGGGAAGCAGTCTGGCGTCGAGTCTGGCCTCATCGCTCGCGTCAAGCCTCGCATCGTCACGCGCATCGTCGCTGGCCTCGAGCCTGGCATCGTCGCTGGCCTCCAGCCGCGCATCGTCGCGCGCGAGTTCGCTCGCGTCGAGCAACGCCACGGGCTGGCAATCCGTCCCGCCCAGCTCCGGCGGTGGACCGTATCCCGGTGGATCCTATTGCTGCTACGGCTATCTCTGCCAGCTGAGCGCCGGGGACCCGTATGCCGAGGTCTGCTCGGCGACGGGCCATATTGCCGATTGCTCCACGCAGCCGAATTGCCATTATGAGCAGTTGGCGGATCGCTGCTCCGCTGATGGCGCCGGCAACGACTCATGCCCCAACGGCGGCGGTGGCCTCCGCTATTGCTATCTGTTGACTCATTCTGAGTGCTCAAACGATTCCGTGTTGTGAGATCAATTCATGGGCAACCCTGTCGAAAAAAATCCGGCTGAGAGCTGCGTCGAGGCGACGATCATCCGAGACGAGCGTCACGATTCGGTCAAGTGCGCGATCATCAACGGGCTCATGGGCCGCGACGCTGGCATGCACATCGACGGCTGCGCCTTCTGCCGTCATGCCGACGGCGACGATTCGTTCTGCGTCCGGATGGCAAAAAGCCTTTTGCGCACGTGCATCTCGAGCGGGCGATTTCCAAGTCTGGAGAATTCCAAAGACCTGGCGACGCTTTCGCAGAACTACGCCGCGCTCGCGACGCGCGAGGAATGCGAATCGTTGCTCGCCCTGGCCACGGCGAAAATCACGGCCACGCAGACGATCGGCGAGGCGGAGGGCTTGCAGCAGCTACGCGAGATCGACGAGGGACTCGGCACGAACGCACTGGAGACGATGCTATGAGCGACCCGCTTCTGGAAAAGTTCCGGCAACGCCGCGCCAACGACGGCCACCGCGAACCCTGCATCCATCGGGGGCCAACGATCCGCGTCGAGGAGACGTCCTGCTGCGGCCGCATCGAATTCTTCCATTGCCCCGCGCGCGGCCGCGAGACGAGGCACACGGAGTGCGTCCAGTGCGTCTATCACGCCGCGGTCCCCCCTCCCGTGCGGACATCCGCCCCGATCCTGCTTTGCGTGCGATTTGCGGACTATCGCGAACGCAACTGGCACTTCTTCCGGGAGCCGATCCTGCGCGCCGGCTGGCGCATCGAGTTCGCCGACGTCGATGAGCGCGGGCCCCTGGCTGCAATCAAGGAGAAGGTCTTCGACATCGGCGTCCCCGACGCGATTGTGCAGTGGGATGAGCACGGCTGCGCGCGGTCAATCGCCTCGTGGCGCGAATGCGTTGCCTGGGCGTACGAGCGCGGCGTCGTCCCTCTCATGATGGACTTCGGTTACGTCAGCCACTATGAGCAGTTCATGTTCGACGTTTATGGACCAGACGGATCGAGCATGATCGACGTCGCCTGGGCGACGATCTCCACAGCGCGCGTGGACTGGGATGATGTGCTCTTCGCCCCTCGCGATCGCCGTCGCCGCGTGCTCCGCGGCTATAAGGACGCCACGCTGAAGCCTCGCCTCATTGAGGAGCCCTATGTCTGCCTCTGGCTTCAGCAATATGCCTCGCTCTCGCGATTCGGCGAGCGACACAACGACGAGCTGGTCGCCGCCGCCGCCACGCAGGCCAAACGACTGGGCCTGCACCTGGCCGTGAAGACTGCGCCGTCCACGCCCGAGCATGAGGCTCTGACGGACGTGCCCGAGGATGTGCTCGTTTTCCGTCACGAGGACTCTGATCGCGACATCAATCAGCGCCTGGCCGTCCACGCCGAGTACTGCCTCGTGATCTCCAGCTCGATCACGAATGAGTTTGTCCTCAACGGCCTGCCCGTGGTCGCCCTCGGCCGCTCCTGGTTCAACGGCAAGGGGATCTTCTACGAGCCGGCCACGTGGGCCGATCTGCCGGCGAAGGCCCCGGCGATCGATCAGCTTATGCGCAACCGCTGGCTGCGATGGTGGCTCTCGCGTCAATTCGCCTCCAGGGACGCCGGGCCCGCCCTGAAGCGCATCGTCCGCCAGGCGCGCCGTCACAACCGCGCCTCAGCCGAGCGCCCCGGATCGAGCGTCACGTGTGTCTACGCCCCGGACGCGCAGACGGAGGCCGTGGCCACGCGCAGCCTGCAATGCACGCGCGAGGCCCTGCCCGACTGGAAGACGATCGTCGCCGTGGACGCGGCGTCGCCCGCCTTCCTGATCCGCGCGCTCAAGTCCGGCATCAATCTGATTGCCGACGGCGAGGGCGCGCCCCCGCGCATGGGGCGTCTGCTGGCCGCATCGCTCGCCCAGGCCGAGGGCCCCTACGTCTTCACGATCGAGCACGACTGCTTCATCGACCGCGACCAGGCCGAGCGGGCGGTCCGCCTGATGGACACGCTCCCCGCGCGCGTCGCCGGCCTCTATCTTCAGTCCGTCACGACCGAGGGTCAGCCAACTTACCCTTGGACGAACGACTGGCCGCACGCGCAGGCATGGGAGGGCCGCCCGCGCTTCAGGCGCCCCGCGTGGTCGACGCTGAGCTGCACGATCTGGCGCGCGTCGGCGCTAAAACACGTCCGATGGGATCGCGTCCCGGAGCTCGAGTACGTGGACGGCTACATCTGCAAGCAGCTTACGGCCATGGGCTATTGCACGCTGATGACGGACCGCGTCCACGCGATCCATCTGCCCCACACGGGCCGGAAGTCTCTGGCCGGCCAGGCGCGCGTGCTCGCGATCGGATGCGATCGTCATTGGGCGTCGTTGCGCGGGATCCGTTTCGGATGGAACGGGGAGCCCGGCCTCGACGTGCGCGGGGCAGTCCCGGGCGCCCTGCCCTTCGACGATGCGTCCTTTCGCGAGATTTGGATCGGGCGTCTGCTGTCCGACCTCGACGATCAGCAGCACGCCGTGTTCCTGGCCGAGGCCGCGCGCGTGCTCCGGCCGGGCGGCCGGCTGCACGTCAACGTCCATGACGAGCGCATGCGGATGCAGCTCGGCGAGAGTCCATTGAAAATCGTGCGCGAGGCCGAGGGCCGCATCAAGGCCCTTGCGCCGGGAGGATAGCATCGTGCATGAAAGCTCGTGGACGCACATGAGAGAGATCATCGACCGGCGTTTCCGCCTCGTGCGAGAGCGCACGATCTGCGTTCTGGACGTCGGCTCGATGAGCGTCAACAGGAGCTATCCGCACACGTATCGCGAGCACATGCCCCCCGCGTGGATCTACCGCGGCTGCGATATTGCGCCGGGCAAGAACGTCGACCTGGTCCAGGCGGACCCCTACATCCTGCCGGCCGTGGACGGGGAGTTCGACATGGTCATCAGCGGCCAGTGCCTCGAGCACGTCCGCTATCCCTTCAAGCTGGTCGCCGAGATGGCGCGCGTCATGAAGAGCGGCGGCGCCATCATCCTGACGGCCCCATGGAATCAACGCGAGCACCGTTATCCGAAGGACTACTGGCGGATTTTCCCAGACGCCATGCACGCCATGATGGAAGACGCCGGCCTGCACTGCATCGAGGCCTATACGCGCGAGAACGATTGCTGGGCACTCGGCGTGAAACCGAATTGAAACGAAAGGGAGGTATGAGATGGGGCCGAGCAGAGATGAGGAGATGGGCTTCATTCGCGCATCGTTGCAATCGATCAACAGCGAAATGGAGCGGACGAGGGGGACGCTGTCCAGACTCTTCGTCCGGATGGACGAGAGCGATCGCAGTCATGCTGACGCCTGGCGCGAGACGGACAACAACCTGGCAAAAACAGTCAGATCGATCACGCAAGGCTGCGCAAAGCACGCCGAGCGGATTCAAGGCAACTCGGCGCGGATCACCGTCTTTCTGTGGCTACTCGGGATCCTCGTCTCGCTCGATCTGTTCCTGATCGGCTGGGTCATCGCGCACTGATTTCATTTCCTCACAGTGAGGGATTTCTTTTTTGGAAAGGAGGGACGTGATGGACTTATGGCATGCCGTGACGAACTGGGTTGATCGGAATCGTGGTGTGGCGTTCGGCCTCTTGCTGAGCGTACTGGCCTGTCTCTGCCTCGTGGGTTGCCCGATCACGACGACGAGCTTAAGAGATCCGGGGCAGAAAGTGACGGTCGCCGAGCTCGAGGCTGAAGACATCGCTCTGACGGCCGGCCTCGAGAAGCGGAAGGTCGGTATCGAGGCGGACCTGGCTTCCTACAACGTGGACGTCCACGCCCATAACGCAAAGGTCGAGGCAGCGAACGCAGACATTGAACGCAAGGCCGAATGGCGCGCGAAGATCGTCGAGACCATCGGAGGGATCGGAACCGCCGCGGCCACGGGCACATTGACGCCTGAGGCGGGCGTCGCCGCCGTGATTCAGTTGACGACGCTGTTCTCTGCCCTGGGACTGGCGTACGACAACAGGCGGAAGGACAAGGTCATTACGGCGAAATCGGCCGCGGCCGAGTCGCCATCGACAGGATAAGATGAAGTCGATCGACGACCTGGTCTCAGACGTGAATGACGCCGTGGAGAGATTTTCGCGCTCCACGGCGTCTTCGCCCGAAGTCGACTTCTATATCTGGATGCGCCAGGCCCGCTTCGATGCGGCCGTCGCGCACTGGCGCGCCGCCCCGACGTATAACCTCAAGGCCCACTACGCCGATCTCGCACGCAAACGCGCGCGCACCGTGATCAACCGCATCAAAGCAGCCCAGCTGCTGCGGCGGGTCTGCGCGGAGGCGCGCGCCAAGAAATAAATTCAGGCGCAAAGCAAGCGGGCGGCCTGTCCAGGGTCGCCCGCTTCGTTTCCAAGCTGGTCGTCTTACCGTTGCCCGCAGTCACTTTGCCCACATCCAGGCGAGGACGTTCAACGCGATCGCGAGCACGATCACGAAGATGAGCGCGTAGCCGAGAAAGCGATAGAGCTTGAGGACCTCGACAAGCAGCGCCTCCGTGGCGCCGCCCGTTTCGATCTTCGCCCGCTTGCCTCCGGCCTCCCGCCGCCCCTCTGCATCCTGCATGCGTGTCTGCATCGCCCTGGCCGCCCGCCGCCTGGCGAGATCGGCCCCGACGGAGCCCAAGGACTCGCCCGCCTGCATGCGATCTCCCATAATCAAGTCCCTCCTCATAAGCCCGTTCTGTCTGCCTCAATCATGAGACTACATCATTTTCTGCCGTGCGTCAAGATCAATTTCGGCTCGCGCGGATTTTTTTCTTGACAAGCGCGCGAGACCCTGCTATATAGTCATTGACAGAACGGGAGGAGTCAGATGTCTTTGATCCAAAATTCGCAGCATAGGCTCGTGCCGGCAGGATCCCCACCTCGTGGGCTTCCCCGTTCTGTCACCGGCATGCGCCGCGCCGCCGTTCGGGCCGTGAGGTCCGGCGGCGGCCCCTCTTCCCTTTTACCACAAGATACATTATCGGACGTTGGGGGCAAATACCACAAGATACAGTGGTATTTCCGATGTAACATAACAAGTGATTTCCGGCGCTGTGTGGCGCCGGCCGCCGCCCCGATCGTGCGCGCCATCCCCCGGCCGCGTCGATCGGGGCGTTCTATTTCGGGCTGGCTGGAGTGGCAGATCAAACGGCGGGCACTGACAAATGAGGAGGCATCATGACGCAGGGTCATACGCAGGCGATGGGTGCGGCGGTGCGGCCGGGGTCGATGCGGACGCCGCTCGAGGAGGATAAGGCCTTCGGGACGGATCATCGGCAACGTCCGCACAAGACGTGCCGGGCGTGCGGGACGCCGCTGCATTGCGAGGCGAGCAGACGCGCGGGCTTCTGCCGCGTGTGCCGGCCGCATGCCCGGAAGAAGCTGCCAAAGCAAGGCAGCCGGCGGAAGAGGCGAAAACGGACAGGCGCCCCGGGCGCTCCGATGAGCCCGGATGAGGTCAAGTCGCTGCGTGTGGCGGCCGGCCTGCGGCAGATTGATCTGGCCGAGCGGATGGGGGTGAGTCAGTCGGCGGTGGCTTTCTGGGAGACGGGCCGCCGCACGATCGACGCTGAGGACGCGCAGCGGCTGCGCGAGATCTGCGAGGAGGCGAATCATGTCAATGTCAACAAAGCAAGCTGAGGTCCTGGAACGTTGTGAGGATTGCGGGGCGATGGAGACGATCGGGTCGCTGCACTACAACGCGCGCCTCTGCCTGATGTGCTATTGCAGACGTTGGGCGGCGGAGGGCAAGCCGCGCGTGCGGCCGCATTACGCCAACAGAATCTAAATGGCTATGCCACAGAGGTCACAGAGGCCACTGAGGCAGCAAGAACGAAAAGGAGAGGTCATGGACAGGACGAATGACGAATTGTCGGACAGCCCGCTGGTGGCCCCGTCGTACAATCACACGTCTGAGGACCGGGCGGCGATGGGGATCGCGGGCGCGATCTGCATGCTGGGCGCGCTGGCGCTCTTGATCCTCGCTGCGTGCGGCGTGATCTGAACGAGCGGCGAGTCGTGAGTGGTGAGTAGTGAGTTTTGGAATTCAAGGAGGGAGGGGTACATATGCGAAATAGCACAATCATAATCATAGGTGAAGATCATGAGGGCAGGTGCCTGACGTGTGGCGCTCAGACGTTTTTGACCGTGGCTCGTTGTTGGGCGGTCGACACAGAAGGCGAGGCCGAACGACGTGGGCTCGAGGAGGACGAGATTCCGCAGGCGCTTGAAATAGACGATGAGGTGTCGGCCCACATTTGTGAGAAGTGCAATCAGATTACGGCGTTGTTTTTTCACGCCGCAAGACGGAAGGAACCATCATGAAGGTGATTGGGATTATGGGGAAGGCGGGCTCGGGGAAGAATACGGTGGCGGGGATTTTAGCCGCGACGCTGGTCGACCAGGGCTTTTCGGCGATCGTTGATGCGTTCGGCGTGGACATCAAAAAGTGCGCGCGCGAGGCGGGATGGGACGGCGTGAAGGACGACACGTGGCGGAGGAATCTTCAGGACCTGGGCAACGCGATGCGGCGAAAGGATCCGGACTGGCTTATCGCGTTGATCGACAAGAGGAGCTTCCAGGCGGCGCACGATTACATCATCATCGCGGACGTCCGCATGCCGAATGAGGCGGAGTGGTGTCGCCGCCATGGCGTGCTGTGGCATGTGTTCGGCCGAGGCGGGCTGGACGGGCCTGCGGGCGAGGACGTGACGGAGCGCCTGGCGGTCGATGATCTGCCAGGGCAAAGGACGATTACTTCAATCGTCAACAGCAGCAGTTTGGAGGATTTGACGCGGCTGGTGCATATGGCCGTGGCCGACGGTCGCCACGACATAGACCTGATCTGATCTCGACGCCTAGAAACCCAGATAGACAATGAGTCGGGAATCCATCCTTCAAGACGTTCTGCAACGAATCCGGACCCGGACCGGGCACGGACTGAAACCTCGGGGCGATTGGCATGACGGGCGCTGTCCGGCGCACGAGGACACGCATAATTCCTTCAGCGTGTCTGCCGGCGATAAGCGCATCATCTTCAAGTGCCGCGCGGGCTGCGACGAGGACGCGATTGCGCGCGCGCTCGGCTTCTCGAACGGGGTGAAGGATCTCTTCTATCAGTCGGCCCAGGGGAAGCAGTCATCCTCGAGGAAGAAGAAGCGGCCCCGCGCGCAGTCGACTTTGACCGTGAGCGAACTGGCCCAGGCGAAGGGCGTCTCGGAGGAATTCCTGCGGAACCTCGGCTGCCGGGATGAGGACGGGGCTGTCGTCATCCCCTATCAGCGCGAGGACGGGTCGCCTGCGGCGCGTCATCGTCTGAGGTCCGCGATCGCGGCGAAGGACGGGAGTCGCTGGAGCGGCCGCAACGAGGACGGGGCCCCGATTCCGTATGGGCTGTGGCGTCTGCCCCTGGCGCGGGAGAAGGGCTTCATCATCCTGGTCGAGGGTGAGACGGACGCCTGGTCGCTGTGGTCGATCGGCGTGCCGGCCTTGGGCCTTCCGGGCGCCTCGATGACGGGCAAGCTCGAGAAGGGACACGTGGAGGGCATCGACAAGGTCTATGTCGTCGAGGAGCCGGACCGGGGCGGCGTGACGTTCGTCAAGGGCCTGGGCGAGCGCCTGAAGGAGATCGGCTTCGAGGGCCGAGCCTTTATCATCAAGTGCGCGCCGCATGGCAAGGATCCAAACGAGATGTTGTTGCGGCTGCACGATCGGTTTAGAGACGCGATCCTGGAGGCGATGCGGGCGGCGCAACCTATTGAGGCCGTGGCCGTTTTTCCGGTCGATTACAACGAGGCCGAGGTTGCTAATCTTTTCCTTGCGACGGCCCCGCGTCCCTCCCTGTTTTGCGAGTCCGAGGATTCCAGCAAGCGCGGCGCCCGAATCCTGCTGCATCGGGATAATTTCTACGAGTTCGACGGGCGCGCCTATCGAGAGCTTCCCGAGAGCGAGTTGCAGGCGCGCATCTGTTCGTTCATCCGATCGCGCGAGTGGATTACGCGTAAGGGGGACATTGAGCAGGCGGTGCCGAAACAGGCGTTCGTGAGGTCGGCGATGATGAATGTGGCGTCGGCGGGCGTTGTGCCGGCGACGGTCGAGCCGCCGATCTGGAGCAATGGGCAGAAGGCGACGCGATGGATCGTTATGAGGAACGGGCTGCTGAGCCTGGATAAGTTCTTCGCGTCCGGACCGGACACGATCACGCTGGATGCGCACACGGACGATCTTTTCGCGCTCAACTGCATGCCATACGATTTCGAGGCGCATGCCCCATGCCCGCGATGGAAGAAGTTCCTCGATGAGGTCCTGCCGGATAGAGAGATTCAGGCGGCGCTGCAGAGCTGGTTCGGCTATTGCCTGATTCCGACTCAGCAATACGAGAAGATTCTCGTACTGCACGGCGAGGGCGCGAACGGGAAGTCGGTGATCATGCGCATGCTGAAGCATATGGTGGGCGCGGCGAACTGCTCGGCGGTGGACCTGGAGCTGCTGGCCGAGAATCACGCGCTCCAGCCGATGGAGGGCAAGCTGGTGAACTTCGCTGCCGAGTGGTCGCATCTGAAGCCTTCGGGGGCGGCGATCCTGAAGAAGATCAGCGGCGGCGATCCGGCCACGGTGAACCCCAAGGGGACGAAGGCATATATGGCGAACATCGTCGCGCGTTTCGTGGTCAGCACGAACGACCCGCCGACAATTACGGACCGATCGGATGCGTTCTGGCGGCGGCTGTTGATGATCCCGTTCGACATCCAGATCGAGGAGGACAAGCAGATCCCGATCGACGCGCTGACGGCGTCGCTCTGCGAGGAGCTGCCGGGCATCTTCCTGTGGGCGCTGTGCGGGCTTTATACGCTGGAGGCGAATCGCGGCTTCGTCGAGGCGGAGGCGATGCTGGCGGCGAAGGACACGCATCGCGAGGAGAGCAATCCCGAGGCGGCCTGGGCGGATACGTATCTCGATGTCGAGGACGACGGGAAGGTCGCTGTCAGCTACCTCTATCAGAGCTATCAGGAGTACTGCAAGAGCCGCGGCTACAGGGCCCGTAACGAGGCGAAGTTCGGGCGAGAGCTTGTGCGCTGGTATCGGCGGAAGACCGGCGGCGGACAGCTCAAGAAGGTACGGGAACGGATCGACGGCGGCTTGCGTGAGTATCGGTATATCGGCCTGTCTCTGGCCGTGACGATGCCCGGCTCCATGGCGCCCAGCCAAATGGAATTCGCCCTATGATGATCGCAACACAAGCGCTGTCCCTAGCAACCCCCCTCTTACTAGGGGCAGTGCCAGGGACAGACGCCCTCCTGCTAGGGACAAATGCGCTCGGCATGCGCTTTGCGAGGGAATTCCGCTCTCCTCTTACAAGCGAGGGACGCGGGCTGTCCCTGGTAATACTAGGGACAGTCCCTAGCAAACGTTCACAACTAGGGACAGGGCAAACCCTCAGCACCCCCTTGAGTTATGACGCGCTGTCCCTACCGTCCCTAGCACTTTCATTACTACGCACAATAGAGAAAACAGAAACCATAAGGAGGCGTGAAACACAAACGCATATACGCTGTATAACGAATCTGCTAGGGACACTAGGGACAGCCGTAAGACAGTCGTTTGACACCAACACACAACACACCCAACCAAACAGACTTACAACGCGGGTCCTTTCAGGCAAGACAAGCCGAGCGGTGCGGCGAGGGGCGATCAAAACTACATACAATGACCGGTCTGCCCCGCAGCCAACACC
>Ga0180432_10002391_pt1 | contig 28128 bp, 22 predicted proteins | sample SS_ome_10_FD_132414 | JGI IMG/M metagenome (GOLD analysis project Ga0180432, IMG submission 132414) | Hypersaline lake sediment archaeal communities from the Salton Sea, California, USA - SS_1_MS_2 metaG | ecosystem: Environmental > Aquatic > Non-marine Saline and Alkaline > Hypersaline >... | reverse complement strand
CCTTGCCCATGTTCCCGATCTCTTTGACATCCATGTCAATTCTCCTTCCATGCTATGCCAGTGAAAGGAGTTATCGACAAGGGCGGCCCCGGCTCTTGAGCCTATGTGGCGCTGCAGTAGTAGTCCCCGAGCGAGTATTGCCGCACCGCCGAGTAGATCCCCACGGGGATCGCGATCGCCCAGGTGAACAGGATCGTCCCCAGGGAGATCCCCACGGTCAGCCATATCCGGTCACCCACGAGATCGTTGACGGTTCGGCTGGGGTCTTCCATGCTTCGTCCCATATTGCCCTGGAGCAGCCCCTCGTTTTCCTCCCGGAAGAACCCGAGGCCCGGCTTGGGCGGGGCGGGGGCGCCCTTTGCCTTTGCGGCGGCGGCCTCGGCCTCCCAGGCCGCCGTCACCCGGGCCTTCTCCTGGCCGGTGTACGGCATGAACCAGCGCACGCCCATCCACCGCAGGTACTGTGAGAACTTCGACTCGTCGACGTGGAAGTAGTTCTCGAGGTCCTTGAGGTCCTGGAGCAAGGCCGGGTCTCCCGACTCGGCCAACTCGATCCGCTTGGCCGTCAGGAAGTTGCCCGGAGGCGCCTGGATGACCACGAAGACCACCACCGAGATGACGATCAGTGTCGGGACCATGATCAGCACGCGCCGCAGGACGTACGGATGGCCCAGCACGGCCAGGACGACCGGCAGCACGACCAGGCCCGCCAGCAGGACCAGGCCGACGATGGTGCGGCCCCAGTTGCGTCGGTGCGGCGGCCGCGGCGCCCCGGCGGGGGCGGCGGCGTCATCCCGGCCCATCGCCTCCAGGTCGCCCGGGCGAGGCGACGGGGTGACCAGGCAGTGCTTCGTGTCGGCCACGGCGCCGGCCGAGTCCTTCGGATGGGTCTGGTCGAAGTAGAACGTCTCGACCTGCGCGTTGTCCGGGGTGTGGAAGATGTGACCGTACAACGCGTTGTCCGGAATGTTCCTGAAGTCCTTCTTGACCACCACCAACTGCGGGGGGGCCTCGGTCAGGTTGATCGTCCACAACTCTTCGGCCGCGATGTCCAGCGCCTCGGAGAAGATCGCCACCTGCCGCTCGAGCGTCGGCGCCTGCAGGGCGTTCTCGTAGATCTGCATGGCCCTGTACATGGGGTGGTCGCGCGGCGGCTGCTTGCTGGCCCCGCCCCAATACGCCGCCGGGTTCTCCCCAGCCGTCGTGTAGAACCCCCCGCGCTTGAACCACTTGCCCCACCCCACCGCGTAGAAGCACTCCGTGTCGTAGGCCACGAAATACCGCGGACAGCACAGGGGCAGGTAGTCGCTGGCGGCCGACCAGATGTTGAAGTCGAAGTCCATCGAGTCCTTGCGCGTGTAGAGCAGGGGCCGGCTCTGTTCCCGGGCGACGGCGCGGATGCCCACCCGCGTGTCGGCCCAGTCCTTGATCACGAACTCGGTCGGCCCCACGCCCGTGTAGCCGCAGAAGTCGATGTAGAACACCATCCGCGATCCGTCCGGGAAGGTCCGGTAGCCCTCGCTGTCCCGGTCCGGACCCAGCAGGCCGTCACGCACCAGCGCGTCCAGCCGCGTCTTGGCTCCGTTCGGATCGTACTGCGTATAGGCCTTGCGCAGCTTGTCGTGCCGGAACGGGGAGGCCTGCCCCGGGGAGACCTGTGCCGGTTCGACCTGGTCGTTGTACTCGGCCGTGATGATCCGCCGCCGGTCTATCGCCAGGGACAGCGCCTGGCGGAAGCGTTTGTCGGCAAGCAGCGCCGCCTTGTACTTCGTCGTCGGGTCCTTCGGGTCGACGTAGCGCACGTGGTTGGGGTTCAGGGCGTAGATCGACCGCGTGGCCGGATACCAATGCAGGACGCGCATCGCGCTGGCGTCGCGCCGGGACATGTACTCGGTGTAGTGCCTGTACTCGATGTGGCGCGTCTGCATCGAGACCATGCCGTTGATCGCCGTGACCGCCAGGATATCCTTGGGCTGGATATCGAACTGGACGCGGTCGATGTAGGGCAACTGGTTGCCCGCGGGGTCGACCGCGAAGTAGTAGGGATTGCGGATGAACACGTGCGGCGGGCTGGAGGTGTGCTTTCGGCAGACCCACGCCCACAGACGCGGGTGATAGGGGTTCTTGAAGTTCCGCATGTGGCTGTACAACGCCAGCCGGCTGCCCAGCTTGTAGGCGGCCATCGCCCGCTTGCACCTGGCCTCGTCGCCCAGCGTCGGGTGCCACGGCTTGAGATAGTGCTTCGGGCGGTCGATGATCTCGTGGCTGCGTATGGCCATCCGTTCCATGAACATGCCGTACGGCTTGGGGAACACGAACCGGACCTGGTACTTCTCGAACCCGTTTTCGTCGGCGTCCGCGCCGTCGGTGTCCTTGACGCGCTCGATGCGGCCGGCCTGGCCGCCCACGATCATGTACGGGGGCGCCACGCCGGAGACCGTCGTGTTCAGCACGTTGTCTTCCCACCAGAACATGATGTCGTCGGCGGTGAAGGGATGACCGTCAGACCACTTCATGCCCTTGCGAAGCGTCACCAGCCACTGCGTCCTGTCGGGCGAAGCCGTGATGCTCTTGGCGACGAACGGCTTGACGGGATAGCCCAGCGCGCTCCACCGCGCCAGCTTCGCCCCGTTCAGCCGCCACGTGATGATCCCCACGTCGCCCGGCGAGGTCGCCACGCGAAGCCACGTGCCCCCGTATTCGCCGATGCCCTCGCAGCCCTGCGAGACGTACGGCTCGTCGGGCAGGCGGTCGGTCAGGGGCGGGAGCTTCTTCTCGTTCACCAGCTCGGCGAGGACCGGCGCCTGGCCCTTGGGCTCGGGGCGCTTCTTCTCCGCGGCCGTCCAGGGGTCTTCGTGGAGGTAATAGGTCGTGCTCGGGGTGAAGCTGACGTCGCGGGCCTCGACGGCCCTGGCCAACTCCGCCTTGCCGTACTCCCGGATGTCCCGCCCGGTCACGTCGCCCTGGAACAGCCAGCCCAACACCCACAGCACACCTGCCATCACCATCGCGGTGGCAAGGAAGCACAGGACGTGCAGGATCACGGGGCGTCTGGTCATGCGCCTGGTCCCGAAACAAGGCCAAAGAGGCACGCGAGAGCATAGCCCGACCGGGAGATGCTGTCAATTCCGGTCACCGCAGCGACCCGAGCCGGTTGCGTTGTGGGCCTGCAAGGTAGCATGGGCATCCTGCCCATGGACAAGACGCCGTGGAAACGCGTCGCCGGACTCCCTTTTCACGGGCAAGATGCCCGTGCTACGCCCACAACGCAACCGGCTCGCAGCGACCGAGGGCACTTCCTTTTGCGGGCGGGATGCCGTAGCATGGCCCGCAGGAGACCTGCGATGAATCGACGTGACATGCTGACCGGTGCGGGGCTGCTTGCGGCGGGGTGGTGCCTGCTGGGCAAGGGCCCCAGAGGGCGCGCGGCCGAGGGCAAACCGCTGCGGCCGAATATCATCTACATCATGGCCGACGACCTGGGCTACGGGCACCTGGGCTGCTACGGGCAGAAGGAGATCACCACGCCGAACATTGACCGGATAGCGGCCGAGGGCATCCGCCTGACGGACCACTACGCCGGCTCGGCGGTCTGCGCCCCGTCCCGCAGCACGCTGCTGGAGGGCCTGCACACGGGGCACTGCTACGTTCGCGGCAACCGCCGGCTCCCGGTCGAGGGAAATGTGCCGATACCCGCCGAGTCCCAGACGTTCGGCAAGGTGATGCAGTCGGCCGGGTACGTCACGGCGTGCATCGGCAAGTGGGGCCTGGGCTATCCCGGCTCGTCGGGCGACCCGACCAGGCAGGGCTTCGACCACTGGTTCGGGTACAACTGCCAGCGCCAGGCCCACTCGTACTACCCCACGCACCTGTGGCGCAACGACAAGAAAGTCATGCTTCGCAACACCGGCGGCAAGGGCAAAGACTACTCGCACGACCTGCTGACCGCCGAGGCGCTGACGTTCATTCGCGACAACCACAAGAAGCCCTTCCTGCTCTACCTGCCGTACACCATACCCCACGCCAAATTCGAAGTTCCCGACCTGGGCCTCTACGCCGACAAGGCCGGCTGGTCGTCCACGAAGAAGGCCATCGCCGCAATGATCACGCGAATGGACCGGGACGTCGGGACGATTCTCACGCTCATCAAGGATCTGGGCATCGAGGGCAACACGCTGGTGATCTTCACCAGTGACAACGGGTCGGCCGGCGGGGCGCTGCACCAGTTGTTCAAGGGTTCGGGCCCGCTGCGGGGCTGTAAGGGCAGCCTGTACGACGGCGGTATCCGGGCGCCTTGGGTGGCCCGCTGGCCGGGCAAGATCGCCCCGGGGCGGGTCAGCGCGCACGTGTCGGCGTTCTGGGACATGCTGGCGACCTTTGCCGAACTCGGCGGGGCCAAGGTCGCCAAGGAGACCGACGGCATCTCCATCGTGCCCACGCTGCTGGGCACCGGCAAGCAGAAGGCCCACCAATACCTCTACTGGGAGTTCGGCCGCGCGCGGGCCGTGAGGATGGACAAGTGGAAGGCCGTCGTCAACAGGGGCAAGCTGGCCCTGTACGACCTGGACAAGGACATCGGCGAGACGACTGATCTGTCGGGCGGCAGGCCCGAACTCGTGCAGCGGGTTAAGGCGATCCTCGCCTCGGCCCACCGCGGCACGGGGTGGACGACCTGGAAGTACACCAGCCCCAGGGCCGACGACAAGGGCAGCCGTAAGCCCGGTCGGGCGAAACGGCGGAACAGGCGCAAGGGGACGTCCGGATAGGCAACAGCACGGGATACAGGGGGATAGGGCACAGGGCACAAGCCCAGGCCCCGGCAGACCCGACGAGGGTGGTCCAGGTCAGGCCGGCCTGCCCCCCCGCCGCACGTTATTGAGGCCGGTGGGATGGAAAAAAACTGCATTCCTTTCGATTTTTCCCTTGAACTGTGCCGACATGTCTGTGTAGTCTATCGTCGCTACGATGCTCGGCGGGGACAAAGCCCCGCGGTGCTCGCTATCCGACGCATGGTGTCTGCTTGGACAGCTTGCGGCTCATTCAGATGCTCGATCCGCCTGGTGCGTCGGTTGCTTGCGGCAATATCGGCAGGACTGGACCACAGCGGTTGCTGTGTGCTCGTCATGACAGAAGGAGCGGCACGATGTTGTCTCTGATGAAGGAGTTCGGCGTCGCGCTGGTGCTCGGGCTCATGCTCGGAGTGTTCGCATCAGGCGCCTCGGCCGATGTGTTGGGAGGCTCCGGGTGGTACGCCTCATGGAGCAGCAGCGACGTCAACGTGCAGGTGCTCAACGAAAGCGATACGGACGTCACGCTGGAGATCACCAAGACGCTGTCGTGTCCCGGCTTCAACAAGGCCCCGGCGGTGACCATCGCCTTTCAGCAGATCGCCATGGACGCCGAGACCGTCAGCAGGATCATCATCAACAGCGAAGCGATCACCAACGCCTGCACCGGCGAGTACGACTACTGGGGCGGTTTCCGGTGGATTCTCACACCGAGCGGCAACGTGTCGTTCAACGAGCCGGCCAGCAAGGCCAACGGCTGGACGGGCGGCGGCCTGGCGCCGCTGAACAGTACGAGTGAGACCTGGACGAAAGATGAGTTGACAATCGTCGGCGGGCCTGCTATACTCTCAGGAACGCCGCAAGGCGTGTATACTCCGGGTACCGGACTGGTTATCGACGTCGACCTGAAGTTGCCCTATCCGGTGTTCTTCGGTTTCAAGCAGGTTCCGTTGCCGGGCGGGGAGTTGCCCGAACCGGCAACGATGGCGATATTCCTGGTCGGAGCCGGTTCGCTCATGACAAAGCGGCTCCGCCGGCGAACCTGAGTTGCGTGTTGTGTGCTTTGGCCCCGGGACCGGACCGGACGTCACAGGGCGGACCCGGATGGCAAAACAAGGAGAATAGCTCTTTCCGATTTCCTGCCCCACCCCCCCCCGGTGCGGCAGCGACGCACGGACGTAGCGAGGAGAACCGATGAACGCTCGAATTGCCCTGGCAGCCCTGTTGGCCTGTATCGCCGCTCAACCGGCAGGCGCCGCGATTGTCGTCAAGCCGCTCGACTACCTCGGACAGCCCTCGGGCTGGGAGGCCCGCTACGATGATGCGCTCGTCGGCGTGACCGTGGATATGCTGGAGACCGTCGGTCTGACCCCGGGTTACGTGGACATCGAGATCGGCAAGCAGTTCACGGACTTCGTGAACGTCCCGGTCGAGTTCTTCCAGATCGCCCCGAACCCCGTGCCGGTGATCCGCATTGTCGACGAGACGATGGCGAACTCCACCGGGCGGGTCTGGACCGACTTCCACTGGGAACTCGCCGGTCCGGCGACCTTCAGCGATCCGGACGACTTCTACATCGGCCCGTTCACGCGGAAGATCCTGACGGCCACGACGCTGGACGTTGACCTGGGCGTCGTGGGTGATGCTCCTCCGAACAACATCTTCCGCCCGGGCGACCCCGACCAGCCCGGCGGACCGCTGTACATCCATCCCGCCATCGGCCAGGAACCGGACTTCACCTCCTTCACGCTGATCCAGTACCCCACGCCCGAGCCGGGTACGATGGCCCTGCTGGCCGTCGGCGGCGCGGCGCTGCTGCGACGCCGCCGCAGACGCTGATCGCGAAAGGCGCACCCGCCGGCCGACTATTGGTTGCGCCGCAGCGCCAGGAGGGTCATGTCGTCCTGCTGGGGATAGCTGCGGTGCTGCCGCACGCTCCGGACGACAAGATCGGTGATCTCCCTGGGGCCGTCGCCGGAATGCCGGGCGACGATCTTCTCGAACCGTTCCAGCCCGAACTGCCGGTCCTGCGCATCGAGCGCCTCGGTCACACCGTCGGTGTAAAGCACGAGGCAGTCTCCGACCTGGAGCGCCACGTCCCTCTGGGCGTATTGGCGGTTGTCGAAGACGCCGAGGATGGGCCCGGTGCTCCCGCTGAGCCTGCGGACCGACCCATTGCCGGAGGTCCCGATGCAGGGCGGGTTATGCCCGGCGTTGGCGTAGACCAGTCGCCCGCTGCGCGTGTCGTAGTGGGCGAAGAAGACCGTGACGAACATCGCGCGGTCGTTGTCGCCGTTGTTGTCGCCGGCGATGATGTGGTTCGCCCGGGTCAACACGTCGGCGGGGCCCTGGCCGGTCATGGCCTGGGCCCGGATGACCGTGCGGGTCATGGCCATGAAGATCGCCGCCGGCGCCCCCTTGCCGGACACGTCCGCCACGAGCAGCGCCAGCACGTCGTCGTTGATGAAGAAGAAGTCGAAGAAATCCCCGGCGACCTGTCTGGCCGGGACGACCAGGGCGTGGAGGTCGAACTCCCTGCGGTGCGGGAAGGGCGGAAACGTCCGGGGCAGCAGCGACTTCTGGATATCACGCGCCACGCGCAGCTCGCTTTCGACCGCCTGACGAGCCGCCGTCTCGTCCGTCAGGGCCGCCACGTGATGCTTCAGGTCCCCCACCATCGTGTTGAACGCCTCGGCGAACTCGCCTATTTCGTCGTCGCTGTTGATGCCGTCGGCTCGGGCGTCGAGGTTGCCCCGCGCCACGTCGCGGACCGCGGCGGCCAGCCTGCCTATCGGACGGGTTACGCGAATCGAAACCAGAAGGACCATCGCGATGATCACGCCCAGCCCGGCGAGCATGATGGCCATGTTGCTCCGCAGTCCCTCGGCGACCGGTTCCATGATTCGGGCTTCCGGTATGACGGCCGCGAACGACCAGCCCGGGGAGTTGACCGGGGAGAAGACCACCCAGTTCCTCCCGTTGTCCGACGACATCGGGAGCTTCCGGACGCCGCTCTCGCCCAGGATCATCGCATCGGCCAGTTCGGCCAGCTCGGGGCTCCCGCCGCGCTCGGACACGTCGTAAAGCGTCTGCCGCATCTGCAGCCGACGGGACGGATGTGCCACCAGGAGCCCGGATCGGCTGACAAGCATGCAGTGGCCCCCTTCGAGCCTGGCGCTGCGGACGTCATCGCAGACGTGCTGGATGGACAGGTCGAAGGCGATCGCGCCGAGAAACGTCCCGTCGCGGACGAGAGGCATGGTGAAGCGTGCGACGGGGCTGTCGGGGGCGATCGTGGTCAGGCGGGGTTCGGACCAGGCGGGGGTCTTTTCCGTCCGGGCGCGGTCGTACCACAACTCGGCGTGGAAGTCGGGGTTGTCCTTGACCAGGTCCCCGCGCCGGAAGGGCAGGCCTTTTCGCAGTCTGCTCGCCCACGATTTCGCCGCCGCCGCTCGCTGACCGCCCCCCGTGCGCCCGCGGCGCGCGGGCTGGCGGTTCTCGCCGCGCCCGCCCTTGCCCGCCTGGGGCGCCAGGCGAGGCGGGTCGCGGCGGTAAATGTACCGCCCGACCCGTCCGGACTGCCCCGGGACAACGCCAGGCTCGAAGGCCACCAACGCCCCGAAGAGGGCCGGACTGGCCAACAGGCGCTGGCCGAGAAAGACGCTGCTGGTCTGGGGCGGGATCACAGGGTCACGCGAGACGATCAGGTTCGCGATGTTCCGCGCCGCCTGCTCGGCGGCCTGGAACCGACCGTCCAGGCGCGTGGCGTGATGGGAGGCCAACTCCGTCAGGTGCTGCTCGGCTCGGACCCGGGCCTCACGGGTGTGGCTGGAGGTGTTGATCGCCAGGACGGTCAGGTAGACCGCCAGGATCGGCAGGACGATCGCAACAATCAACTTTGACCGTATGGACACGCGCATCGCACTCTCGTGGTGACGCTCTCGGGCGGGAGCACACGCCGGACTAGCGCATTATAGAACGCACAGCCGGGGCCAATGTTACCGGCCATTGTGCGTTCCGGGCGTCCAACCGGGCTTGGCCCTTGTCAGACCGGGGCATCTGGCGCATCATGTCCGCACTGCCTCGGCCGCTGCGTGCCGGGAGCACGGCGAGAACGCACATGACAGAGAGAGAGATCGTACTGGAACAGATCCACCACCACGAGACGCCCGCGGTACCGTACACGCTGGGCTTCGAGGGCGATATCGCCGGGCAACTGGACGCCCATTACGGCGGCCCGGAGTGGCGTGACCGGCTGGTGCAGTACATCACCCGCGTCGGGGCGGTGGAGACCAATATCACCGAGCCGATCGACGAGGGGCATTTTCGCGGCGGGTATGGCGAGATCTGGCGGTCGGACAGGCTGCCGTGGCACCTCGAACGGCCCGCCCTGCCGCAGCCCACGCTCGACGGGTACGACTTCCCGGCGCCCGAGAGGTTCTACCGGCCCGAACGGAAGGCCGAGGCCTTCACAACATGCCGGGCCAAGTCCGACACTTTCCTGGTGGGCGGTTTGGGCTGGGGCCTGTTCGAGCGGAGCTGGACGCTGCGCGGTTTCGAGAACGCCTTGATCGACGCGGCGCTGCACGAGGACTTCTACGCCGAACTGCTCGACAGGCTGGTCGAGCTTTACCTGGCCTTCGTGGACTACACCATCGATCTCCCGGTCGACGCGATCCTGTTCGGGGACGACTGGGGCGACCAGCGCGGGGTGATCCTCGGGCCCGAGCGATGGCGCAAGCTCATCAAGCCGAGATGGGCCAGGATCTACGACGCCGTCCACGCCGCAGGCAAGCTGGTGATGACCCATTGCTGCGGCTCGGTCGCCGAGATCATGCCCGACCTGATCGAGATGGGGCTGGACGTGCTGGAGAGCGTCCAGCCGGAGGCGGCGGGAATGAACCCCTACGACCTGAAGGCCCGCTGGGGGGACAAGCTGACGTTCTGGGGCGGCCTGGGCAGCCAGAGCACACTGGCCCAAGGCACGCCCGGCGACGTCCGCGCCGAGGTCGCGCGCCTCTGCCGGGAGATGCCCCGCGGGGGCGGATACATCCTCGCCCCGGCCAAGCCCCTCCAGCCCGGCATGCCCATCGAAAACGCCGTCGCCGTCGTCGAGGCCTTTGCGAACCTCTGATTCGTATCGCTCAGAATGCGACGTTCAGCGTCGCTTTGCTGTCGGGGCCGACGGACTGAATGCCCTTGAGCGTCTTGACGGTATCGCCCCGGCCGACCTTTACGGTGTACTTGCCGACCTTGAAGACCTTCGGTCGATAGGTCGCGGCCCGGATCCGCAGCGTATAGACGATCTCGCCGTTGGACTCGTCGATCACCTGGACTACGGGGTTGGTCCGCCCGGAGACATCGAGCGTCGGCAGGTAGGCGACGGCCTTGCGGGAGTAGTTGTCTTCCTGGCTGATCGTGACGGGCCAGCCGACGAACTGCTTGTGCTGCCGATTGGACACGTCCACCCCGCGGGGCCAGCATTCCATCGTGATCTTCCGTGTCGTCTTGTTGAAGCGGATGATGCCGTGCCCCGCCGCACGGGCGCCCCACCGCCCGTACTTCTTCCGCTTCGGGTCCGGGTTGGCGTAGGCGTGCATCGTCAGGCGGTTGCCGAATCCGTCCTTGAACCGGCCGGTGTGCTCGAGCGGCCCCTCGGGCCGGTTCCCGCCGGGCTCCAGCGGCTTCCACCAGCGGTTGTAGTAGTTCATGATGGACGGCACGCAGAAGGAGTAGCCCGAGTCGTCCCAGTCCTCGACCCCGTGGTGGATGACCGTGGCCAGGTGCTGGTCCCCGCCTATCATCAGGGCAAAGCCCTTTCGCATCTCTTGCAGGGCCTTGTGCCGCCCGGTCTGCGGCCAGCCGTTGCAGTCGAGGTCCGCCAGCAGTCGGCTGCCCCTTCCGCCATGCAGGTGCGCGGCGCCCACGAAGACGGTTTGCGAGAGGACGGCCTTCATGTCGGTTCCCCGCCAGTCTGCGGCCCAATGCCGCAGGAACGTGAGTTGTCGCTCGCCGAGTAGTTTGGCCTGGGGCACGTCGACGATCTTTGGGTCGACGTCAAACTTCTGGATATGGTCGGCCCGGACGAACTGGAGCCCGGTGCGGTCGATGTCCTTCAGGACGTCGACCTGCGATTTGAACTTGCGGTCCTCGATGACGGCAAACCCGATCCGCCCCCACGTCAGGGCGGTGTAGTAGACCCCAATGCCTCGCTGGATCGGCGTGGGGTCGAACGGGTCGGGCAGATTGCTGGTCTGGGCGCGCTCGACCTCCTTGATGAACTCGGGGTCTCGATACCCGCCATGGCCCGGCTTGCCGGCCGCGCCCCACAGGTTGCCATTGCCCACGTCGTGATCGTCGGGTATCGCGATGGTCGGCCGGTCCTTGATGATCTCGCCGAACTGCCTGCCGAACAGCAGCCACGCCGGGAAGTGCCGCCCGTGATCGTACACCTGGTCGCCCGAGAAGAACAGCAGGTCCGGGTCCTGCGTCTTGATATTGGCGATAAGGTCGGTCCTCGGGCCCCGGTTGGCGTTCGAGTTGCCCGTGAAAGCCGCGACCACGATCGTCTCCTTGTCCACCGGGTCCTTGCGGATCGTGCCGGTGTAGAACGCGCCGTCGCCGTGGGCCACCCGATACACCCGGTCCCGCGTCGAGTCCCACTTGTCCACGCGGAACGTGGCCGTCCAGCCTCGCTCGATCACCTTCGCCTCGGCGACCTTGGTCCACTTGCCGTCGGTCTTGACCTCCAGCCGAACCGTTCGGGGCGCGTCGGCGTCCAGTTCGTAGAGCTGGGCCGTCAGCTTCAGCACGTTCTTGTGCAGCGTCCACAGGGCGAAGCAGATCACCTTGTCTTTCGGCATCTTGGTCACGGCCCATGCGGCGTTCCTGGGCTTGCGAGGCTTTCGCCTGGGTTTCGGCTGGGGTTTCGGCTGGGCCAGCGCGACGCTTGCCAGCATGCCCGCCGCCAGCAGCACGGTTGCGATTCTCATGTTCCACGATCTCATGGCTTTGCGCCTTTCCGCATGTCCGCTGCGCCTGTGAAGCCGTCACTATCACAGGTGGTTGTCGTCTTGTCAATGTCGCCAGGATCGAGCAGGAAGGCGCGACTATCCATTTGCCGTTTGGGGACGTTCGTCGGGAGCAGCTTGCCTCTTGCCGAAAGGTATTCCCGAAGCGCGGGGCTTGCCTTACTCTGTATGCACGGACGAGTTTCGCCGACCCGAACAGGAGAGGTGGCAACATGCTGCGATGCAACAAGACACGGATTCTCGTGGCGTTATTGGCCGGGCTAGTCGGCCCGGCGGCGTCGGCCTTTGGCGGTGACGGGCCGACGAAGTCGAAGTTCCCCGCCCCGGTCGTCAAGCACCTTCAGCGGATCTACGACGAGAAGCACGCCCGGTTCCGGTTCCGCGCGGACTATCCCGGCGGGCCGGCGCAGTGGCAGAAGGACTTCCGCCCGGCGCTGCGGAAGGTAATAGGGCTCGACCGGATCGCCGAGACCAACCGGCAGCACACCCCTCGCGTCAAACTGGGCCCGCCGAAGGACATAGGCAAGTACACACGCCTGCGCGGGACCATCGAGACCGAGCCACACGTCCGCATCCCGTTCTGGCTGCTTCGCCCGAAGGGCAAGGGACCGTTCCCCCTGGCCGTCCTGCCGCACGGTCATGACGCCATCGGACACGACACGACGGCGGGGGTGACCCACAACGAGGCCCACCGGAAGAGAATCGCCGAGGGCGGGCGCGACGTGGCGGTCCAGGCCGTCGGGCGGGGGTTCCTGGCCATTGCCCCGGCCACACGCGGGCTGGCCGTCGACGGCGTGCCCGACGCCTACCGCCGACACAAGGGCAGCACCTGCCTCAGCCACGCCGTCCACTGCATGCTCGCCGGACGCACCGCCATCGGTGAACGCGTCTGGGACATGCATTGCATCCTCGACTGGGCGCTCCGGCGGGACGACGTAGACCGGAGGCGCGTCCTGATGATGGGCAACTCCGGGGGCGGAATGGTAACCGTCTATGCCGCCGCTTGTGACACGCGGATCACCGTCGCCGTGCCGAGCTGCTCGTTCTCCCGACTCGTCGCCGACGACGGGCGAATCTACCACTGCGACTGCAATCTCGTGCCGGGCATCCTGGCTTTCGGGGAGCTTTACGACGTAGCCGGCCTGATCGCCCCGCGTTACCTGCTGGCGGTCAACGGCCGCAAAGACCGGCTGCACAGCGTGGCCGACATTCGTTACGCCAGCGCCCGGGTCGCGGCGATCTACAGGGCGGCCGGGTGCCCGGAGCGTTTCGCCTCGGTGCTCGGGGATGCGGGCCACCGGTTCTACCCGGAGTTGATGTGGCCGTTCGTGACCAAGGCGACCGGCGCATCTCCGCCCTGACGGGCCTGTCAGGAAGAGGACCTCAGCGCGCGTGCGCGCATGAAGTCGGCGATGCCCCGAAAACCGCTGGCCTTGGCCGTGCGCTCGATGCTGAGTTTCTCTTCCACTGTAAGGCGCACGTTGACCTGCTCGACGCGTTTGTCGCCTGCCGGCATGGGCGGACGCTGTCCCAGTTCCAGCATGGTGGCCACGGCTGCGGTCATCGCCTGCCGCGTGTCGACAATGCACTGATCGGGACTGGTGCCCTCGCCGAAGACATTCGGCATCTCGAGCCCGTGCCCGATCCATGTATCCTCGTCCTGGCCGAGGATGATCTGATAGCGTTCCACGAGTTCCTTCGCGGTATCGAGCGTGTCGGCATCGAAGGGACGCGCCGGGTCGTCAGCTTTCGAGTTTTTCGATCTTGCGCACATAGAACGCCTTCACTTTTCCGCCCTGCACGGGAATGCTCACCGGCAGCGAGCCCGGTTTCATGAAGATGTGATGGGAGCCGGAAATCCGCACCAGGACGTATCCTTTGTTCTCGAGTATCTTGCGGATCACGGAGAACCGTTTCTCGCTCGGCACACCATTAGTATAGCCTACGCTATATGCGAAAGCAATCGACATGAGCGAAAGCCCGGGAACAACGCGGGGGCATTTGCCGGACAGACCACCGCCCACCGCCTCGCCATTGGAGACCATGCGTTCCAGTTGACACAACGGGCGCGAGGCGGTTAGCCTTGCTTTGCGCCGTGGTACGGCCTTGTACCCGTCGAGAACAGCACATGACCCCGAGACGTATCCGCCGGCACCGATGTCCTTGTTTGGCCCGCCGTCAGAGGCCGGGAGGCTTTACGCTCATCGAGCTGCTGACGGTCATCGCCATCCTTGCGCTGCTCGTGGCGATCTTCGCCCCGGCGCTGACGCTGGCGATGCAGCTCGCCTACGCCACCATTTGCCGGACGAACCTCCACGAAATGGGCACGGCGATGCAGTTGTACAAGTCCCACACGGGCTTCTATCCGCCCGGGCATTCCTGGGCGCCCATACAGCCGGCCAACGTCATCACCTGGGCGCCCAACCTGAGGCTGTACGCTTCGGGAGCCAAGGAGAAGCTGTTCTACTGCCCGACGGCCCCGCGGATCGCGAGGTGGGAGGTGGGCTTCGGCTCCGGCCTGCCGGCCAAGTGGGGCTATGCGGACGACGAGACGCGGCTGTACTGGAACACGCCGTTCAGCTACGGGTACAACAACTGGGGCACGCGGGACTTCGCACACCCGCAGGTCGGCCTGGGCTCGATGGCCGACTGGATCCCCGAACTGCTGGGCAACGACCCGAGGCGGCTGAAGGACTGGGGCCCGCTGCGGGCCCATCGCGTCGCGGCCCCGGCCAACATGCTCGCCATCGGCGACAGCCGGGTCGATGGCATCTGGGACGCCTTTATCGACCACAATCAGCCCGGGGAGTTCCCCCACGACGCCCACCTGGGCAGGACGAACATCCTGTTCTGCGACGGGCGCGTGGGGACGGAATACTCGGCCGACCTGATCGACCCGACGTACACGAATCCCGAGGCCCGGCGCCGCTGGAACAACGACAACCAGCCGCACTAAGAAGAAGCGATGGCCCATGGCGAGAGTACAGCGGTTCGCGTATCGAAGTCTTGAGGAGTTGAAAGAGGACATCGCCTCTCGGCAGATGGACCTGCCGACCTGTGAGGACGTTTCTGTGCTGGCCGAGCCGGTGGCGTTCGGTCGGCTGACGGTGCCGAACCGGCTGGCGACGCAGCCTATGGAGGGCTGCGACGGACTGCCGGACGGATCGCCGAGCGAACTGACGGTGCGCAAGTATCGCCGGTTCGCCGCCGGGGGGGCCGGGCTGCTGTGGTGGGAGGCTTGCGCCGTGCTGCCCGAGGCCAGGGCCAATCCCCACCAGATCATGCTGACCGACGCGACGGCCGGGGCGTTCCAGGCGATGCTCGCCGCCGCGCGAGAGGCCGCCGACGAAACCATGGGGCACAACCCCGTCTGCGTGCTCCAGTTGACGCACTCCGGGCGGTACAGCCGACCGGGCAGTGTCCCGACCCCGATCATCGCCCACCACAGCGCCGTGCTGGATCCGCGTCACAACGTGCCGGCCGACTACCCGCTGATAACCGACGAGGCCCTTGACGCCCTGACCGAGGCGTTCGTGACGGCGTCGCGACTGGCGGCGGAAGTCGGCTTCGACGCGGTGGACATCAAGAGCTGCCATCGTTACCTGCTCAGCGAGCTTCTGGCCTCGTTCACCCGCGAGAACAGCCGATACGGCGGCAGCTACGAGAATCGCACGCGGATGATCCGCCAGACCGCCGCCGCGATCCGCCAGGCCGTCGGCGACCGCATCGAGGTCACCAGCCGACTCAACTGCTACGACGGTATCGCGTATCCGTACGGCTGGGGCCAGGACCCCCACGATGTGCTGCGGGCGGACCTTACCGAGCCGATCCGCCTGCTGGGCGAGTTGCAGGCCGAGGGCTTCGGCGGAGTCAACGTGACGGCAGGCAACCCGTACTTCAACCCGCACGTCAACCGCCCCGCCGACTGGATGATTGCCGACTGGCCCGAGCCGCCAGAGCACCCGCTGACGGGCGTGGCGCGGATCATTCACGTGGCCCGGGACATCCAGCAGGCCCATCCGGACCTGGCGGTGGTGGGCTCGGGCTACTCGTGGCTGCGTCATTACGTTCCTCAGTTCGCCGCGGGTGCCGTCCGGGCCGGCTGGGTGAGTATCGTGGGGCTCGGGCGCGGGGCGCTGGCGTATCCGGACTTCGCCCGCGACATCATCCACCGCGGGGAAATGGACCGCCACAAGACGTGCGTGGCGTGCAGTTCGTGCACGCAGATCATGCGTGATCGCGGCCGGAGCGGCTGCGTCGTGCGCGATCACGATGTTTACGCGCCTATTTTCCACGAGGGCCGGGCCGGCGATCCGGCCACGCTGCGCCAGATGGCCTCGGCGTGCCGGCGCTGCCCCGACGCGATGTGCGTTACCGGATGCCCGGCCGGGGTGGACATACCGGGCTTCCTGGGCGCCCTGGCCGACGGGGACGAGCGCGAGGCCTACCGGATACTGATGCGGGCGAACATTCTGCCGAGGATCTGCGGCATCGTCTGCCCGGTTGAGGTCCAGTGCGAGTCGGCGTGCATCCAGAACTCCATCGGCGACGGCCCCGTCCCGATCGGGCAGATACAGCGTCGCCTGTCCGAGCGCGCGATCGCGGCCGGGTGGGCCGCCCTCGACGTGCCGAAGGACTGCACCGGCCGGCACGTGGCGATCGTGGGCGCCGGCCCGGCGGGGCTGGCGGCGGCGGGCGAACTGCTGCGGTGCGGGCACCGCGTGACGATTCTCGAACGCTCCCGGCGCGCGGGGGGAAAACTCGGAACCGTCATACCGGTCGACCGCCTGACGGCCGACCAGGCCGAGGCCGAAATCCGCGCCGTCTTCGCGTCCGTGCCCGAGGACAGGATCACCTGGCGGTACGAGACGACCCTCGGGCCGGAACGCTCACTTGACGAGGTCCTGGGCGAGGGCGTCGACGCGGTGGTCCTGGCGATGGGGCTGGGCGGCAAGGCGTCCCTGGCCGGACGCGACCTGCCCCAGGTCGTCATGGACGCCGAGGACTTCCTCAGGCAGATGAACGCGAACGCCGACCACACCTGCGGACCGAGGGTAGCCGTCGTGGGCGGAGGGAACTCCGCCGTCGACGCCGCCGTCTGCGCCGCCCGGCGCGGCGCGCGCGACGTGTATCTCCTGTATCGCCGGGGCTACCAGGAGATGCCGGCCTGGCCGTCCGAACGCGACGCGGCCCTGCACGCCGGGGTCCACCTCATGCTGCTGTGCCAGCCCGCGGGGTACGCAACCGACGCGTCGGGCCGGCTGACCGGGCTGCGGGTCATTCACACCGAACTGGGCCCGGAGAGACCCGATGGTCGCCGACGACCGGAGCCCGTTGCCGACAGCGAGTTCATGCTGGCGGTGGACCTGGTCGTCGAGGCCGTCGGCCAGCAAATGGATCCGCAGGCCTCGGCGACACTGGCAGGCGTCCAACTCAGCGACAATGGGCTCATCGCGACCCTCGGCCCGTCGCTGGCCACCAGCAGGCCCGGCGTCTGGGTCGCCGGGGACATCGTCAACGGCGGGACGACCGTGGTACGCGCCATCGCGGAAGGCCGACAAGCGGCCGGCGAGATAGACGCGTACCTGGCCGCTTCACCCGGTTGACCGGCGGGTCGCTCTGGCGGAGGGTGGCGCCGCAGGAGCGCAGCGACGGCCACGTGAGAGCGGATCACGTTATGTCATTGGCCGACGAGTCGAGGCCGACGAGAGGACTTGTCACACATCGGAACGTGGCCGTCGCTGCGCTCCTGCCACGCCACCTTGCCGCAGTTTATTTCCCGCGCCTTGCTTAAGTTGCCGCGATACCGGTCCGATCTGTTTGGCGGCAGGATGGGTGTTTCCGGCCTGACGGGCACCTGGGCCTGCCCGCGGAGATGGGCCTCCGGCAACCGGTTTTGTGCAAGGAAGTTACAATGGTCAATATCCAGGGCGATACGGCAGAGTTCACGTTCTACAGGCCGCAGGCCGAGAGGGTCTTTCTGGCCGGCGATTTCAACGACTGGCGTGAAGGGGAACTGCCCATGATCCGGCAAGACGATGGATACTGGTCGGTCAGGATGCGTTTGCCCGCCGGAGAGTTCAAGTTCCGCTACTTCGCCGACGGCATGTGGTATACCGATTACGCGGCGTTCGGCGTCGAGCCCGGCGCGTTCGGACTGGACAGCATCGTTCGCGTCGTTGGGCCGACACTCAAGGTTGCCGCCAACATCGGTGAGCGGCTGGAGGTCGCCGCGGCGTAGCAGGACGCTGTCGGGGACAGAACATGTTGGGGGGGTCAGGGACTGCGGTGATTTTCGGCCACGGCCGGCCCTTGCGCAATATGCTCCTCGGCGTCAGCCGATTCGCCCTGACCGACGTCGCCGGCTGCTTCGGCCGATCCGTTCGGGTCGGGCGCCTCGGCCGGAGAACCGTTCTCAGGCCCCGGCCCGGCCCGCTCCGCGGCCTGAATGGGCTGGCGCAGCTCCTCAACACGGGGCAGGTCGTCGAGGGCTTTCAGACCGAAGACTTCCAGAAACCGCCGCGTCGTGCCGTACAGCATGGGTCGGCCTATCACTTCAGCCCGCCCGACGATCTTGACCAGTTGCTTGTCCAGCAGCCCGCGGAGGACCTCTCCGCAGGCCACGCCCCGAATCGCCTCGACGTCCGCGCGAAGGACGGGCTGGCGGTAGGCGACGACGGCGAGGGTTTCCAGCGCGGCCTGCGAGAGCCGCGCATCGGCCTTGGCGCGTCGCAGTCGGCTGAGGACATCGTTGAACTCCGGGCGGGTCATCATCTGGAATCCCCCGGCGATGGCCTCGATGGTGAATGCCGCCCCGGCCTCGGCGTAGCGGGCGTTGAGGGCCTCGACGGCCCGCCTGACGCCGGCCTGGCCGGCGATGCCGGCCGCCTGCGCCAGCCGGACCGCACTCAGCGGCGAGTCACTGGCGAACAGCAAGGCCTCCACGCAGGCGGTCTGGTCGAGCGTGTCGGCAGATTCGGTGCTCTGAGGTGTGTCTGTCATTGGCCGTAACCTACCGCGTCCGGCAGCGGATTTCAAGGCAAGCGGATGGTTCTACCGGCTGCACGGAGTGTAGAACGTTTCAGGCGGGGGGCCCAACGTGTTGGTCAGCTCGCCGATGTTCTGGATGCGACAGGTCATGGTGTCTCCGGGCTCGAGGAACCTGCCGTCGGCCAGGCCCACCCCGGAGGGCGTGCCGGTGGCGATAATGTCGCCCGGCGTGAGGGTCATGATCTGGCTGAGGAAGGCGACGACCTCGGCCACCGGGAAGATCATCAGCGACGTGTTGGCGCTTTGCCGGACCTGTCCGTTGACGGTCAGCTCGAGGTGAAGATCGTTCGGGTCGGGGATCTCGTCGGCGGTAACCAGCCAGGGCCCGGTGGGCAGGAAGCCGTCGGCCCATTTCCCGTGGAGCCAGTCGAAGAAGGCGTCCTTGGGTCTTTCGGCTCGGCCTTCGGCGTGCGTGACACTGCGCGCGGAGACGTCGTTGGCGATGGTGTAGCCCGCCACGTGATCGAGTGCGGCCTGCGGCGTGAGGCACGTGGCCTCTCGCCCGATCACGACGGCCAGTTCGATCTCGTAGTCGATCTGCCTGCTGTAGGCCGGCCAGGGAATCTCCGCCCCGTGGCCGATGACGGCCGTGGGCGGCATGATGAACGGGCGCGGGGTGGTCGTCCGCGCGGGCGCATCCGGCATATCGGCCGGACGCTGCAGTTCATTGTGATGGGCCACGTAGTTGACGGCCAGGCCGAGCGCCTTGGGGGGGCGAGGAACCGGGGCACACAGGGTCACAGCGTCCAGCGGTATGGGCGGGCCCCCTGCCTCGGCCAGCCTCGCCAGACGCTCCAAGGCGTCGGGCCCGGCGCGGAGCAGCTCCAGCACGGACGGCGGTCCGTCCGGCCACAGCTCCCTTGCCGCCACGACGCCCGCATCGGTTACCACGCCGTACGACTCGGCGCCATCATCGTGCACGACCGTCGCCAGTTTCATATCTCGTTCTCCCGTCAGTCCGTCCCAGCGGCAGGATACAGCATGGCGGACACCAACGACAACACCGAGCAACATAATCAGTAACCGTGGTGGACAAGACGCCGTTATCATTTCTCGTTCGGCGGCCGGACTGTATACTTCTCGCCAGGATGCGCGACGTGAAGGGATGCAAGATGGCCGTGACGTATCGGAGCGTTCTGCTGCTGTCGGTTCTGAGCGGTTCGGCCGGGTGCATGGTCACGCAGGAACAGACCACGCCCGTGCCCGCGCGGCGAATGACCGAACCGACCACGGGGCGCGAGTACTGGCTGTACGTCCCCAGCGACTGCGACCCCAAGCGTCCCCGGCCGCTTGTCGTCACGCTGCACGGGGCCGGACTGTGGGATTCCAGTGAGGACCAGATTCGCGAGTGGAAGCACCTGGCCGAGCAGCACGGCCTGATCGTCGCGGCGCCGGACGTTCGCAGTGCAAGCCTGTGGCGGCTGAGCCGATCGTCGTGGCAGGACGACCTGGAATCCGACGAGCGTGCCGTTCTGGCGATAATCGACCAGATCGTTTCGACGTACGCGATAGGCGTGGTGTCCGACGGCCACCGGGCCGGGGCGCCCCCGGGCCGGCAGAAACGACGCCATATCCTCCTGACCGGATTCCTCGAGGGGGGCTACGCGCTGTATTACATCGGGCTGCGTCACGCGGGGCGCTTCGGGATGCTCATTGCCCGCGACTGCTACAGCGACGCCGACATGCTCGAGAGCATCCCCGTCACCGCCGAGGCCAGGACCACCCCCATGCTGATCGCCAGCGGCAAGGACGGGTGGTGGACGATTTCCGGGTGCGTGTGGAATGTGGGGCACGCCTGGCGAGCCTACCGGTTCCTGCGTGCGCACAAGTGCTTCCGGGCCGAACGCAAGGAGTACCGCGGCGGCCAGCTTCGCCGGCCCGCCCGGGCGTATCAGCACTGGGTACGCTTCCTGCCCGCCGACCTGCGGCGATAGCCCGGCCCCCGCGGGCGCTTACCGCCTGACGATCCTGAACACCGCCCGTGCCTTCTCGGGGTCGGGGTTCGCCGGCCAGCCGGTCGTGAGCTTACTGTCCGGAACGCGTTCGATCGCGACGCGCCTGAAGATGATGCGGTCGATCTTCTCGTCAGCGGGAATCGAGTAGACCCAGTCCACGACGACGTCCGCAGGCCCGCCCTCCTTGAACCACCGACGCTCGACGCACAGGTCGGCCAGAAGTGCCCGGTCGTCCTCATCCTTGGGCGGAACGTGGCACTTCCAGTCGATCGCTGTGAGTTCGGGGCCGGTGCCCTGGCGTCCGGCAGCCTGCTTGGCGGCCAGGGCCGTCAGGTACGCCACCGGCCAGTAGCTCTTCTGCGTCTGCGAGACCAGGCGGAAGTGCGTCCCCGGCAACCGCCACCAGTTGTCCTCGTTGTTGCGGGCCTCCTCGGAGACCGAGACGCGGACGATGAGGAACTTCTGGGCGGTGCCCTCGACGAGGGGGTTCCTGGGGAGAACGAGCTTGGCGGGGGCGGGCTGGGTCTCGGCGCGAGTCGGGTCCGGTGGGCTGATCGGGATGTCGTCGGGCAAAGGGGGGCCGATTCTGGGCTCGAAGACGGCGATGACCTTCAGGGCGTCGGTCGGCGTGTCCAGCCGCCCGCTCCGCCCGGCCGTGTTCCGCGCACAGAAGGCAACCCGCGCGAAGTCCGGATGCTCCTCGGAGTACCCCGTGCCGGCGCCCAGGCCCAGCTTCGACAGGCCGTCCACCAGCCCCAGGGTGAAGCTCATGGGAAACAGCCCCTGGTCCTCCTCGAGCGCCTGATCGTGGGAGGTGTAGCCAATGATGCTCTCGCCGAACGGCAGCAAGACGATGACGGTGCAGAACACGCCGACCAGGATCAGGGCGGTGACAAGCCCGATGACCCCGCCCCCGACGCGGTCGACCCACTGGCCCATGACGACGTTCCACGGGATGAACATGTCAAAGACGATGCGCAGGCCCAGCAGCGGGAGGACGAACAGCGTCAGGAGCGAGGCGGCCTCGGCGCAGGAGCCCTGGCTCTTGTACAGAAGCGCCACGGCCATCGGCTCGTAATACTCGAACGCCACCGCGGCGCAGAGTATGGTCAGCATCATCATGATCAGCGCGCTGAACAGGCCCTGAACGACCTGGTAGAACACGATGGCCAACACGAGGAACAGGGCTATCAGTTGCAGGACCATTGTCTCACTCCCGCCGGTCACCGGCTGCCGGCACCGTCGCCGCCGCTAGGGTTGCTTCTTGGACTCCTGGGTCACGCGGATGACTTCATTGATGCTGGTGACACCCGCGATGACCTTCCGCAGCGCCTGTTCCTGCAGGTTGAGCATGCCGTTCTTCCTGCAAGCGGCCTTGATGTTCCGTACGTCGGCGCCCCCGACGACGAGCTTTCGTATGTCATCGGTCATGGCAAGGAATTCGAAGACACCGGTGCGCCCGATGAATCCGCTTTCCTGGCAGGCGTTGCAGAACATCGGCTTGCCCTTGGCATCGTGCCGGCCCTTCCGCGCCTTGCGGTAGAACACGTCGATGTTCTCCCCGGAGATGTTCGCCTTGGCGAGCATCTGCGGGTCGGGCTTGTAGGGGTGTCGGCATTCGAGGCAGAGCTTCCGCAAGAGCAGTTGGCACGAGATGCCCAGCAGGGGCGCCACGGCCTTGGCCGCGTCCCCGCAGAGCTTGACCCACTTGGCCAGCCCCACGAACGAATCCTTCGCCTGCATGCCGAGCAAAACCAGCTTGACCTGGCTGATCCGCTGGATGAGGTCGGCCGTCGTCTGGTCGGGGCACTGGTCGACCATGATGACGTCAGGATCGCGTCTGGCTGCGGCGGCGAGGGTCTTGGGCAGGTCGGCGTTGCTCGGGTAGGCGTTCTGCGTGATGTTCTCGAGGTCCACCACGGGCTTGGCCTCGATCGTCATCAACTGCTTCATGAAGCCGTCCTGGCGCCTCAGCAGCGAGTACAGCGTGCTGGTGACTCCGCTCTTCGGTCTCCCGGTGACGATGATCAGCCCGGTCTGCGATGCATTGGCGGCGCTGATCTGTTCGAGGGTATCGGGGTTCAGGCCCAGTTCGGCCAGATCGGTATTGACCACCTCTCCGGCCACGCGGACCTGCATGCGCTGTCCGTCGTTAGTCCCCGTGGTGGTCAGCATGGTGTCGGTGTGCTTGCCCAAGGCCTCGATGGCCACCGTGCCCTGCTGCGGGCGCCGGCGCTCCTCGACGTCCATGCCCGCCGGGGGCTTGAGGTACTGAATGATCCGCTCGCCGGTCTGCAGATCGAACGGCTCTTGCTCGGTCACGACGCCGTCGATGACGAATCGCACGCGGACTTTGCGCCCGCTGGGCGTCAGGTCGGCTTCGCTGGCGCGGTGGAACAGCACGTCGAACAGCAGCGCCTGTGTCTCGTTGTAGGCCAGCCGCTGCTCCTGAGAGGCATCGTCGGCCGGGGGCAGGACGATCTTGGCCGCGCAGTCGTAGACCTTCACCTGCGAGACGAGTTCGATGGGCTTTTCCTTCCTCGCACCCCCGACGAAGGACGGCACGAGGTTGCTCAACGTGATCTTGGCCTCTTCCTTGCAGCGCCCGTTGCGGTAGACGATGTAGACCCCCGTCGTCGCGCCGAGGATGACCAGATAGGCCAGCAGGCCCAACACGTACGACGGAAGGACCAGCCAGAGAACGAACCCCACCCCTCCGGCGCCCAGGATGGCCCCGCTCCAGATCGGCACGACCGCGAGGACACGCTTGGCGTCGCGGTTCACCCACGGGGCCACCAGCATCCAGGCGGTGAGCATCACCAGCATGATGATGATCTTCGCCAGCGAGAAGTATCCGCTTGAGGCGAGCGCTGAGGCCATAACCGTTGTCATGCGAGACTCCTTATCCCCTGCCGATGAGTCCACTTCGTCCGGCCGAGATGCCCTTCATCACCATCTTCAGCTCATCGACGTTGGGGGCCGACTCGTAGGCCGTCTTTGCGTCTATATAGTCCTTTTCGATCAGGGTCAAGAGGCTGCGCGTGAAGCTGAGCATCCCGTCGTTCTCCGAGGCGCGAATCAGGTCCGGAAGCTCCGGGTCGCGCTCCTCGAGGATCAACTGCCTCATGCTGGGCGTGCTGAGCAGAATTTCGACGGCCGGCACGCGGTCGACACCCTCGATGACGGACGGCAGGAGCATCTGGCAGATGATGGCGCGGCAGTTGAAGGCCAACGACTGCCTCACGCGCCCGCGCGATTCGATCGGGAACAGATCGAGAATTCGCCCGATCGTCTGCGAGGCGCTCGAGGCGTGCACCGTGCCAAAGACCAGGTGCCCGGTCTCGGAGACCTGCAAGGCGGCCTGGAACGTCTCCCGGTCGCGCATCTCCCCGATGAGCACGACGTCCGGATCCTCGCGCATCAGGGCCTTGAGCGCCTCCTCGAACGACGGGACGTCGATCCCCATCTCGCGCTGGTTGACCAGGGCCTTGTGATCCTCGTAGAGGTACTCGATGGGGTCCTCGATCGTGACGATATGGCAGGCGCGGGTCTTGTTGATGTACTGGAGCATCGAGGCGATCGTCGTGGACTTGCCGCTGCCCGTCGGGCCGCTCAGCAGGACCAGGCCCTGGTGACCGTCGGCGATCTGCTGGATCATCGGAGGCAGGTGCAGGGCGTCGAAATCGGGGATGTCCCGCGTGACCCGGCGCACGGCCACCGCCGTCTGGCCCCTCTGGCGAAACACGTTGATGCGGAACCGGTCCTGCCCGGGAAGTTCGTAAGCCAGGTCCACCTGACCGGTCGACATGTACTGCGCCCGCTGGGCTTCGGTCATCAGTTCGATGGCCATCGCCTCGATCTCCTCGCCGCTGAGCACGGGGCTTCGCGTGGGAGTGATCCGTACCTTGACTCGGGTGTATGCGGGCTGGCCCGGCTTGAGGTGCAGGTCGGAGGCCTGGGTCTCCATCATGGCCTGGAAAAACTGCTTGATTCTGGGCTCCGGGGGGCCGCCTGATGCGTCCTCAGCGCCCGCACGTGTTTCGGTCACGATCGGTCTCCCTGCGGTGCGGCGTCAACGGTTCGGTTCCGGGCCGACCGGACGGACCGGGACCCCGCGATCGGCCAGGTACCGCTTGGTCTCGGCAATGCTGTACGTGCCGAAATGAAAGATACTGGCGGCCAGTCCCGCGTCGGCCTTGCCCGCCGTCAATGCCTGGTATATGTGCTCCGGGGACCCACAACCCCCCGAGGCGATCACCGGAATCGACACCGCCTCGGCCACGGCGCGCGTGATCTCGATATCGTACCCGGTTTGCATGCCGTCCGCGTCCATGACGGTCAGCAGGATTTCTCCGGCCCCGAGGCGTTCGACCTGTCCGGCCCAGGCGACGGCTTCGAGACCCGTGGGCACGCGCCCCCCGTTGATGTGAACGTCCCAGAACTCTCCGCCGTCGGTCTGCACGCGCTTCGGATCGATCGCCACCACCACGCACTGGGCGCCGAAACGCCGCGAGGCGACCGTGATGAACTCCGGGTCCCGCACCGCCGCCGAGTTGACCGATACCTTGTCCGCCCCGGCCACCAGGAGATTGCGAAAGTCCTCTATCGTCCGCACCCCGCCCCCGACGGTCAGGGGCATGAAGACCTGGTCGGCGGTTGCGGCCACGACGTCCAGGAGGATGTTCCGCTCTTCATGGCTGGCGGTGATGTCGAGGAAGACCAGCTCGTCGGCGCCTTCAGCCTCGTAACGCCGCGCGACCTCGACCGGGTCGCCGGCGTCGCGGAGGTTCACGAAGTTCACGCCCTTGACGACCCTGCCGCCCGCCACGTCCAGACACGGAATGATGCGTTTGGCCAACATAGTGCGCGTCCCATCCTTGCCGGGCATTCTACCGACGTTCGGGACACTCCGCAATCCTCGTGTCCGGCGCGGTGCTTGCTGAGTCCTGCAGAAGTGATCTTCACGTCCATCTCGTCGTTCGTTCCACGTCCTGAACGGTACCTCTTCGGCACCGGGGCCTGCGCATTTTGTCGCAACATTCTTCTCTCGCGAGCGTTTCCATGTATAGAGCACTTGGTGTCTGCGTGAATAGTGTGCGCGGAAGCAAAACACATACCCATGAGAACAGAATATCCATTCGATTTTCGCTTGATCGTCACGCTGCTCCTGGCCGGTCTGCTTGGTCTGCCATCGACCGCCGCACGGGGTGACGACGCCGACGACATCGCCGCGGCGATCCTTCGCCATACGCCCGATCGGGCCGAAGCGGCCAAGAAGATGCTCGGGGCGGCCAAGTCGTTGAAGGACGCCCCGTCCGTCCAGATTCGCCTGTGCGAGAAGGCCTACGAGCAGGGCATGACCGGCCCGAGGGGCTACGCCACGGCGATAGCGGCGCTGGACCTCCTGGAGCAGCTCTCTCCGTCGCGGGCCGAGTCCTGGAAGGACAAGCGCCTCGAGGCCTACCGCCTGCAGTACTACCGCAGCGCCGCAGCGGCGAAGGACGCCAACGGAAGGCTGTACCTCAAGCTCCTGCTCGAACGGGCGCAAGCCGGCGGCAAGAGCGGCCAGTGGAAGGCCGCCGCCAATCACTACCGACAGGCCTACACCGTCGCCCGAACCCTCAAGCTGCCGGAAAAAGCCGACATCTACGAGAGCCTGCGAATGGCCAGCGGCTACGAGATGATCCACAACCGCATCACCGTGCTCCGGTCCGCCCTGACCAAGGACCCCAACGATGCGGCCAGTCGCAAGCAGCTCATCCTGGCTCACCTGGTCGACCTCGATCGGCCTCACGAGGCGGCCAAGTACCTCGACGCCAGGGTGGCCCCTGACCTGCGCAAGCACGTCACGCTGGCGGCGAAGGAGGCCGCCGAACTCGCCGACGCCGACTTCTTCACGCTGGGCACGTGGTATCGGTCGCTGGCGACCAAGGCCCCCCTGAAGCACACCAAGGCCCGCATGCTCACCCGCGCGCTGAACAACATCACCCGGTACCTGGAAGTCTACACCAGGCAGGACGCCCAGCGGCTTCGCGCGACCACGCTGGCGACGCTCATCGAGGCCGAACTGAAGCAACTGGGCGTTTCCACGACCGGTCGCTCGGGTCTCCCGGCCGGAGTCATGGTCGCCCTGTCGTTCGACAAGGGACAGTGGGCTTCACGTGAGGGCGGCTCGCAGATCAAGGACGTCAGCGGCAAGGGCAAGCCCGCCCGCGCCATCTCCGCCCAGCCGAGCCAGGGGAAGGTCGGCCTGGGCGCCCGGATCAGGAGAACGGGCTGCATCGATCCCGGCTCGTACTTCACGGGCCAGCCGCGAACCTACGTGTTCTGGGCCAGGGCCGACTCCGCCGGACACCACACCGTGATGCTGTTCGGGGCTTACGCCAGCAGCGGGAGGTTCTACCTCGGATACGACAGCTCCAGACGCTTGGGCATCGGGCTGGGCGGCAGCAAGTGGGACAACGAGTCCAAAGGCCTCAAGCTCGACACGGCGTGGCACCACTACGCGCTGACGTGGGACGGCAAGAAAGTCGGCCTGTACGTGGACGGAAAGCTCCGCGCCCAGAAACCCGGCGGCACCAGGACACGAGGCCCGTTGTACTTCGGCGCCGCCGCCTACGGATCCTCGGACAGGTCGCGGAGGCACCGCCCCCGGTACGGCTTTACCGGCTGCATCGACGAAGCGGCCGTCTTCAGCCGGGTGCTCTCCCAGGCCGAAGTCCAGAAGCTCGTCACGATGGGCAACACCGGCGTCCCGCTGGGCAAGTGATCCCGAACCACACGTCTGCCCGCGCGCCCGCGGGGGAGTGGACGTACCGCACAACGCCCTTCGTCGAGTAGACCGTCTGCCCGCGCGCCCGCGGGGGAGTGGTCAAAGCGCTTGTCGCTATAGCCGATGAAGTCCGTCTGCCCGCGCGCCCGCGGGGGAGTGCGTGCATCCCACTTGAGCAGGCATCCCGTGTCCGGTCGGTAGACCATCAGCGTGGTCGAAGGGCAGCCAGTCCATCCACATGTTACAGTGTTACACAGGTTTCCACTTCCTGGTGTCACCACCGGCCTCAGCCCGAAGTGATCTGGCGTAACTATTTGTTAAGTCATATCTTATAACAGATGCCCCCTCTGGGCGATCGCGTCATGTTCTTCAAGTGGAAATTTGCAGGCTCCCCAAATCGTGTATGATACCCGGGAGACGTGTTTTACTAAGTGCTTTCTAGTACTGCAGCGCCACATAGGCTCAAGAGCCGGGGCCGCCCTTGTCGATAACTCCTTTCACTGGCATAGCATGGAAGGAGAATTGACATGGAT